>Ga0209382_10001762_pt1 | contig 33378 bp, 28 predicted proteins | sample SoiMetdeltSBSDD5_FD_187599 | JGI IMG/M metagenome (GOLD analysis project Ga0209382, IMG submission 187599) | Bulk soil microbial communities from a Populus tree surrounding site in Tennessee, USA - Soil MetaG P. deltoides SBSDD5 (SPAdes) (version 2) | ecosystem: Environmental > Terrestrial >... | reverse complement strand
TTGCCCGTGTTCAGCACGTCGAACAGGCTGTCGGGATCCACGGCGTAGGGGAAGACGATCTGCACGAACTGGTGCTGGTCCGTGGCCGAGGGCCCGCGCGAGCCGCCCATGACCGCCGGCAGGACGGGCAGCTTCGGCATGGGCGAGCCCGGCACGTTGGACTGCAGCCCCGGGCCGCCGTCGCCGGCGGCGTTGCCGCCCGGAAAGCCGGAGTCGATGTCGCCGCCGGTGAAGCCGGTGAAGGTCGCCAGGAACCCGCTCGGGGGACTGTCGACCAGCGAGACCTTGGGCGGACCGGTGCGGGTCTGGAACAGGTCGTACAGGTTGTTGGCGCCCAGGATGAGCGCGGCCGAGGTGCCCGGGGGGAGGCCGGTCGTGTAGCTGTCGAAGCCCGAGTCCGGCACCCCGTTGCCGTCGGTGTCGGCCAGGTCGGCGTCGAAGTCGGCGCCGTCCTTCGAAGCCAGGGTCTGCAAGAAGGCCTGCTTGGCGACCTCGGTCGAGGACGTGCTGTCGGGGTTGCCGCCGTCGACGAGGTCCACCTGGGCGTAGGCGCCGTTGGTGGTGGTCGTGGCGATGGTCGTTGCTGCCTGCGAGTCCCCGGGCTTCGTCGTCGTCCCGTCGCCTCCGCCGCCACCTCCGCCGCCGCACGCGGCGAGCAACAGACACAATCCGAGCGGCGCTGCGGAACGGACGTGGGCAGGCGTCATGGGACAGAACCTCGCTGGTTGACTGGGGAAGAGGTGGAGTTCGAGCGCACCGTCGGCGGCACGCCGCTCGTGGAAGGCGCGGCACGAGGGGCAGGCTCCGGGGCTGTTCTCGGCGGCGTACTAGGGGCACGCTGAAATCCGGTATCCCGGCGGGAGGCGCTGTTTGCCGTGGCGAATGGCGATCCGACAGTGAAGAGCTCTTCGCCGGACCGCAGGGCGCGGGGCAGACACACGGCGGACGGATCCGCTGACCTCGTGCATCCTGTGGGGCGATGACCGGCGAGCCAGGCCAGCGCGACGAGGCCCCCGCCGACCCTGCGACCGGACGCGCCGTGCTGGAGGCTCTCTGGCACGAGCATCGGCGCTGGGTCGCGGCCGTGCTTCTGGCGCACAAGCCGCGCGAAGCCGAGCTCGAGGACCTGCTGCAGGAGGTGGCCATGACCTTCGTGACCCGCGTGCACGAGCTGCGCGACCCGGGCGCGCTGCGCCCGTGGCTGCGGGTCGTGGCGCTGAATGCGGCGCGCATGGACGCGCGCCGCGTGCGCCTGCGCCGCATGCTCCTGCGACCGCTGCAGGACGAGCACGCCGAGCTGGCCGACCCCGGCCGCGAGCGCCGCCTGCGCGCCGACGACGCCCGGGCCGAGGCCGAGGCCGCGCTGGAGGCCGCCCGCGCCCTGCCCGAGGAGTACCGCGAGCCGCTGCTCCTGCGCTGCCTGAGGGGCCTGTCGCAGAAACAGATCGCAACCCTCCTGAACCTGCCCGAGACCACCGTCGAGACCCGCCTCGCCCGCGCGCGGCGCCTCCTGCGCGAGCGGCTCGCGCCGTCCGCCCGCCCATCCGACGCGCGCCCGCTGCCCGCGGCCAGCGCCTCGGCCGGAGCCAACCCGCATGAATGACAACGATCCCTTCGCCGACGACGCCGACGCGCTGCTCATCGCGCGCATCGTGGAGCGCGCGGCGCTGCCGGCCGACTACGAGCGCTTCGACACGCTGGCGAAAGCCAGGCCGGACCGCTGGTCCGAGCTGCTCGCCGCCCTGCGCGACGACGATGCGCTGCACCTCGCCCTCGACGAGTCGCTGCGTCCCGCCGAGCTGGTGGAGCTGCCGACGCGGCCTGCGCGAGCCCGGGGGCTGAGCGCCCTGCGGCCGTTGACCGGCTGGCTGGCCGCCGCCGCCCTGGCCGTGGTCTGGCTGACGGCCGGCGCCCGCTTGGACGGTGCCGCAGGTCGCCCCGCCGGCGGCGAGCCGCTGGCCCTGGTGCCGCAGGGCGATGGCCCGCGGCTGCGCGACGAGCCGCTGGCGGCGGGCGATCCCGTCCTCGGCGAGCTGCCGCTGCGCCTCGTTGGCACCCAGCCCGCCCCCGACGGCGACGGCGTCGAGCTGCTCTATGTGCAGCCGGTCGTGCGGCGCACGCGCGTCGACGGCGTGCTGCAGGTCCGCACCGACGAGCAAGGACGCCCCGCTCCCGTTCCCGTGGACCCCGCCGTCCTCGTGCGCCACGAATCCCTGTGAATCTCGACGGAAGTCACGCCATGTACAGCCTGCTCGCTCTGCTGCTCCTCCTCTCGCCCGCGGCCTGCCGCGCCGTGCCCGCCGACCCGCAGGCCATCTACGTGCAGGACGGCGTGGTCGCGTCCTCGACCGGCACCGGCGACGGCTACACGCAGCTCAGCGTCGAGAACGACCACGGCCAGCTGCTGCTCGTGCTGCACGGCGACAAGGTCACCGCGCTGCTGGACGGCGAGGTGCTGCCCGGCGAGCGCATCGTGCGCGACGGCGACAAGCTGACCGTGCGCGGCGAGGGCGGCGAGTCGCTGTTCGAGGTGCGCGTACTCGATAGCTCGAACTCGCTGGTCTATCCCTACGACGCCAAGGCCTACGCGGTCACGCCCGACGGCCTGTTCAGGGCGGGCGACTGGGGCGGGGCCTACGCCTTCGGCGCGAGGCGCAAGCTCATCGGCATCACCACCTCGCCGGTCGGCGCCGCGCTGCGCGAGCAGCTGGGCTTGGACGAGGACGCCTTCGTGGTGGAGTCGGTGAGCGACGGCATGCCGGCGCAGCTCGGCGGCGTCAAGCCGTTCGACATCGTCACGGCCATCGACGGGGAGCCGGCGAGCAGCGAGCGGCTGCGCGAGGTGCTCGACGGGAGGGAGCCTGGCGAGGAGCTCCGGCTGACCGTGCTCCGGCAGGGCCAGTCTCGGGACCTGACGCTCATCGTCCAGGAGCCGCGCGAGCAAGGCGCGTTCGCCTACGCGGGCGACGCCTACGCTGATGCCACGACGGTCTGGCGCGACGCAGCGGAATCCGCGGAGCTGATGACGCTGCTGGCAGCGCGCGGCGACCTGGACGCCGAGCGCGCCAAGCTGGACGACAAGATGGCCAAGCTGGAGTCCAAGATGCAGAAGGCACGCGAGAAGCACGACGCCCTCTCCGATCAGCAGCTTGCCGAGCTGGCCGAAGAGCAGGCCGTGCTGGCCGCTCGGAAGGCCGAGCTCGAAGCCGCGGCCGCGCAGCGCGAGGGAGGGAGGGCGCTCTACCAGGCGGGAGACGCCAGCCGCTGGCTCATGCTGCCGGAGCGGAGCGCGGCCGACGCGTCAGCGGAACGGCTGGCGCAGCTCGAGGAGCGGCTGGCGCGGCTGGAGGAGCTGCTCGAGCGCCTCGCCGCGCGCGGCGTGGACGTCGAGGCGCCGCCGGCCGCGGACAAGGACGAGCAGCCCTGAGATCCGGAACTTCGCCTCAACAGGGGGAGTCGATTCCTTGCGGCTCCCGGTCGTGCGGGCGCCCGGCGCGCAGGGAGAGCGCGCGCCGGGCGCCCCGACCTCGCGCGGCGGTCAGTCGGCGTACTTGACGCTGCAGCCGAAGGCGCGCGTCTCCTTGACGGCCACGTCCTTGCCCGCGAGCAGCGCGGCGACGGTCTCGCGCACGTAGTTGGTCTTGCCCTTGGCCTGCGGACTGCCGTCGTCGATCGCGCCGGCGTAGGCCAGCTTGCCGTCCTTGCCGATCACGAACATGTGCGGCGTGGTCTTGGCGGCGTAGAGCCGGCCCACCTTGCCCGACGGGTCCAGCAGCACCGGGTAGGAGAGGCCGAACTCCTCGGCCGCCTTCTGGTTGCGCTCGAGGCCGGCGCCCTGCTTGCCGTCCGCGCCGGAGTTGATGGCCAGCCACACCACGTCCTTGCCCGCCAGCTCCTCGGCGGCCTTGTTCATGACGTCGTCGGGCGCGTGGTAGCCGTGGCTCACCGGGCAGTCCGGGTTGAACCACTCGAGCACCACGATCTTGCCGGCCTTGGTGAGCGCGGACAGCGAGTGCTCCTTGCCCTCGGTGTCCTTGAGCGTGAAGTCCGGAGCAGCCTCGCCGACCTTGGCGGCCCTGGGCTCGCTGGCCGGCTTGTCGGCGGCGGGCTTGTCGGTCGCCGGCTTGTCGGAGGCGGGCGTCTGCTGCGCGGCGGCGGCGCCGAGCAGCCCGAGGACCAGCGCCGCGAGCAGCGGCGCACGGAACGGCGAGGCACGGAACTCAACGGGCATCGTCTTTCTCCTGGGATGGGGGCGCACGCGGGGTGTCGCCCGGGAGGGAAGGAACTGGAAGCGGAATGTCGATGCGGAAGAAGTCGGCCGGGCGGTCGCCGGGCCAGCGCAGCTCGACCACGCCGCGCGCTGCAGCGGCGGGCCGCCCGTCGTAAAGGTGCAGCACGAGGCGCTCGCCGTCGCACGCCCCCTCGTGCAGCAAGTCGGCGTAGCCGGGGCCGTCCTCGTCGGGATAGAAGGCCAGCGCCACGACGCCGGGCGCGTGCAACACGAGCGCACCATCGGTGAGCGTAGCGGACAGCGGCGCGCCCTGCGCCGGCAGCGGGCGCGCCGTGCGCGCGCGCGTAGCTTCGAACAGCGGCGCGTCGGCCGACGCCTTGACCCGGCTGCCGGCGGGGGTGACGGACACATCCAGCGTGAGCACCGCCTCGCCCAGCACGCACACGCTGCGGCAGGCCATCCAGGCGGCGTGCATGCGCAGCGTGGCGATGCCTGCCACGGCGTCCGCGGGCACCTGCACCTCGCCCGCCAGCAGGACGCGTCCCTCGTAGACATGGTCGAGCTGGTCGCCAGGGCCGAGCAAGCGCACGGGCGCCGGCCAGTCGAACGCCTGCCAGCTCCAGCCGTCGGGCAGCTCGGGCGCCACGCCCGCGGGCCCCCCGCTGTCGTTGAGGCAGGGCGCGTACACGTGCCAGCCCTCAGACATCTCGAGCAGCACTCCCACCGGATTGTTGGCGCCCGCGGCCAGGGCGGCGGACTCGGTGACCAGGCGCGCCTTCACAGGCTCGGGAGCGCCGGCGGCTCCCGCCTGCTGGGCAGCCGCCGGCGTAGCCAGCAGGGCCAGCAGCAGCGGGGTCCAGGCGGGGCGGGCGATTCTCATCGGGGGAGCATGGGAGGCGGATCGTCCACGGAGCGAGGGCGTCCGATGGTAGCCTCCGCTGCCGCGGGCGGCCCATGGCGAGCCCAGGACGGCTCACCGGCGCGCCGCGCGAAGGATGACAGGCCGCAGCGGCACCAAGCGTGGGGCCCAGCCGGGCTCGCCGGAGGACGCGTGCCGAACATGCCGCACGTCGACGACCAGGACCTGCGCGACCGGGTGCTCGCGGGCGACCGGGAGGCCGCGGCGGAGCTGTTCCGGCGGCACGTGGACGCGCTGTACGAGTTCGTGCACTGGCGCGTGGGCCGGGACCGCGCTTCGGCCGAGGACGTCGTGCAGGACACGTTCCTCGTCGCGCTACAGCGGCTCTCGACCTTCGACGGCCGCAGCAGCCTGCATACCTGGCTGTGCGGCATCGCGAAGAACCGCGTGCGCATGGCGCGCCGGAAGCGCCGGCCCACCGCGCTGTCCGACATCCTCGAGGACGCCGACCCGGAGATCTTCGACGTGCTGGCCGACCTCGAGTCCGCCGACCTGCCCGAGTGGGCGCTCGAGCGCGACGAGACGCGCGCGCTCGTGGGCGCGACGCTCTCCAGCCTGCCGCCCGGCTACCGCGACGCGCTGCTGCAGAAGTACGTCGAGCGCCTGTCCGTGAACGAGATGGCCGTGCGCGCGGGCAAGAGCCCGAAGGCCACCGAGTCGCGGCTGACTCGCGCGCGCGTCGCCTTCACGCGCGTGTTCACGTTGCTCAACGGGCGCGCCGGCGGGGGCGACGACATCCCGGCCCACGGAGACGACCCGTGAGCAGCCACCTCGAGCGCAACCTCCATGAGCTGCTCCGGCGGCACCAGCCCGTGGCGATGGATGTGGCCTTTCGCGAGCGGCTGGGCGTGCGCGTGCGCGAGGAGGCCGCGCGCCTCTTCGCCACGCGGCACTTGGAGCGCGCGCTGGCGCCCGCGCCGCGCGCCGTCCGGCCGCGCTGGATCCCCGTGCTGGCGGCCGCCGCCAGCTTCTTCGCGCTGCTCACGGCCGGCTGGTGGCTGTGGTCCGGGGCGTCCGCGCCCTCGAAGGCGGAGCTGCTGGCGCGCTTCGGCGCGGTGCAGCGTACGCAGGCAGCGGGCGACTGGCAGGCCGTGACCGGCGGCGTCCTCGTGCTGGAGGACGGCCACCTCGAGGTGACCACCAACGGCCGGACGGCCGTGCGGATCGAGCTGCCGGAGCTGGGCTCCGTGGAGCTGGGCCGGCTGGCCGAAGACCTCGACTTGGAGCCGGAGCTGGCCCTGGACCGGCGTGAGCGCGGTCCGGCCCGCGCCCGCATGCTGCGGGGCGAGGGCCTGGCGCGCCTGCCTGTCGGCGACGTGCCGCTGCCCGAGGGTTGCGACCTCATCCTGGACCGCGACGGCTCGCGCGACTTTGCCGCAGCGGGCGCCGAGTCCGGGCGCCAGCTGCCCGAGGTGTCCGCCGGCACGCCGGAGGCGCTGGAGGTGCCGCCGGCGCCCGTCGACGAGCCCGTCCCGCCGGGTGCCGTCCTGCTGCAGGGTCGCGTCACGCGCGTTGCCGACGGATCGCCGGTCACGCGGCCACGGCTCATCCTCGTGCAGTCGGACATCACGGCGCAGGGCCCGAAGCAGATCGTGCACGAGGTCGAGGACGAGGACGGCCGCTTCCGCTGGATCGTCACGACGCCGGGCCGCTATCACCTCTTCGTGCAGGCCGAGGGCCTGGCGGTGGGAATCACGCGCCACGTGCTGATCGACCCGGGCCTCGTGCTGCCGCCTCTGGACATCGCGCTCGAGCCCGGCCGCACGCTGTCAGGGCGCGTGGTGGATGCCGGGACCGGCGCGCCCGTCGAGGGAGCGCTGGTGCTGTCGGACACCGACGCCCCGGCCATCATGCTGGCCTTCGACGAACAGGGGCTGGACTTCGAGCACCTGCAGAGGACGCACACCGACGCGGACGGCCGCTTCGCGCTCGCGCACCTGCGGTCGGACATCCAGGTGCTGCGCGCCACGCACGCGGGTCGCGCGCCGGCCTTCGTGGAGGCGTCGCCGCAGACCTCCGAGGTCGAGCTGCGCCTGCCGGCCGGCGCGAGCCTCGAGGGCGACGTGCGGCACGAGGACGGCACCATCTGGCCGGCGGCGCTGGTGATCGCCTCGTTCATGAATGCGACCGCGTCCGGCCGCTGCATGAACTACGGCTTCGCCGTCACCGACGCCGAGGGTCACTACCGGATGGACGATCTGCCGCCCGCGCCGGGCATGGTGCTCATGCTCGGGACGCCCGACGACGTGCGCCAGGTCCCGGCCATGGAGTCGGTCGTGCTCAGTGTGGGCCAGACGGCGCGCGTGGACTTCCCGCGCCAGCAGGCCGAGACCACCGGCACGCTGGTCGGCTTCATGGCCGAGGCCGACGGCACGCCCGCCGTGGGGCGCATGGTCTCCGTGATGGCGCGGAGCTGGGAGGAATCCGGCCACTTCGCGCCGTCGATGGTGGACGAGAACGGCGCCTGGCGCATCGAGAAGCTGCCGCCCGACAACTACGCCATCTACGCGGTCTTCGACGCGGCGGACGGCACCGTGAGCTGCGTGGGACACGCGGACGTGGCGGCGGGCGCCGAGACGCACGCGTCCGTCAGGCTACCGGAAGGCGGCGTGGCCGGCCGCGTGCTCGGACCGGACGGCAAGACCGTCGGGCGCATGGACCTGTCCGTCGAGCAGCGCGACGCGACCGGCGACTTCACCTTCATCGCTCACATGGTGTCCGACGAGGTCGGCGCCTACCGCGGCCAGGCCCTGTCGCCGGGCGTGTATCGCGTGACAGCCTTCGACTACCGCGCCGGCGTGTACGGCGCGGCGCGCAGCGAGGCGGTGCTGGTTGGCACGGACGTCGTCGAGGGCGTGGACATCCAGCTCGACCTCGGCGGCGACCTGCGCGTCGTCGTGCACTCCACGGACGGCTCACCCGTGGCGGGCGTGCGGCTCGTGATGCGCGATGCGCGCGGCAGCCGCTGGGACTTCGGGCAGTTCCAGCACACCGGCCCGGACGGGAGCTTCGCGTTCCGGTCGCTGCCCACCGGCGCGTGGGAGGTCGAGGCCGTGGGGGCGGGAGGCGTGAAGGTGCGCACGACGGTCGTCGTGCGTCCCGGCGAGACCGCGCAGGCCTCGCTGGTCCTGCCGGGCGGCTGAGCGAAGGATCCGCGGGCCGCGCGGCACCAAGGTCCCGCTGCGGCAGCCCGCCGCCGCGCTCACGGAGATCGATCGATGAAGATGCTGCCGATCCTGCTGCTGACCGCCACCGTCGCCGCGCTCGCGGGCGGCGGCGCCGCCCTGGCCGTGCACGGCTCCTCCACCAGCGCGCCCGAGCCCGGCGCCGACGTGGCGCGCCTGTCCGCGGCCGTCGAATCGCTGCGCACCCAGCAGGACGACGTGCGCGCCGCGCTGGACGCGCTGGCCCTGCAGGTGGGCACGAGCGCGGGCCAGGGCGCCGTCTCCGCCGGCGACGTGGACGCCGCCGTCGCGCGCTGGATGGACGCGCGCGAGGCGCGGCAGGCGGTCGAGGATGCGGCGGCCGCGTCGGCCGCGGTGGGCGACGCGGCCCTGGCCGCGCTCGACGTGGACGAAGCCTTCGAGAAGCTGCTCGATCCGGACATGAAGGACGCCGAGCGCCAGGAGCTGTGGAAGAAGCTGCGCGAGGCGGGCCTGCTGGAGGAAGTCATCGCGCGCATGGAGGCCTTCGCCGCCGCGCGCCCGCACGACGCCGGCGCCCAGGTGATGCTGGGCGAGGCCTACCTGCAGAAGATCTTCGAGGTCGGCAACGGCCCCGAGGCCGGCGTGTGGGCCACCAAGGCGGACAAGTCCTTCGACGCCGCGCTGGCCATCGATCCCCAGCACTGGGACGCGCGCTTCGCCAAGGCCATCTCGCTCTCCTTCTGGCCGCCGATGTTCGGCAAGCAGGCCGAGGCCATCAACAACTTCGAGACCCTCGTCGCGCAGCAGGAGAACCAGCCCAGCAAGCCCGAGTTCGCGCAGACCTATCTGTGGCTGGGCAACCTGTACCTGCAGCAGGGGAAGAGCGACCAGGCCAAGGACGCCTACGCCAAGGGACTCGCGAAGTTCCCGGACGACGAGGACCTGCTCAAGCAGCTCGGGCTGGTGCAGTAGCCGGGCGCCGAGGGCCGTGAGCGGACGAGGCGACAGGCTCCGAGCCGCCGGAGTGTCCGGAGCCCATGGCAGTCCGAACACCCGCGGAGAGCCGAGTCGTGTCGACTGAGCCGGTCGAACAGAGTTCGGCAATCCGCCAGCGCGGCGACGGAGCGCATCGCGTGCCCGCGGAGCCCCGGCCTCACCCGGGCGCCAGCGAGGCGCGTCAGGTGGGGCCGCGCGGAAATCCGCCCGCAAGGTCGCAGGGAGCGCGGCCCCGCCTGACGCGCCTCGCTGGCGCCCTACCGGCTGCGCCGCGGCGGCAGCAGATACCTGTACCCGCTGTTCGGATTCTCCCGGTCGAATGCGAAGGCCTCGCGGTTGTCGAGGAAGTGCTTCACGTAGCCGACGGGGATCGCGAAGCCGAGGCCGTCGCTGAACATGATCTTGAGCGAGTTGACGCCGACCACCTCGCCCTTGCGGTTGAAGAGCGGGCCGCCGCTGTTGCCGGGGTTGATGGCCGCGGTGGTCTGCAGGTACACGCGGCCGTCCATGGCGCGCGTGGTGGTGGAGATGACGCCCTCGGAGACGGAGCGCTCGAGGCCCATGGGCGAGCCGATCGCGAAGACCGTCTCGCCCACGCGCACGGCCTCGTCGTCGCCGAAGTACACCTTGGAGAGGTGGCGGCCCGCGAGTTCGGCCTCGTCGATCTTGAGCAGCGCCAGGTCCACGAACGGGTTCACGGCCACGAGCCGCACCTTCTCGAAGGTGACCTTCTCGATCTGGTCGCCCAGCTTGGGATAGAGGACGACCGAGACCTCGACCTCACCCTGCACGACGTGGTTGTTGGTGACGATGTAGCCGTCGTCGCTGACGATGAAGCCGCTGCCGAGAGCGCCGGGCACCTTGACCTGCACCACGGACTCGGCGAAGCGCGCCACCGCCTCCTTGACCGAGACCTCGGGCAGCTCGGCCTGCGACCACAGGCCGCGGCGCACCTCGCCGCCGGCGGGGCGATCGGCCGGCCCGGCGGCGGCGCGGCCCACGATCGAGGCGCGCGGGACCGAGAGCACGGTGAAGCCGACGTCGAGGAAGACGTTGTCCTCGGTCTCCTTCAGCACGCGACCGCGGAGCAGGGCGCCGTCGGCGAGGCGCACCTCCTCCTCGGCGGCGGGCGCGTCGGCGGCGGGCAGGCCGGGCAGCAGCGCGTCCTGCGCGGCGGGCGCCGGCGCGAGCAGCAGGACGAGGAGCAGGCTGGAGCGCACGGAGAGCCCCCGGGAGCCGCCGGATCCTAACCGCAGGGACGCGTGGCGGTCCACGCGGGCGGCCTTCCCCGCCGGCCGGCCGGTCCGCTACGCTGCGCGCCCGGCCCGCGCCGGTCCGTCCCGGGGAGCCCCCGCATGCATGCCGTCCTGCGCTGCGCGGCCACGCTGGCGCTGCTCGCGCTGCCGCTCCCGGCGCAACTCATCGATGCCGCGGGCCTGCCCAACGAGCTGGGCCGGAGCTACGGCTTCTCGGGCCTGCAGGTGAGCCGCTTCAACGACGGCCTCACGGGGCTGGTCGCGGGTGACCTCGATGGCGACGGCGGCGACGACCTCGCGCTGATCAACAACGCGCGCTCGCGCATCGAGCTCCTGCTGCGCCCGCGCGCGGGCGAGGCGGTGGGCGACGGCACGACGCCCGATCCCGGCCGCGTGAACGAGCTGGCCGACGAGAGCTGGTGGCGGCGCGAGTCCGTGGCGATCGAGGAGAAGGTGGGCTCTCTGGAGCTGTTCGACCTGGACGGCGACGGGCGCTGCGAGGTGCTGTTCACGGGCGACAGCGGGCGGCTCACGCTGGCCTGGCACGGCGTGCGCGGCGGCCAGGCGCGCAGCGTGCAGCTGCGGCTGCCGGGCGACGCGGGCGCCGCGCACGTGGCCGCGGGCGACGTGGACGGCGACGGGCGGCCCGACGCGCTGGTCTGCGGCAAGCACGAGACGTGGATCTTCCGGCAGCAGGCGGACGGCAGCTTTGCCGAGCCGCAATCCGTGCCGCTCGCCACCGACGAGCCGGACAGCCTGGAGCTCCTGGACCTCGACGGCGACCGGCGCCTCGACCTGCTCCTCGCCCGCTACGAGTCCGAGTGGCCGCTGCGCTGGCGACTCGGGCTCGGCGCGGGACGCTTCGGCGAGGAGCGCGCGGCGCACCTGCAGCCGCTGCGCGCCTGCCGCTTCGGCGACGCCGACGGCGACGGGCGGCCGGAGGCGCTGGCCGTGCGCCGGCAGAGCGGGCGCGTGACGCTCCTGCGCTGGCGCGCGCCCGAGGCGGCCGGCGGCACGTCGCTGCCCGCGCCGGCGGTCGTGCCCTTCGAGCCGGTGAAGGACGCGGAGAAGCGCGACGTGCTGCTGGCCGATCTCGACGGCGACGGCGCAGACGACCTCCTGGCCGCGGAGCCGGGCGCCGCGCGGCTGCTCCTGTTCCGCGGCGCGCAGGGAGCGCCGGCCGTCTTCCCCGCGCTGCTCGGCGCCGGCGATCCGCGCGTGCTGCACCTGCCCGGCGGCGGCCGGCGGCTCGTGCTGGCCGCGCCGGACGAGGGCGCGATCGGCCTGTGCGAGCTGTCCGCGGACGGCTCGCCGTCCTTCCCGCGCGCGCTGCCGCTGCCGCCGGTGGGCGAGGGCGGCGAGGGCTCGGCGCCCGAGCTCCTCGCGCTGGACGTCGCGCCCGTCGCTCCGGGCGAGGCCGACGCGATCTGGGCGCTGCTCGCGGCCGGCAAGGGCCGCGCGCGCACGTACGCCCTGGTGCGGCTGGATGCCGAGGGCCGCGTGCTCTCGTCGGCCAAGGTCGAGAACGTGAAGACGGATCCGAAGGACCTGCTCGTCGCGGACCTCGACCGCGACGGCCGCAACGACGCGCTCCTGTGCCTGCCGACCGAGCTGCCCAAGATCCTGCTCGGCCTGGCCGAGGGCGGCTGGCGCGACCTGAACCTGGCGCAGTCTCCCGGGCTGGGGCTGCTGAAGGGCGTCGAGCGCGACGCGCTGTGGTGGGGCGACGTGGACGGCGATGGCGCGCCCGAGCTGCTGGCGCCCGGACCCAACTTCGCGCGCGCCTTCCACCTGGATGCCGCCGGCGTGCCCGTGGTGGCGGGGCAGTACAACCTGCCCGACCCGGCCGCGCAGGTGGCCTGCGTGGCAGCGGCCGACGTGGACGGCGACGGCCGGCCCGAGATCGTGCTGGCCGACCGGGCCGAGAAGGCGCTGCTCGTGCTGCGGCGGGACGGTGACGCGGCGGTGCTCGCCGCGCGCGCGGAGCTGGGCGAGCTCGTGCCGCGCGGCCTGCGGGTGGCGCGCGGATCGCCTGCGCGCCTGGTGCTGCTGGCCGCCGACCGCTTCGGCCTGCTCGCCGGCCGGACCGCCGACGCCACATTCCTGCCGGACCTCGATTTCGAGGTTCCGGTGAAGGATGCCTACGTGAACGACCTCGGCATCGCGGACGTGAACGGCGACGGCGTGACCGACCTGGTCATGACCGAGACCCACCGGCACGAGCTGGTCATCGCCCGCGTGCGGCCGGAGGCGCTGGACTTCGCGCTGCGCTTCCCGGTGTACGACGAGCGGCTGTTCGAGTCAGGCCGCTCTGGGCAGGAGCCGCGCGAGGTGGTGCTGGCCGAGCTCACGGGCGACGGCCTCGTCGACGTCGCGATCCTGGTGCACGACCGTCTCATCGTCTATCCGCAGGAGGCCCCGCCATGAACGTCCGCCCGCTCGCCCTGGCCCTCCTGCTCGCGTCGCCGGTCGCCGGCCAGCAGGGCTTCGAGCACGTCCTGCCGGCGGACGCCTTCTTCTTCGTGGGCGTGGCCGACGTGGAGGCCTTCGGCCAGGCCTTCCGCGCCTCGTCGGGAGGGCGCTTCTGGTACGACCCGGGCAACGCGGCGCTGCGCCAGGTGCTCGAGGACCGCATCGACGCGCTCACCTCGCAGATGCACGCCGAGCTGGGCGTGGACCCGCTCGACTTCGTCGACATGCTGCACGGCCGCATCGCGATCGCGTCGGTGGGCACGCCGACCGCCGAGGACCTGGATGCGGACAGCCCGCGCGGCTTCGCGGTGGCGCTGCTGGCGGACGTGGGCGAGGACCGCGAGGCGTGCGAGACGCTGGTGTCGGCGCTGGCCGACCGGCTGGCGGCCGACCTCGGCGCGGTGCGCAAGTCCACGCTGGCCGGCGAGACTGAGGTCTCGGTGCTGGAGATCGACACCGACCCCGAGGACGACGCCTCGGTGCGCATGAAGCACGCCTTCCACGGCGACACGCTGGTGGTGACCGTGGAGGCGCACCCGCTGCACGCCGACGCGATGGAGACGCTGCTCGCGCGCCTCGACGGCGAGGCGGGCGAGACGCTGGCCGAGCTGCCGCGCTTCCGCGGCTCGCTGGCGGCGGAAGCGGGCGGCCTGCAGCTGTGGGTCGACTTCGGCCGCATGCTCGACCTGGTGCGCTTGAACATGCTGGCCGACGAGGACGACAACGGGGAGGAGCTGGACCTGATGGAGCGTCTGGGGCTGTTCGACCTCGGGTGCCTGGCGCTCAACTCGCGGTACATGCCCGACGGCTCGCGCCTCGACCTGCGCCTCGACTGGACGGGCGGCGGCTGGATCCCGAGCTTCGCGCGGCTGATGTGCGTGTCCGGCCCCGCCACCACGCTGTCCGCCGTGCCAAAGGACTGCATCTCGGCCATCTCGGCGCGCATCGACTTCGCCGGCATGTTCGATGCCGTGGTCAAGCTGCTCATCGACACCGGCGAAGTGACGGCGTCCGACGTGGTCGGGTTCCTCACGCAGACCGAGGAGAGCCTGGGCTTCAACGTGCGCGACGACCTGCTCGAGGCGCTCGACGGCCAGCTCACCCTGGTCACCAGCGCGGTGGAGCCCGAGGACGCCATGCCGTTCGCGCAGGGCGACCCGCAGAACGTCGTCCTCATCGTGGGCCTGCGCGACGGCGAGGCCGTGAACACCCTGGTCGAGGACGCGGTGCGGCGCTCGGGCCTGCACGCGGCCCGCAAGCGCACCGAGTTCCAGGGCTACGAGATGTTCAACGTGCCCATCTTCCCGCCCTTCGACGTGAACTACGCGATCCTGCCGGACGTGGCGGTGCTGTCACTCTCGCCCACGCTGCTGCAGGACGTGCTGCGGCGCAAGGCCGGCTCCGACCTGCCCTCGCTGGACGACGACGTCGACTTCAAGGCGCGGCTCGCCACGCTGGCCCGGCTGCCGGGCCTGCTGCAGTACACGGACACCGCCCAGAACATGAAGGGCGCCCTGCACGCGCTGTCGAGCATGTCGGCCATGCTCGAGAAGGTCGGCGACGAGCTTGGACCGCTGGCCGAGGTGCTCGGCCTGTTGCAGGACCTGCCGCCGACCGACGAGGCGCTCATCGACAAGCACTTCAAGGGCGCCTCGGTGACGGCCATGACGGTGGACGACCGCGGCCTGCTGGTGCAGGCCGTGACGCCCTGAGCGGCCGGCCGCTCAGCCTCCGGCCTTGAGCGCCTTGACCGCCGCGGTGAGCTTCGGCACCACCTCGAAGGCGTCGCCCACGATGCCGTAGTCGGCCACCTTGAAGATGGGGGCCTCGGGGTCCTTGTTGATGGCCACGATGTACTTGCTGGTGCGCATGCCGGCCAGGTGCTGGATGGCGCCGCTGATGCCGATGGCGAAGTAGAGCTGGGGCGAGACGGTCTTGCCCGTCTGTCCCACCTGGTCGCTGTGCGGGCGCCAGCCGGCGTCGACCACGGCGCGCGAGGCGCCCACGGCGGCGCCGAGGGCGGCGGCCAGCTCCTCGATCATCGCGAAGTTCTCGGGGCCCTTCAGGCCGCGGCCGCCGGACACGATGATGCCGGCCTCGGTGAGCTCGAGCTTCTTGCTGGCGGTGGCGAGCACCTCCTTGAGCACGGCCGACAGCCCGGGGCCGGGCGCGGCCGGCGGCGCGGCCTGCACGGCGCCGGGGGCCGGGCGCTCCTGCGCGGCGAGCGCATTGGGCCGCAGGCTCACCACGAAGGGACCCTGCGCGGGGGCCACGGTCACCATGGCCTTTCCGGCGTACACGGGCCGGCGCGCGACGTTCGTGCCGCCCTCCGCGCGCACCTCGACGCAGTCGGAGGCCATGGGCGCGGACAGCAGCGCCGCGAGGCGCGGACCGAGGTCCTTGCCGCGCAGCGTGTGCGCCAGCAGCACGGCGGCGGGCGAGGCCGACTTGCACACGGCGGCCACGGAGGCCGCCACCGCAGCGGCGTCGCGCGCGTCCACGTCGATCGTGACCACGCGCGCGGCGCCGTGGCGCGCCAGGGCCGGCGCCACGGCGGCGGCGTCCTTCCCGCAGGCCACGGCCGTGACCGTGCCGCCCAGGGCTGCCGCCAGGCCGGCACCGGCCGTCAGCGTCTGCAGCGAGGCGCTGCGCGCCGTGCCGTCCTTGTGTTCGGCGATGACCAGGATCTCTCCGGCCAACTGACTCTCCTTGACGGTTGCGGCCCCTGGCGGACTAGAGGACCTTGGCTTCCTGGCGCAGCGCGCGGATCAGCTCGTCCACCGCGCCCGGGCCCTCGCCGAGGATGCGGCCCTCGGGCCGGGCGGCAGGCATCTCCATGGCGCGCGTGGCCAGCAGCTCGGGCAGGGCCGCGACGTCGCGCTCCTCGATGACCTTCTTCTTGGCGGCCATGATGCCCTTGAGCGAGGCATAGCGCGGGTCGTTGAGGCCCTTGGTGCAGGTGAGCACGCAGGGCAGCGGCACCTCGAGCTTCTCCGTCGTGCCCTCGTCGCCCGCGCGCTCGACGGCGGCCGTGCCGCCCGCCACGGCCAGCGCCTTGATCTCGGTGACGCACGGCAGCCCGAGGAGCTGCGCCAGCCGCGGCCCCACCTGGCCCTGGTCGCGGTCCACCGCCTGCTTGCCGCACAGCACCAGGTCGGGCTGCAGCTCCTGGATCACGGCTGCCAGCGCAGCGGCGGTGAACGTGGCGTCGCGGCGCGACGCGTCCGCATCCTTGACGAGCACGGCGCGGTCGGCGCCCATGGCGAGGCACGTGCGCAGCTCCTTGCCCGCGTCGGGGTGGCCCAGCGTGACGACGATCACCTCGCCGCCGCCCGCGGCCTCCTTGACGCGCAGCGCGGCCTCGACCGCGTACTCGTCGTAGGGATTGATGATCCACTCCACCTGGCCGGTGTCGAGCGAGACGCCGTCGGCGGCGATCCTGACGCGCGTGTCGGTGGCCGGGACGCGCTTGATGCAGGCGACGATCTTCATGGGGACCCGCGGGAGGGCGGGGCAATGTACGGCCCTTGCGGCGGGCTGATCAAGACGGCGCGGGGGGGGGCGGCATGGCGCGCTAGCGGTCTTCGATCGTGGGGCGCGGCGGGGCCGCGCTCCACGATCCTGTGGGCGACGTGTCGCGCGGCATGCCGCCCCCCGCGCCGTGGAAGGAGCGCGTGGCGCGTCCAGGGCTTGCTGCTCCGGACCCGAGCTATGCGGCGCCGGCGGGGAGGGCGATGGGGGCGTCGGCGATGGCGCGCAGGAAGGTCTCGACCACGTCGGCGGGGATGCGCTCGCCGGCCTCGGCGCGCAGCGTGCGCACGGCCAGCTCCAGCGGCATGGGCGCGCGATACGGCCGGCGCGAGGTGATCGCCTCCCAGTAGTCGGCGGTCTTGACGATCCAGGCCTCGAGCGGCACGTCGGCGCCCGGCAGGCCGTCGGGGTAGCCCTGGCCGTCGAGGCTTTCATGGTGCCAGCGGATCATGGGCCGCAGCGGCGCGAGCGAGCGGATGGGGGCGATGAGCTCGTCGCCCTGCGCCGGGTGGCGCTTCATGACCGCGAACTCCTCGCGCGTGAGCGGGCCGTTCTTGTGCAGGATGTCGTCGGGCGTGCCGATCTTGCCGATGTCGTGCAGCCGGCCGCCGAGCGCCACCAGCTCGGCGCGCTCTCCGGGCAGGCCCAGCGCGCCGGCCAGCAGCCGCGCCAGCGAGCACACGCGCTCGGAGTGGCGCGCGGTGTAGCTGCTCTTGGCGTCGATCATGGTGGCCAGCGACTCGAGGAACTGGCGCAGGTTCTCGGCGTCGGCGAGGCGCCGCTCCTCCAGCAGCTGGAGCATCTGGGCCTTCTGCGCGAAGTGCCGGCGCTCGATGGCGCGCGACAGCGCGGCGCGCAGCGTCTCCCAGGCGAACGGCTTGCGCAGGTAGTCGTAGGCGCCGCGCCGGAGGGCCTCGACCGCCGAGTGCACGTCGGTGTTGCCGGTCATGATGAGCACGTCCAGGTCCGGCCGCTGCGCCTTGACCTCGGCCAGCAGGTCGAGGCCGCTCTCGCCCTGCAGCGTCACGTCGCACAGCACGACCAGCACGTCACGCCGCTGCAGGTGCTCGCGCGCCTGCGCGAGGTCCGCGGCGGCCAGCACCACGTGGCCCTCCTGCTCCAGGAAGCGCGTGACGGCGCGGCGCACGCCGTCGTCGTCGTCCACCACCAGCACCGCCGAGCGCTGCAGGTCGCGCCAGCCTTCCATGACGTTCCTCCCCGAGGTCAATCGGCCGCCGCGTCGGCGGCGGGCGGCGCGGCCTCCGGCAGCGAGAAGCTCGCGCCGAGGTAGACCTCGCGGACGGCCGGGTCCGCGGCCAGCTCGGCCGAGGTCCCGTGACGGAAGATCGCGCCCTGGAAGATGATATAGGCCCGGTCGGTGGTGCCAAGTGTCTCGCGCACGGCGTGGTCCGTGATGAGCACGGCGATGCCGCGGTCGCGCAGCCGGAAGAGCTGGCTCTGGATGTCCTCCACCGCGATCGGATCCACGCCCGAGAAGGGCTCGTCCAGCAGGATGATGCGCGGCTGCAGGGCCAGCGTGCGGGCCAGCTCGAGGCGCCGGCGCTCGCCGCCCGAGAGCGTGACGGCCTGGCCTTCCGCCACGTGGGTCAGGCCGAACTCCTCCAGGAGGGCCTCGGCGCGCTCCTTCCGGGCCGGCCGGGCCTCGCCCAGCGCCTCCAGCACCGCCAGCAGGTTCTCGCGGGCGGTCATGTGGCGGAAGATCGAGGGCTCCTGGGACAGGTAGCCCATGCCCAGCCGCGCCCGCTGGTACATGGGGCGGCGCGTCACGTCCACGTCGTCCAGCAGCACGCGGCCGCCGTCGGGCACGATCATGCCCACCGTCATGCGGAACGTGGTGGTCTTGCCGGCGCCATTGGGGCCGAGCAGGCCCACGATCTCGCCCTCGTGCACGTCGAAGTCGACGTCCTGCACGACCGTGCGGCTGCCGTACCGCTTGCGCAGGCCCTGCGCGGCGAGCAGCGTCACCGGATGAGCTTCCAGCGGAAGGGCTTGAAGATCGGCCAGAAGACGGCCACGGCCTTGCCGAGCAGGTAGCGTTCGGGGATGAAGGGCGCAGGCTCGCGCGCCTCGGACACAATGTCGGTGTCGCGGAAGGTGACCACGTCGCCGTGCACGTTGGCGAAGGCCAGCCTTCCGCCGCCGAGCCGCCGCGGGTTGGCGTCGGGCGCGCGCGGGTTGTCGAAGTCGAAGCCGGTCCAGCTGGTCACGGGCGAGCCGTCGGCGGCCTTCACCGCGCCCGGCTTGAAGACCAGCGTGAGCTGCTTCCAGCCGCGGCCGTCGAGGCTGCCCTGCGTGTTGTCGCCGAGCGCGAAGTAGTGGCCCTCCGGGATCTCCCAGCGCGGCTCGCCGTCCTTCGGGGGCGTGTAGAAGATGTCGCGGCGCACGCGCAGGCCGGAGAGCGAGCCGCCGCCGTCGAGGGCGATGCGCGCCGTGGCCTTGCGCGGGCGCGTCGCGCGCGGGCCGGAGACGTCGTCCGCGACGCGCAGGACCTCGTCGCCGTCGACGAACAGGGCCAGCTCGTGGTCCACGTGGCGCGCAACGAGGCGGAGCGGGCGGTCGCGCGGCAGGTCCCCGACGCGGCCCTCGCCCGCGGACACCGGCGCCGCGTCGCCTGTCGGCGTGAAGGCCGCGCTCGCCCCGCCGTCGGTCCCCAGCTCGAAGCGCGCCTCGCCCTCGTCCGAGTCGATCGACAGGCGCGCCCGGCCGCCGTCGGCCAGCGTCACGTCGCACGACACCTCGAGGTCCGCCACCGCGTAAGTCTGGCTGTCCGACTTGTTGGCCGTGATGCCCCAGCTCCGGTCGTAGCCGTGCAGGAAGTCGTCGCGCACCGTGCCGCGCAGCTTGAGCTCGGCGGTCGTGTCCGGCGCGAAGTCGGCGCGCTCGCCGTTCAGCGTGATGCCGGGGGCGGCGTCGCACACGAGGCTCAGGTCCACGCCGTCGTCGAAGACGTCCTTGAGCACCGAGTCCAGCACGGGCTCCGGCTTGCGCGCGATCTTCCCGTCCACCCACAGGTCGCCGCCGTCGATCTCGAGCGTCTCGCCCGGCAGGCCCACGATGCGCTTCACGTAGAGCGCGCGCTCGTCGTTGGGGAAGCGGAAGATCATGACCTCCCAGCGGCGCGGCGGGCGGATCATGGTGGTGAGCTTGTCGGCCAGCACGCGGTCGAAGATGCCGGTCTGAGGGTCGCCCAGGATGGTGGGCTGCATCGAGCCCGACGGGATCTGGTAGGCCTCGACCAGGAAGAACTTGAGCACCAGCGCCATGGCGACGGCGATGGCCAGGGACTCGAGCTGGTCCGCGATGGCGAGGTCCAGCGGCTTCTTCACTCGCCGCCATCCTCGCCTGCGGAGAGCACCGCCAGAAAGGCCTTCTGGGGAATCTCCACGTTGCCCACGACCTTGAGGCGCTTCTTGCCTTCCTTCTGCTTCTCCAGCAGCTTGCGCTTCCTGGTGATGTCGCCGCCGTAGCACTTGGCGAGCACGTCCTTGCGCACCGGCGCGATGTCCTCGCGCGCCACGATCTTGCCGCCCACGGCGGCCTGCAGCGGGATCCTGAACAGGTGTCGCGGGATCTCTTTTCGCAGCACCTTCAGGATCGAGCGCCCGCGCGACTCGGCGTGGCTGGCGTGGCAGATGGCCGACAGCGCGTCCACCTCCTCGCCGTTCACCAGGATGCGCATCTTCACCAGGTCGTCGGCGTCGAAGCCGTCGAGTTCGTAGTCCATAGTCGCGTAGCCGCGCGAGGCCGACTTCAGCTTGTCGAAGAAGTCGAAGATGATCTCGGCCAGCGGGATGCGGAAACCCAGGATCACGCGCCCGGGGCCGATGTACTCCTGGCGCGCGAACTTGCCGCGCCGGTCGATGGCCAGCTTCATGAGCACGCCCGTGTGCTCGTCGGGCGTGATGATGTTGAGCTTGACCATCGGCTCGCGGAACTCCGCGATCCTTGACGGGTCCGGGAGCTGGCTGGGGCTCTCGATGCGCGTCACCGTGCCGTCGCGCAGCAGGAGCTCATAGGTGACGTTGGGCGCGGTCTGCACGACGTCCATGCCCGACTCGCGCTCGAGCCGCTCCTGCACGATTTCCATGTGCAGCAGCCCCAGGAAGCCGCAGCGGAATCCGAAGCCCAGCGCGTCGGACGTCTCGGGCAGGAAGGAGAAGGCCGAGTCGTTGAGCTGCAGCCGCGTGAGCGCGGCGCGCAGCTGCTCGAAGTCCTTGTTCTGCACGGGATAGATGCCGCAGAAGACCATGGGCCGCGCCTGGCGGTAGCCGGGCAGCGCCACGCTGGTGCTGTCCTTGACGCCCACGATGGTGTCGCCGATGCGCACGGCCGAGAGCGTCTTGATGTTGGCGATCATGTAGCCGACCTCGCCCGTCTCCAGCCGCTTGCGCGGCACGAGCTGCGGCCGGAACACGCCGATCTCGAGCGCCTCGTGGCCGGTCTGCGCGGCCATGAGCTTGATCTTGTCGCCGGCGGCCAGCGCGCCGTCGATGACGCGGATGTGCACGATGACGCCGCGGTAGTCGTTGAACTCGGCGTCGTAGACCAGCGCGCGCAGCGGCGCGTCCGGGTCGCCCTGCGGCGGCGGCACCTCGTCCACGATGCGGTCCAGCAGCTCCTTCACGCCGGTGCCGGCCTTGGCGCTGGCCAGCAGGATGCGCTCCTTCTCGATGGCCAGCACGTTCTCGATCTCCTCGGCCACCGCCTCGGGGCGCGCCGTGGACATGTCGATCTTGTTGATGACCGGGATGATGGTGAGCCCGGCCGAGTCGGCCAGCAGGGCGTTGTGCACGGTCTGCGCCTCGACGCCCTGGGTCGCGTCCACCAGCAGGATGGCGCCCTCGCAGGCGTTGAGCGCGCGCTCGACCTCGTAGTTGAAGTCCACGTGGCCGGGCGTGTCGATCAGGTTCAGGCGGTAGGTCTGGCCGTCCTTCTCGTAGTCCATCGAGGCCGCCTTGGCCTTGATGGTGATGCCGCGCTCGCGCTCGAGGTCCATGTCGTCCAGCACCTGCGCGCGCGCGTCGCGGGCGCTGATGGTGTGGGTGATCTCGAGGAAGCGGTCGGCCAGCGTGCTCTTGCCGTGGTCGATGTGCGCGATGATGCAGAAGTTGCGGATGAGCTCGCGGTTCATCGCGGGCCCCCCGGCGAGCCGCCGCGCATGGCCTTGCGCACGTCCAGCCGGCCGGCCAGCCGCCGCAGCGCGATGCCACGGTGCGAGAAGCGCTCCTTCTCGGGCCGCGACAGCTCCGCGAAGCTGCGCCCGCCCGCGGCCGGGTCGTCGGGCACGAAGAGCGAGTCGTAGCCGAAGCCTCCCGTGCCGCGCTCGGCCAGGAGGATCGTGCCTGCGCAGCTGCCCTCCACCTCGACGAGCGAAAGCTTGCCGCCGGGGCCCGGCTCGCACAGGCACAGCGCGCACACGAAGCGCGCGGCGCGGTCGGCGCGGCCGTGGAGCGCGGACAGCAGCTTCCGGCGATTGTCGGCGTCGCTTGCCTGCGGCCCGGCCCAGCGCGCGCTGTGCACGCCGGGCGCGCCGCCCAGCGCCTCCACTTCGAGCCCGCTGTCGTCCGCGAGCGCCGGCAGGCCGGTGGCGCGCGCGTAGTGGGTGGCCTTGGCGCGCGCGTTCTCGGCGCAGGTGCGGCCCTCCTCGCGCGCCACGGGCACGCCCTGCAGGTCGCGCAGGCCCACCACCTGCAGGCCGTGCTGCGCCAGCAGCGGCCGCAGCTCGGCCAGCTTGCCCGGGTTGGTGGTCGCGACGAGCAGGCGCGTCAAGGGTTCCCCCTGGCGCGGCTCATTGCGCCAGCGCCGCCTCCTGCGCGGCGCCCACGCGCCCGAGGCCTTCCTGGCCCAGCTCGAGGAGCGCCTGGAGCTGCGCCAGGCTGAAGGTGCCGCGCTCGGCGCCGCCCGACACCTCGATCAGCCGGCCCCCGCCGGTCATGACCAGGTTCATGTCGACATCGGCCTGGCTGTCCTCGTAGTAAGTGGGGTCGACGAGCAGCTCGCCCTCGATGAGGGCGATGCTGATGGCGCGCACCGAGTCCGTGATCGGCCAGCCACGCAGGCCCCCACCGGACTTGAGCGCCGCGAAGGCGTCGTGCAGCGCGACGTACGCGCCGTTGATGGCCGCCGTGCGCGTGCCGCCGTCGGCCGCGAGCACGTCGCAGTCCACCCACGCGGTGCGGCCGGGGAAGGCCTTGCGGTTCACCACGGCGCGCAGCGCGCGCCCGACCAGGCGCTGGATCTCGACCGCGCGCCCGTCGGTGCGGCCCGCGCGGTCGCGCCCGCGGCGCTCGGCCGTGCTGGCGGGGAGCATGGCGTACTCGGCCGTCAGCCAGCCCTGGTCGCTGTTCATCAGGAAGGACGGCACGCCCTCCTCGACCAGCACCGTGCACAGCACGCGCGTGCCGCCCGACGCCACCAGCACCGAGCCCGGCACGTTGGGCAGCCAGTGCCGCTGGAAGCTGACCGGGCGGGTCTGGCCGGGCGCGCGGCCATCGAGTCGCTGGCTGGGCATGGGGTACCGATCGGGAAGGATGCGGGCGGCGGACCGGCGCCTTGCCGGCCCTGGAAAAGTCGGGCAAGTATAGAGGTGCGCGGCGCACACGATCAACGCGGCGCCACGCGCAGCAACTCGGCCGTCTCGCCCGGAAGCACGCGACCGTCGTCCAGCAGCAGGTCGCCGTCGGCCGACACGTCGGCCAGCACGCCCGCGACCGGCTCGCCGGCCACGCGCAGCTCGACGCGTCGCCCGGTGAGCCACGAGCGGCGCCGGTACTCCTCGCCGAGCGCAGCATCCGGCTGGGCGCCCGTCCGCGCGAGCGCCGCGTCGAGCTCGAGCAGCAGCGCCGCGAGCAGCGCGTCGCGCGTCGCCTCGCCGGCCGACAGGCCCGCGTCGCCGGCCAGCACGGCCAGCGCGGGTGGCAGGTCGCCGGGCCGCAGGCACAGGTTCAGGCCGATGCCGAGCACGACGGCCGGGCCCGCCGGCCCCTCGAGCGACTCGGCCAGCAGGCCGCCCACCTTGCGGTCGGCCCGCATGAGGTCGTTGGGCCACTTGATGCGCAGCTCGCGGGCGCCGCAGCCCTCCAGCGCGCGGCAGGCGGCGACGGCGCACAGCACCGTGAGCCCTCCCGGGCGCGGCAGCGGCGGCGGCGCGAGGAGCACCGAGGCCGCGAGCGAGCCCCCCGGCACCGTGACCCAGGCGCGCCCGCGCCGACCCCGCCCGGCGCGCTGCTCGTCCGCCAGCACCGCGTCGCCCACCGCCAACGACCCATCCATCAACCCCGCCCGAGCCACATCGCTGGTGGACCCCACCGCCCGGAAGTGCAGGACGCGATGCCCCGCAATGCGGCGTTCGACTGCCAGCTCGTCCACCAGCACCGAATCGTAACGATCCGCCCGCAGTGGACGAGGCACAGCGTGCGCCAGCACGCCCGGGCAGGAGACGACTTGTCACGCGACCAAGGCCCGGAAGTCGGCCCGCGCCGGGTGGCGGGGTCGGGTGGTGGGCGAACTGGAGGCCGCGGCGCCGAGCACCGTGTTCAGGAAGTCGTCAAGTCAGCCAGCGATCGCCGCTTCCAGGCGCCGCGGCCTTGCGAGAGCCCGACGCCCGGCCCCGTCACTCGGCGCGGTGCCTACAGCTTCAGGGTCTTCTCCGCGCTGGCCAGGTGCACCTGCAGCTTCTTGATGACGTTGCTGTGGATCTGGCACACGCGCGACTCGGTCAGGTTCATGACCGCGCCGATCTGCTTCATGGTCAGGCCGTCGCGGTAGTACATGAGGATGATCTGCTTCTCCTTGCGGTTCAGCGAGCGGATGATGGCCCGCATCACGTCGTCCTGGTTCAGCAGGTCGGCCGGGTCGGCGGCGCGCAGGTCGCGGATGAAGTCGATCTTCTCGACCGTCTGCTCGCCGCTGCCGTCGTCCCAGCTCTCCGAGAGGCTGCGCACGGTGTGCGCGCTGGCTTCCTCGGTCATGTCCATCAGGTCCGACAGGCCGATGCGCAGCTCCTCGGCCATCTCGGCGTGGGTGGGGGCGCGGCCGTAGCGGGCCTCGAGCGCGGACTGCGCGCGCGCCAGCTGGTGGGCCTTCAGGCGCACGAGGCGCGGCACCCAGTCCTGGCTGCGCAGCTCGTCGAGGATGGCGCCGCGGATGCGGTTGCTGCAGTAGGTCTTGAACTTGATGCCGCGCGAGATCTCGAAGCCGTCGATGGCGTCCATGAGGCCGAAGGTGCCGGCGCTCTTGAGGTCGTCGATGTCGATGCTGCGCGGCAGCGTCAGCAGCAGGCGCTCGGCGATGAAGGTCACAACCGGCAGGTACAGCTCCATGAGCTGGTTGCGGATCTCGGGATTCCGCGTGCGCGAGTAGTCGCGCCAGAGCTTCTCGTGCGGGCCGCCGATCTCGCCGCGCGGCGGCTCGCTGGCACGGCCCGGCGGACGGACCGCCTTGCTCCTGGCCGTCGCTCCGGTGGCGTGGCCCTTGCGGCGGGTGGTACGGGACTTCTTCGACGCCGCCTTGGCGGCCGACCGTGTCGCGGACATCAGGCTCTCTCCTTGTCGTGCAACTGGCTGCCCTTCCGCCGTGGCGGGGTCGGGCCCTCTAGCTTTGCGCCCCAGCCTTGCGGCTGGTTTGCCCACTCCCCGCGACGAGCGCCCGGCCCGGCGCGGGGTTCCACCTCCCAAGAGATCGGTGCAAATGGTCCAAACTGTACAAGCTCATGAATTCCGACGGCCGGCTCGGGCCGCTCGCGACCCCGAGCCGCATCCCGGATCCAGTGACCGGCTTGCATCCTGGCGTGCCTGCACGGGATTCGAGCGTGTCCGGTGCATCGACGATCCATGAAAAAAACTTGATGAGGCTGCGCCGGGCCTGCGTGCGAGCCGGCCGGCCCCTCGCGCCGGACGAGCCTGACGACGACGGACCGCCGTAATCACCGCGCTGCCGGCGACCGCCGGCCGGCCGGAAGGTGGGCTGCTGCGAAGGGGCGGCGAGAGTCGGCCGCGACACGCCTCGGCCTGTTGCGTGCCGAGCGTGCGACAGACCGGAATTCACGCCGGCCGGCGGATGCGGCCCGGACGAGGGCAGCCGCCGGGGGCCGCCTAGTCGCTCACGCCGCTCGGCTTGGGCTCGCCGAAGTAGCTCTCGGCGAAGCCGAGGAACTGCGACTCGATGAACCGGGCGAACTCGGCCTGGCCGTCGGAGGTCATCACGCCGGAGCAGGACATGCTCTCGAGGTCGCGGTTACGCACCGTCTTCTTGGCCTGCATCACGAAGCGGTCGTCGTCGGCGTGCGGGTCGAGCAGGAACATGAGCCGCGACAGCGCGCGCAGCGGGCGGCCCTGGTCGTCGCGCACCTCCTCGTCGAGGCGCAGCGCGAGCATGTACTTGCCTTCGAAGAAGCCGCGCGTCAGGACGAAGCCGGGGATCTCCGACTGCAGGTTGCGTGCGAACTCCTCGATGACCGCCTCGATGCCCTCGCGGAACTCGAAGGCGCGCACCGTGCGCTGGCTGCGCTGCAGGTCCTCGTCCGAGCGCAGGCGAAGCTGCACTTCGCTGCGTTTGGCCGAGGCGTCGCGGATCTTGCGGAGCTTGTCCTTGAAGGCGCTCGACATCGGGAGGCTCGAGGGAGGGGAGGCAGTGGTGGGTCTATCGGCAGTCGGAGGCGGCTCGATGAGGCAGAATACGCGGCGCTTGGGCCGAGGCAAGAACGGGCCGAGTTTTCCGGGGATTTTAAGCCACTTTCGGGATCGGGGCCGTGCTGGACGGCGGCCCGCCGGCGGGACTGACGTGCCCGCGCTCAGACATAACGGAGCAGCGCCCGCACGTCGCGCCGGCCCAGCCGCTCGCGCCAGGGAAGGAAGTCCAGCGCGACCACGAAGGCCAGGGCCGACACGCGCGCGCCCAGCTGCTCCACGAGCTCGCAGGTGGCGGCCGCCGTGCCGCCGGTGGCCACCAAGTCGTCGACCACCAGGACGTCGTGCCCCTTGCGCAGCGCGTCGTGGTGCATCTCGATCGTGTCGGTCCCGTACTCGAGCGAGTAGCTCTGCCGCACCACCTTGTAGGGCAGCTTGCCCGGCTTGCGGACCGGCACGAAGCCCTTGCCCATGGCCAGCGCGAGCGCCGCCCCGAACATGAAACCGCGTGATTCGATGCCCACGATGGCGTCGCAGGGCAGGCCGTCCACGAGCTTCTTCAGGCCCTCGACCGCCTCGCGGAAGCCCTGGGCATCCCCGAGCAGCGGCGTGATGTCCTTGAACACGATGCCCGGCCTGGGGAAGTCCGGGATGTCGCGGATGAAGCGTCGCAGGTCGGTCATGGGCATCCGGGGAGGACGGAAGCGTGCCGCGGTTGTACCGTCCAGCGCGCCGCGGGCAAGGCGAAAGCCGCAGCTGGCCGGCGCGCCCTACATCCGCTCGGGCACCTCGATCCCCAGCCACGACAGGCCGTTCACCAGCGTCTGGCGCGTCGCGGCGGCCAGCGCCATGCGGGCGGCGGTCAGGGGGGCGTCGTCGGACACGACCGTCCAGTCGCGCCGCGCGTACAGGGCGGAGAAGCGGGCGGCGATGTCGAGCAGCCGGTCGGAGAGCAGGGAGGGCTCGGCCTGCGCCACGCCGGCGGTCAGCGCGTCGGGCAGCGCCTCGAGGGACAGGACGAGGCCCGTCTCCTCGGGCGAGTCGAGCAGCGTCCAGTCGGCCTCGGCGCCGACGGGCTGGCCGTACTTGTCCTGCAGCGAGGCGATGCGCGCAGCCGTGTACTGCAGGTAGGGACCGGTCTCGCCCTCGAAGGACAGGACCTCGTCCCAGTCGAAGACCACGTCGCGCTCGCGGCGGTTCTTGAGGTCGCCGAAGACCACGGCGCCCACGCCGATGCGGTGGGCCAGCTCGTCGATGTCCGCGGGCAGCGGCCGGCCCTTCTCCTCCGCGCCGCGCACGATCGTCTCGCGCGCCTGGGCCACGGCCCGCACCAGCACGTCCTCCAGCAGCACGATGTCGCCCGTGCGCGTGGCCATCTTCCGGTCCTTGAAGCGCATCAGGCCGAAGGGCACGTGCTCGACGCGCGGCTCGTACTCGCGCCCGAGCCGGCGCAACACGGCCTTCATCTGGCGGAAGTGCAGCGCCTGCGCCGCGCCGACCACGTACAGGGAGCGCGCGAAGGCGTAGGTGCTCCAGCGCCAGTCGGCGGCGGCCAGGTCGCGCGTGAGGTACAGCGTGGTGCCGTCGCGCTTGCGCAGCAGCGCCATGCCCAGGCCCTCGGCCGTCAGGTCCACGCAGGTCGCGTCCTCGCTCTCGACCAGCAGGCCCCGGGCCTGCAGCTCGTCCAGCACCGCCGGCATGCGGTCCTCGTAGAAGCTCTCGCCGCGCAGGTCGTCAAAGCGGATGCCCAGCAGCGCGTAGACGCGGTTGAACTCGGCCAGCGAGACGTCGCGGAACAGCTTCCACAGCCGGCGCGCCTGAGGATCGCCGTCCTCCAGCGCCTTGAACTTCGCGCGCGCGACCTCCTGCAGCTCGGGCCTGTCCTCCTTGCGCCGGTTGAACTCGACGTACAGCTCGAGCAGGTAGTCGATGCCGCGCCGCTGCAGCTCGGTCTCGTCGCCGCGCTCGTCCCAGATGGCCAGGAGCTGACCGAACTGCGTGCCCCAGTCGCCCAGGTGGTTGATGCCCACCGGCTTGAAGCCCGCGGCGGCCAGCATGTTCACGAGCGCGTGGCCGATGACCGTGCTGCGCAGGTGATGGATCGCGAAGGGCTTGGCGATGTTGGGGGAGGAGAAGTCCACGGGCACGGCGGCGCCCTGGCCGAGGTCGAGCGTGCCGTAGCAGGCGCCGCTCCTGAGCACCTCGGGCAGCACGGCGGCAGCGACGAGCGCGCCGTCGAGCGTGGCGTTGACGTAGGGGCCCTCAGCGCGCACGCCACGCAGCGCGCCGCCCTGCGACACCTTGCCGGCCAGCTCGGCCGCGATGGCGGGCGGCGCCTTGCGCTGCACCTTGGCCAGCGCGAAGCAGGGAAAAGCCAACTGCCCGAGCTCGGGACGCGGCGGCGCGCCGATGAGCGGCAGCAGCTCCTCGGCCTCGGCCCCGACGTGTGGCGCGAGCCTCTCGGCGAACAGGCGGGCGAAGCGCGTCATGCGGCGCGGGATCGTAGCAATCCGGGTGAGCGTGCTGCTCGACGAGAGACTCCTTGCGGGCGCGGATCGGAAGAACGGCGAACGAGACGCATGGTTCGCGCCACGGCGCGTGACATCATCGAAGGCCCAACCCTTCGCACCGCCGCGCGGCCCCCGCCTCGGCGGGAGACGTGTATGCTGTCCGTGGCTGCCGTACCGAAGGAGTTCACCATGAAAACCGCAGCTCGCTGCGCCCTGTCCTTCCTCGCCGTCGTCGGCAGCTCGCACGCGGGGGTGATCGTCGTCGACCCTGCGGGCGGGCCGGCCGGTGCGGCGCTGCTGCAAGCCGCGATCGACGCCGCGCAGGACGGCGACATCCTCCTGCTGCGGCCCGGCGACTACTCCAGCGCCGCCGGCAGCCACCCGCAGCTCATCGACAGGAGCCTGACCCTGATCGTCGATGGCCCGGCGGGCAGCGTCGTGCTGTCCGGACTGACGATCTCGTCGCTGATCGATGACAGCGCGCTGCTCGTGCGCGGCCTGCACGTGGCGCCGCTGCCGCTGGTCGGGCTGCCCTCGGGCGCCGTCGAGGCCTCGACCGAGGGCAAGATCTGGTTCGAGGACTGCGTGTTCACGGGCGCAATCACGGCCAACGGCAGCAGCACCGCCGGAATCACGGCTTTTCCGGGCTTCGGGGGGTTCGGGAACTCACTGGCGTTCGTGCGCTGCACCCTGACGGGAGCCGACGGAGCCGACGAGGTGCCGGCAGTCTCGCCCGCACGGCCTGGCGCACCCGGCGCGGACCTGAGCACACTCTGCCCGACGTTCCACGAGTGCACGCTGCAGGGTGGGACGGGCGGCGACGGTGACCCCTTCGTCGGTGGCAACTCCGTCCTGGCGAACGGAGGGGCGGGCCTGTCCTTCAATTACTTCAGCTATGGATCCCTGCTGGGCAGCACGCTGAAGGGCGGCGACGAAGGCGCGAACAACCCCGCTGAGACACAGCCCGGGCCGGGGATGTCGCTGTTCTGGTGCGTGGAGACCGTGCGTGACACGCAGATCACGGCCGGCGTCGTGAACGGCGCGGGCACGCCCAGCCCCGACATCGTGTTCGGTGGCGCGACGGCGGCCATTCCCTACCCGGCGGCGGCGCGCGGCCTCTCGGTGCCCAGCCCTCTGCGTGAGGGCGAGAGCTTCGTGCTGCACGCCTACGGCGAGGTCGGCGACGGCGTGTTCGTCTACTTCGGCTTTGCGCCCGGGCTCGTTGCGCTGGAATATGCTCAGGGCGACTTCCTGCTGGCCGAGGTGGTCCCAGGCCCCTTGTTCCTCGGGATGATCAGCGACCCCTCAGGCGTGCTCGACACGCCGTTCCAGATGCCTGGCCTCCCGGTGGGCGTGGACGGGGTCGTGGTCTACCTGCAGGCGGGCATCGCACCCGCCGGCGGTGGCCACGCGTTGATCGGCAGCGGCAGCGCCCTGGTCTGGATCGACGGCACGCTCTGAGCGCGCGCACGCGCCGGCGCATCCCGTCGTCGCACGCGCCGCGCCTCAGCGCAACCCGGCCAGCAGCACCGCCGTGGCAGCCGCCACATTGAGCGAGTCCACGCGGCCATCGAGCAGAACCGTGACCTGCTCGTCCGCCACCTCCAGCAACGCCGACGAGAGTCCCTCGCCCTCCGTGCCCACCGCCAGCAGCAAGTGATCGGGCCGGCGGCAGCTCGCGAGTGGCGTTGCGTCGCGCCGCGTGGTCGCAGCCAGCAGCCGCCCGCCAAGCGCGCCGCGCAGCGCCACGGCCGCCGCGGTCAGGTCCCCGGGCACGACGATCGGCAGCTCGAAGACATGGCCCGCCGAGGCGCGCACGGCCCGCGGGTCGAGTGGGTCGGCGCCGCGCGCGTCGCACAGGAGCAGGTCGACGCCGAAGGCTCGCGCGTTGCGCACCAGCGCGCCCAGGTTGCCGGGATCGGTCACGCGCTCGGCCACGACGACCGTGCTGCGCCCGCGCGCGACGAGCGCGGCCTGCAGCGCCGCCGGCGGCCGCGGCGCCCAGCGCGGGCGCATCGTGGTCGCGAAGCAGCCGCGATCGCTGGCGAGACCCGTGACCTTCGCCAGGAGCTCGCTCGACCCCACGAGCACGAGCGCGCCGCGTGACGGAGCGTTGGGCAGCAGCGGCGCGAGCGCGTCGCGGTGGGTGGGCGTGAGGAGCAGCGTCTGCACGTCCCAGCCGGCCGAGAGCAGGCGGCGCACGGGGATCTCGCCCTCGACCACCACGAGATCGCCCGGCGCTCCGGCGTGGGGGATGCGCCCGTGGTGCGTGACGCGCAGCCGCCGCACGGCGGCTCGCCGGTCGCGGAACGGAGCGAGGCGCGGATCGAGCGGGTCGGTGACGGGCAGGCCGAAGCTCATCGCGCGGGCTCGGCGCGTGGCGCGGCGAGGAGGAAGCGCAGCACGTCGCCCGCGACGCGCGGCGTGCCGTCGGCCCGCAGCAGGCCCAGCGTGTGTCCGGCGTCGGTCCAGCCGTCGATGAGGATGCCCGCCACGTCCGGCCGCGCGCTGGCGCGCGCGAGGCAACCCTCGACGAAGCGCGCCTGGGCCAGCTCGCCGCACTCCGGCGCCGAGACGCCGGCGGCGAGGATCCACAGCTCGGGGGGATGCGGCAGCTCGGCGCGCCACTGATCCCACTGGGCGAGGACGTCGTCGGCCACCGCCGGCCCGCCGAGCTCGGCCGGCCCGGGCAGCAGCCGCGGCCCGGCGACGTCGACGGGCGACGGCTCGGCCGCCAGCGCCAGGAAGAGGTCGCGACTGGCCGGGCCGTGGCCCGCGAGGCGCACAGCCACGCGCGTGCGCGGCGAAACCGCGTGGATGGCCTGGGCCGCCCGCTCGTGGAGCGCGCGCCACGCCGCGGGCGACCGCACGCCGAAGAGCAGCGCGCCGACACCGTCGGGCTCGGGAAAGGGCAGCAGGATGTCGGGTGCCATGGCCGCGAGACGAGCCGCCTCGGCGATGCACGCCTCGGGCCCCGTGTCGCCGTCCGGCACCGCGAGGATCCAGTCCGCCGACGCCGCGACCTCCACCACGAAGGGGCGCGCCGCGGCTGGCAGCTCGATGTCGGCGACGGCCACGTCCGCCGCGATCGGGCAGCGCACGGCGATCGAGCCGGGCGGAACGCCGTGGACGACACCCTGCCTGACCACGCCCACGTGCAGGTCCGCGCGCAGGGTCGTCACGCGCGGCTCGTCCTCGAAGCGCTGCAGCGCGCCGCGCGCCGTGCCGAGCATGCCGGCCAGCAGCACCGCGATGAAGCCCGCCAGCGCCGCCACGAACAGCCCCGCGAGCACGGCCGCCCAGCCCTGCGGATCCTCGCGGCGCACGAGCAGCGGCACGTGCCAGCTCAGCGTGGAGAGGTGCGCCAGCGGGCTGCCGAGCAGGTGCTGCAGGATCGAGTGGTCGTACAGCAGCGCCGCGGCGCCCGCCGGCAGCGCGGCGCCCGCGAGCTCGGCCGTGCCCAGCGCCGTGCAGATCAGCAACCCGACGTTGGCGAGCAGGATGGGGATGTCGGTCAACCGCGCGCCGCGCCCGAGCACGGCGTGCACGTTCTGCGCCACGGCCAGGCCGAAGGCCAGCGGGAAGAGCGCGGCGATCCACGGCCGGTCGAGGAGCGGCACCGCCGAGGGCCGCAGCCGGTCCGCGACGAGCACGGCCGCGAGCACGAGCAGCAGTGGCAGGAACCAGCGCCTCTCCCAGCGCCCCCGGCCGCCGGCCGCGCGCGCGCTGGCCACCGCGTTCCACGCCAGTGCGATGAGCAGGTAGCCGAGGAACACGGAGTGCAGCGTGAGCAGCACGCGTCAGGTTCCCGGCTGGCCGCCGGCCAGCGCCGCCGCGAAGGCCGTGCGCGCCAGGTCCTTGAGCTGCTCGTACAGCAGCAGCTCCTCGGTCTCGTCCGGTGAGGCCCAGAGCGCGCGGTCGTGCTCCTCGGACAGCGTCGGCTCGCGCGCAGGCGCCTCGGCGAGGAAATAGGTCACGCGCTTGGGATGGGGATTGCGCGGGTCGCGCACCACGTAGGCCAGCTCGACGCGGAAGGCCGGGTGCAGCGCGACGCCGTCATAGCCGGTCTCCTCCAGGAGCTCGCGCAGCGCGGTGTGCACCTCGTGGCGGTCGCCCTCGTCCCGCCGGCCCTTGGGAAAGCCCCAGTGGCCGGTGTCGCGGTTGCGCAGCAGGAGCAGGCGCGCGTCCGGGCCCTCGCGTCGGTAGAGGATGATGCCGCTGGCGAGGGTGGTCATGCGGTGTCGCACGGCGCTCGGCCGCGGGGGCCGGAATGATAGGATCCGCGCCCCGATGACCGCCACGTGCACGGAGAAACCAGTGGGCAGCGGGCCCCGCATGGCGTCGCGTCTCGCGCGCGTGATCAGGAACGAGCGCGTCGAGGGCGGCTGCCACCACCTCGTGGCCGTGGCGCAGGGCGAGTGGCCGGACACCGGCGCGGGCCAGTTCGCGATGCTCTCCACGGACCACCCGCGGTTCCCCATCCTGCCGCGGCCCTTCAGCCTGCTGGGCTGGGAGAAGAAGGGCAGCGAGGACCACCTGGAGTGGATGATCATGCCTGTGGGCGCGGCCACGGGCATCCTGTGCTCGCTGCGGCCGGGCGAGGAGCTGCAGGCCGTGGGCCCGCTGGGCCGGCGCATGGACGAGGACCTGCCCGAGGGCGACCTCGTGTG
>Ga0209382_10001760_pt1 | contig 33417 bp, 28 predicted proteins | sample SoiMetdeltSBSDD5_FD_187599 | JGI IMG/M metagenome (GOLD analysis project Ga0209382, IMG submission 187599) | Bulk soil microbial communities from a Populus tree surrounding site in Tennessee, USA - Soil MetaG P. deltoides SBSDD5 (SPAdes) (version 2) | ecosystem: Environmental > Terrestrial >... | reverse complement strand
CCGTCCCAGGCGGAGCCGCTGAGCGCGACCTTGACTCCGCCGTTGGTCGTGCGCCCGTGCATGGACCCGCCGGCGTCGGCGATCTTCACCCCGCCGTTGGTCGTCTCGAACTCGGTACGCCCGCGCACGCCGGTGAGGGTGATGCCGCCGTTGTGCGAGCGGAGGTCGAGGTCGGTGCGCGCGGGGACGGTGAGCCGGTAGCTGACCGTCCACCACTCGCGCGAGCGCGTATTCGGGCCTTCCGCGGAGATCGTGCCGGACGTGCGGACGTGGACCTCGGAGGCCATCTGCCGCGCCGCCGCGTCGCTGCCCGCCACGGCCAGCACCTTGACCTGCAAACGCACCGTGCCCTCGTCGCCGCCCGTGACCTGGATGCCGCCGTTGGGGGCGGCGTCCACGGAGAGGGTCCCCGAAGGCCGCAGCGTCGTCTCGCGCACTTCGCAGAAGCGCGCGCGGTCGCCATCGCCGTCGCGGTCGTTGCACCAGCCGTCGCCCGACACCACCCGCCAGTCCTGGGCGCCCGCGCTGGCCGCCCCCGCGACGGCCAGGATCAACACGCCCCACGTCGTCCGTCCAAGCATTTGGACCTCCCGCGGCGGCAAGGCCGCCCACCTGCATGAGACGCCAGGTCCGGGCGAGAGGTTTACCGGAAGTGGCCCGCGCTCAGGAATAGAAATCGCGCACCCAGGCGTGGGCGCGCAAGGCGGTGCGCAGGGACGGCGTGAGGCGACGCCCGTCCGAGACCGAAGTGTTGGCCTCGACGTTCGCGGCCTTGCGCATGCCCGGGATGACGGTGGAGACGGCGTCGTGGGCGAGACAGAAGCGCAGGGCCAGCTCGGGCAGGGTGGCCGCCTCTCCCTCGCCGAGCAGCTTGCGCAGGCGCAGCACGCGGTCCCAGACCTGGCGCTTGCGGTCGCCGCCGAAGTAATGGTTCCGGAAGTCGCCGTCCGGGAACTCGGTCTCCGGCGTGATCGTCCCCGTGAGCGCGCCCTCGTCGAAGGGCACGCGCGCGATGACGCCGCGCCCGAGCTCCAGGCAGGCGGGCAGGAACTCGTCCTGGGGGCTCTGGTCGAAGATGTTGTAGATGATCTGGAACGTGTCGAAAAGGCCGGAGCGGACGGCGCGCATCGCCGAGTCCGGATCGTGGTCGTTGACGGAGATGCCGATGAAGCGGGCCTTGCCGGATTTCTTGAGGCCGACGAGCGCATCCTGCCAGCCGTCCTCGTCGAGGAAACGGTCCTGCCAGGTGTGGAGCTGGAGCACGTCCACGTGGTCGCGCCCGAGGTTGCGGAGGCTCTTCTCGCAGCAGGCCACGATGTAGTCCCCGGGATAGGTCTGGGCCACGGGCACGTCCTCCGGCGCCGGCCAGCGGCGGTTCTTCGGCGGCACCTTGGTCGCGACGTAGACCTCCTCGCGCCGCTCCTTCAGCACGCGGCCGATGAGGCCCTCGCTGTGCCCTTCGCCGTAGGCGAGCGCCGTGTCCAGGAAGTTCACGCCGAGGTCGATGGCGCGATTGAGGGAGCGCAGGCTCTCCTTGTCGTCCGCGCCGATCCATTCCCGCCGTCCCAGGCCCCAGGCCCCGTAGCCGACCTCGGACACCTTCAGCCCCGTGCTTCCCAGCGCTCGGTATTGCATGGCCGGGATTATCGCGCCGCGGGCAAGCCCGGGACGAGGCCCTGGCCCCGAACGAAGCCGTCGATCGCCTCCGCGATGAGGGCGTGCGCGGCCGGATTGGGGTGGCGGTCGCGGTCGAAGCGCAGGAGGGGCGCGGACGGATCGGCATAGTGCCGGGTGACGATCGGAGCCAGGTCCAGGGTCGAGACGTTCGGCGCGGCCACGTGGGCGAGGGCCTCTTTCAAGGGCGCCGGCATGGCGCTGGTGCCACCCCGCTCGAAGTAGGGGATGTTCAGGACGATGAGGCGCGCCCCCACCGATCCCGCCGCGCGCGCCATGTCGCCGAGGAGGCGTTCGAGGATCCGCTCGCGGGTGACGGGGTCGTCGGGCGCCTCCGGGTGCGGCGTGCGGGCCAGGCGCGTCCACTCCGCCGTAGCCGCGGCCCACAGCTGCCGGGGTCCGATCGTCTTCGCGAAGAAGAAGTCGTCCCAGAACCGGCGGTTGACGGCGAAGAGGCGAGGATCCGGCCGCCTCACGACGGGCGCGCCTTGCGCGTCAATACCCACGTAGGAGAAGGGCAGGCACAGGGGGCCGTAGGCGGGCGCGCAGGGCGAGACGTTGCGCTTCATGTGGTCGGCGATGAACCCGTAGACGACGAGCCGCGGCCGGAGGTCCAGGCTGCGCTGCAGCATCTGCAGCGACTGCACCGTCCCGTAGGCGGAGAAGGCGAGGTTGGCCGCGGGGGCGTTCCAGCGCTCGGCCAGGCGCGCGGTGTAGGTGTCCTCGTTCTCCACGCCGTGTCCCCAGGAGAACGAGTCGCCGACGGTGAGGAGGGAGACCTCGGGGGCGGTGCGCTCGCCGCGCCGGCTCACCCGGGCCCCGCGGTCGCTGGTGAAGACGTGATAGGCGAGCCCGGCGCGGGGATGGCGCCTCAGGCTGGCCCCGTTGCGCACGGGCACGAAGCCGATCTCGTCGTCCGCCTCGATCGGGAAGTCGCCTTCCAGGACGAGGTCGAGGTTGCGGAAGGCGCGGGCCCGCGCGTAGGCGTATCCGGCGAGGAGAGAGACGCAGACGAGGAGGGTGAAGGCCGCGGTGAGGACGGCGAGAAGGGGCCGGCGGCTCCGGGGCTTCGGGCTCAGGCCAGGCGCAGGAGCTCGCGCTGGATGTCCCCTGTCACCTCGGCGGCGCCTTCGCCGACGTACATGTCGATCTCGCTGCGCACGCCGAACTCGGGCAGGTAGATCCCGGGCTCGATGGAGAAGCACACGCCGGGGACGATCTTGCGCTGGTCGCGCGTCTCCAGGTTGTCGATGTTGACGCCGTTGCCGTGCACCTCGTAGCCGATGGAGTGGCCGGTGCGATGCAGGAAGTACGGACCGAAGCCGCGCTTCTCGATGTAGTCGCGGGAGACGTCGTCCACCTCGTAGCCGTGGATGGTGCGGCGGGAGGCGACGGACTTCGTCACGAACTCCACCGCGGCGTCCCGCGCGCCCTTGACTGCTTCCCACACCTCCGTCACCCGCGCGGGAACGTCCGGCCCGCAGAAGGCCATCCAGGTCGCGTCGTAGTAGACGGCGCGCGGGTCGTTCGCCACCTTGGCCCAGAGGTCGATGAGGACGAGGTCGCCCTTCTTGATCTCGCGGTTTCCGGGACCGGGTCCGGTCTCGAAATGCGGGTCGGAGGCGTGGTCGTTCACGGCCACGATGCAGGGATGGTGGGTGGTCAGGCCGCGCGCGTCGAAGCGGGCCTGGATGAACTGCTGCACCTCGTGCTCGGTGATGGGCATCGCGCTGCGCAGGCGCTCCTTGATGAGCGCGAAGGCCTCGTCCTTGGCCAGCAGGGTGTCGCGGGCGGCCTGGTCGTGCAGCGCCTTCTGCTCCGGCGTCCAGCGCGACTCGAAGGTCTGCACGAGATCGGCCGAGCTCACGACCTCGACGCCGGAGGCCGACCGCACCATCTCGATCGTGCCCGCGTCCACGCGGCTGACGTAGGGAATGGCCGCGCCCGGGCTGTACTCCATGGCCACCCGCTTCATGCCCGCCAGGTGGGTCTTGAGGAGGGATTCCAGCTCCTTCCAGGAGCGATACAGCGAGCGCGCTCCCGGCACCCCGCGCAGGGTGTGGGGCTCGATGACGTGCAGGATGCCCACCGGCTCGCCCTGGCGCGGAATGAGGAAGAACCAGCGCCGCGTGCCGATCTGGCTCTCGTCGAAGCCGATGACGCTGCGCGCGATCGGGTTGCTGCCCCGGAAGTCGTAGAGCAGCCAGCCGTCGATCTGCTGCTCGGCCAGAGCTTTCTGGATGCCGGCGAGGTCCATCGGGATATCTTAATTCGGAGTGGGATGGATACGGCTAGATCGGTTCGGGAACGGAGACGGAGACGGGACCGACCGTGCCCGTCTCCGTGCCCGTTCCCGTTCCCGTCCGTTGAGCGATCCGGTTATCTCCGGCGGTCTTGCATCTTGGCCAAGAGCCGCAGGATCTCGATGTAGAGCCAGACGAGCGTGACGAGCAGGCCGAAGGCCCCGACCCACTCCATGTACTTGGGCGCCCCCGCGGCCGCCCCGCGCTCGATGAAGTCGAAGTCGAGGACGAGGTTCAGCGCGGCCAGGCCCACCACGAACAGGCTGAACCCGATGCCCACCATGCCGCTGCCGTGGATGAGGGGAATGCTCTTGCCGAAGAACCCCATGACCATCGACACGAGATACAGGAGGCCGATGGCCCCGGTGGCGGCCACGATCCCGAGCTTGAAGTTCTCGCTCGGCCGGATGAGGCCGGTGGAATAGACGGCGAGCAGGACGAACAGCGTGCCGAAGGTCAGGCCCACCGCATTGATCACGATGCCCGGATAGCGCTGCTCGAAGAAGAGCGAGAGGCCGCCCAGCAGCAGCCCCTCGAAGGCGGCGTACAGGGGCGTGGTGTAGGGCGCGGCCGTGTTCTTGAAGACGGTGACGAGGGCGGTGACGAGCCCTCCGATGAGCCCGATGAGGATGAAGACCTGCGGCACGGGGCTGTTCCACACGAATGCGGCCGCGGCCATCAGGATGAGCAGGGAGATGCCGGTCTTGTTGACCGTGCCCTGGAGGGTCATCGCCTCTTCGCCAAACGCGGCGCGCGCTCCCTTGAACGTGCTCTCCTTGAGTGCGGGGTTGCCGGTCCTGAACATCAGCGCCACCTCCAAAGCCCGATTATAGGCACATGATTTGACGCGCCGACGGCGTGATCGTAGTCTGACCGCTTCCTATGCCGTCGCGCTACGCCTCTTCGCCGGCCGTGCCATCGGATCCGGCGGAGCGGCCCTTCCAATGCCCGACCTGCCACCGCTCGATGGCGGGCGGAGACCGGGTCTCGGCCAGCGCGATCGAGGCGGACCTCGTCGCCCTGGTCAGCGCCAACACCCCGGGCTGGGAGCCGCGGCTGGGCCTCTGCCGCGACTGCGCCCGCCGGTTCGCGACCGCGCTGGAGGCGCTGCGCCGCCATGCCGTGCCCACCGACGCCATGCCCATCCTGCCCACGCCCCTCCGCATCGGGGCGCGCGACGAGTATCGCGGGCGGGGCGTGACCATGGCGCTGCTGGACTCCGGCTTCTTCGCCCACCCCGATCTCGTGGAGCCGAAGGACCGCATCGTCCGGTACATGGACATCACGAACGCGCGCCGGCGGCGCGAGGACCTCGACCGCCCGGACGTCTCGAGCTGGCACGGGATGATGACGTCGGTGGTGGCCAGCGGGAACGGGACGCTGTCCAACGGCTTCTATCGCGGCGTGGCCTCCGAGGCCCGCCTCGTGCTGGTCAAGGTCGGCGAGATGAGCCGCGTGACGCACGAGAACCTGCAGCGCGGGCTCGACTGGGTGGTGCGGAACCGTAAGCGCTACGACATACGCATCGTCAACGTGAGCTGCGGCGGCGACTACCAGGCCTCGTACCTGCGCGACGGCCTTTCACAGGCGGCGGAGCGCGCGACGCGCGCGGGGATCCTGGTCGTCGCGGCCGTGGGCAACCAGGGCCAGCTCCCCGGCCATCCCGTGCTGCCGCCCGCCTCCGCGCCCTCCGCCCTCACCGTGGGTGGGGTGGACGATCACAACCGGCTCGCCTTCGCCGGGTACGACATGTACCACTCGAGCTACGGGCCGACCGTGGACGGCCTGCAGAAGCCCGAGGTGATCGCTCCGGGCATCTGGGTGGCCGCTCCCATCCTGCCCGGCACGCCCACGGCCGCGCAGGCCCAGCTCCTGGCCACGCTCTCGACCGCGAAGGACGGTGAGCTCAAGGCGGTCATCGAGGCCCACCAGGGCGTGGACGGCGATCTCGACGGCGCGCTGGGGCTGGAGCCCCCGCTCATCCGGCAGCTCGTGGCCGCCAAGATGAAGGGCGGCAACGTCATCTCCGGCGCCTACAAGCACGTCGACGGGACGAGCTTCGCGGCGCCCATCGTCTCCTCCATCGCCGCCCAGATGATCGAGGCCAACCCGGAGCTCGCGCCGCAGGACATCAAGCGGCTGCTCATCGACACCGCCCGCCGCATTCCCGGCGTGTCCGTGGACCGGCAGGGCTGGGGCGTCGTCGACGCCGAGAAGGCGGTGCACGCCGCCGTCGAGGCGCGCGGCCGGTCCTCCCTGCTCGGCCTCGCGCGCGCCCGCCCGCGGCCGGCCTGAACCCGCCGCCATGATGAAACGCGAGGACCTGCTCGCCCACTACGCGCGTGTGCGCGCGCACTACCGGGCCCTGGCCCCCGCCTACAGCCGGCAGGCCAACCAGACCTGCGAAGAGCGCTATCGCGACATCGTGCGGCGGGTCATGAGCGGCCGGTCACGCGTCCTGGAGCTGGGCAGCGGCAGCAACGCGCTGCTGGACAGCGTCGGCCCGCCCGGCTCCGTGGCCTGCGACCTCTCCATCGACATGCTGCAGCAGCGCAAGGCGATCGCGCGGACCACGGCCGTGGTGGGGGCGGGCGAGCAGCTTCCCTTCCGCGACGGCGCCTTCGACGGGATGTACAGCATCAACGTCATCGAGCACGTGGCGGACGTCGAGGCCGTCTTCGCGGAAGGGGCGCGCGTGCTGCGCCCGGGTGGGGTCCTGGCCGCGGTCACCCCGAACGGAAACTGGGAGCGCTGGCTGGACCTGGCCGAGAACTGGCGGATGAAGATCCCGGAGGGCCCGCACACGTTCCTCACCACGCGCGCCCTGGCGGCCACGATCGGGCCCGGGTTCGAGATCGTGGAGCACCGGACATTCCTGGCCTGCCCGGGCGGCCCGCCGGCCCTCAGCGCCGCCGTCGACCGTCTCCCTGGCCTGGCCGCTCTGGGCTGGGGCTTCTTCCAGTACGTCGTGGCGAAGCGCCGGGCACCGTAATCCCAGAAAGAAAAAGGGCGCCTTGGGGGCGCCCGATTTCAACGTGTTCTGAGGAGGATCCCCTCTTTGGGGGGGAAGGATTCTCAGCGGGATTTTTGAATGGTTGGATTAGCCATCAGGAATGCGAGTGTCATATGGCCTTTCTAGTCGCTTATACGCTGCAACCGCCGTGCCGGTTTCCATCCACGTTGTGAATAGATGTCAACTCATCCTGAGTCAATGACTTACTCAGAAAAGCCCCTGGACACGATTGAACGTGACCGTCGCTAGAATGCACCGCTGTCCCGGACGCTGTCCCGGAATGGACACAGACAGGTGGTCGTGATGGGACGGTCGGAGTCCGAGGAGCGTCAGTGGCCGCGAGTGCCTGGCGGAGGTTGGAAGCTCCCCGCGCATTCGTGGCAGAGGAAGTCGTAGCCGGAGAAGATGTCGTAGACCTGGAGGCAATCCGCGCAGGCATACCGCTCGCAGATGTCGCACTGGAGGAAGGTGTCGTTGCGAACGACGGTGCTTCCCCGTCTATAGCTCAGGAGGCTCTCCGTCGGGGGGCGACGGCAGGACTGGCAGGTGAGGTGGTCCATCGCAAGATCCACCGGGAGCGCTGGGGACACGGCGCTCCTGGATGGAGAAGGGTTCACGAACTATAGCACGTGAGGCCCCGGCCACCCGGAAGCGAAGACATTATGCGACGGTATAATGAATGTTCTTGCCAAGAGGGGCTCGCCCGATGAGAAAGTCGATCTTGATCCTGGCCGTGGCGCTCGCGGCCACACCCGCGTTCGCGGACAAGAAGCTGGACGACGCCGTCGCCAAGGCGGAGTCGCTGGCGGAGAAGGGCAAGCCTGAGGAGGCCATCAAGGCCGTCCAGAAGGCGGCGGAGCAGTCGAATTCCGCCGAGGCGTACATCGCCCTGGGCCGGCTCCAGAATCGCCTTGCCTCCGCGGAGGACGCCCAGACCAGCCTGGCCAAGGCGGTCGAGCTGTCGGCTTCGGCCCCGCCCGACGTGAAGGCGGAGGCGCTGGCGGCCCTCTCCGGCCAGGACCTCATCCGCGGCACCGGCCGTGATGCGCTCACCCACGCCGAGGAAGCGGTGAAGGCCGCGCCCGCGAGCGCGAGCGCCCAGGCCGCCCTGGCCCGGGCCCAGGCCCGCGTCAAGGACGGCGTGACCGCTCTCGCCACCGCCGACAAGGCCGTGCAGGCCGGGCCCAACAGCGCGCTCGCCCACCTGGCGCGCGGCGACGCGCTCCTGGCCGCCTCCCGCGCCAAGGAGGCCGAGGCCGAGTTCCGCAAGGCCCTCGAGCTCGATCCCCGGCTCCACCTCGCCCGCACCAAGCTCGCCTGGGCGCTCCTGGCCGCCGGCGATGCCGCGGGGGCGGAAGCGGAGGCCAAGAAGGCCAGCGATGCGGACCAGAAGTCTGGCGAGGCCTTCGCCGTGCTCGGCCGCGCCATCCTCACCCGCGATCCGAAGCGCTGGGACGACGCGATCGCCCAGGCGCAGCAGGGCGCGTTCCTGAACCCCCGCGACCCGCTGGTCCAGCTCGCGGTCGGCCAGATCTTCGAGGCGGGGAACAACATCGACCAGGCGAACCTCGCCTACGGCCGCGCCCTCGCCGCCGACCCCGGGTTCACGCCGGCGCGCGTCGCCAACGTGGGCGTCCTCATTCGCAAGGGGCAGACGGACGCCGCCCTCGCCGACGCCCAGAAGATCGTGCAGGAGATGCCGAACAACGCGCAGGCCCAGCTCCAGCTGGGCCGGCTCTACCTGCGCAAGGGCGACTGGCAGAACGCGGCCAACGCGCTCGAGGTGGCGGCGCGGCTCGCCCCCGGCGACGCGGAGACGCAGGCGCGCCTGGGCACCGCCGAGCAGTACGTGGGCAAGAAGGCGGAGTCGCTGGCCGCCTACAAGAAGGCGGTCGAGCTCGATCCCAAGAACATCGACTACCGGACGACCTACGGCCTCATCCTCGGCGTCAACGGCCAGGCCAACGCGGGCGTGGAAGAGCTGAAGAAGGTCGTGGCCACGCCGGGCTACAACGATTCCGCCGGCTACGTGAACCTGGGCTGGCTCTACCGCAACACGGAGCCGAAGCAGCCGGAGGCGTCGATTGCCGCCTACAAGAAGGGCCTGGAGCTCAACCCCAAGGAAGAGCAGGCCGCGCTGGGCATGGGCTGGTCGTACATCAACATGAAGAACTGGGACGCGGCCATCGCTGCCTTCAACCAGGCCGTCCAGATCGACCCCACCACCGCGCCCGAAGCCAACAACGCGATCGGCTGGTCGTATCTCTTCAAGAAGGACGCGGCCAGGGCGCGTGAATACCTCGACAAGGGATCCGCGGCCGGACGCACGGACGCCCGCCTCAAGACCAACATCGAACGGCTGGAGAAGGGCCTCGAGGCGGAGCAGCAAGCTCTGGAAGCTCCGCCTCCGCCCCCGCGCATGGAGCGGCCGGACGCGGGAACGCTGAGCGCGACGCTGGCCGGTTCTCCAAACGTGAGCGCGCGAAGGAAGGCCGCGAGCGCCCTTGCCACCTATGGCGCGGAAGGCGTTTCCGCGCTGATCAACGCGATCAAGACCGATGCAGACTGGGGCGTCCGCGAGACCGCGGCCAACAGCCTCGGGGCCATCGGTCCCAAGGCCAGCGCCGCCATCCCCACAATCACGTACCTCATGGGTCTGGAGCGGGTCAACACGGGCCTTGTACAGACGAAGGAGCAGATGGCGGACAGCATGCGGGAAGAGGACTACCGCAAGGCGCTCCGAAACGCGCTGCTCAAGATCCAGGGCAAGTAGCCCTTCGCTCGCCGTCGAAGCCGCCGTGGGCGCTCCGCCGCCCCGGCGGCTTCGTGTTTCAGGCGGGCGCGGAGAGGGCCGCCGCCGGCTCCCAGAAGCCGGGAACGGCGCGGCGGCAGGACGGGCACACGCCGTCCGGGATCCGGTTCGCGAGCACGCGGAACCCGCGCCGCTCGACGAGGACGGCCCGGCAGGACGGACAACGCGTGTCCTCCCACTCCCCGACCGCGCCCGGGATGTTGCCCGCGTAGACGAAGTGCAGGCCCTCGCGCGCGCCGATCTCGGCCGCCCGCAGCAGCGTCGGCACGCCCGTGTCCGCCGGTCCCGTCATCTTGTAGTCCTTGTGGAACGCGGTGACGTGCCACGGGACATCGCGTGAAACGGAGACGAGGAACCGCGCGATGTCCGTGAGCTCCTCCTCCGAGTCGTTGAAGCCGGGCACGAGCAGCGTCACCACCTCGACCCAGATGCCTCTCTCGTGCAGGGAGCGGATGGTCCAGAGCACGCGCTCCAGCGTCCCCCCCAGCTCGCGGTAGTGGCGGTCGCGGAAGCTCTTGAGGTCCACCTTGTAGAGCGACACCCAGGGCTGGATGTAGTCGAGCACCTCGGGCGTGCCGTTGCCGTTGGAGACGTAGGAGCAGACGAGGCCGGCCGCGCGCGCCTCGCGGAAGACGGCGACCGCCCATTCGCTGGTGATGAGCGGCTCGTTGTAGGTGGAGGTCACGATGCGCGCGCCGTGATCCCGCGCGAGGGCGACCAGCTCGCGCGGCGTCACGTCCTGGGGCGGCACCACCGCCCGCGGATCGCGCAGCGCCTGCGAGGTGAGCCAGTTCTGGCAGTTGTGCACGGCCGCGCCCTGGACGAGGTAGGTCTGGTCCTCCTCGACCTCGATGTTGTAGACGGGGCCGGTGTACTGGAGCACGCGCGTGTCCTCGATGCGCCGCTTGCGGTAGGCGCCATCCGACGTCGGCTCGAGGAGGTCGAACTCGGGGGTGACGCCGGAGGCGGGCACGAAGAAGTGCGGGGGCCGCACCCCCCTGGCCGCCCGCGCCGAGACCAGGAACTCGTGGTCGGGGGTGGCGCGGATCTCGGCGCCTCCGCTCAGGGTCAGCACCATCAGGGGCCCGCGATACTGGTGCCGGAACACGCCCTTGATCGCGCGCGAGCGGCCGCGGTGCGTGACGACGTCGACGCGCGGCCGCACCGCCACCGCGTCGCCGCCCGTCTCCAGGACCGTCTCGCTCCGCGCGAAGAGGGAATCGATGGTGCGCGCGCCGGCGGTCGTGGTGACCTCCGTGCCCGGCACGAAGCAGTATCCGCAGTGGTAGTCGCAGCCGAGCATCCCGAAGGAGAGGGCGCGCGCGCCGGGCAGGGCGTGGAAGAAGGGCTTCTTCTCCACGGGATCGACGTGCACCGCGCCCACGTAGCCGAACGGCACCTTCAGCGTGCCGCCCTCGTTGAAGCGCACGCGGCAGATCCCGTCGCGTTCGGGCGGGATCAGGCAGCGATGGCCGCAGGCGAAGCAGCGCACGCGGCCTTCCGGCAGCTTCTCGTACAGCTCCCCCTCGCGCGTGCGGCGGGCGAGGAGGTCTTCGAGCGGGGACGGCGCGGAGGGCATGAGACTCGCTCCGATTATAGGGGCCGGTTCCGGTCTTGATTCGGTCGCCGACAAAGGCGAATATAAAGCGAAAGTACCTCCCGCCGATGGCCATCAAGCCCGGAGTCCCGGCCCCGAACCTCGCGTCGCGCATGGGCGAGACGGATATGCGCGAGCAGGGCGGCGTGACCTACCGCGAGCTGCGCTCGCGCTCGCTCCTGAACAAATGCACCTCGCCCCGCATGCCCTTCACCTGGACGGTCAACCCCTACCGCGGCTGCGCGATGGGCTGCCGGTACTGCTACGCCACGTACACCCACGAGTTCATGGGTATCACGACGCCGGAGGCCTTCCACACGCTCGTGTACGTCAAGACGGGCGCGCAGGCGGAGACCGCCCGGCGCCTCGCCCTCGCCGTGAAGAAGGGCGAGCGCATCGCGCTGGGCACGGCCACCGATCCCTACCAGCCCGGCGAAGCGCAGGCCCGCGTCACCCGCGGGTTCCTGGAGCTGGTCGCCCAGCATCGCAACGCGCGTCTCGGCATCGTCACCAAGGGCGCGCTCGTCCTGCGCGACCTCGACCTGCTGCAGCGCATCCATTCGCGCTCGCGGCTGAGCGTCCACGTCTCCCTCGTCACGCCGCATGCCGAGCTGGCCCGCCGCCTGGATCCCTGGGCGCCGCCGCCCGACGTGCGGATCGAAGTGATGCGCCGGCTGGTGGAGGCGGGCATCGTGGCCTGGCTCGGCCTGGCCCCCGTGCTGCCCGCGATCACGGACGACGAGGCCAGCCTGGACCTGCTGCTCGGACGCGTGGCCGGCGCGGGCGTGCGCCACATGTTCTCGAACGTGCTGTTCCTGCGCTCGCCCACCCGGGAGAAGTTCCTCCGCTGGCTGGCCGCGGACTTCCCCGCCTACCTCGAGGCCTATGAGCGGGCCTACGCCGAGCGCGTCTACCTGGGCGGGCGTTACCGGGAGACGATCGACGCGCGCGTGCGCGCCCTGCGCACGAAGCACGGTTTCCTGGACGCGGAGCGCGACCGCGACTTCGAGGAGCCCGAGCAGATCGCGCTGGGCTTTGATCTCAGGGGGGGCACTCGCGCATGAGACTCGATGGGCGCTCGCGACCCCCCCTGAAACCCCCCGTCGCTCGCCGCCGCTGCGCGGCGCCGAGCTCACTGGTCGGCTAGTGCTAGGCTGTCTCGAGACCAGGAGGTCAGGTGAGCGGGATCCGGCTGGAGAGGACGGGCGCGCTCGTCACCGCGCGCTTCGACAAGGCGCGCGGCAACGCGATCGACGAGCCGTTCACGCAGGAGCTGCTGGACGTCGCCAAGCAGCTCGGGGCGGATCCGGGCGTGCGCGGCGTCCTCCTCGCCTCCGCCCACCCGAAGCTCTTCAGTCCCGGCCTGGACCTCGTCACCCTCCTGGAATACGACCGCGCGGCCATGGAGCGCTTCATGCGCCTCTTCGCGGAGGCGGTCTGGGCGCTCTACGCGCTGCCCAAGCCGGTGGTGGCCGCGGTTTCCGGCCACGCCGTGGCCGGAGGCTGCATCCTCGCCCTCACCGCGGACTATCGCGTCCTGAGGCGCGGCGGCGTCCAGCTCGGCCTGAACGAGGTCAAGGTCGGCGTGCCCCTGCCCTGGTCGGTGGCGCTGCTCCTGCGCGCTTCCGTCCCGCCGGGCGCGCTCACCCAGGTCGCGCTCCTGGGCCGCAACTTCGCCGACGACGACGCGCTGGCCGTGGGCCTGGCCGACCAGCTCGCGGACGCGGACGGCTTCGAGGACTTCTGCCGGGCCCGCCTCGAGGAGTTCGCGGACAAGGACACCGCCTCCATCGCCATCACCAAGGGCTACCTGCGCGAAGGCGTCCTGCTCGAGATGCGCGGCCGTGAGAAGGAAGAGATGGGCGCCTGGCTCGACCGCTGGTTCTCGGAGAGCACCCGCGAGCGCATCCGCAACATCGTCGCCGGGATGGCCAAGGGCCGCTGACCGCGGATCAGCTCCGGGCCCGGCGCCGCCGCGCGCGCCACCAGAGCAGGGCGACGAGGGCGACGGTTGAAGCGGCGACGATGGCCAGGGCACGGTTCGCGTCGGCCAGAAGCGCCTGGGCCCGCGGCCAGCTCTGAGCCAGGACCGAGCCCGCGGCGACGAGGAACGCGTACCAGATCGCGGAAGCGAGGGCGGACGGGATCAGGGCCCGCGCCGGCCTCATGCCGGCCACGCCCGCGAACGGCGTGACCGCCGCGCGCACGCCGGGCAGGAACCGGCTGATGAAGATGCCGTAGACGCCATGCCTCCCGTAGGCCCGCTCCAGCGCGGCGATGGCCTCCGGCGGCATGAGCTTGCGGCGCCAGCCCGTGGCGAAGAACCGGCGGCCGTGCGCGCGTGCGTAGAAGTACATGCCCGCGGAGGACGCGGTGTTGCCCATCCAGCAGAGGAGTCCCAGGAGGGGCGCGGACACGATCCCCTGCCGCCCCAGGAAGGCGCCCAGCACCACCGCGACGTCGGCGGGCACGGGGGGGAAGACGTTCTCGAGGGCGGAGAGCGCGACCAGCACCGCATAGACGGCCGCGCCGGGCAGCTGGGCCACCCATTGCAGGAACGACTCACCCACCGAGCATCGCCTCGCGCACGAGATGGACGATCGAGGAGTACGGGCGGCCCACCGCGCGGGACATCCCGATCTCGCAGGTGCGGCAGGTCGAGTAGAGGCCGGTGCGTCCGTTGCCATCCAGGGCCCGGACCTCCGAGGCCTCGCGGACGGTCGCCGCCCGCGTCAGCTCCGGGACCACGAATCCCCGATCGCCCGCGAAGCCGCAGCACTCCGCACCGGGCGGGATCAGCACCTCCTCCGCGTGCGCGCGCGCGACGGCGAGGAGGTCGGGCAGGCCACCGCGCTTCACGAGCGTGCAGGTCGGGTGCAGGACCGCGCGCCCGGGCCGCCGGAACCGTCCGTCCAGCCGCGGGAGGACCTCGCGCGCCCAGAAGGTCGGAAAGTCGCGAATGCGCACGGCACGTCCCGTCCGGCCGAGGTACGCGGTGGCCAGCTCGCTCAGCGTGCCCGCGCAGGGAGAGGCGTCGGTCACGACGGTGTGGCGGCCCTCGCTCGAGGCCGTCCACAAGGCCTCGGCCGAGGACGACGCGCAGCGCGCGGCCGCTTCCGGGAACGCCTTGCTCGAAAAGGGCATCCCGCAGCAGAGGTCGGCCACATGGGCGGGATAGGCCACCTCGAAGCCGGCGGCGTGCAGCACGTCGACCATGGCCTGCGGCGTGGCCGGCCCGGCTTCGCCGGGCAGCGGGCCCATCATCCTCACGAGGCAGCTCGGGAAGTAGACGACCCGCTCGCCGGTGGCGGCGACGGCCGTCGCCGCGACGGGGCGGCCCGGGTCGCGCAGCGGCGCGGGCGCTCCGGGCAGCGGCATCTCCGCGGGCACATGGGGCAGGAGGGTGGGGGCGAGCGCGTGAAGGAGGGCGCTCCCGCGATCGACGAGCCATCCGCCGCCGGGCAGGCGGCGCAAGGTGCGCGCCGTCTCCAGCCCCAGGCGCGCCCCCGTCATCACCCAGCCGTAACGGCCGGCCAGGCGCTCCGCCCAGCGCCGCTGCGCGGCCGGATGGCGCGCCACCAGCGTCTCCCTGATCAAGGCGCCGGTGTCGATGTGCACGGGGCACGACGTCGAGCACATCGAGTCGCGGCTGCAGGTCGCGATGCCCTCGTAGTCGTAGTCGGCGAGCAGCGACGCCCGCCAGGCGCGCACCTCCTCGTCGCCGGACGTGGAGAGGCGCTGGAGCTCGCGCGTGACCACGATGCGCTGGCGCGGGGTCAGGGTGAGGAAGCGCGAGGGGCACCGGGGCTCGCAGAAGCCGCACTCGATGCACTTGTCCGCGGTCGGGGAGATGGTGGGCAGGCCCTTGAGGTCCTTGAGGTGCAGCTCCGGATCGTCGCTGAGGACGACGCCCGGATTCAGGATGCCGTCGGGATCGAGCAGGGCCTTGATCCGCTTCATGACCTCGTACGCGCGATCGCCCCACTCGCTGCGCACGAACGGCGCCATGTTGCGCCCCGATCCGTGCTCGGCCTTGAGGGCGCCGTCGTACTTCCCGACCACCACCTCGACCAGCTCGCGCATGAAGGCGTCGTACCGGCGCACGGTGGCCGCGTCCGCGAAGTCCTTGGCGAACACGAAGTGCAGGTTGCCGTCGCGGGCGTGGCCGAACGTGATGGCGTCCTCGAAGTCGTGTTTGGCGTACAGGATCTGGAGGTCGGTGATGGCCTCGGCCAGGCGCTCCACCGGGACCACCACGTCTTCGATCACGACCGCGGTCCCGGAGGGCCGGATGTTCCCGACCGACGGGAACAGCCCCTTGCGCAGGTGCCAGTGCCGGTCGCGCTCGGCGGGATCCGTGGTGAACCCGGCCGGCGCCAGCAGCCGGAACCGCGTCAGCACTTCCTCCGCGTCGCGGACCTGCGCGGCCAGCGCCTCCGCCGTCTCGGCCCGGAACTCCGCGAGCAGGGCCGCCGTGCGGTCGCCGATCGCGAACGGGTATTCGCGGTCGCCCGCCTGCGAGCGCAGCGAGGCCGCGTCCATGATCTCGAGCGCGGCCGCGCCCGCGGCCACCAGGGGCGCCACCGCCGCCCCCGCCTCCGCCAGCTCGTCGAAGTAGAGGAGGGCGGCCGCCCGCTGCGGCGGCTCCGGCACCGTCCGCAGGGTCACGTCCGCCACGAAGCCGAGCGTGCCCTGCGATCCGACCATCAGGTGGGCGAGGATCTGTACGGGCGCGTCGTGGTCGAGGAGCGCGTTGAGCGCGTAGGCGGTCGTCTGCTTGCGCGCGAACTTGGCCCGGATGCGCGCGGCCAGGGCCGCGTCCGCGCGCACCTCGTCGCGCAGGGCGAGCACGGCCGCGTGCAGGTCGGGGCGGGCGCGCCGAAGCTCCTCGTCCGCGTCGGGACGGGCGGTGTCGAGCTCGGTGCCGTCCGCGAGCATGAAGTGCAGCGCGTCCAGCGTGTGGTAGCTGTTCTGGATGACGCCGCAGCACATCCCGGAGGAGTTGTTGGCGACGATGCCCCCGATCATGCAGGCGTCGATCGACGCGGGATCCGGGCCCAGGCGCCGGCCCAGGGGGGCCAGGACGCGGTTGAGGTAGCCGCCCACCACCCCGGGCTGGCTCCAGAGGCGGCGGCCCTCGTCGAGCACGCGGTAGCGGTTCCAGAAGGGCGCCAGCTCCACCAGGATGTCGTCCGTCACCGCCTGGCCGGAGAGCGACGTCCCCGCCGTGCGCAGGGTCAGGTGCCGGCGGTGCGCGCGGGCATAGGAGAAGAGGGCGCGGACCTCGTCGAGCGAGACGGGGCGCACCACGACCTGGGGGATCATCCGGTAGATCGACGCGTCCACCGAACGCGCCACGCGGTCGATGGGACGGGCCAGCACGCGCGCGGGCGCGAGCACGGCCTCGAGGTCGCGGACGAGGGCCGTATCGGGCGCGAGCACCTGGGATCGCGCTAGCTCGGGGGAGCGGTCACGGGGACGCGGAACCGGTACACGGTCCCCCCCGCGTTCAAGGTGATGTGGGCGGAGGAGCGCGTGGTCAGACGATCGCGCGTGCGCCCGGCGGAGTCGGTCACCAGGACCTTGCCGCCCGAGTAGAGGCTGCCCGCGGAGGTCCGCAGGCGCACCTGGACGCCGGGAAATGGCACCCCGCCCCGCTTCTGGAGCCGCACGAGGATCTGCGTCTGGCCGCCCGCGGGCGGGAGACGCGACGGCTCCGCCCAGGCGGCCACGATGACGTCCTCCGGGGCCTTGTCGACGGGCAAGGGCGGAGGTGGAGAGTCCGGAGCCGCGGGAGTCGGGGGAGGGCCGCTCGACGGACCGCGCCGGACGACGCCGCATCCGCCGGCCAGCCCGATGAGGGCCACGGCCAGGAGTGCGATCGCGAGACGTGGTCCGGATCGGTTGCCCACCGCCATCTCCCTATCCTACCCCCCGCTCGCGGCCGTCTCGGGGAGGTCGCGCGCCATCGCGCGGCCCGGGAATGCGGACGGCCGACCCGGCGATGCTTTCCATGGTCGGCGGAGGTAGGATGCGCCCCTCTCCCCGACATGGAGGTTTGTCGATGCCTGCTCCCGCACCCCTGCAACGCGCGGCACGGTTGGGGCTCAAACTAGCGGCCGCCCTCGCCTTCGTCGCCCCCCTGCTCGCGCGGATCACCCTGGGCCACGCGTTCTTCCTCACCGGCCGCGGCAAGCTGGCCAACTTCGACAACACCGTCGAGTTCTTCGCCTCCCAGAACATCCCGTTCCCCGCCCTCAACGCCGCCTTCGTCTCCCGTCTCGAGTACTACGGCGGCATCCTGCTCGTGATCGGACTGCTCACGCGCCTCGTGTCCGCCCTGCTCGCCTCGACCATGGTGGTGGCGCTGCTGACCGAGCGCGCCCAGTTCTTCGAGTCGTGGAAGCCGACGGGCGAGGTCGGGCCGATGGACATCGCCTCCTGGGTGTTCCTGCTCCTGCTGAGCTGGCTGGTGCTGTACGGGCCGGGCCTGGTGAGCCTGGATCATTTCCTGGCCCGCTGGCTCGGCCTCCGAGACGAGATCCCGCCCGAGCCCGCCGCCGCCCGCAAGGCGGCCTGACCGCGCGGCCTCAGCGGCCGGCGGTGAAGGCGTCGTAGATCATCCGGGAGATCCGGCCCATCAGCACGACCGCGTCGTTGTCGGGGCCGTCGCGCGTGTCCGCGACCTGGCGGGCCTGGATCGCGATGACGTAGCGGCCGCGGGGAGTGGTCACGATGGCCACGTCGCCGCGCACGGCCCGCTTCACCCCCGCCGCATCCGGGTGCTTCTCGCTGTCCCAGCCCGGCTTGTTCGCGATCACGACGTCGTCCGTCTCCGGCAGCGCGCGCGGGATCATGGTGCGGAAGGCCTGCTCGCGCATGATCGCGATCATGGCCTCCGAGGCCGCGCGGTCCACCACCTTCCCCTCCGCGATCCGCTCCATGAGCGCGGCCAGCTCGCGCGGGGTGGCCACGCCCAGGCCGAACTCCTTCTCCTCCTCCGGGAAGACGTCGGGGTGGCCGTCGCGGAAGGTCGGCCGGAAGATCTTGGTGTGGGTGAGGCCGTAGGACTCCAGGCGCTTGTCCACGTTCGCGGTGCCCACGAGGTTCACGAGGAGGTTCGTGGCCGTGTTGTCGCTCACCGTCATCATGAGGTCGAGGAGATCGCCCACGGTGAGGACGAGGCCCCCGTGCAGTCGCTGCAGCACGCCGGAGCCGCCGACCTTCGCGCTCTCGTCGAGGGAGATGGTGTCGTCGCGCCGGACGCGGCCCTCCGCGATCTGGTGGAAGACCTCGACCATGACCGCGACCTTGATCACGCTCGCGGTCGGGAACGGCGTGTCCGCGTTGACGAACACGGTCTCGCCGGTGGCCAGGTTCTTGGCGGCCACGCCCATGGTGCCGCGCAGCGACCGCACCGCGTCCTCGACCTTCGATTGGAGGGAGGCCGCGGAGAGGGGCGCGGCGGCCAGGAGGAGGAGGGTGACGAGGACGGGGAGGGGACGGTCGAGGCTCATGCCCCGTAGTATGCCCGACCGTCAGTCGAGCTCGCCCTCGACGAACCACTCGTCGCGCAGGCGGTCGCGGAAGATCCGGTAGAGGCCGCCCGCGGCCAGCGCGACGTCCCACTCCTCGCGGCTCCAGGCCACGTCCCACCAGTCTCCGGACGCGCGCCAGGGACCCGCGCGCTCCACCACTTCCCCGCGCACGCCGCCGGCGGAGACGAAAGCGGGCGCGCCCCCCACGAGCGTCACCTGCGCGGGGAGGGGAGGACGCAGCGCGCGCAGGGCGAGGCGCGGGCCGGGGGGACCGGTGACGGCGGCCCCGCCGCCCGGTCCCCCCACGGGTCCGGGCGCGAACGTCTCCATCACGAACGCGCCCGGGCGGTGCGAGTCGACGAGCGCGGGCGCGCCCGCGCGTCCGGCCGCCGTCCACTCGTGCAGACGCGCCATGGTCTCGGCCAGGCGCTCCGGGGAGGGCTGGGCGGGATCGAGGAGCGAGAACTGGACGGTGCGGGCGGGGGTCGGCTCCGCGCGCACGGTGAAGGCCTGGATGCATTCGTCGGGCGGGTGCGTCTCCAGGTCCAGCAGCATCAGCGTGCGCCAGGTGCGCGCCTCCGCCGAAGGGGCGGCGGGACGGAGCGCGCGCCGGTGCCGCCGCCCGTCGACGAGGCCGAGGTCCAGCTCCATGCGCGCGGCCCGCCGCCCGCGCTCCTTCAGCTGCGCGCAGAGCGGCTCGAGAACCCGCGCGAGCAGGAACGAAAGGGGCTCCAGGCCGTCGATGGGCCATTCCAGCTCGAGCGTGGACGCGAAGGTCTCCGGCGCCCGCGTGGGCACGAGCGGGGCCTCGTCCTCCCCGCGGGCCAGGCGGCGCAGGCGCGGCCCCTCCACGCCGAGGCGCTCGGCCAGCCCGCGCGCGGGCAGGGCGCCCAGGTCGCCCAGCGTGCCCAGCCCCCAGCGCCGGAAGAGGTCGCGCCGCTCCTCGTCGAGGTCGAGGAGGTCGAGCGGCAACGGCGCCAGCGTCGCCGCCTCCTGCCCCACGGGCACGACGGTCAGGCCGTCGCGGCCGCGGGCGGCCACGAGGGCGGCCACGCGCGTCGCGGCCAGGGCGACGCGCAGGTCGCTCCATCCGCGCGCGTGGGCGGCGGCGAGGAGCGCGCCCGCGAGGTCTCGGGGCGTGGCCCAGACGCGGCCGAGTCCATGGAGGTCGAGCAGCGCCTCCCCCGGCCCCAGGGCCTGGACGCGCGGCGTGAACTCACGCGCGAGGTCGAGGAGCGCGCCGTCGGGAGGCGGGACGGGGGCGAAGAGCGCGCCGAACATGCCTCACCCGCCGCTTCAGGAGCAGGCCTGCAGCTCCACGGTCGCGCCGCGGAGCCCGCGGCGGGCCTCGCGCACCTCCGCCCTCACGCCGCGCAGCAGGCGCGCGGGAGGCGTGCCCGCCCACCGCGGCGCCGCCGCCTTCAGGGCGAGCGCGGACCCCCCCGGACCGTGGGAGACGTGACCGTCGGCGATCAGGACGAGCGCGCTGGGCTGGTCCTCGATGAGACGCTGCAGCCGGATCCAGGTCGTTCCGGGCAGGCGCTGCCGCGCCGTGGCCGCGATGCCGGCGAGGTCGAAGACGACCGCTTCGAACAGGCCGGAGCCCAGCAGCGTGCCCACCGCGGAGACGGCGGGCAGCAACGTCTCGCGGCCGCGGCGCTCGCCGCGCAGCCACAGCAATCGGGGAAGGTGGACGCCGGCGGCGGCCGCGGAACCAGGATCAAAATGATCGCCCGGATCCACCCACGCCACCAGCGATCCCGCGCGGGTCAGACGCGCGGCGAGAGCGAGGACGAGCGCGGTCCGGCCGGACGAAGAGGCGCCGTGGACCTCCGAGACCTGGCCGCGCGGGAACCCGCCGAGGAGCAGCTCATCCAGGCCGGCGATCCCGGTGGACAGGGCCCGGCCGCGCGCGTCCTCGCCGCGCAGCAGCGGCTCGTCCGCCTGCAACCGGCGGGAGCGCAGGAGGTCTTCGAGCGCGTCCTTGATGGCGGAAGCCATTTCGCTTTTCTTTCGCCATCATGGAGCAACCGAAGGGGCCGTGTCAAGGTGCCTTATCGGGCGAGCACTTCCTGGAAGAACGCGAGGGCGCGCGAGTCGCCCGACTGGCCGAGCCAGAACATGGCCTGCTTGCGCACCTCGGGGTTGCGGTTCGTCTTCGCGACCTGGATGAGCATGGGCACGCCCTCTTCCTTCGGCAGCTGGCTGAGCGCGAAGACGGCCTTCTTCTTGACCTCCGTCTCCGGGTCCTCCGCGATGGCGTCGGTGATGGCGGCGACGGCCTTCCTGCCCGCCTTCTGCCCGAGCCAGAAGAGGGCCTGGCCGCGCACGTGCGTGCTCGCGTCCTTCTGCGCGACGCGGATCATGGCATCCACCGCCTCCGGCACCTCGCTCTGGCTCAGCGCGAACACGCCGTGCTCGCGCACCTTGTCGCTCGGGTCCTCGCGCACGAGGCGGCTCAGCGCCTCGTACCCGCGGCGGCCGCGCATGTTCCCCATCCAGAAGGCGGCCTTCTTGCGGATCCGCTCCGGCTGGGACGCGGCGAGGAAGCGCTCGAGCGCGTCGTCGGCCGCCGGCCCGGCGTGCACGGCGATGGCCATGAGCGCGGACTCGGACACCTTGTCGCGGCCGTCAGTCTCGTCGCGGGGGCCGACCAGCGAGGCGAGCAGGGCCAGGCTCTCCGCCGGCTTGACGCCGTCGATCCAGGTCAGGGTGCGGCCGGCGGCGTCGATCCCGCAGCCGAGGGAGAGGACGCGCACGCGGCCAATGCGGCCTCCTTCCGCGCGCAGGAGGACGATGGCCGTCTCGTCGTCCAGCGATGCGAACCGCTCGCCCGAGTCGCGCATCGAGAACGAGCCGTGCTCTTCGATCCGGCACCCGCCCCCCGTGCGCTCCGAGCTCTCCCAGGAATCGAAGCAGCACATGTCGTGGTGGCCGCTCGCGGGAACCTCGTATCCAAGCCAGCCGGGCGCGGTCTGCGCGGACGCCCACTCGCGCACGGTCTTCTCGAGGCCGGCGGCGGCCGCGCGCGACTCGACCGGCGTGCGGACGAGGCGAGGAGGAGGCGCGGCCAGGGCTGGAACGGCTAAAAGGACGGAGACGGGCACGGAGACGGAGACGGGCAGGCGCGCGCTCATTTGTTCAGGATCTCCATCAGGTAATCCATCGCTTCCTTGTTCCCGCCCAGGAGCGAGAGCTGCTGGACGATCTCCCGGCGCATCTCGGGGTCCTTCTCCGCGCGCGCGAGCTGGACGAGGGCGTGCGCGTTGCCCTGGATGAAGAGCCCGCGCAGGGCCTCCTTGCGCACGGCCGGATCGCGGTCGGACTGATAGAAAGCGACGAGCGTCGCCCCCGTCGAGTCCTGGCCGAGCAGGCCCAGGGTCCGCACGGCGGTCCGGCGCAGCTCCGGGTTCGTCTCCGTCTTGGCGAGCTCGGCGATGCGGTCCCCACCCCCGCCCACGAAGAGGGCCTGGATGATGTCCTTGCGCGCCTCCGTCGAGGGATCGCTGCGATAGAGCTCCCACAGCTCCGCGGTCGCGCCCATGGGCCCGAGCTGGCGGATGGCGGCGCGGCGCATCTCCGCCGATTTCTCGCCCCGCGCGGCAGCCAGCACGCCCGCCTTGTTGCCGGACGTCATGTAGGCCTGGAGCACGGCCTTCTTGACGTCCACGTCCTCCGTCGAGGCGTAGATCTCGGAGAGGACCTGGCGGCTGTCGCCGCCGCCGAACAGGCCCAGGTACTTCACCGCCGTGCGCTGCAGGTCGGGATGCGACTTGCCGCGGGCGATGTCCGCCACCACCGCCCGGCCCCGCGCGGACCCGCTCTGCGTGAGGACGAACAGCGCGCGGTTGCGCAGCTTGGGCGACGCGTTGCCGCTCAGGAACTTCTCGAGCATCGGCACCGCCTGCTCGGCGTTGCTGGCGACGAGCGCGTTCAGTGCCATCAGCTTCTCGTCGTCGTTGGACGCGCGCTCGGGCGCGGGAGGCCGTCCGGAGTCCTGCCGGATTTCCTGCTCGAGGCTGTCCGCGTCCTTGATGTACTTGCTCTGGGGCGCGGTCTTGCGGAGCTGGCCGAGCGTGGCCAGGGCGTCCGCGGGCCGGCCGGCCTTGCGCTGCGCATAGGCCTTCCAGTAGAGGCCAGCGTCGGCGCGGCGGCCGCCCATGCCGGCCACGGTGTCGAAGGCCTCGATCGCGCGGTCCCAGCGCTCCTCGTCGAGGGCCTCCGTGCCGCGGTCGTAGCGCTCGTCCTCGCGGTTGGCCCGCTCCTCCGCCCGATCGCGGTCGCGATCCTGCCGCGCCTGCTCCCGATCGCGCGCGGCCTGCTCTCGTGCCCGCTGGCGGTCCCGCTGCGCCTGTGACTGTGCCTCGTCCGCGCTGTCCAAGAGACCCTGCGCCCGCGCCGGAGGCGCCGCCATCGCGAGCACGACCAGCGCCGTCATCAATCCCGTTCTCATCGATTCACCTCAGGAAACGACCTTGGTCCCCGCCGCCGTCTTCGTGCTCTCCTTCTCCTTCTCACGCACCTGCGTCTCGATCACCCGCACCCGGAAGAGCAGCCCGCGCGACTCGATCCGGCTCCGGATCTCGGCCAGGTCGGCCGGGCCCAGGGAGGAAGGCCGGTGCGCGACCTCCACCAGGAGCCGCTCCAGCTCGTCGAGCACGCTCGCCATCCCCGGCTCCCCCGCGCGGACGACGGTCTGCCGGTAGAGGCGGTTCGCGCCCACCAGCTCCTCCGCGTACTGCTGCTGGGTGGAGATGTCGACGGGCTGGCCGTCCGCGCCCGCGTTGACGAGCTCGACCAGCAGCATCTCGGACCGCTCGAGGTGGTCGCCGACGGCGACGAGCAGGATGCGCTCGCGCGCGGCCGCGGAGACGGGCGCCGCCACGGGCGCCTCGTGGGGCCAATGGCGTCCGAGCAGGAACGCGAGCAGGAGCGAAGCCGCCAGTCCCAGCGGCGCCCAGACACGGCGCCGTTCGAACCTGCGCTCCGCCAGACGAGGCTGGAGTCGTGCCCAGACCTCGGCCCCGTAGTCTTCCCCGCGCGCCGGCGGCTCCGGCATCGGCACCGCCGCCAGGTCCCGCCGGAGCGCTTCCAGGGCGGCCCGGCAGGTGGCGCACTCCGAGAGATGGGCCTGCGCTTCCGCCGCGTCCTCCGCCTCGCCGAAGTGATGCAGGACGAGCTCCTCCTCGCTCAGGTGGCTCATGTCGTGATGCCCCACTGCGCCTGCTCGCCCAGGGCCATCCTCAGCTTGCGCACGGCGCGGAACACGCTCTGCTTGGCCGCGCTGGCGTCGAGGTCGAGGGCGCGCGAGATCTCCGCGATCGACATGCCCTCGACGTGGCGCAGGGTGAAAGCGGATCGCTCGAGCGCGCTCATGCGGGCCAGGGCCGCGCGCAGGCGGCGCCGGACTTCACGGCCGGCCAGGAGCCGCTCCGGCGAAGGATCGTCCGCGGCCACGGTCAGGGTGCGGTCGCCATCCGGCCCTTCCGTCCGCTCCAGACGCTCGTCATGGCGGACGCGCGCCCGCAGGAGGTCGTACGCGCAGTTGGCGGCGATGCGGTGGACCCAGCTCCCGAACTGCGCCCGCTCCTCGAAGGCGGACAGTTTCCGGTAGGCCTTCAAGAACGTTTCCTGCACCACATCCTCCGCGTCGTGCTCGTTCCCCGTCATGCGGAAGGCCAGCCGGAAGACGTCGCGGCTGTGCCTCTCCACCAGGAAGCGGAAGGCCTCGTTGTCGCCGCCCCGCGCACGGGTTACGGCCTGGGCCTCGTCCTCGCCTCCCCCCATCCGCTCCGTTAGACGCTCGGCGGGGCCGGCGGTTAGGTCGCTGCGCGGCTTGATCATGGACGGCAGAACTCGCCTTCCAGCCGGCGCTGCCACCACTCCCCGGTACGCCGATGGGTGGAGAGGTCGGAAAAGCGATAGTCGTACAGGAAGGCCCGGACGTAGCGGGGCGGCCGGTCCGGGAAGGGATTGCCGGCGAGGAGAGAGGCGACGGGCGGCGAGCCTTCGCGCAGCCGCTGGAACAACCGCCCCAGCCAGGGGCTCTCATCGCACGTCCCCAGGGCGGCGAACCACATCTGCCAGTCGAGCCGCGGTTGGTGGGGGGCCACGAAGCCGGGCCGGCGGGAGGGATCGCCGGGTTTGTATCGGAACTCGTAGGCGCGCCAGGTCTCGCCGTCGTCGCTGCCTTCGACGACGATCTCCGGCCGGGTGGTCGTCATCACCGCGAAGAGGCCGTAGCTGTTCACGGACCGCAGCGGCGAGACCGCGCGCACGAGCCAGAGGGCCGGCGAAGGCCAGGGGACGCCCAGGCCGAGCGTCCTCTCCGTGAACTGGACGGCCGAGACGAGCGCCACCACCGCGACCAGCGGGGCGAGGAGGGCGCGCGGCCAGGGGCCGAAGAGAGTCGCGGGTGGCGGATCCCCGACCGGGCGCCATCGCGGCGGCAGGAGGCCGGGGTCGGCCAGGAACACGCACAGGGCGATGGTGAGCAGGTTGAAGAACGCGTAGTTCCCCGTCATCGCGATCAGGACCTGGAACAGGACGAAACCCAGGAGGGGGACGCGGCGCCAGCGGCCGGGAAGCCAGATCATCCACGGCAGCGCCAGCTCGATCAGGAACATGACGGCGGCGGCGGCCACGTGGACGCTCGGGGGCAGATGGTGCGCGTAGAACCCGATCCAGGTCGGAAGGGGCTGGGTCTCGTAGTGGTACTCGAGCGCGGTGAGGGCGCGCCAGGTCGCGTCTCCGCTGCGCAGCTTGACCACGCCCGATCCGAACATCAGGCGGAAGAGCAGCCAGCGATACGCCCACACGACGAGGAGCGGCGGGGGTCCGGGGCGCGCCCGGAGGATCCCGCGCGGAGCCAGCGGCACGGCCAGGAGGCCGGCTTCGAGAAGCAGCACGTCCCATTGAAAAGAGAGGAAGTCCTCTCCGGCCACGGCCAGCGAGAGGTAGAGCGCCCACAGGCCCAGCATCACGAGGGCTCGCGCCCGGCCCAGCAAAGCGACGACGGCGAGCACGGTACCGGCCGCGCAGACGAGGTGCAGGGCGAGATCGCCGTCACCCAGCCAGAAGACGGTGGGCAGCACCCAGTAGCGGGACGGGCCGAGCCGCTCGCGCGCGAGAAGGAGGAGATCGTGGATGGGGAGGATCCCGCCCGTGCCGATGAGCCCTTCGACCTGGACCCAGAGCGACAGGAAGGCGACGAGGTACACCGCCCCGAGCAGCCGCAGGAACACGTCTCGCATCCGAGGGCCGGTGGCCGCGTCGCCCATGGGGCCGATGATCCCACGCGCTCCGGGCGGCGGCGGAGTTATGCTGGGCGCCAGGGTGGCACGGAGGTAGGGCGATGGCCGAAGACGCGAGGGTGGCGCGCGGACCCCACGACAAGCACGCGGTGCACGCGCGCATCGTCGAGCGATTGCAGGGGAACGCGGAAGAGGTGACGCGGATGGTGGCGGGACTGGGGGAGTCCGACCTGGCGCGGCGCACGGTGGCCGACAAGTGGTCGGTCAAGGAGCTCCTCTGCCACCTCGACCGCATCCACGAGGTCTTCGACGGGCGCGTGAGCGCGATGCTCGAGCAGGACAACCCGAAGCTCCCTCCCTACGAGCCCGACGGCGACGCTGGGTTCGACGACCGCGTCCGGCGCCCGACCGCCGATACCCTGGCCGCGTTCCTGATGAGGCGCGAGCGCCTGATCGCCCGGCTCGAGGAGCTGCGCCCCGCCTACTGGCATCGGCCCGGCCAGCACCCCGAGTACGCGCACTACGACGTGCATTTCTGCGTCGAGTACCTGGGCCATCACGAAGCGCACCACCTCTATCAAATGTTCCAGCGCCGGGCCCCCCTCGGAGTGATCCCCCACTAGCCTTCCTGCGGAATCAAGGACATACGGCCACTCGCCCCTCCTGGCCCACACCTTGCAACTCTCCCTGCCGCACAGGGGGAAGGACCCTCGGGAGGGGCCGATGCCGACCGAAGTTTGGCGAGCCGGAGACTATCGGGTCTGCCCGTCGTGCAAAGCACGGCACAAGGTGCAGGACCTGCGATGCGCCCGATGCAACACGGTCCTCGCCGGCACCCCCGTGCAGCACGCGGAGCCGGCGGGCGTTGCCGCCGCCGCCGCGCGCACCGGCCGCGGGATGCGCGCGCTCCTGGCCGTGGCCGTCGTCGTCGCCCTGGCCTGCGGGCTGTGGGTGCGCAGCCTGTTCCGGGGCGCCCCCGTCCAGGATTCCGTCGAGGCGTCGTCGGTGACGGTGCCCGCGGCTCCGGCCGCGCAGCCGACGTGGACGCCGCCGGCCCTGAGCTATCCCCCCATCGTGGGCTACAACCAGGGCGTTCCGCCCAGCATGGCCGCGCTGGCGATCCAGGGCGGCCCGCTTCCCACCAGCGCTGCCCAGCCCGCGGGAATGACGTCCATCGCTCCGCCCAGCGAGCCCACGCGCAAGACGGCCTTCACGGACGACGATCTGCTGCGCATGCGCGGCCAGGGCGCGAGCGCGCCCGTCGTGGCCACGCCGGTCGCGTCCACCGTGACCTCCGCGGGAGCGGTAGCGACGGCGCCGAACGTGCCGAGCGGCGCGACCGTGCGCAACGACGAGCAGCTCCGTGAATGGATCTCGCGCGTGCGTGATCGCGAGGACGACGTCCAGGAAGCCCAGGCCAAGGTCCGCCGGCTGGAAGCGGAAGTGGACGCGCGGCGCGTCCATGCCACCGCCGTGGCCAGCGACGTCGAGGCCCAAGACAAGGCCCAGCGCGACGTGACGGTGGCCCTGGAGGACCTGGAGAAGGCGGAGCGCAAGCTGTCGGAGAAGCAGCGCGACCTGGACGAGGCAAAGGTGGCGGCGCGCGCGGCCGGCGTCAAGTTCGAGAGATAGACGATCAGCCCCGTCGGGCCAGGGCGCGTCGGGTCTTCTCTCGAAACACCCCGCCGCGATCACGAACGAATCCCAGCGCCGCCATGATTCCCTCGACATCCTCGGCCGGCGCCCCCGCGATTGCGGCCAGCGCCGCCATATCGACGGCCTTCCCCTCGCGATTTCCCCGTCGCGCCGCGGCTGCGAACCTTTCCGCGCGATCCGCCCGCACCGCCCGCGGCCCCGCGGGCACGTAGCCGCACGCCACATAGAACGCGGACGGCACACGGGGATCGATGCGCACCGAAGGCGCCCCCGCGAGGAGCGGCACCGCACCCGCCGCGCGGTGCACGGACCACAGGAGCGCGCGCAGGCGAACCGCTTCCGGCCGCAGCAGCGCCGGCGCGAAGATCGCGAGCCGGCCCAGGCTGATCCCGCGACGCGACAGCTCCCGCCGGTCGGCGGGGGTGAGTGACGCGAGCTGGGACGACACCTCCCGGCGGGACACCGTGCCCAGGCCCGCGCGCCAGGCGAAGAGGAGCCCACGCAGGGGCGGCGAGAGCGCGGTCGGGCCGTCCTCGGCCGCGAGCAAGGGCAGCCGCGCGCGCAGCTCGCCCTCCACCCAGGCCGCCAGCCGCCGGCGCACGCGCTCGCGCAGGGAGGGGTCGAGCAGGTCCGAGGCCAGGGGCTCGACGCGCGGGGAGAGCGGGCTCTCCCCGGCCAGCAGCCGGCCGACCGGCGCTCCACGCCAGAGGACGTGCCCTTCCGCGCCGAGGGCGAGCGCCGCGTCCGGCTCCTCGACCAGCGTCCGCACGCGCTCGGCCATATGGGCGCGCAGGGCGCGATTCGCGACGGCACGCAGGCCCCGTGCTTCGCTCAGGCCGGGATCGGGCTCGAAGCGCAGCCCCAGAAGCCGCCCCACGGCCAGCCCCTGCACGCGCACCTCGCCGTCCTCCGCGACTTCGACCACCGCGCCCTCCGGAGAGATCCGGGAGACGACGGCGGCGCCCCGCTCCACGAACTGCTCGGTCAGGCGCTCGTGCAGGGTGTCGGACAGCCGGTCCTCGACCGCGCGCGTGCGCTGCTGCCAATGGCGGGCGTCGGCCAGCCATCCGCCGCGGTGCGAGACGTAGGTCCAGGTCCGGATGTGCGCGATGCGCGCGAGCAGCGTCTCCACGTCGCCCTCGGTCCGATCGAGGGCCGCGACCTGCGCGGCCACCCAGTCCTCGGGCAGGCGGCCGGCGGCCGAGCGCAGGTGGCGGAAGATCTGGGCGAGCAGGCGGGTGTGCGCCTCCGTCATGACGTTGCGGAAGTCCGGCACCTGGGCGACGTCCCAGAGGAGCCGCACCGTCTCCGGTGTGTCCGCCTGCGCGCGCACCTCCGGATCCGCGCCGAGGGCGGCCAGCGCCCGGTGGTCGTCCGCCTCGCGCATGCGCATCAGCACGGGCGACGGCGGCCGGCGCTCGAGGCTGGACAGGAGCGCCGCCGGCGAAGTGAAGCTGAGGTCCGGGTTGCGCCAGAAGATGCGATCGAGCGGCTCGAAGTGATGGCCTTCCACGGCCGCCACCAGGCGGTCGTCGAAGGGCCCGAGGTCGAGCGTGGGCCCGAAGGTTCCGTCGCGAGTGTGCCGGCCGGCCCGCCCGGCGATCTGGGCCACTTCGGCCGGGCGCAGCGGACGCGGGCCGCGGCCGTCGTACTTGCCGAGCGCGGTGAAGGCCACGTGGTCGATGTCGAGGTTGAGGCCCATGCCGATGGCGTCGGTGGCCACGAGGTAGTCCACCTCGCCCGCCTGGTAGAGCGCGACCTGCGCGTTGCGCGTGCGCGGGGAGAGCGCGCCGAACACGACGGCGGCGCCGCCCGTCTCGTGCCGCACGCGCTCGGCCACCTCGTAGAGGTCGGCCAGCGAGAAGACGACGATCGCGCTCCGCCGCGGCAGGCGGTCCAGCTTCTTGTGCCCGGCGTAGGTCAGGGTGGAGAGCCGCTCGCGCGCGATGAAGGCCGCCTCCGGCACGAGCTGGCGCAGCAGCGGCTTGATGGTCTCCGCGCCCAGGAACATCGTCTCCTGGAGGCCGCGGGCGCCGAGGAGCCGGGCGGTGAAGACGTGGCCGCGCTCGCGGTCGGCGGCGAGCTGGATCTCGTCCACGGCCAGGAAGTCGACCCGGCGGTCGAGCGGCATCGCCTCCACCGTGCAGACGAAGTAGCTCGGCGCAGCGGGGACGATCCTTTCCTCGCCCGTGATGAGGGCGACCGCCTCCGCGCCCCGCAGCTGCACGAGCCGGTCGTAGTTCTCCCGGGCCAGCAGCCGGAGGGGGAAGCCGATCATGCCCGTGCGATGGGCGAGCAGCCGTTCGACGGCGTGGTAGGTCTTGCCGGTGTTCGTGGGCCCCAGGAGCGCGATCACGGCCGGCATGCCCCATTATGCGTAGAATCGCCGCCTCGATCGGAGGTCCCATGGCCGCCGTCTCCGCCGTCGCCTGCCGCCGGGCCGCCGCCCTGCTGCTCGCGCTTGCCCTCACCTTCGCCCTCGTCCCCGCCTCCCTGGCCGCCGCGTCCCGGCCCATCGCCGAGACCGACATCTTCAAGTTCACGTGGGTGGCGGATCCGCAGGTCTCGCCGGACGGCCGGCGGGTCGCCTTCGTGCGCGTCACCGTCAACGACAAGAAGGACGGCTACGACACCGCGATCTGGACGGTGGACACGGACGGCGGGCGCGCGCCCCGTCCTCTCACCACGGGGCCGCAGGACCTCTCGCCCCGCTGGTCGCCCGACGGGCGCCGGCTGGCCTTCACCCGCGCGCTGGAGAAGGCGGGCAAGACCCAGCCGCCGCAGCTCTACCTCATGACCATGGACGGCGGCGAGGCGCGCGCGCTCACCGACGTGGCCAAGGGCGCGTCCTCCCCCGTGTGGTCACCGGACGGCCGAGTGCTCGCCTTCACCTCCACCGCGAACCCCAAGGACCTCGAGAAAGCCGCGCGCAAGGGGAGCGACGCCGCGGACGAGCGCGAGACCGACGTCAAGGTGATCTCGCGTGCCGTCTACCGCAGCAACGGCCGCGGCTTCCTGGACGCGACCCGGCCCGCGCACGTCTGGACGATCGAGGTGCCGGACGGCAGCGAGAAAGGGGCGCCGCGCCAGATCACTTCGGGAGAGTTCGAGGAGACCTCGCCCGCCTTCGCGCCCGACGGCCGCACTCTCTACTTCGTGTCGAACCGGGTGAAGGAGCCGTACTACCAGATGCCCGACAGCGACGTCTTCTCCGTGCCCGTGGGCGGAGGCGAGATGGCGCTGGCCGCGAGCATCGACGGCACGATCGGCGAGTTCGCCCTCAGCCCCGACGGCAAGCGGCTGGCCCTGCAGGGCACGCCACGCGGCGAGCCCGTGCGCTCGTACGACCAGCCCGAGCTCTACGTGGCCGACCTGGGATCGACGTCGCCGCGGCTTCTCACGGGGGCGTACGACGGGGACGTGGGCGGCGGGCTCACCGGCGATCAGCGGGCGCCCCGCGGCAGCCTGACCGCCGGGCCCGTCTGGAGCCAGGACGGAAAGTCCATCTTCGTGCGTACCGCCGACCACGGGCGCGCGAACCTCCAGCGCGTCGACGTGGCCAGCGGCCGCATCGACCCCCTCACGACCGGCGACCAGGAGATCGTCGCCTACGACGCGACGCCCGACGCGGGACGCCTGGTGTTCATCCGGTCCACGCCGACGGAGGTGGGCGACCTCTTCGTCCTCGACACCGGGGCCACCGCGCCGCGCCGCCTCTCCCGCCTCAACGAGTCCCTGTTCTCCGAGCTCCAGATCGGCACGCCGGAAGAGCTCGTCTACCCGAGCTTCGACGGCAAGAGCATCCAGGCCTGGATCCTCAAGCCGCCCGGCTTCGACCCGCAGAAGCGGTATCCGCTCATCCTCAACATCCACGGCGGTCCCCACGCCGCCTACGGCGCGACCTTCGACCACGAGTTCCAGTGGATGGCCGCCAAGGGCTACGTCGTCCTCTACCCGAACCCGCGCGGGAGCACGTCCTACGGGCAGGAGTTCGGCAACGTCATCCAGCATCGCTATCCGGGCGACGACGCCAAGGACCTCCTGGCCGGCGTGGACCTGCTGGTCAAGCGGGGTGTGGTGGACGAGAAGCAGCTCGGTGTCACCGGCGGAAGCGGGGGCGGGGTCCTGACGAACTGGATCATCACGCAGACGAGCCGGTTCGCGGCCGCGGTCTCCCAGCGCTCGATCGCGGACTGGGCCGGCTTCTGGTACACCGCGGACTTCACCCTCTTCCGCCCCACCTGGTTCAAGGGCGCGCCCTGGGAAGATCCCGCCGACTACGCCGCACGCTCGCCGATCACGTTCGTCAAGAACATCACGACTCCGCTCATGCTCATCGAGGGCGAGGCCGACCTCCGCACGCCCCCGGCGGAAGGCGGCGAGCAGCTCTTCCGCGCCCTCAAGTACCTGAAGCGGCCGGTAGTGATGGTCCGCTTCCCCGAGGAAAGCCACGAGCTGAGCCGCTCCGGCAAGCCCTGGCATCGCGTCGAGCGCCTGCGGCACATCGTGGGCTGGTTCGACAAGTACCTCCTTGGCAAGGCGGTCGAGGGCTACGACGTCCCCTAGCTCCTCCCCCGCCGCTCGCCTTGCCCGTCGTCGATCGCCGCGCTACGCTACGCGTTTGGTCGTGGCCGCGGCTTTCCGGTGGAGGCGTGGGGCCGCCGGCCGGGAGGGGACGGGATGAAGCTGCGCATCGTACCGACGGGCCTGTTGGCGGTACTGGCGGCGACGTTGTCGACCTGCGGGGGTGGCTCCACTCCATCCGCACCCGCTCCCGCGCCTTCCGCCAGCGCCGTCGCGGCGTCGCCGTCTCCGGTGGTCGTCCCCTCCGCTTCGCCCGCCGCGACCGCCTGCAAATACGGCATGGGCGACCCGGACACGTTCTGCGTGCGCAAGAACGCCGCCCTGCTGTCGGACGTGGACGCCGCCATCGACCGCGTCGTCCAGCAGCATCCGGATTGGTTCATCCTCACGGACCAGAACGGAACGGGCGGGTACAAGGTGCTCAAGCCGGCCGAGTACTACCAGAGCGTCACCGCGTCACTGCAGTCCGCGGGCTTCTGCGCGGAGACGGACACGGTCAGCGTCTCCGTGCGCAACGGCGTGGACTTCAGCGAGGACTACGACATCCTTCTCGGCACCGGGCACATCCGGCGCGGGCAGGGCAGCTACCGCCAGACCTGCACGCCGCCGTCCTTCCCGCTCGACGCCTCGCAGCTGATCTCGTACATCCGCGTGGCGTTCTACAGCATCCGCTGCCCGGATGGCATCGCCGTCCCGCGCAACGCGGAGGACAGGCTCCCCCTCGGGTGCACGGGCTTCGTCACGGCCACCCCGAAGACGAAGGACAACCTGGACGTGAAGCAGGGGCTGATCGGCACCCAGATCGACTGGACGTTCGAGCAGGAGGGCGAGCACGTCCGCCTCAACGACTTCGCGGACGTACCCTTCAACAAGATCCTGTTCGGCGCCAACGCCGGCCACTGGCTCCTCTGCGCGACGGTCAAGGCCTTCAAGGGCTGTCAGTTCGGCGAGGTCGTCGAGCCCACGCCCGCCCCCTGAGCGTGGCCC
>Ga0209382_10001759_pt1 | contig 33428 bp, 27 predicted proteins | sample SoiMetdeltSBSDD5_FD_187599 | JGI IMG/M metagenome (GOLD analysis project Ga0209382, IMG submission 187599) | Bulk soil microbial communities from a Populus tree surrounding site in Tennessee, USA - Soil MetaG P. deltoides SBSDD5 (SPAdes) (version 2) | ecosystem: Environmental > Terrestrial >... | reverse complement strand
CCAGGTCCTCGATGACTCCACGGACGGTACGCAAGAGATCGCCGCAGCCGCTGTCGAAAAACATCGCGAGCTAGGTTTCAACATTCATCACATTCACCGAAAGAACCGTAGCGGCTTCAAAGCGGGCGCACTCGAGAATGGCCTGAAACTCGCGTCCGGCGAGTACATCGCGATCTTCGATGCCGATTTCATTCCAGCCGAGAATTTTCTCGAAGACGTCATCGATTATTTCACCGATACGCAGATCGGGATGATTCAAGCGCGATGGGGTCACATCAACCGCGAATACTCTCTGTTAACGCAGGTGGAGTCGGTCATCCTGGACGGCCACTTCATGATCGAACACGGCGGGCGGCATCTGTCCGGCCGTTTCTTCAATTTCAACGGTACGGCTGGCATCTGGCGTCGCGAGGCGATCGATTCTGCCGGCGGTTGGGAACACGACACGCTCACCGAAGACACCGATCTGAGCTATCGCGCACAAATGATCGGCTGGAAGTTTCTGTATCTCCCGCACATTGTCTGCCCGGCGGAATTGCCGGTGGAAATGAACTCCTTCAAGACCCAGCAGTCACGCTGGGCAAAAGGGTTGATTCAAACTGCAAAGAAACTGTTGCCCAGGATTTTGAAGAGCGACCTGCCGTGGAAGATCAAAATCGAAGCGTTCTTCCATTTGACAGCGAACATCGCTTATCCGTTGATGATCGCGCTGTGCATCCTGCTGCTTCCCGCAATGATCGTGCGTTTCAATCAGGGCTGGTTCCAGATGCTTTACATCGACCTGCCGCTGTGGCTCGCATCGACGGCGTCGGTGTCCATGTTCTATCTGGTCTCGCAGCGCGAGCTGTATCCGGATTGGCGCACTCGTCTGAGATATCTGCCGGTTTTGATGTCGGTCGGTATCGGGTTGTCTGTCAGCAATTCAAAGGCGGTGCTGGAAGCGTTGCTGGGGATCAAATCGTCGTTCAAACGGACGCCGAAATACCGCATCGAAAGCAAAAAGGATCGATGGGCTACGAAGAAATATCTTCGTGGTACCGGCCTGATGCCGCTCCTGGAGTTGATATTGGGAGTTTATTTCGGGTTCGTCGTGCTGTACGCGATCATGAATCAGAACTATCCGACGGTGCCGTTCCTGATGCTGTTTGTCGTCGGTTTCACGTACATGGGTCTGATGTCGCTGCTGCATCTGACGCTGCACCGCTGGCTGCGAGGTTTGTGATCAGCTTGAGCGCCAGTAGAGCATAAACTCCGCAAACGCGAACAGAGCAAGCAACATAGCCAAGCCAGCATAGAAGCTCACGCCGAGCTTTCGGAACTCGGAGCGTTTCGATTCATCAAACAGCCGCGCGCTGAACAGAAAGAACACGATAAGCAGGATCAATATGAGCTCGGGCGCGCCCAGCCGGAAATGCTGCATGGCGAAATACTGGCATAGGAACGGCGTGCCGGCAAATCGAAACACGCGGGCATAAAGCCCGCGGCTACGAGGTTTACGTCACATTGTGCTCGTAGCCGCGGGCTTTATGCCCGCATGTTTCGGATTCGCAACATCGGTGGTCCAGGATGCCTTCCCTGCTAGGCGGGGCCGGGGTTCTTACGGTAAAATAGTCGTTTTCATCAACGTATCAGGAGTCTGTCTGTAATGATTCAAGCAACCCAACTGCGGCGCGGAAACACGATTTTGCACAATGGAGAACTCTTTCAGGTCGTCGATTATCAGCACATCACGCCGGGGAACTGGCGCGGCATGGTGCAAACGAAACTTCGGAATCTGCGGACGGGCTCGATCATCGATCACCGGTTCCGGTCGGAAGATCGTCTGGAGAAAGCGATTCTCGACGATCGCGAGATGGAATACCTCTATTCTGACGGCGCTGACCATCACTTCATGGACACCGAGACCTACGAGCAGACCCACCTCAACGAAGACGTCCTCGGCGACGCGGTGAAGTATCTGGTCGCCAATTCGAAAATCCATGTGCAGTTTTATGAAGGAAAACCGCTCGGGATCGAACTGCCGCCAACGGTAGATTTGAAAGTCGTTCAGACCGAACCTGGCATGCCTTCCGCGACCGCAACGAACGTTCTGAAACCCGCGACAATGGAAACCGGCCTGGTCGTTCCAGTTCCTCACTTCATCAGCGAAGGCGAAATGATCCGTGTAGACACGACGGATGGGAAATACGTAGAACGCGTGCGGGGCTAGCCCCTCTGCGTCTCTCCGGTTCGACGCACGATTTCGAGCAACTGCTTCTCTTCAGTCTCCGAAACGGTTCGCAAATCCAGAATCACCTGGTTTTCTTCAATCCGAACAATAACGGGCGGCTCAGCTGAACGGAGCCGCTCTTCGAGTTCTGTTTCAGACAATCCTTCGACTCGCAGCACGACACCCCAGGACGGCAGTTCGGCGTCGGGAGCCGAACCGCCTCCGACCAGCGACTTCAGTTCGATCACCCGGGCAACGGCTCCAGCAGCTTTCGCGAAGGCCTCAGCTCGGGATCGCAGTTCCTCCGGCGAAGTCCGCAGCATTCGCCAGATCGGGATCTCGTCGACGCGACCTTCCAATACGGCGATCAGGATCGATTCGAGCGCGGCAATGGTGAGTTTGTCCACTCGCAGCGCTCTGAACAGTGGATTCTGGCGAATTTTGTCGACGAAAAGTGTCTTGCCGGCGATGATCCCCGCCTGCGGCCCACCAAGAAGCTTGTCTCCGCTGAAGCAGATGATATCGACACCGGCGCGAATGCTATCCCCGGCCACAGGTTCGTCGTGAATTCCAACCTCCCGCACATCAAACAAACAACCGCTTCCGAGATCCTCAAATGTCGGGATGTTCTTGCGACGCCCCAGTTCGGCGAACTGTTTTAGTGTGGCCCGCTCCGTGAAACCGATGATGCGAAAATTGCTGGGGTGAACTCGCAGCAGCAGACGCGTGTTGTCGTTGATTGCTTTTTCGTAATCCTTGATGCGCGTTCGATTCGTCGTCCCCACTTCGCACAAACGCGCTCCGCTCTTTGACATGACCTCGGGAATCCGGAACGACCCACCGATCTCGACCTGTTCACCGCGCGAGGCGATCACTTCGCCACCCTCTCCCAACGAATTCAAGACGAGCAGCACGGCCGCGGCATTGTTGTTGACGACGATTGCCGCTTCGCAGCCCAGGATTTGCTGCAGCAGCCGCTCGATATGGACATCGCGTTTTCCTCGTGAACCGTCCTCCAGCGAGAATTCGAGATTCGAGTAACCGGTGCTCACTTCACGCAGATGATCGATGGCGAAATCGGGCAGAGGCGCGCGTCCGAGATTGGTATGCAGCACAACTCCCGAAGCGTTGATCACGGCTCTGAGAGAGGGCGTAAGCGCCAGATCCAGTCGTCGCGCGAACTCCTGTGCGATCCGCACTGTGAGTTCCTTCCGACCAACAGCTTCGTGAGCCGACAACAGGCGCCGTCTGGTTTCAGATAAAACCTCGTCGAGAATACGCAACCCGAGTGGGGTTTGCGGGCTGGAACCGAACCTGGAGAGTTCCGGAGATTTCAGGACATCATGAACCGGTGGAATTTGCTTCAATGCTTCCATTCGGCCGGCATGTTAACTTGATTTACAATGGCGGCGCAAAAATGAAGACTGTTCGCTCTATTGCGATCCTTTTGGCCGTAACCGTAATCTCGCCTGCTGCAACCTGCGCATGGCCTCAAAATGCATACAGTCTGTTATTCAAAAGCGCGCAAAAGCCGTTGCCTAAAGCGCTGAGCACACTGCTGGCGGATTTCCAATCCGTTCTCATGGAACCATGCAAGAAGATCCCGATAGAAGACGCGACGAAAGCAGCTATCCGCGCCTTCGAAAACCGCAAGGGCAATCCCGCGATGTCGGTCGCGGCCATGCGGGACGCGGGTTGCGCGATCGCCGAAATGAGCGATCCGCGGCTGGATTCACTAGTTTCAGCGCAATCGTCCCGGTTCGCGGTCGTATTCTACGGTTACCACCCGACAATTCAGGCCGGCAATCTCGCCGAGTTCGTGAAAGTTCGTAAGGAAGAAAGCGAGCGGTTGCTTCGACGCCTTCGACGTTCGTCCGAGCTTCCGGACCGCTACACCGATGTCGAAACCTCGCCTCAGTTTGGGATCGCTTCAATCGCGTTTTCACACGCGGTTACCGACGTCGCAAACGTCTGGTACTACATCTGGAAATCGGTCAACGGTGATCTGAAAGAATAATTAAAACGGAGAAGAGCGTACGTGCGAAAAATCGAACGCGCATTGATAAGTGTCCACGACAAGACCGGCGTTGTGGAATTCGCCGCGGGCCTCGCGGCACTGGACGTTGAAATCATCTCAACGGGCGGGACCGCTCGCTTGCTGGCTTCGAATGGAATTCGGGTTCGCGAGGTGTCCGACCTGACAGGTTTTCCGGAAATCCTCGATGGCCGGGTTAAAACAATCAACCCCCGAATTGCGGCGGGAATTCTCGCGATTCGCGAGAACCCTTCTCACAATCAGCAGATCCGTGAGCACGGCATCGCGATGATCGATCTGGTTTGCGTGAACCTTTATCCGTTTGTTCAAACCACTAAGAAACCGGGTGTTCAATTCGAAGAAGTGATCGAAAACATCGACATCGGTGGGCCCTCGATGCTGCGAGCCGCGTCGAAAAATTTTCAGGATGTGGCGGTGTTGACCAGTCCAGAAGATTATGAACCGGTGCTGAAAGCGTTGAAGGCAGGTAAGGGTGTGCTCAGCCATGCGATGTTATTCGATCTCGCCAGAAAGGCGTTCCTGTGTACGGCTCGGTACGATGCTCAGATCTCCCAGTATCTTTCTCGCGTCGAAGATGTCGAGGGGGGATTTCGGGTGCCGTCGGGGGGCACTTTCCCGCCCAACTTCTTTATGGATTTCGAAAAGATCTCCGACCTTCGTTACGGCGAGAATCCTCACCAGCAGGCTTCGTTTTACAAATGGGGTGGGCAGGCGCCACATGGGCTTGCCGCGGCGCGCCAGCTTCAAGGTAAGGAACTGTCTTACAACAACATTGTCGATCTCGAAGCTGCCTGGAATTTAATCCAGGAGTTTGATACCCCGGCGTGCTGCATTATCAAGCACACGAATCCATGCGGAACAGCCGTCGGCGGTTCATTACGCGAGGCCTACACGAAAGCGTTTGAGGCGGACTCCGTTTCGGCGTTTGGATCGATCATTGCTCTCAATCGCGAGGTGGATCGCGAGACCGCTAGCGAAATCACCAAAATTTTCGTCGAAGCGATCATCGCCCCCGGGTTTGCTCCGGCTGCGATCGAAGTGCTTAGTGCGAAAAAGAATCTGCGGCTGATCACGGCGAGTCCTCAGGACCAGGGTGAGGATTGGGCGGGCCTCGAAATCAGGCGTGTCAGGGGTGGTATTCTCCTCCAAACCACTGACGATGTGCTGGTTGGCGAAAGCCGCGTCGCTACCAAAAGGAGCCCGACAGATCAGGAAAAGGCAGATATGGATTTCGCCTGGATAGTATCGAAACACGTCAAATCGAACGCAATCGTACTTGCTCACGGCGGCCGAACCGTGGGAGTAGGAGCCGGGCAAATGAGCCGTGTCGATTCAGTTAAGTTAAGCATACAAAAGGCTTACCCAACTGCCAAAGGATCGTCACTCGGCTCTGACGCGTTCTTCCCTTTTCGAGACGGCATCGATGAAGCGGCAAAGGCCGGCATAACGGCGATCATTCAGCCCGGTGGTTCGGTCCGTGATCAAGAGGTCATTGACGCCGCGAATGAACATAACATCGCAATGATTTTTACCGGGTTGCGGCATTTCAAGCACTAACGTGCTTCTGAGAGAGCCGACCCAAATGTATAATGGCGGAAGCGTTTATTTCTCTGACGGATGGCTTATGAAGAAAGTCTCGATGGTGCTGCTGCTGATGCTGGCATTCACCATACCCTCGTTTTCGCAAGCAACAAAATCGAATCGAACTGAAGCCTACTTTCATTTCTCCAAGGCACGAATGCTTGCCGAACAAGGCCAGGTGAACGACGCCATCAATGAATACAAGAAGGCGCTGGACCTCGACCCCAATAATTCTCTGATTTATTCGGAGATGGCCGAGACCTACCTGCGCGCGCAGTCCCCTCGCATTCGAGAGGCTGTTGACGCGGCGGAAAAGGCGATCAAAGCCGACGCCGACAACGTCGACGCGCATAAGATCCTTGCATCCGTGTATACGAGCATGATCAGCGACTCGTCAGCAAACGCTCCAATCGCCGAAGAAACTGTTAATCGGGCGATTCACGAGTTTGAAGAAATCGTCAGGATCGACAGCACGGATCAAAGCTCGTATCTGATGCTTGGCCGCCTTTACCAGGTCAAGAACGACGATAAGAAGGCTGAAGAAATTTATCGCAAGTTCCTTGGCATGGAACCCGGGTCTGAAGAAGGCGTCACCTCGCTTGCACGCCTGCACATGGATGCCGGCAACAACAAAGAAGCCGCAAGCCTGCTCGAAGGGTTTGTCAAAGAGCATCCTGAGGCCGATCGCGCTCTGGATGCCCTGGCTCAGGCATATGCGCAACTCGAACAGTTCGACAAGGCTGCCGAGACATACAAAAAGTCGCTGGCGCTGGATCCGGACAACGTCGATACCAAAAAAGCGTTGGCTCAAGCGCTCTTCTTCGCCGAGCAACATGAGGAAGCCGCCAATCTCTATCTCGAACTGCTGAAGCTCGACGAGAACGACGGTCTGGCATTACTCCGGCTCGGGCAGATCTATCGCGAACAGAAACGCTACGGTCAGTCGCACGTGTACATGTCTCGCGCGGTCAAGGCATTCCCGGACAGCATGGAAGTTCAGTTCAACATGATGCTGCTCGAACGCGACGAGGGTTTGTTGACCGAAGCGCTGGATCGTATTGCCGACCTGCTGAAGAGAACTGAAAGAGCTAATGGCCGCTATAGCGAATCTGAGAAACAGAATCGCAGAATGTTCCTTGGTCATCGAGTCCATATCGACGACCTTATCGGCCGTTATGACGACGAAGTCGCCGCACTGACCGAGTTGAAGGCGCTCACGCCGAATTCAGACGGCAGGCTCGATCGAAGCATCGTCGATGCTTATCGTGCATCGAAGAATCTGGACAAAGCGCTCGCGTACGCTGACCAGGCGCTCAAGGAATTCCCGGATTCGCTCGAACTCAAACTGGTTCGGGCCGACATGATTGCTGAGAAGGGTCAGGTCGACGAAGCTGTTCGCACGCTGCGCCAACTGACCAAAGGCAACGACGAAGACGTGAACATCCTGGGCACGATGGCCAACATCTACAATCGCGCCAAGAAATACGACGAAGCGCAGACCATAGCCGACTCCATCGTGAAACAGTTTCCGGCCGATCCCGGAGCCTACTTCCAGCAAGGCGCGATTCTGGAAAAACAGAAGAAGTACACCGAAGCTGAGAAGGCGTTTCGAAAGTCGCTCGAAATCGAGAAGGATAACCCGGCCGTTCTGAACTACCTCGGGTACATGCTGGCGGACAGAGGCTTGAAGCTGGAAGAGGCGGTCTCAATGATCCAGAAAGCCGTCAACACCGATCCGATCAACGGTGCGTACCTGGATAGCCTCGGCTGGGCATATTTCCGCCAGAATAAGCTCGATCTGGCGGAAGAGTATTTGAAACGCGCACTCAAATTCGCCGGTATGGATTCGACGGTGAACGATCATTTAGGCGATTTGTACTTCAAAACCCAGCGTTTTGAAGAAGCTAAGGTCGCCTGGACCAAATCCGTTCAGTTGTCCTCCGACGCCGACGAGATCGCTAAAGTAAAGAAAAAGCTGGACGATTTGAGGGGTAAGGTCGCTAGAAAGTAACTCCCTCGGATAGGAATTAGGAATTAAGTATTAAGAATTAGTCAGATTTACACAACGTATCGGATCTGACTAATTCTTAATACTTAATACTTAATTCCTAATTCCTATCCGACAGAACCAACTTCCCTGAACCAATCCACTCTTGACACTGTCCTTAAATACAGACAACGATGGCCGGGTGAAGACCGTTGTCATGAGGGCAGGCGAAGATATCGACTTCGAATCAGCCGCACGAGAATGCCGCCCGTTCCTGCTACAAATTGCAGTTGCGTCTGCGCGCAATCCGTCAGATGCCGAGGACATCGTTCAGGAAGCGCTCATGCGCGGCTACCGCGGCTTTAAGCGGTTTCGGGGCGACTGTCCTGTGAGGATATGGCTGTCAAGGATCGTGGTGCGCGTCGCGATTAATCATCATCGCAGCGTCGCGCGCCGGCTGAAACGGTGGGTCTTTTTTGCCGATCTGGAGATTCCCAACGATGACGGTTCGGTCAATGCGTACGATCCGCCGGATCCGATGCGGGAGTTCGATCGCGAAAGAATGATGGACGTCCGAAAGCAAGTTAACCGGTTGCCGGACGAGTTTCGGATGCCGCTCATGATGCTCGCAGTGGATGGGCTCACGATTCCCGAAATTGCAGCTGTATTAGAAATACCCGAAGGCACGGTGAAATCGCGGATCTTTTACGCGCGCAAACGGCTCGTGGAAGCGCTGCGGCAAAAACACCGAAGGAAGTAAGAGGACTCGTATACGATGAACGTCGATTGTCAGTGGATAGATTCAAACCTGGAGGCATTTTTCTGCGACGGTCTCAACGCCGACGAAAACCGCCGCGTCCGCAATCATATTGCAAGCTGTGATCGCTGCCGCGACATGGTCGGTGAGCTGAAGGCCGTGGATCCGATCGTTAAGAAGCTTTTCCAACACGAACTCGCTCACGCCCGCTCTCCGCAACGCAGATCTCCGGTGTTGATCGGATCGGTTGCCGCGGCTTTCGCGGCGCTGATTCTCGTCATCGTCATGCAAGTTCCCCAGCTCGTCACCAATGACAATGCGCAGGGCAATCAGCCTGTTGCATCTGCCACGACAGGGATACAGGAACCCGCCGCTCCAAAGATTCCGGAAACGGAGTCGACCGACCGCGTGAAACCTGACGCCGCCGCAATCGATCAACGGGGCCAGGTTCCGGTTCGCGCAATACCCGTTCCTGAGAATGCGCCGGACTTTCTGGTTACTGATCCAGCCGGTTATTCAAGAAACCTGAGGGATTTCCGCGATCATGTCTTGATCTTCGGGGTCTGGACTTCTCAGCGTCCGCAAACCGTAAGCGGCCTGCAGCACGTGTATCAAGCGTTCGCCCGGAACACGAAGTTGCGAATTCTCGGCGTCGCACCTCAACGCGAAGCGAAACCGGCAGCCGCGACATTTCCCATCACGTACAACCAGGGTTCAAAACTTTTTGGCGCTAAGACTGGTGAACTCTTGATTGTCGATGGCAGTGGTGTAGTACGAATGCGCGGATCGCTGGAGCAGGATCAAACTTCTCTCGTCAATTCCATCAAGACCAAGTTAACCGAATTGGGTATTCAGTAAGGACATTCACCGCAGAGACGCAGAGCGCACTGCGTCTCTGCGGTGAACTTCTTTAGAACACCAGACGCAGACTGAACTGCGCTCGCCGGGCATTCGTCCCATCGGGGAACCCTTGAGACGCGTTGCCGACGCCCAGTCCGGCAGTCGGTGTGAGTACTCCGTTTGTGGCCGAGAACGCCTCGGCGTTCACGAAGGTGTCGGAGACGTGGTTGAAGAGATTGAAAGCCTCGAAGTTCACATAGATCTTCGTGGTTTCGGTAATCGGCAAAAGTTTACTCAACCGTGCATCCGTTCGGAAAACGTTGTCGACGTCGAGGTTCGAGAAAGGTTGAAACGGAACGCGATTGCTTCCGCCGAACCCATTCAAGGTCGTCGTGAACGGAGCGCCGGCGTACGGCGATCCCACTACACGCAGCGTGGCGGTTGCAGGCTGCGTTGATGCTGCAGTCGTAATCTGAGTCAACTGCCAGTTATTGAGCAGAAACTTCGCAAGATTGCCGGGCTGGTCGGAGAACTTCGGCTGGAAAATTGTCGTCACAACGAACCGGTGACGCTGATCCAGTGCCGAAGAGCCCTTGTCTTCACTGTAGCTGCCATTGAAGGTCGAGCGAAGCGTGTCGAAGAACAGCGCGTTGCTTCCGCCGCCCTGGTTCGCCGTGTCGATCGCGTGCGACCAAGTGTATGCAACCGAGGCCTCCACTCCTTTCGACATACGTTTCTTGAGTTGGGCGGCAAGCGCATCGTAGTAGCTGCGGCCGCCGTTTTCGACTTGAATGACTCGCCGGTAGCGGGTGTCGATGCGGTTCGCCAGGCGATAGGTGGGCGTGGTGTAGGAACCGACCTGATTGCCGGCCGTATCATTGATCCGATACGTGACGTTGTCAGCTATCGGGCCGACGTTCAGATCTCTATTTGTCGTGATCTGGACACCACGGCTCAAAATATAGTTCAGCGTTAAAGCCATCGTACTTGTCAACTTGCGTTCCACCGCAAGGTCCGCCTGCTGGGTGTAGGGATTCCGGAAATCCGGCGATGCGAACACAATATCCACACTTCCAGTCGGGAGATTCGCGGCAGCAAGCGGCAATCGACCTGGAAAAACCGGTCCGGCCGTGAGATCTGCCGGGACGGAACGGTTCAAGGAAACACCGGGCTGATACACGCCGTTGGATAAGAACAGCGATTGCAGGAGAGCGCCCTGGAATCGAGCGTAGAACAATCCGTACCCGCCGCGCACTACCGTGTCGCCGTCGAGCGCGTAGGCAAAGCCGAGTCTCGGGGCGAAGTTCTTTGTCGGCTCGTGGATCTTTCCGGTCTGCGCATAGTTCGGATTGACAACCTTCGGGGTTGGCAGATCGGCGTAGTCGTAACGCACGCCAAAACTCAGCGTCAGCTTGTTCGTCGCACGGTACTGATCCTGCACGAAGAAACTATGATCCGTCGTTCTGAAGTTGAGCAGCGGATTACCGATCGTCTGAGAGAACGATTGCCAGCGCTTCTCCCCAGTGGTGTTGCCGGAGAAGTCCAATGCGAAATTCGTCCAAGTGTCGTATGTGTACGTCCCTGCGCGATTGCGAAGGATGTCGAGATAATCCTGCGTCGTGGATAGATCCCATCCGAATTTCAGGGAGTGATTTCCACGTGTCCAACTAAGACTGTCGGCGAACTGGAACCGCTGTTCGCTCGGGTTCAGCCGCGGATAATCTGTAGCGGTGCCAAGGTTGGATTGACCCGCTACAGAGAGACCTACCGTCCCTGTCTCTGTTGGGATCAACGCCGGATTGACGTAATCGAAGAGTCGATCCTTGAACCAACCGAAACGGAACTCGTTCACGATAGAGTTCGTCGCAATGTTCGTCCACGACGCGCGACCATAACGTGTGCGCACTGTCGAGTTCGCGTTGTTCCCAATCCCGTTGCCGTTGGTTAGTACAGCCTGGGTTTGGATGCCGTTCGGGGAGACCCATCGCAGGCCATTGAAACTCATGCTAAGAGTGTTCTTCTGATTTGCCAGCCAATCAATTTTGCCAAAACCTAACTCCGTATTCGCTTTTCTCTCCAGAGTCTGGAACTGGCGGTTGAGGAAATTGCGGGCAGCGGTGCACTGCGCTGCACTGGCCGTACACGTTTGAAGAAAGTTTCCGTTCGAGTCAAAAAACGTTGGATTGATCAAGCGATTGATCAACGGGAAATTGCGTCGAGTGAACTCGGCATTAAAGAAATAGAACATGCGGTCGTGCTGAATCGGTCCACCAACGCTGCCGCCAAACTGGTGGCGGGTCTCCTCCGGATTGATGGTCGCGTAACGGTCGCGCGCGTTGAACTTTTCATTGCGGAAGAACCAGTATCCCGTGCCGTGAATATCGTTACTTCCACTTCGCGTAACCGTGTTGATCACACCGCCCGAAGCACGGCCGAATTCCGCGGCGTATCCGCTCGACAAGACCTGAAACTCCTGAACGGCATCCTGTGATATCTGGGTCGAGATTCGGGTGCGTCCCGCATTCTCGTTATAGAACTGATTCGTAGTGTCGTTTCCATCCGTCAGATACGAATTGCCGCCGGCGATACCTCGAAAACTCACGAGTCCAAACGTGCCGTCCGGCACAGTTGCGGGGGCCATCAGAACGAAGGAATCGACTCGTCGTCCATTGATCGGCATCTCCATGATCTGCGCGCTGTTCACGACCTGCGACACGTCGGTTTTCGCCGCATCGACGATCGGAGTTTCCGAGATGACCGTCACTTCGGATACGGCGCCTGACACCACAAGCGCCACGTCCAACTTGATTTCCTGTCCGACTTGAAGCTCGATGTTTGTGGCGTTGAAATCCTGAAAGCCGGCAAGTTTGACTGTTACCGTGTAGCCCGAAGCGGGGACAAGTGCAGGGGCTGTAAACACACCAACTTCATTCGATATAAGGTTGCGTACAATTCCTTTGGCCTCATTGGCTATAGTGACGCTGGCTCCGGGAATACGGGCACTCGACGCATCGCGAACGACGCCTGAAATGCTTCCGAAACCTGCAGCCTGCCCGAACATGTCGGGACATCTCATGAGGCTGATGAATACTAAGAGCGCGAAAGCTCTTCTCATAGAAACCCTCCCATCCAAACCTGTTAAAACCGCCCCCCGGTGTTCCGGTAAGGCGGCTAAATCTTACTCCCCGCCGCCTGTGTCAGCAATTGGTAAAGGACCTTAAGAATGTTAAGAGTTGGTTACTGCTCTAGGTGGATTAAGTCGTCGTACGTTTCGCGCCGCCGGATGATGGAATAACCCCCATTATTGACGAGTACTTCCGCAACTCGCGGGCGTGAATTGTAGTTGGAGGCCAGGCTGAAACCGTACGCGCCGGCACTCATGACGGCGATGAGGTCGCCCCGTTCGACGAGCGGAATGTTCCGGTCCTGAGCGAGAAAGTCGGTGGATTCGCAGATCGGACCGACAACATCCGCAATCTCGCTCGAATTGGTCTGGCGGACCGGCCACAACTGGTGCTGTGATCCGTATAGTGCCGGCCTGATCAGGTCGTTCATGCCCGCATCGACGATCACAAATCGCTTCGCGCCCTGGTTCTTTTTCAGGATCACGCGCGTGAGCAAAATGCCCGCATTGCCGACAATGACGCGGCCGGGCTCGAGAACCAGCGTGAGTCCCAAATCCTTCGTCTGCGCGATCACAGACGCAGCGTAGTCTGCAGGCGACGGCGGCTCTTCGCCGCTGTACGGAATACCGAGGCCTCCACCAAAATCGAGATACCGCAAATCGACTCCGTCGGACTTCAGAGCTGGAACAAACTCACGCAAACTTGCCAGGGCCTGCGTGAACGGCTCGAGATCGGTGATTTGAGATCCAATGTGGCAACTGACACCAACGATTTCGAATTCCGGCAGACTTCTGATCTTTTGATACAGTGTGCGGGCATCGTCCAGCGCGACACCAAACTTGTTTTTCTTCGTTCCAGTAGAGATATACGGATGAGTTTTCGCGTCGACATCCGGATTCGTTCGGATCGAAACGCGGGCTCGCTTGCCTGCGGCACGCGCGACATCACGGATCAGATCGACTTCACCGGTCGATTCGACGTTGAAGAAGAGAATATCGGATTCCAGTGCGTAGCGGATCTCGTCCGCTGTTTTACCAACACCAGAAAAAATAGTTTTCTGCGGCGAACCGCCCGCCCGCAAAACGCGGAACAATTCTCCGCCCGAAACAATGTCGAATCCAGTTCCCCACCCGGCAAGCTTACGGAGAATGGTCAGATTGGAATTTGCTTTTACCGCGTAACAGATGAGGTGCGGGACGGTTTTGAAGGCTTCAACGAAGACACGTACATGCCGCTCGAGAGTTTTCTCGCTGTAAACGTAGACGGGCGTTCCAACTTCGTTTGCAATGCGCGGGAGCGGTACCTCTTCGCAATACAACTCGCGATTCCGGTACTCGAAATAATGCATTCTTAATCCGTGTAATCCGTGTAATCCGTGGCCACGGATTTCACGGATTACACGGATCTGTTTCCTTATTGGGGTGCCTGTTTCTTCATGGCGTCGAGAAGCGTTTTCTTCTGGCCGGCATTTAGAACGCGCAGAAGTTTAGGCGCGAGATCGGCATTGAGCTGGGTGTCGATTTTCGCGGCGTCTCCGGGATTCTGACGTAAAAGCTCGCGGCGTTGTTGATCGTGTTCGGCGTAGAGAGCTTTGAGTTGAGTCTCCTGATCGGATGTCAGAGGAGTGCCTGCTTCATCCATGTTGAGCTTCAATGCAGCAAAACCGCCGGCTTTGCGGATCTCGTCGTTCTGATGCTTTTTGAACGCGGCCTGCTGATCGGGTTTCAGGGCGGCAAGAACCTTGGTCTGCAGCTCGGCATTGATGCGGTTCATTTCAGCTAACAACGGACTGTTCGGTGCTAAGCCGGGACCACCACGCCCGCCACCTCCGCCACCACCAGGGCGTCCTTCACCGCCACGTCCACCGCCACGGCCGCCTCGTCCCTCCTGAGCACCAGAAGCGCGAGCAATCGCGACCTCTTCGGGGTACTTTTTCTCCAGATCAGAGGTATATTGCTTGATGTCTTTTTCGAGCATCGAGCTCAACGATTTTTCCTGATCCTGGCTCAACGGTGACTTGGCATCGAGGAGAATTTTACGGAGCTGAACGAGCCGGTCAGGAGGCGGCGCATTCGCGGCCCGCGGGGCATCGCCCATCCCGAACAATCCACCGAAACCGCCGCCTTCGCCTTCCTGCGCGAAAACGGGCGCGGCGATGAGAAACACGCCAAGGAAAAGAATGAATCGCTTCATCAGTTGATCCCCCCAGAAACAGAAATGGTGGCCGGCGCCCTTCGCGACAGCCACCTGAGTATAGTACCGACGGGCTAGAAGTTGAACCGCAGACCGAGGTTGATCGACCGGCCGTTGGCATACCGCGTCGGCAGGCCGTAAACCCTCGATGTCAGCACTCCGCTGTAATTCTGAGGCTGCGTGTGATTCAGCACGTTGTTGACGTTTGCCGTGAAGGTGAGCGTCTTATTGGGTTGCTGCTGGCCTCGCGGGCCGCCCGGACCGCCGCGTCCACCGCGTTCACCGCCGAACACGCCGCCGCCTCGACCACCAGGGCCACCCGGACCGCGTTGTCCACCGTCGCCGCCACCGCCCGGACCGCCGCCACCAGGGAAGCCGCCGGGACCGCCGCCGCGCTGTGGGTCGGCATAAGACTCGGCAAATGGACTGGCGCCGTTAGCACTCGGGGCGCCGCGACCAGGCCCCGTCTCCGAATGCTTGAGAGTAAATTGTTTGTTGAAGTTCAAATTGACGTTGTAGTTGCTCGGACCGATCCCGGAGTTGCGCGCAACGCCAACCGGACGATCGTTTGTAATGGTGTCGCCGTTCAGGTCCGTACCCGTCGTGATGTTGTAAGGCCTGGCCGAAGAGGCGTTGGCGTTGATCATCATGAAGGTGTTGCCCAACGAGTAGTTCCAAAGCTGGCCCAGCAAGCCTTTACCTTCAACGTGTGTGAATCTGAAATTTACACCTGTGTTAAAACGATGACGCGCGAAATTGGTACGCGCCCATTCGTCGGCAAGATTGTAGTTGTTCACTGGCGTGGAGAACGCGTTATCCGTATCGCTCTTGCCGTCGGTAAGACCATAGCTTCCAAACACCTGCAGTCCCCACAGCTTCGGCAGACTCTCGCGGAAGCCGAGGTTGAAGCTGTTCGACCGTGATTTCCCTGTCGACTCCAACTGATTCACGTTGGCGACATAGGGATACATCGGCCGTAGCCGATTGACTTCGTCGAGCGCGGCCGCTCTTATCGTGGAATCTCTCGAGTTCAGTCTGAACAGCAAATCATCTGAGAGAGCGGTGCCCGGGAACGGCGCATTGAGGTTGCGGCTCCGCAGCAGGTGCATGCCGCGAGTGGTGTCCCACGAAAAAGTGGTTCCGAACCCATGGGGCCATGCCTTCTCCAGCGAGAGCGACGTGCTCGTGTTGTATGGGGCAGCCAGATCACTCGCCCGCACGTTGATCGTCGTCGGAGCTTGAGCCAGTCCTGCCGGCACAGAGATTAGCGAAGGGTCATTGATCCAGGCCGTGTCATAAAATGGGCTGGTAACGACGATTTTCAACTGACGAGTTCCATCGCCGCGCAGCAACTGCTCGACGTTGTTGATGCCAAAAGTCTGATGGAATATTCCGGCACCTCCACGAATCGATGATGTCTTCGTCAATCCCAACGCGAAACCGATTCGCGGGTCGATGTTGTTGTAGTCGCTCAGATTGGTTTGAGCCTGGTATCGCACACCACCGTAGAAGCTGAACCGCGGCGAGATCTTCCAGTCGTTCTGCCAGAAGGTACCGAATTCCAGCTGTCTCCAATCCAGAATGGGATTTCCCGTGGTCTGCGTGAACTGTGTCGGTTGTCCGGCAAGGTAGGCGGCAAGACTCGGAAACTGGTAGGTTCCGTTGTAATTGCTGAACGACTCGGAGTGGTTCCTGATGCTGTTGATCTGAATACCCGTTTTGGACGTCCACTTCGCAGTCGAATACATCAGCAAATTGCCGAACTCATAATTCCAATTATTGCTGCTGCTTCGATTGGACGAGCCGCCGCTGTTGAACGCATCAAGTACGTTGATCGTAATCGCGTTCGTTCGAGGTGTCGTGCTGTTGGTCTGGTGCTGCGCCTCAAAGCGCACCTCGTGCACGAGCTTCGCATTGAATATGGCGGTTTCACGAATCTGCACTTCATAGTTGCTGTTCTTGCTGTCGGAGGCGCGTTCTGGCAGCGTGAACTCGTTATTGATTGAATTCTTGCGGCTGCCGGTGTTGTAGTTGTAATTGAAGTTCAGCGTGTTGTTTCTCGTAAGAGCATATTGCCCGCGCGTATTGAATCCTCGATTCACGTTCGGGTTGACGTAGGGCTGGCGGAAGATCGTGCCGTCTGCCAGGTATGCGTTGATCGCACCGCTATTTTCATTTTCATTGCTGCTGGCCCGGAAGTTCATCGTGAGTTTGTTCTTGATGATGGGTCCGCCATAGTTCGTGTTGAAATTCCGGGTTTGATAGGGAGGCCGCGTGAACACGTTGGGAGTTCTGGCATCCAGCGATTCATCTTTGAAATTGAATTGCATGCTGCCGTTGAAGTTCCCGGTGCCTGCCCGAGTGACGATTTCGACGCGGCCGAAGCCGATGCCGCCGAACTCGGTACTGTACGGGTTGTTGTTGATACGGATCTCCTGAATCTGGTCCTTGGGGGGAAGCCTGCCGCCGCTGAAGCCATCAATGACGAACGAACCTCCGCCGGCATTGCCACCGCGGGATCCCGCGATTTGCTGCAGGTAAGCCGTCAGTTCATCCTCGTCGTCCGGCAACTCGGCAATCGTGTCACCGCTTAATGTCGTGCTTGAAAGGCTCGAATCGGAGTCGAGACTGACAGCGTTCGAATTCTCTGTCACGTCGACATTGGTGGCCAGAATTGCCAGATTGAGGCTCACCGAAATCGGCGCCAGATTTGGCGTGACTTTGATCATTTGCGTCTTCGTCTCGAAGTCGGGCGCGCCCACTTCCAGTTTGTAATCGCCAGGGTTTACCTGGATATCAAACTCGCCGGTGGCGTTGCTGGTGCCTTCCTTGACGAGTTTGTCGCCCTGATAAACCTTGACGGTAGCGCCCGGCATGATGAGGCCGGATGAATCCAGCACTTTGCCGCGCAGTCGTGCCGTCTGAGCGAGGCCGACAGTCGCGGTCAGCAGGATTAATCCGAAGATGAAGAGCTTCCGCATCTGCTGCATTAAATGATTCCTCCCCTGACGCCTTCTCGGCGCCAGTCGATTTCATAAAGAAAATAAGATTGTGTGTGAACGACCACCCCGACGGCGCTTCGCGCCGCCACCCCTCCTGTTCCAGGAGGGGAACACCCCTGGGTTTCACTGCTGATTATCTTTGTCTTTCCTGTCTTTATCGGGACCCCTAGGCGACCGTCCCCGGTCGCCCCGATGGGACTCGCGATACTCGTCCAGTTTTTTTCGCTGTTCTTCGGTGAGAACGGCGCGGATCCTTTCGCGAGAACTGTCCTCGATGGCCTGGAATTTAGGACCGACCTGCTCGCGCAGCGCTCGTAATTCGCTTCCGGTTTCTTTGAGAATCTTGTCGACCTGTTCCTTTTGGGCTGCGTCCAAGCCGAGATATTTGTCCATGGCGTCCCGGTCGCGCCGCATGCGGTCCTGGGAATTCGGCCCACGTCGATTGACTGTCGGTTCGGCGGCTCCGACGCGGGTCCGATACACGTTGTCCAAAACAGCTCCCGTTGCGATCCCTATGAAGAAGATCGCGAAAACGAGAATCTTTCCCAATGCCGTCCTTGCAATCATTACCTCTCCTCGACGCCCATCAATTGATTCAGGAGTTCCTGATCGGCTGGAATGTCGTCTCCAGAAAGAAGAAACGCTTCAGCCGGCGTCTGCTCGGATTCCAAGAGTGCCGTGATAAACCCCCGCTCAGGAATTTGCGGCACATAGATTTCAAGGGCGACGAACACCAACAGCAGCATCAAAGCCAATCCGAAAACCGGGCGTGTGGACCCCGGAATCACTGCCCAAATGTCTGTCTGACTCTGCCCCTCGCGGATTCTTGCCATCACGCGCGTCTGAAAGTACGGATCCGGCGTGAAAACCCGCTTTTTCTCTTCGTTGAAGAAATCCTTCAGTGATGGATTCATGTGTTTTCTCTCTTGTTACGGCTGCCCCAGAATCCCCGCCAATTTCTTTCGTGCTCGAAACAATCGAACCTTGACGTTTGTCTGAGTCAACCCCATAGTCCGTGCGATTTCTTCGACGGACATCTCCTCTACTTCCTTTAGAATCAATGGAATTCGAAGCTTCGGGTCGAGACCCTGCAATGCGATTCGGGCTTTACCGAAGGCATCCGGCTCCCGGGGCGCGACGGACGGCTCGAACTGTGGACCGTAGATTTCCATCGCTGTTTTGCGCCGCCGCGTTTTTCGCAATTCGTCATAGCACGTATTGACGGTCACCCGAGCCAGCCAACCCGGAAAATTCTCGTCCGGCCGAACCTGCTCGATTCGCGCAAACAACTTCAGGAAGACATCCTGCGCCAGATCCTCCACATCCTCACGAGACCTGAAAAACCGGCTAATCAGCCTGAAAACCATGGGCGAATAGTGCTTAACAATGGCTTCCTGGGCTGATTCGTCCCCACCCTGCGCGCGAACGATAAGTTCGCGATCAAATTCCATAGTCACAGTACGTCAGTATGCCAATTGGGGTTACAGGTTTCGGGTTTCTGTAGAGAAATCGCAAAAAAATGGAACCGCTCATGCGGTTGTCGCTACAAGTATTACACTAACCGCTTGAATTACTTGGGGGAAAAGGAACCGGATGGGGGACCGGGTAAACGATCAATGTTCAACGTTCATTTGTCAATTGTCATTTAAGGTGCGCGCTTCGCGCGGGTAGTTTTTTTATAAAGCAAATGCTCGCGCGAAGCGCGCACCTCAAATGACAACTGACAATTGAACGTTGAGCATTGATCGTTTACCCCTACCCCTATTTCTCGTCCACCCACCTCAGCCAGGCGTCGCGAAGGGGCCGCCGCGCCATTTCGCTGTTACGGAAGGCGGCCATATAGTCCATGCGTTCATCGAGGCTGAGCTGCGTACGGATGATAGCGAAATCTTCGAGCAGAAGTTCGTAGTATTGGATGAGCTTTAGGTGGGCCCGGACGCCGTCGTGGGTGTGCGGCCAACGGTTCTTCAGAAGATCGACCGCCTCGCGGGTCCGCTTTTGTGCGTCGATGAAGTAGGACAGCCGCCAGTTTTCATTGGCGGTTTCTTCGGCGTCATGGATCCGGCCTTCAAACAACGATTCGGCGCGCCTGATGTCAGGAAGCAGAACCTGGCGATACCAGGGACGTTCATCGTACTGACTGCTGTAGGCGAGTATGCCGGTGGTGACGAAAGCTATCGCGGCGAGAACTGTGGCGATTTTGTTAGCACGCAGGCTGTCGGCGATTCCGCGCACAATCGACGCCAATAGTGCTGTTAAGGAAGACTCGTCTCCCCACATGCCGTAAGTCCATTATTGTTTCGTGGCTGGCGTGTTGTCGATCAAGTCCTCGGACTTCACGTTGAACTGATTGAAAACGTTCTTCGAAACGACCTTCACTGCCGGCGAGTTCGAGGTCTTGATATAGATCCCTTCCGGGGTTTTGCTGTCCGAACCGAAAGCCAATCGGAGCGACTCTGTTGCACCCTGCTTGAACACAATTTCCATCTTCGGTTTGTCCAGCCCGTAAGTGCCCGCCGCCTTCGGCGCATCGATAATGTCCTTGGCTTTTTCGAATTCAATAGCATTCAACAAGCCCGAAACCTTCTCCCACTGCAGCTTTTTGCCGTCCGCCGATTTCCAGTCGTTGCCGTCCTTCTTCATGGCGATTGTATCGGCGCCGCGGTGAATTTCGATTTGATCGGTCTTTTCGCGATCGATCTGCGCAACGGTTTTGTCGCGCCAATCCAGCAAAGGCCGCTTGATCTTCTCCGGAATGTCTTTCTCGATGATCACGATCGCGGGCCGGGCTGCGTCTTTAGCGTAGTACTTGTCGGTCTCGGGAGACTTGCCGATCAGCAGTTCGCGATTGGCATTTGCTTTCCCATCATGCAAGACGATTCTGGCAGCCGGCGGTTCCAGTCCGGCAGTTTTGCCGTCCACGGTGGGCTCCGCGAAACTATTGGCGCGCGCGAATCGAATCGAACTCAGGAAGGTGGATATCTCTCCGGCATCGGCTTTGGTCTCCGCGGGTTTTTTGATGAGCCAATCCGTACCTGACTTCTGAAACTGTGTTTCCGCATTTCCGGCATTGAGAGTCACGGAGTCGATGTCGTCTGTCTCAAAATCGAGGACCTTTTTGTTGCGGAGATCAGTCAGCGTCTTTTGAAAAATGCGGCTCCACGAACTCGGGGTCAGGAACACTTCGCTGCTGTCCGCGAACTTGGCGTAGTTGTAAATCTTCCGGGGATTCTCGCCGCCAAACAGCAACTCAGTCGTTTTGCCGTCCTTCGTCTTGGCGATGACCTTGACTGTCGGATTCGTCAGGCCGAACTGCTCCAGATCCGTTGCATTCGGCGTGACCGTCTCTTCACGCTCGACGCGAGGAACGTTCGACGCAAGCAACTCCCATTCGTCGTTGTCGGGTTCGACGGCGGGCGGATTGGTAATCTCCCATTGCTTTTCGCCTTTTTTCACGGCGCTGATGGTGCGATCGGGAAAAACCAAACTGATTTCCGTGATGTTCGCGGCATCGACGTTAATCGCCTTCTTCTTGGCATCCGCCTGCTTCTGGCGGTCCTCCTTGCCGCGATATTCCCCGAAATAGACGTAACCGCCAAGACCTATAAACACCAGCAGTAAGAGAGCTGTTCCCTTGAATTGCATACGTTACTTTCTGCGTTTCCACCAAACCGAGACGCCCGTGATAAGAATTCCAACAGGCAGCAATATCAGTACGACGTAGGAAATCAGCCGGCCTTGGGCCTCCGTGATCTCGAGGCGGCGATCATCCTGGCTCTTGGGTTTGATCGAAATGAAATTTTCATCACGGGCGAGCCAGTTCACTGTGTTGGTAAAGAGATTCGCGTTTCCGGCCTGGCCGTAATAAAGGTTCGTCGCGAAATCGGAATCACCGTAAACCACCATACGCGATTTCTTGTTCTCCCCTGCATCCTTGCTCACCGCAACGGCTATTGTGACGGGACCCTGTAGATCCTTGCCCTCGTTGAATTGGGCTTCGCCGCTCTTTGTGTCGGTCTCACCCCAGCTTCGTTCGTTGGTGCTCAAGAGCTTGTCGACGGTGACACCCTCTACTGGGGGAGTCGCCGGCGAGACGGACCGAGAAAGGGGAAAGAACGTCATCAGACGCATGCGCTCGGTGATGGCATGAGGAGGACTGTAGCTGTTCACAAGAGGCGCTGCAGGCCCCATGCCGAGCAGACGACCCATTCCGCTGATGTCGAGAACGATGTTATTCCCGACGTCGACCGACCATTTCGTCATCAGGTCCTTTAGTGCACTTGCGGGTGGCGGATCCAGCATTGCCAGAACGCTTCCGCCGTTCTTCAGATAGGTATCCACCATCTCGATCTCTTGAGGAAAGAACTCGGCGGTGGGCCCGGCAATGACGAGTACGGACGCATCATCGGGAACTTTGTTTTCAGTGACAAGATTGACCGGCTTGATGATGTAACTCTCTTTTTCGAGGTCCCCGCGAGCCTGGTTCAATCCGGTACGCTCAGTGTCGTCGAGACTTCGTTCACCGTGACCGGTCGTGAAGTAAATCGTCTTCTTGGCGCCTTTGACGATCCTCGTCAGCGTATTGGTGAGGTCCTCTTCGCGTAATGGCTCCTGCTTCTCGATGCGTTCAGTCTTATCGCCCATTTGCAAGACGAGCGTGCCGTAACGGAACTGCTCGCCCGTCATGGGATTCTGGAAATCGCCATACTGGGTCACCTGAAACTGCTGCGCGGCTTGCGGTTGTTTATCGGGATCGATGAACTCGTAATTGATTTTGGAGTTTTGACTGCGGAATAGGTCCAGGAGATCTTTCGCCGGCTGGTACTCCCCGCCAGCATAGAACGCCTTGATGTGCAGATCCTGGTTGACCTGCTTGGCGACGTTCGCCGACTCCTCAGAAAGGCTGTACAAACGCGTGGTCGTGACATCGAAACGCTTTTGGTGCTGCGCACCCAGATAGTTGACCAGCGCCAGAACACCCACGATCAACAGCACCGAGGTCGCCGAATTAATTCCAAACTTCGTGGACCGGCGACCGAGGCCTGCCCTGATTTCACCGCTCTTGATCACCAGCGACGCGACGATCAAGGCTGCCCCGATACCAACAATGATCCAGTGATAAATCTCCCAGACATTTTGGATGCGGTAAATGCCCAGCGTCAGCAGAATAAGAACGAGGCCAACAATGTCTCCTTGTCTTAAGAACTTTCTCATTTCAGCCCCTCCACCGCAGCGAATCGATAGATCGATAGGTCAGAAACAGCGCGAACACCGTGAGGGATAGATAAAAGATGATGTGGGACGTCGCCACGACACCTTTCATGAAGTCTTCCATGTGCGAAAGAATCGAGAGGTAGGTCAGAACCTCTTTGGTCGTCGCCTCAGCGCGATTCGCCAGAGCGTCCACCAGCCACAGCATCATCATTGTGCCGAAGCTAAGCACCGCCGCAACAATCTGGTTCTCTGTGAGCGTCGATATGAAAAGTCCGATGGCCAGTAAAGCCAGGCCATAAAGGAAGAGGCCCAGATAACGACTGAGGATCGGTCCCGAAGCCGGTGAACCGTAAACATACAGGACGGCCATCGGAATCCACGTGGACACGATCAAGATAAAAAAGAACGACACAGCGGCAAAAAACTTGCCGAGAACAACCTGCAGATCCGTGATCGGCGAGGTCAGCAGAAGTTCAATAGTGCCGCGCTTTTTCTCCTCAGAGAACAATCCCATCGTGATCATCGGAATCATGAACAGCAAGATCACCTGAAACGTGCTGAGAAAACCCTGGCTGATCATGCCCGGCATATCCAGCGGCTGCGCGCCTCGGCCCATCTGCGCGCCCTGCATCGCCTGCATCATGGCGTACTGCAGGATCTGTGACAGATAAAGCTGGAAGAACAAACCGGACAAAAAAACAAAAATCGTAAGTACCACGTAGGCTACGGGCGAACTGAAATAGGCCCGAAGCTCACGCTCGACAATCGCTAAAACGTTTCGCATAGGAATCAATTCTCGGAGGCCACGGTTGCAGTCTCGGAGGCCTCACTATTTGCAGTTGGCTCGGTTTCCGCGGTCGTTAATTTGATGAAGATATCCTCAAGACTCATCGTCGACGCATGCAGTTCGAGCAAACCCCATCCGTTCTGCACGATCGCCTTGGCGACTTCGCGCCGCACGTCGTGTTTGGTTTCGCTCTCAACCTGCAAACGAATACGTCCATCCAATTGCGAGACCGTTTTGACGGCCGACACGCCCGATACGTTTCGAAGCTTCGAGACGACTTCGCTCGAAGGACCTTCCACTTCGACGGAAATGCGGTCGGCGCCCTGAACCTGGGATCGCAGGTTTTGCGGAGTATCGACGGCGACGATTTTTCCTTTATCAATGATGATCACTCGATTGCAGGTCTGTTCGACTTCCGGAAGGATGTGCGTCGAAAGAACCATTGTGTGTTTGCCTGCAAGCTCCTTGATCAGCTCGCGAACCTCGTGAATCTGTTTCGGATCAAGGCCAATCGTTGGCTCGTCGAGCACGAGCACTGGAGGATCGTTCAGCAAGGCCTGGGCGATTCCGACCCGCTGTTTGTAGCCTTTCGAGAGCTTCGCGATGATCCGATCCTTGACATCGACTATATTGACCTTCTCCATCACGCGAAGGACCTCGTTGTTGAGGTTCGAACTGTGAACGCCTTTGATCTTTGCCACAAAACGGAGATAGCTCGTGACGGTCATCTCCATATAGAGCGGCGGATTCTCCGGCAGGTAGCCGATGCGGCGGCGCACTTCGAGCGGTTTCTCAAAAACGTCGAAGCCGTCCACTCGGACCGTGCCCTCAGTCGCGGGCATGTATCCGGTGATGATCCGCATCGTCGTGGTTTTGCCGGCACCGTTCGGGCCCAGAAAGCCCAGAATCTCGCCCTTCTCGACAGTGAAGTTCATGCCTTCAATCGCCGTCTTTGTGTTGTATCGTTTTGTCAGGTTCTCGACCGTGATCAATGTAAAGCCTCCGTTCCCCCTCTGAGACCGGTTATTCTAGCCAAGCCGTCGATAATTATAAACTCGCCCGTCGAGCAAGGAGGACGCCGATGAGTTACGCCAACCCGCACCTGCTGTGGTCCATAGATGAATTGAAATCGCGATTGAATGACCCAAAGCTGGTCATCATGGATATGCGGCCGCCGGAGGCCTACTCCAACGGTCACATCCCAGGCGCGCGAAGCTTCGACATCTTTGGTATCAGCCTGCTCGACACCCGGCCGGACCCCTTGAAAGCGTTCCTTTGGATTATCGAACATCTGATCCAGGCTAAAGGCGTGAATCAGGACAGCACCGTCATTGTTTATGACGACATTGCCGGCATGCGCTCGGCTCGACTCTTTTGGTTTTTGGAATTCTTCGGTCATGACGACGTTCACATGCTGAACGGTGGTCATAACGCCTGGGCCGCAGCCGGCCTTCCTCTTACTCACGAAGCAATAGTTCCCAAAGCGGGTAATTTCAAAATGCAGCAACGACGCGAATTGCTCGCTACTGTCGATGACGTTCTCGCCAATATTCGTAAACCCGGAGCCGTCATCGTGGACACGCGTACAGACGGTGAGTATACCGGCCAGGTCGTCCGATCAGCCCGCGGCGGCGCGATTCCCGGCGCCATTCACCTCGAATGGACCAATAACCTCGACGCCAATGGCTTTTTTAAGTCTGACGAAGAACTTCGAAAAATGTATATCGATCATAACATCGGACCGGACAAAGAAGTCATCCCCCATTGCCATGGCGGCTACCGATCCGCGCATACCTATCTCGCCCTGAGATTGATCGGATACCCCAAAGTCCGAAACTATCTCGGCTCGTGGGGCGAGTGGGGAAACAAACCTGAACTACCAATCGAGATCCCGAATGTGCCGTAGCGGGATCGGATCTGACCAATTCCTAATTCTTAATTCCTAATTCTTATCCGAACGGAAGCCCAGTTGCCGGTGGCGCAGGCCATGATTGACAAAATTGCGCTGTCGGATCAACTTGAAGAAAGACTTATTCAATTCGCGGCAAGGATCATTTTTCTCGCGGGTAAGCTCGCCAAAAATTTCCAAGGCCGCCATATCGCCAACCAGATCGTGCGTTGTGCCACCGCTGCCGCCGCAAATTATGCAGAAGCGCGCGGAGCAGAAAGCCGCGCGGATTTTATCCATAAGATGCGGATCGTCCAAAAGGAACTCAATGAGTCGCTCGTCTGGTTAAGAATTATTGTCAAAAGCGGTTTGGTGCGGGGCGACTTTGATGACCGAACTTGTCGCGGAAAACAAGGAACTTTGTCGCATAGTTGGCGCTTCTGTAAGCACGGCAAGCCGAAGGAGGAGCGGCGCTTCCTTCGGATAAGAATTAGGAATTAAGAATTAGGAATTGGTCAGATCTGCCTGATCCCTTTATGACCCCTTCGCTGTTCTGCTACTCTAAGAGGTTATGCCTAAGATCACGTTGAATGACCAGGTGTACGAGGTCGAAAAGGGAAAAACGATCATTCAGGTCGCGGATGAGGTCGGCATCCACATTCCCCGTTATTGCTACCACCCCGATATCGGCGTCGAGGGAAGTTGCCGGATGTGCCTGGTCGAAGTCGAGAAATTACCGAAGCTTGTGCCGTCCTGTGCCACGCCGATCGCGGACGGCATGGTGGTTCGAACCAACACGGAACGGGTGGGGCAGGCGGTTCGATATGCAATGGAGTTCCTGCTTCTGCATCACCCCATCGACTGCCCGGTCTGCGATCAATCCGGCGAGTGCTGGCTTCAGGACTACTACATGGCCTACGCCCAACACGATAGCCGATACCCGCTGGGCGAAAAGACGAGGCGCCGCAAGGCATTCAACCTCGGTCCAGCGGTGAAACTGGACCAGGAACGCTGCATCCTGTGCACCCGTTGCGTTCGCTTCACGCGCAATGTCACGCACACCAATGAAATACAGGTACTCAATCGGGGCCACAAAGCCGAGATCGGGATCTTCGAGGACGCGCCGTTAACCAATCCTTATTCGATCAACGTCGTCGACGTGTGCCCGGTTGGCGCGCTGACCAGTTCGGATTTCCGATTCAAGGTCCGATCGTGGTTTTTGCAGGGGACAAACTCGGTGTGTGGCGGCTGCAGCACCGGCTGCAATCTTCGCATCGATCATTCGGCGCGGGCGATCGGCGGCGGCATTCCCGGCTACACGGCCAGCGATGGAAAGATCTACCGAACCGTCGGACGCCGTAACGTTGCCGTCAACAAAAGCTGGCTTTGCGACGAAGGCCGCCTTTGTTTCCATACGCTCGAAAAATGGCCACGCCTTGTAACCGCAGTTGCCGGCGGTCAACCCACCACGACTGCAGACGCATTGCCGATTATTCATTCCCGATTCGACGCGATTCGAAAGGAGCATGGCGACAATGCCGTCGCTGCGCTCGCGTCCGCCACGAATACCAATGAAGCCCTGTTCTTGATGAAGAGGTATTTCAAGGATCGCGTGGACTTTCGAATTGGTAAAGAGACCGAGCGTTATCAGGTGATGCAGGACGATCTGCTCCGCCGGTTGGATAAACATCCAAATACACAGGGCGCCATCGATCTCGGATTGGCAGGTGACCTTAACGGTCTTCAAGGCCTTTTGGCCGCCGCCGAACGGAAAGAAATCCGCGGGCTGTGGATCTCCTTCCATCCGCAACTGGTCGATGCCGACGCTCTTGAAGCGATCGATCGGCTCCAACGCTTGATCGATGCGCTCGAATTCAGCGTCATCAGCACGACTCACGATTTCGACTGGTGCCGCAAGGCTTCCGTGATCCTGCCAATGGCAGCCTGGTCCGAAGAAAAGGGCACGTACACCAATTACGCCCGACGCGTTCAAATCACGGCACGCGCTGTGATGCCGCCGGGAGATGCGGTTCCGTTGCACGTCATGATGGTGGAATTGTTGAGTCTCGCCGGCGTGCAGGTCACCAAAGATCCAGGCGCCATCTTCGAATGGCTCGGCCGCGAAGTACCGCTGTATCACGCGCTCGACTACGACACGATCGGACCGCTCGGAGCGGCGCCGGCAGGCCGCGCTCAGGACATTAAGGAGGTTTTGCGATGACACCGGTGAAGGGTGGTTACGCAGTCGATGTTCCGGTGATCAACGTCAGCGAACGGGCGCGACGCGAGAACGCTTCCGTTTTGTCCACGTTCAAAGCATTCGGTGTGACCTTTCGCCGCATGATCACTTCGGTGTTCAAGGGCGACATGCCGACCATCAGCTATCCGGAAGAACAGCGGCCCTATTCACAGCGATTTCGTGGTACGCACATCCTCACTGTCCGCGACGATGGAAGCCTGAAATGCGTCGCCTGCTACATGTGTGCCACCATCTGTCCCGCCGAATGCATCTACATCGAAGCCGGCGAACATCCGAACCCGGAAATTGAAAAGTTTCCACGCCGCTTCGACATCGACATGATGCGCTGCATTTATTGCGGCTTCTGCGTAGACGCCTGTCCGGAAGAAGCGATCATTATGAGCCGCGAACACCATCAGGCTGTCTACAATCGTGGCGAAACGATCTACACGATCGAAAAACTGATGCAGCGCGCGGGAATCGACGAAAAAGGGCCAGGCTATCGGCCGAATGATCCATTCGCCGAAGCGAAGATCTTCGATCCGGAAAAGAATAAGGAATGCCCAATTCCGTCCGGCGTTGACGAACGCCACCCTGCCGTCCTCTACGAATCACAGATCAACAAGCGGCATTGACGGTCCCTTCGGTCCGAATAACCGTCGTACGCGATGAGCCGGTACGGACGAACGGCAAGTTCGTCCTGTACTGGATGATTGCGTATCGCCGGCCGTTTTGGAATTTCGCGCTGCAGCGCGCCGTGGAGTGGGCCCGCGAGTTACGCAAACCACTCGTCGTCTTTGAACCTCTCGATTGCGGATACGAATGGATGAGCGATCGCACGCATCAGTTCGTAATGCAGGGCATGGCGGAAAACGCGCGCGCTTTCGCGCGAAAGAGCGTTTTGTATTATCCCTACATTGCGAAAAAACGAGGCGCTTCCAAAGGGCTTCTGGCAGCACTTGCGGCCGATGCGAGTGTCATCGTTACGGATCGGTTTCCCGCCTACATCTATCCTGCGTTAGTCCAGGCGGCAGCGCGCCAGGTTTCTGTGCGACTGGAGGTTGTTGATTCCTGCGGTCTGCTTCCGCTGGATGCAACCGACAAAGTGTTTCAACGCGCGTTTTCTTTCCGCGCTTTTCTGAAGAAGCATCTCGGCGAACACGTGAACGCTTCTCCTCTCGAAGATCCACTGCGCAAAGTTCGACTTCCACGTCTGCGAAACGTGGACGTACGTGTCACAAGACGGTGGCCGGCCGCAACGGTCGCGGATGTTTCATCATTAGATATAGACCACTCGGTGCGGGCAGTCAGCACTCACGGGGGCTGGAAGGCGGCAGGGCGGTTGCTGGATACTTTTGTGCACTCAGATCGGAGCCGCGGCAGCGGATTGTCACCGTATCTGCATTTCGGACACATCTCATCTCATGAGGTGTTTCGCGCCGCCGCATCGAAGCCTGACTTTATTGATGAACTGGTCACCTGGCGCGAACTCGGCTTCAACATGTGTGCCAAGCGGAACGATTACGACACCTACGAATCGTTGCCGGAATGGGCTAAACGAACGCTGGCCAAACACGCGGGCGATCGACGGCCCTGGGTGTACACGGCGAAAAAGTTCGAGCAGGCGAAAACGCGCGATCCACTTTGGAACGCCGCACAACGACAACTGGTCGTGGAGGGCCGTATCGAGCCGTATCTTCGGATGCTTTGGGGAAAAAAAATCCTGGAGTGGTCGCCAACTCCGCAACGGGCGCTAGCGATCATGATTGACTTGAACAACAAGTACGCGCTGGACGGGCGTGACCCGAACTCGTACAACGGAATTATGTGGGTGTTCGGAAGGTACGATCGGCCCTGGGGACCCGAACGGCCGATCTTCGGAACTGTCCGATATATGAGTTCGGAGAACACGGCCAGGAAAATGCCCGTTAAGGAGTACATCGCCAAGTATGCCGGATGATATGGACCGGCCGCGGATCGGCGTATCGAGTTGTCTGCTCGGCGAGCGCGTGCGTTACGACGGCGGCCATAAGAGAGACTCGTTCGTTACCGATATGCTCGGGCAGTATGTCGAATGGGTCCCTGTATGCCCGGAGTTGGAAATCGGGCTCGGCGTTCCGCGCGATTCCTTGCATCTGAGTGATCCAGGCGACGGCATTCATTTGATTGTGACGAAGACCGCACAGGATCTCACAGCGCGCATGTCACAATTTTCCGATCGAAAACTGAAGGAACTCGCGAAGCTTCGACTGTCTGGATACGTGCTGAAAAGCAAGTCACCGAGTTGCGGCATGGAAAGGGTTCGCGTCTATCGTCGCACCGGTGTTTTGCACAAGGCCGGACGCGGTGTATTCGCGGACGCACTGCTGAATGCATTTCCTGCTTTGCCGGTCGAGGAAGAGGGACGGTTACAGGATGCACGGCTACGCGAGAATTTCGTCGCGCGCGTGTATGCGCATCACCGTTGGCAGATGATGGCTTCGCACGGCGTCACCCGTGCTCGGTTAATGCGCTTTCATGAATCCCATAAATTTCTGCTCATGTCGCACAGCCAGACGGGAGCGCGGCAACTTGGAGCCGCGGTCGCCACCGGTGCTTCGCCGGAAAGCTATCTTCGCAAATTCGCCGAGGTGATGAAACGGACACCGACGCGAAAGAACCATACCAACGTGCTGCAACACCTCGCCGGATTCTTGAAAAACCGTTTAGACGGCCGCGACCGTCAGGAGCTTGCGGATTTGATTGACCGTTATCGACGGGAACTTCTACCGCTCATCGTGCCGGTGACACTGCTGAGACACTACGTGGTCAAGTACAGCATTTCGTACCTTGAAAACCAAACGTACCTGAATCCACATCCTCACGAGCTCATGTTGCTGAACCACGTCTGACTCTGAGAATGAATTGCCGGACCACATTTCGCAAACCCGAAACACGCGGGCGTAAAGCCCGCGGCTACGAGCCTATCCGAGCATTCATGTTTGGAGAATCAATCGATTGCGCCCGTAGCCGCGGGCTTTACGCCCGCGTGTTTCGGGTTTGCGAAAAAGATCGGTACCCGCATCAGCGATTCAATCGCGTCTCAACAGGGACACACCAGTGCCGGTCGACCAGATCCGATATCGAATTCATTTCGTTTTCGCTGACTCCGGTTTCGTTTGCCATCCAGGCGATGGCGATTCTCCGGTGTGGATAGATGCGAACGTTGCTCCGGAAACCCGGCCCGCCTCCGGGTTTGCCGTAATACATATCGTTCCCTAGCCGTCCGGTCCGGAATCCCAGCGTCATTCCGATATCGTGGCCGCCGTTGGTCAGCTGCGTTGTGAGAAACAGATCCCGCGTGGCGGCCGAAAACAATCGCGGTGTGGGCCGCAAAAGGTCCTGGAGGAATCGGGCGAAACCGGTGGCAGTGCAGATTAGACCGCCGTAAGCGGGACCGTTCATATACACCGGCAGCAGGCTGAAGCGCCCCTGAACCGTGTCGGCAATCATCCTCCGGTCCATCATGACGTACAGCGAAAGTCCTATCAAAGAAACTTTCGTCTGATAACCGATCGCGTGCCGCGTGGTGTCGATCTCGAAACCGGCTTCCGTGCCCCCTATTTCAAGCGGTTCAAAAACGTTTTTGCGCAAATACTCCAGGTAGCTACTGCGTGAAGCGCATTCGATGACTTTCCCTAAGAGCCAGTAACTGATGTTCGAATAGCCGTACTTTTCTCCCGGGATCCATCGCAGCTTTGCATTCAGCCGCATGGTTTCCTGCAATTCACGATTCTCATCGTGGCGATCGTGATCTTCAATCCGATGAATCCACTCCAACGGCAACGGATTTGGAATGCCGGAGGTTTGCGCAAGCAGGTGTCTTACCGTCACATCGCGACCGTATGGATGTTCGGTGTAGTAGGCGGTGAGCGGGTCATCGAGCCGGAGTCTTCCGACCTGGACCAGTTTGAGCACCGCTGCGGCGGTAATGACCTTCGTCGAGGAACTGGCCATGAATGTGGTCGAAGGCAAGACAGGAGTCTTGCGCGCGAGGTCCGACATGCCGGATTGGTATTGAAAGCGAATACCGTCCGCATCGACGACGGTGTACTGAATACCGGGAACCCGGTTCGATACAACTAACTTGTGAAGTTCCGCTTCAACGGCGTTTTCCGGTTTGCTGCTCACGACTGATTGTATGGATGCGGGCCACGGGCATGGCTACAGTTTTTTGACACGAACTCATTGAACCATCGCCACTCTCGTGATTGTCTATTTCAGATGCTTCCTATTCTATGGCTGGCGCTTTGTCTCTCAGGATTGCAGGTCCGAGGGGCAACGCGGCCTGACTCCGATGGTCCTAAAGGATCGATTCAGGGTCTTGTTGTTCGCGCCGGCGCAGCGGCATTAGCCGCGCGAGCGGAATTGGCCGATGCGCAGGTCGAATTGAAACCGGGCAACATTAAGGTCCTGACTCGGGCTGACGGAACTTTCACATTTCGTAATCTGTCGCCCGGACAGTACACCCTCTCCTTCACACGAGAAGGTTTCATTCCGCAGGAAGATCGGCGGCGAGGAATTACGCTATCCGGTTTGACGGTCACAATCGTCGCCTCCGAGGCTTTAAAAGACATCGTGCTGCCGATGATCCCTGCGCCAGCAATCGCAGGACGAGTGATCGATCCCCATGGAGAACCGGTGCCTGCGGGTCTGGTCAGGGCATACAGGCGTACGTTCACACCTCGCGGCCCGCAACTTAAGATCGTCGAGAAAGGGATGACGAATGACGTGGGTGAGTTCCGGCTATTCGGTCTGAACTTCGCCGATTACTTCATCAGCGCCGCATACAGCGATCGCGACCGCGCGGCGGCGATCGGAAGAACCCGCTTGAGCGCGAATGTGGCGAGGGCAGATGACGGCTATGCGACCGTTTTCTACGACTCGGCCGAAGACCTCACCCTGGCGCAGGCCGCACACGTCGCGCCGGGCGTGGACACGGGCAGCCTGAATATCTATCTCAGAGATTCGAAAAGATTCTCCATCTTCGGGTTTGTAGTTCCTCGTACCAGTAGCACAAAAATCATGTTTGTTCCTAAGGGCGGTGATCTGGCCCAACCGGATGATCTTATACAACCGAACGGGCTAGGGGGATTTGAGATTCGCGGCGTTTCACCAGGCTCTTACCTTCTGATGGCGACCGCGGTGGACGGCTTCCTGACATCGGACGTGATCGAAGTCCGCGTTCGCGACGCCGACGTCGAGAATGTTCGTATTCCGATGCAGGAAACGATATCGATCAACGGCAGGTTGTTTCTTGAACGCAACCTGCGAGCGGATCTGACAGGTATGCACGTCAAGCTGTTAAGGAGTACCTTCGAGTTCGAGCAGGAAGTCGAAGCCCTTGTCGCTGCCGATGGCACGTTTACTCTCGATCACGTGTCACGGTCGGCAGAGTACGACATCGTCGTCGAACCGCTTTCGACAGGCACCTATGTGAAGAGCATCAGCGTCGCCGCCCGTAACGTCCTTCCTGGCAAGGCGGTGTTCGCTCCAAACCAGCCGTTGCAA
>Ga0209382_10001758_pt1 | contig 33431 bp, 30 predicted proteins | sample SoiMetdeltSBSDD5_FD_187599 | JGI IMG/M metagenome (GOLD analysis project Ga0209382, IMG submission 187599) | Bulk soil microbial communities from a Populus tree surrounding site in Tennessee, USA - Soil MetaG P. deltoides SBSDD5 (SPAdes) (version 2) | ecosystem: Environmental > Terrestrial >... | reverse complement strand
CGCGCCTTGGCGCAAGTATGCGTTTCGTCCTCGACTGGTCCGACGTCGACGCGTTCTCTCTCAGCGGCGCGCTCGGACAATCCGGCAATCCCTTCAGCCCGCACTACGACGACTTCCTCGGCGTCACGGAGTGGAACGTGCCGTTCACGAGGAAGAAGGTGTTCGCGGACGCGAAGTCGGTGGTGGAGCTGCGCCGATGACGGCGATGCTGAGCCGCAGGAGCTTTCTCGCGCTGGCCGCGCTCGCGCGATGCTCTGGCGTGGAGACGGCATCGCCGCTCGCAATGGATGGACGTCTGAAAGCACGTCCCGGAAAGCCGTCGTCACCGCGTCTGACTGCGCCGTGGCTCCACGTTCCGCGCAACGTGAAGGAGCCCGCGCCGCTGATCATCGTCTTGCACGGTGCAGGCGGGCGTGGTGCGCGCACGCTCGAGTACGTGCGCGACGACGCCGATCGCATCGGCGCGATCGTCATCGCTCCCGACTCGGTCGGGCGCACGTGGGACGTGATCGTCGACGAGATCGGTCCCGACGTCGAGCGCATCGACAAGCAGCTCGAGCTCGTGTTCGGAAGCTACGCGGTCGACCCGAAACGTCTCGCGGTCAGCGGCTTCTCCGACGGCGCGTCGTACGCGCTGACCCTCGGCATCGCGAACGGCGATCTCTTCACGCACGTCATCGCGTACTCACCCGGCTTCCTCGCGCCGCCATCGCAGGAAGGTGCGCCGCGGATCTTCATCTCGCACGGCACGCGTGACGAGATCCTTCCGATCGATCGCTGCAGCCGCCGCCTGGTCCCGGGGTTGCAGCGCGCCGGATACGAAGTGCATTACCGCGAGTTCGACGGCGGCCACACGGTGCCGGGAGAGGTCGCGAAGGAAGCGATGGAGTGGTTCACAGAATAGCCCCCGGCTTCAGCCGGGGGACCGCAGGCGGTGATTGCGCAACAGCCCGCGTCAGCGGGCGACAGCGTCTCTACCGCCCGCTACGCGGGCTCCATTCGTTCGGACCGCCCCGTGCCCCCCGGCTGAAGCCGGGGGCTAGGGATCTCGACGCGACGCACGCCATCGTGGAGGACAACGATCTCCTCAGTCGCGACACGAGCGAGACGCCGTCGCCGGCGAAAAGCTCCGAAGTTGCACAACGTGCGCTGCATTCTTGGCGTGAGAGACGAAATATGGCGTTTTTCGGCCCAAAAACGTGAAAAAGCCATTGCGCATCGGCGCGTTCGTCGCTACATTGCGACCGCTCGTCCGCAAGGACAAATCGCCGAAAGGAGAAACAAAACTCAATGGCAGCAGGCCCAATGACCAAATCACAGCTCATCAATTACATCGCGGAAGAGGCCGAAGTTCCGCGCAAGACCGCCGTGCGTATGCTCGAAGTGCTCGGTGAGGTTGCGTACAAGGAAGCGAAGAAGGGCTTCACCCTTCCCGGCCTCGGCAAGCTCGTGCTCGTGAACCGCAAAGCGCGCATGGGTCGCAATCCGGCCACGGGCGAGGCCATCAAGATCCCGGCCAAGAAGGTGCTGAAGTTCCGCATCGCCAAAGCCGCCAAGGACGCGATCCTCGGCGCCAAGAAGTAGCCGAGGCTCCTCACCCATGACCCTCTCCCCGCTCGAGGGGAGAGGGGATACGTTTCACTCGGAGGTTCGCCCTTGCCGCATCGCTATCCGCAGGAAGCCACGCTTCGCGATGGCCGCCGCGTGCTCCTCCGCCCCTTCGCTTCCAAAGACGTCGACGCGTTGTACGACTTCTTCCACCGCATGCCGCTGGAGTACCGGCGCTTCGCGTGGGACAACGTCGACAACCGCGCGCTCGTGGAAGCCTGGGGCCGCGACATCGACTACGGGAAGGTCTTCCCGCTCATCGCCCTCGACGGGACGCGCATCGTCGCCGACGCGACCTTGCATCGCCGCGACGGCGGCCCGCTGCGCCTCGTCGGCCGCATCAAGTGGATGCTCGACCCGCAGTTCCGCGGCGCCGGGCTGGGCACGCTGCTCGTCCAGCAGCTCATCAAAATTGCCCGCGAGCGCGGCCTCCGCCACGTGAGCTGCATGCTGATCAGCGACCTCGAGGCGGACGCGGTGAAGACGCTCGAAGGCCTCGGATTCACGTCCTACGTGCAGCCGGGCTACGGCACGGACCCGGACGGAAACCAGCACGACATGACCAAGCTGATTCTGAAGTTGTGAGGTCTACCGCGTTCGGATCGCGCGGAGCGCGGCCGTTCGCGCCTCCGCTTCGCGCGACTCCGCCTCGCGGCCCAGCGTCTTGTAGATCCACGCCAGTTGCAGGGGCGGGCGGAAGTCCGCGGGCTCGAGGCTCGCGGCGCGGTCGAACATATCCGCAGCCTCGTCGAGCTTCGCCTCGCGCACGCGCAGGTGTCCGAGGCGATAGTAGGCTTCGGCGGATCGGGGATTGATCGAGATCGCGAGCTCGAGCTCCTTCGACGCGTCCGCGTAGCGTTCTTCCGCGATCAGCACGTGGCCGCGGCTGATGTGCGTTTCCGCGAGCTGCGGTGCGAGCTCCACCGCGCGCTTCGCCGCTTCCTCCGCGCGACGGCGCAGTTGCTGATCGCCGCGGATCACGTACAGCTCCGCGAGCGCGTCCGCGAGCCCCGCGTGCGCCGGCGCGTATTCGGAATCGAAATCGATCGCGAGGTCGAACATCCCCACCGCGGAATCGAACGACTCCGGCGTGGCCTCGCTGAGATACGTCCGGCCGCGCAGATGGAACTCGTACGCGTCGATGCGCACGGGCGTGGAGCGGAGCGCGTCGCGCTGACGATCGACCATCACGCCGAGGAGCGCGCGCGCGGTCTTGTCCGCGATCTCTTCCTGCAACGCGAAGATGTCGCCGATCTGCCGATCGTATTTCTCCGACCAGACGTGATGGCCGGTTTGCGTGTCGACGAGGTGCACGGTGATGCGCAGCCGATTTTCGGACTTGCGCACGCTCCCGCGCAGCACGTGCCGCACGCCGAGCTTCGTGCCGAGGTCGCGGACGTCGTCGTCCTCGCGGAAGTCGAATGCCGTCGCGCGCGAGACCACGCGCAACTCCTGGATGCGCGTCAGCGTGTTGATCAACTCCTCGGCGATGCCATCGCAGAAATGCCGCTGATCGTGCGCGGGACTGAGATCGGTGAACGGCAGCACCGCGATCGACTTGTTGTCCTTCGCCGCAGCCACCGGCGCGGCCGGTGCAACGCCGAGCGTACCGACGAAGCGGAACCCGCGGCCATACACAGTGCGGATCCAGCGTGGCTCGGTGGGCGAATCGCCGAGAGCGCGTCGCGCGTCGCGGATGGCTGTCGTGAGCGCTGATTCCGAAACATGCACATCGGGCCAGAGCTTGTCGAGGAGCTCCTCCTTCGGCACGACGCGGTCGCGATGCTCGACGAGATAGTTCAGAACTTCCAGAACTCGTGGCTCCGCCTTCACCGGTGTGCCGTCGCGGCGCAATTCGTATCGGTCGAGATTCAGCTCGAACTCACTAAAACGGAACATGGAAAGATTGATCCCGAACTTTCCCCACATTCTCTCCCGGTTTCGCGGGAGGCACCGACTCTACCTTGATGTAACCGTTTACACCATCAGCAGGAGGCCCGATGTCGGTGATGAACCTGGAGCCACAAATCAGCGCGGATGTTTATGCGAGCCGGATTGGCCGCACCCTCAACAATGGATTCGTCTCCCTGATGATCAGCATCGGGCACCGGACGCATTTGTTCGACACGATGGCGTCTCTGCCGCCGTCGACGAGCAACGACATCGCCGTCGCGGCAGGGCTGACGGAGCGGTACGTCCGCGAATGGCTCGCCGCGATGACGATGGCCCGCATCGTTCAGTACGACGTCCGCACCGGCACGTTCTTCCTGCCGATCGAATATGCGGCGGTGCTGAGTCGCGGGGCGGGCACGGGGAATCTCGCGCCGGCCGCGCAGATGCTGGCGTTGCTCGCTGACGCCGAAGACCTCGTCGTCGCCGGATTCCATGGCGGCGGCGGTGTGATGCCCGAGGCGTACGAGCGATTGCACAATCTGCTGGCGGAGGAGAAGCGGCAGCATCTCGACGAAGAGTACGCGGAGGCGCTCCTCGAGTTGATGCCCGGCATCGACATGCGTCTCGCCGCTGGCGGCTGCGTCCTCGACGCGGGGTGCGGCGACGGTGCGGTGCTCACGATTCTCGCGCGGATGTTCCCTCGCTCGGCGTTTCGCGGCTACGACATCTCGCACGAGTTGATCGATCGCGCGAACGAGCGCGTCGAGGAAGCGGGGCTGCAGAACATCGAGTTCGCCGTCGGCGACATCGCATCGCTCGACGAGCCGCGCTCGTACGATCTCGTGCTCGCGCTGGAGTCGATCCACGAGCAGGCGTTCCCGCGCCTGGTGCTGCGCAACATCGCCAACGCGCTCAAGCGCGACGGTTTGTTCCTGATGCAGGAAGTGGCGGCGTCGAGCCATCTCGCGCGCAACGCGGAGAATCCGTACGCGCCGATGCTGTACGCGCTCTCGGTCATGCACGCCGTGCCCGTGGCCCTCGCGCAGGACGGCGAAGCCCTCGGCCGGATGTGGGGCGAGGAGCGCGCCCGGCAGATGCTGGCCGAGGCGGGGTTCACGAAGACGCGGTTCGACGGGATTGCGTCGGATCCGCTGCGGTACTACTGCGTGGCGGGGAAGTGAGAGGCGTTGCTCGTGACTCGTTGCTCGTGACTCGTAAAAAGGCCCTAGCAACGAGCAACGAGTAACGAGCTACGAATCACGAGACGCGATCCTTCGCGATCTTCCTCACCATCTCCAGAAGCAGCGACGCCTCGCGCATCGTGAGCACCGCGCGTCCGGTGATGGCCTGCAATTCCGCGCACACGCGATCGGGACTCCTTACGCCGAAATAGCCGACGGCGTCGAGGAGCTCGCGCGTCTGCCGATTCAGCTCGAGCACGAGCTGATGCGGCGCGGGCTCGGGTTGTTTCGTGTGCGGGCGCAGCTTTTTTCCGAGCTCGTAGCAGAAGATCGCCACCGACTGCGCGAGGTTCATCGTCGGGAACTCCGGCCAGGTCGGAATCGACGCGGTGCGCTGGCAGAGCAGGACCTCGCGTCCGCGGAGTCCATGCGTCTCGGGGCCAAACACGAGCGCGATGCGATGCTCCTCGCCGAGCTCCTCGGACGCCACGCGCGCGACGTCGGCGGGCGTGAGCTCTTCGTACACCTGCCGCGCGCGAACCGCGGTCGTGGCAACCGAGAGATGGCAATCGACGAGCGCTTCCTCGAGCGTGTCGACGCGCGTGGCCTCGTTCACGACGTCGATCGCGCCGACCGCCCACCAGCTCGACACGTTGTCCGTGCGCTCCGTTTTTCCGCCGACGATCCAGAGGTCCGTGAAGCCGAAGTTCTTCATCGCCCGCGCGGCGGCGCCGACGTTCCCGGCCTCGTGCGGCTCGACGAGGACGACGCGGACCTTCATCGCAGGAAACTCTTAGAATGCACGCCGTGAAAGTAGCACCTCTCGTGGCGCCGTCGCTAACCACCGAACGTTTGCAGTTGCGCATGTTGCAGGACGCGGACTTCGAGGAGTACGCGGCCATCCACATGGATGCCGAGGTCACGAAGTACACCGCGCGGATGCACCTCACTCGCATGGAAGCATGGCGGCATCTGGCCGTGATGGTCGGACACTGGCACCTGCGCGGCTTCGGGATGTGGGGCGTGTTCGAGAAGAGCACAGGCGCGCTGGTCGGACGCGTCGGGTTTCATCAACCCGATGGCTGGCCCGACTTCGAGCTCGGCTGGACGATCGGCCGCAACTGGTGGGCCAAGGGCTACGCGACCGAGGCCGCGAAGCGGTGCGTGGAGTTCGCGTTCGACGAGATGGATCGCGATCGGCTGATCAGTCTCATCGACCCGGAAAATGTTGCGTCGATTCACGTGGCAGAACGGATCGGTGAGACGTTGCAGGGAGAGCATCAACTGGGCGAGCACCGGTTGCTGGTGTTCAGTTTATCCCGCGCGTAGACGCGGGATCTCCGGTGCCCCCGCGCTGGTGAAGGCCACAGCGGCGTGCATGGGCACCCGCATCGTGGGGGCACCAGAGATGCCGCGTCTCCGCGCGGCATAAACTACTGAGCCGTGAGTAACCGCACCATCCCCAAACCCAAGCCCGGCGGTCTCGATCCCGACGCCATCGTCGACGCGTTCGCGCACCGGATGATGTACTCCGTCGCGCGCGACGAGTTCAACGCCACCGACGAGAACGCGTACCAGGCGCTCGCGTACGCGGTGCGCGACCGGCTCATGGACCGCTGGTTCAAGACCCAGGACCGGTACTACCGCGAAGACGTGAAGCGCGTGTACTACCTCTCGCTGGAGTTCCTCCTCGGCCGCCTGCTCCTGAGCAGCGTCGTGAACCTCGGCGCGGAGCCGGCGTACGCCGCGGCGATGGAGCGCATCGGTCTCGACCTCGAGCAGCTCGTCGAGCGCGAGAACGACGCGGGCCTCGGCAACGGCGGACTCGGACGTCTCGCGGCGTGCTTCCTCGACTCCGCGTCGACGCTCGGTCTGCCGTTCTACGGCTACGGCATCCGCTACGAGTACGGGATCTTTCGCCAGACCATACGCGACGGACAGCAGGTCGAGGCGCCGGACAACTGGCTGCGCTACGGAAATCCGTGGGAGGTCGCGCGGCCGGACGTGATGTTCCCGGTGAAGTTCTACGGCCGCGTCGAAAGCTACACCGACGACGAGGGACGCAGCCGCATGCGCTGGGTCGAGACGCAGGACGTCTACGCGATGGCGTATGACATCCCCGCGCCGGGCTATCGCAACGACGTCGTGAACTCGCTGCGGCTGTGGAGTGCGAAGTCGAGCCGCGAGTTCGATCTCGAGAAGTTCAACACCGGCGCATACGTGGCGGCCGTCGAGGACAAAACCTCGAGCGAGAACATCTCGAAGGTCTTGTATCCGCCCGACGATCAGTACTCCGGTCGCGAGCTGCGTCTCAAGCAACAGTACTTCTTCACCTCGGCCACGATCCAGGACATCCTCCGCCGTTTCAAGAAATACCACCCGGACGACTGGCAACTGCTGCCGGAGAAAGTGGCCATTCAGCTCAACGACACCCATCCCGCGATCTCGATCCCGGAGATGATGCGCGTGCTCGTCGACGAGGAGGCGCTGGAGTGGGACGCGGCGTGGTGGCTGTGCGAGCGCGTGTTCGCGTACACGAATCACACCGTGCTCCCGGAGGCGCTCGAACAGTGGTCGCGCGAGCTGATGGGACGCCTGCTCCCGCGGCATCTGCAGATCATCGAGGAGATCGACAGGCGCTTCCGCGAAGTCGTCGCGCAGGCACATCCCGGCGACGAGTCGAAGATGCAGCGCATGGCCATCCTCGACGACCACAACGTGCGGATGGCGAACCTCGCCATCGTCGGCTCGCATTCGGTGAACGGCGTCGCGCGGCTGCACTCGGAGATCCTGAAGTCGCGGATCTTTCCCGAGTTCGCGCGGCTGTTCCCGAAGAAGTTCAACAACAAGACCAACGGCATCACGCCGCGGCGCTGGCTGTTGCAGGCGAACCCGGAGCTGACGGAGCTGATCAACTCCGCGATCGGCGATGGCTGGGGTGCGAACCTGGACCGCCTGCGCGAGCTGGAGAAATTCGCGGACGATGCGTCGTTCCGCGAGCAGTGGCAGAAGGTGAAGCTCGTGCGGAAGCAGACTCTCGACCGCTGGCTGCGCCGCTGTCACCGCATCGACGTCGACGCGGAGTCACTGTTCGACATCCAGATCAAGCGGATGCACGAGTACAAGCGGCAGCTCCTGAACGCGATGCACGCGATCGCGCTGTATCAGCGCCTGCTCGCGGGGGAGGATGGTCCGCCGCGCACGGTGATCTTCGGCGGCAAGGCCGCGCCGAGCTACTTCATCGCGAAGCTGATCATCAAGCTGATTCACGACGTCGGCACGCTGGTGCGCGCGAACCCGATCGTGACGCAGCGGCTGAACGTCGTGTTCGTGCCGAACTACAACGTGTCCGCTGCGGAAGTGCTGTTCCCCGCGACGGAGCTGTCCGAGCAGATCTCGACCGCGGGCACGGAGGCGTCGGGGACGGGCTGCATGAAGGCGGTGTTGAACGGCGGGGTGATCATCGGCACGCTCGACGGCGCGAACATCGAGATCCGCGAACAGGTGGGTGAGGAGAACATGTTCGTCTTCGGCCACACGGCCGAAGAGATCGCGTCGATGACGCCGGGGCAGCATCAGCCGAGCGCCGAGCTCGCGGCCGTGATCGACCGCATCGCGTCGATGAGCGGCGGCATCTTCCGCCCGCTCGCCGACATCCTCCGCGGCAACGACCGCTACTTCCACTGCGCGGATTTCGAGTCGTATGTCGAGACGCAGCGGCGCGCCGCAACGACGTGGACGAACGCGGAGCAGTGGACGCGGATGTCGATCCTGAACACGGCGCGGAGCGGGTGGTTCTCCGCGGACCGAACCGTCGCGGAGTACGCGCGCGACATCTGGTTCTGAATATGGAGTGCGGAGGCAACGCCTCCGCTTTCCTATTCGCGCGATTGGAAAGCGGAGGCGCTGCCTCCGCACTCCACATCACATCGCCGGCGTAGCCGGCTTCAACTTCGTCATCAGCGCATCCAGCCGCGCACGCGCGTCCGTCTGCTCCTGCAGCGTTCCTCCGAGCAGCCGCCCAATCTCGCCGAGCTCATTCACGACGTCTGGCGTCGCGTCGCCGAGGTTGATCGAGCCGGTCATCGTGCCGCTCTCCGCCATCTGCTTGCGGACGCGCGCGGCTTCTTCCTGCTCGGCCGTGCGCTTTTCCAGCTCGCCCGGCAGCGCCAGCAGCGCCTCGTCGATGGTGTTCTTCAGCGCGCCGCGGTTCATTTCGCGTGCGGCCGCGAGGTCGCGGATCGCAAGCAGTTTCTTGACCGCGGGGAAGTACGGGCTGTTCGGATCATCGACGAGCTTCGCCTGCACGACCGCCACCTCGGCCACCGCAGCCTTGCTGCCGCTCTCGACGCCCAGCTCCGCGGTCGCCTTCACTGACTTGCCGATGTCCGGCAGCGGCACGCCGGTCGAGTCACCCGGGTTCACCCACGCGTTGACCGGAATCTCGTGATGCGACGTCTTGCCGTCGAAGGCGGTGGAGTCGACGAGGACGTTGCGCACCCACACGCGGTTGTTCGCCGCGAACGTTCCGCGCTTCCGCGGCACGGTGACTTCGACGCGATATCCGTTCGCGGCGCTGACGGTCACGTAGCGAAGCTCTTTCTCCGTGGAGACCTGCTCGACGGTCTTCTCGTCTCGCACGCGGCCGCCTTCCTCGCGCTGCAGCGAGGCCCACTGGTACGTTCCGTCTCCGCGCGGCATGCGCAGGGTCTCGACGTCGCTGTCGATGATGGCCAGCAGGATCTGCCGCGAGTCGCCGAGGTCCTTTGCGACGGACGTGACCCGTCCGAGGGCGTGGAGATCGTTCGCGAGCATGGTGATGTTCTTGTCGGCGGGATCGAGCGCCAGAGAAGGAAGAGCCAGAATGAGGAGAACCGGGACGAGGACGAAGCGATGCATGTAATGCCTCCGTGTCGTTTTCGAGAGAGCGCGAATGTTACGACACTCTGGAAGAGGTTGGCAGTTGGCGGTTGGCGGGAGGCCGCCGCCCACCGCGACGGAAGCTGCTCCCGCCAACCGCCAACCGCCAACCGAAAAATCTCTTGCACCTCACGTAACGTCAGGTCGTAGATTGCCGCATGAAGGTTGGCGAGCTGGCCAAGCGCACCGGGATCTCGATCCGCACGCTGCATCACTACGACAGCGTCGGCCTCGTGTCGCCGTCGCCTTCATTCAGGCAATCGAGGTGATGACGATGTTCGACAAGTACTACACGGGGGGCGACGAGGGCATCCGCGAGTCGCTGAAGAACCTGTATCGCGGCGAACAGCAGTTCGCCGCGCAGCAGGGATTGGATGGCGCGCTCTCGGAGTACGTCGGGAGGGCGCTTGGATCTTGATGGTTGGCGGTTGGCGGTTGGCGGGAGACCGCCACCGCCCACGAGCCCCCGCCAACCGTCAACCGTCAACAGCCAACCATGATCGGCCGCTTCGCTCCTTCGCCCACAGGCCCGCTCCATCTCGGTAGTCTCGTCGCCGCCATCGGCTCGTGGCTGTTCGCGCGCAAGGAGAACGGACGGTGGCTGGTGCGCATGGAGGACATCGACACGCCGCGCGTCGTTCCCGGCTCCGCGGAGGAGATCCTCGCTGCGCTGCGACGTTACGCGCTCGAGTGGGACGGTGAGGTCGTGTGGCAATCGCAACGCACGGCGTTGTACGAGCGCGCGCTGAACGAGCTGCGCGCGAAGGGGCTCGTGTACGACTGCGCGTGCTCGCGTGCGGATCTGGCGCGGGCGGCTTCCGCGCCGCTCGGGAGTGAGCCGGTGTATCCGGGCACGTGCCGTAACGGGATCGCGTCCGGCAAAGCGGCGCGCGCGATCCGCTTTCGCGTGCCGGACGAGATCATCGCCTTCGACGATCTCGTGGTCGGGCATCAGCAGGAGAACGTCGCCGAGGGCACGGGCGACTTCGTCGTGCGGCGCGCGGATGGTCTCTTCGCGTATCAGCTCGCGGTGGTCGTCGACGATGCGGAGCAGGGCGTCACGCAAGTCGTGCGCGGCGCGGACCTGCTCGCGTCGACACCGCGGCAGATCGCGCTCCAGCGCGCCCTCGGATACTCGACGCCCGCGTACGCGCACCTGCCGCTGGTCGTGAATCCCGACGGCTCGAAGCTCGGCAAACGCGACGGCGCGCTGCCGCTGCCAACGCTCGACGACGCGCGCGTGCGCGAGACCCTCGCCCTCGCGCTCACACACCTCGGAATCGAGGGGATAGTCGAGGGATCGCCGGGGGAGATGTTGGAGCTTGCGTTGCGCGCTGTTCGCGTGTGATTCCGCTCACGCTCGCTCCATCCGCGCGGCCGCACATTCCGCGCAAGAAAAGGAGCGACTCCAATGAATCACAAACAGATCGAGCTCGTGCAATCGAGCTTTGGCCAGGTCCTGACGATCGCCGACGCCGCGGCGGCGTTGTTCTACAAGAGGCTCTTCGAGCTCGACCCGTCGCTGCGCCCGATGTTCCGCGGCGACCTGAGAGAGCAGGGGAAGAAGTTGATGGACATGATCCGCACCGTGGTCGTGAATCTCCGCACGCTGGATCGCATCGTTCCCGGCGTCCGCGCCCTCGGCTCGCGTCACGCGAATTACGGCGTCCGCGACGAGCACTACGACACCGTCGGCGCCGCGCTTCTGTGGACGCTCGGCCAGGGTCTCGGCGAGGCATTCACGGACGAGGTGCGCGACGCGTGGATCGCGGCCTACACGCTGCTCGCGACGACGATGAAAGAAGCGGCGGCCGAAGTCGCGGCGTGACGCGCTATAGCCCCCGGCTTCAGCAGGGGGATAGGATGTCGTCCATGACGTACGACGTCCGCAACAACGAAAAACAATCGCAGTACGAGACCACCGTCGACGGTCACGTCGCTTACACGGCGTACGACCTCGAGGATCCGAACCGCATCGTCTTCACGCACACAGTCGTTCCCGAGGAGCTTGCGGGCCGCGGCGTCGCCGGCGCGATCGTGAAGTTCGCGCTGGACGACGCACGCGCGCGGAAGTTGACCGTCGTGCCGCAATGCCCGTACGTCGCGGCGTACATCAAGAAGCATCCGGAGTACGAAGACCTGCTGGCTTAAACTGCCGCCATGCAGCTCACGATCATCGCGGTCGTCTTCCTCGCCGTCATTGCGCTCGCCTATCGGCTGTACGGGTCGTGGATCGCGCGGCTGATGGGACTCGATGCGTCGGCGACGACGCCCGCGCACGAGTTGAACGACGGCGTCGACTACGTTCCGACGAAGCCGTTCTACCTTTTCGGCCAGCACTTCGCGGCGATCGCCGCGGCGGGACCGATCGCCGGGCCGATCATCGCCTGCCAGGAGTTCGGGTGGCTGCCTTGTCTGCTGTGGATCGGGATCGGCGTCGTGCTGATCGGCGCCGTGCACGACTTCATGGCGCTCGCGGCGTCCGTGCGTCACGGCGCGCGCTCGATCGCGGACATCACCCGCGAGCACCTCGGGCCGCGCGCCGGGATCGCGATGATGGGGTTCATCTGGCTCGCGCTCGTTTACGTCATCGTCGCCTTCGCGGACATCACCGCGTCGAGCTTCGTGACCGGCACCGAGGAGCTGGCGACCGCGGGAGGGGCGTTCCACGCGGGCGGCGCGGTCGCGGCGGCGAGCATCTTCTACCTCGCGCTCGCGGTGCTGATGGGATTGGTCCAGCGGTTCCTGAAACCGCCGCTGTGGCTCGTCACCGTGATCTTCGTCCCCGCGACGCTGTTCGTCGTCTGGCTCGGCACGAAGGTCTCGATGTACTTCATCCTCGGCGCGAAAGAATGGGCGTTCCTGATCCTCGCGTATTGCTGCGTCGCTTCGATGGTTCCGGTGTGGTCGCTGCTCCAGCCGCGCGGTTACCTCGGCGGATTCGTTCTCTACTTCGCACTCGCCCTCGGCGTCGTTGGCGTGTTCTTCGGCGGCTACGAGATCAAGCAGGCCGCGTTCAAAGCGTGGGACACCGGCAAGGCGACGGGAATGTTGTTCCCGTTCCTCTTCGTGACCATCGCCTGCGGTGCGTGCTCCGGATTTCATGGGCTGGTCTGTTCCGGAACGACGTCGAAGCAGATCGACCGCGAGACGCACATCCGCGCGGTGGGTTACGGCGGCATGCTCGCGGAGGCGTTCGTGGCGCTGATTGCGATGGTGACGGTGATGATCGTCGCGCAGCAGGACCTCACGGGACTGAAGCCCGGCACGATCTACGGCAACGGCATCGGCGGATTTCTCACGATCCTCATCGGCGAGAAGTACCGCAATTTCGCGATCACGTTCGGGGCGATGGCATTCTCGACGTTCGTGTTCGACACGGTCGACGTCTCCACGCGCCTCGGACGCTACATCGTGCAGGAGCTCTTCCGCTGGCCGACGCGCTTCGGCGCGTTGGTGGGGACGCTGTTGACGATCGCGCTGCCGCTGTACTTCGTCGCCTTCGCGCCTCCGGGAAGCTGGGTGCGATTCTGGACGCTGTTCGGCGCATCGAATCAGTTGCTGGCCGCGCTGACGCTGCTGGCGATCACGGTGTGGCTGCATCAACGGAGGCAGAAGATTGCTTTCACACTGCTGCCGATGCTGTTCGTGCTCGTGACCACGCTGTACGCGCTGGTGCGGTTGACGCTGCAGAACTTCTCGGGCGCGAAGATGGATCCGGTGGCGATGGTGAACGGGGTCACCTCGGCGTCGCTGATCCTGCTCGCCATGTACTTAGTGTTTCGGGCGATCGTGCGGGTTCGCGCGGACCGACTGGCTCCGGCGTTCGAGAGCGGCAGCTAGCCGCTGCCGCACTCCTAGACTTTCCGGAGTGTCGAGGTCGCGCAGGACGCGCAGGCCTCGTTCGAAATCGCCGGAGAGTAGGGCGATTTTCGCGCGCAGGATCGCCGAGTCGGGATCTCCCGGCGCCATCTTGTCGTAGCGGTCGAGTGAGGCGTTTGCGTCCGCGAGCTGCGTCGATGCGTCGAGCCCGCGTTTGACGCGATCCTCGGCCACGATGCGCAACGCGTAGGCGATGTTGTAGTGCGGCGGCGCGTAGTCGGGACGGAGCTCCATCGCGCGGCGGAAGCTGGCGATCGCTTGCTCCGCGTGCGGCGCGGGGTCGCGGCCCTTCGCGGGCGCGTATTCGGCGAGCGAGAGCAGAGCGTTGCCGAGGTTGTTGCGCGCGCTGACGTTGTCCGGCATGGCGCGAACACCCTCGGACAAATGACGGATGGCTTGATCGAGCAGCGGCGCGGGGTCCTGTCCGTTGCGGAAGGCGCGGTCGGCGAGGTTGACGTACGCGGTGCCGAGGTTCGAGTGCGCGATCTTGAACGACGGCGAGGCCTCGAGCGCGCGCTGGTAGTGTTGGATCGCGATGCGCACGTACGGACTGCCGTCGTTGCCGATGCGCTCCTCGTAGTTCGAGCGGAGGATCATCGCGTTCGCGAGTGCGTTGTTCGTCGGTGTCGAGCGCGGCTCCTCGGCGAGCGCGCGGCGCAGCGCGGCAACGGCCGTGTCGAGCTCGCGCCGAGGATCGCCGCCGTGATTGAAGGACCAGCGCGCGAGCGCAATCGACGCCACGCCGCGCGCATCATGTGCCTTTGCGCGATCCGCCGCCTCGATCGCCGCGGCAGCGTGCGTGGACGGATCTTCGCCGTGGCGCGAGCGCGACTCCGCGGCGACATTGCGGATCCTGGCGATCGACTCCCACGCGTTCGCGAGCGCGGGATCGAGCGCGACGGCCTGCTCGCACGGCGCGACCGCTTCGTCCACCTCGGCGTCGGTGAAGCGGCGTTTGAACTCGACGAAGCGAAGGCGCGTGGCGTGGCGGCGGCACTCTTCGAGATACGCGAGCGCGTCGCTGCGTCCGATCTTCAGCACGCCGGTCATCACGCGGCCCGCATCATCGAATGTCTTTAGCGCCTCGTCGTTCCGTCCGCGATTGCCTTCGTCCAGGCCGCGCGCGCGCAGCACCGCGGCTTCAAGCATGCGGGCCTCGTACATCCAAGGCTCGGCCTGCGACGCGCGGCGCGCGGCGGCGATTGCGTCGTCCCAACGCTCCTCGAACAACGCGATCTGCGCTTCGAGGAACGCGGGATTGGCGACCGTCGCCTCGCCTGCCACGCGGAGGTCGCGCAGCGCCGGATCGCGATGACGCTGCTGCGCCGTGCGAATCGCCGCGTCGCGCAGATCGCGGTCGCTGATGTTCGCGGCCTTCGCGAGCGCCTCGTGATAAAGCCGGCCCTCGATCTCGCCGCGCGTGTAGCGCACGTCCGGCGTGTCGTAGCCGGACGCCGCGGCGATGTCGATCAGCCGCCGCGCTTCCGCGAGGTCGCCGAGGACGAGACTTCCGCGCGCGAGCGCGTACGAGCCGGGGCCGCGCGCGATGCGGCCGTGGCCGGCCATCTCGCGACGGATGCGCTTCATGCGCGGCGCGAGCAGTCCGCGCGCGGGCGTCGCACGATCGGGTGGGAGCATGTTCGCGAGGCGCGTGACGAGCTCGATCTCCTTCACCTGCAGTCCGAACCGATGCGCGAGCTCCGCGCGCCGCGCCGCTTCCCATCGCGACCAGCCCGCGAACGCGACCAACGCCAACGCGAGCAGCGCGATGGCGGCGATCGCACGATGCTTCACGACGCGTTTGCGCACGCGATAGACGATGCTCGCCGGCCGCGCCTGAATCGGCTCGCCGTCCAGAAAGCGCGTCAGCTCCTCGGCCACGGCGCGCGCCGAGTCGTATCGCCGCGCGGGATCGCGCTCGAGACACTTGAGCACGATCGTTTCGAGGTCGCGCGGGATCGACGGGACGTGCTTGCGCGGTGACGGCGCGTCCTCGCTCTGGATGCGCACGAGCGTGGCGATGAGATCGCGCGTGTCGAAGGGTGTTTGTCCGGTGAGCAGCTCGTACAGGATCACGCCCAGGCCGTAGACGTCGGTGCGGCGATCGATCAGCTCGATCTTGCCGCGCGCCTGCTCCGGCGACATGTAGCCGAGCGTCCCCGCGATCGCACCGGAGAGCGTGTAGCCGCTCGGCGACTCCTGATCGCGCGCGAGGCCGAAGTCGACGACGTACGGGCGCAGCTCCGCGTCGTGCTGCTCGACGAGGATGTTGCCCGGCTTGAGATCGCGATGGATCAGGCCAAGGCGATGCGCGGCGTGAATGGCCTCGGCCACTTCGCGGACCAGGCGCACTTTCTGTTCGATCGTCAGGTGCCGCGCCGCTTCGTCGAGCGTGACGCCGTCGATCTCCTGCATCGCGATGTAAGGGCGCCCGGCGACGCTGCCGACCTCGTACACCTTGCAGATCGCGGGATGGTCGACGCGCGCCTGCGAGCGGGCCTCGCGCGTGAAGCGCTCGAGGGTGTGCTCGTCCGAGCCGTAGAGAAACTTCAGCGCGACGTGGCGGCCGAGCTGCGGGTCCCAGGCCTTGAAGACCTCGCCCATGCCGCCCGCGCCGAGACGACAGACGATGTCGTAGCGCGCCCAGCCGGCGAGGAAGCTCGGATCGAGCTCGCGTTCCGGCGCCGGCTCACCGAGCCGGTCGGTCTTCGCGTCTGGAGGGGACATGGGACGGAGCGATTATGCGCTCCGTGAGCCACGCCCTACGTTTAGAACCGCAGTCCCACCGTGAACGCGATGTCGTCCTGTGCGCCGTCGTCGCCATCCTCCTCGAGCAGGCGGAAGTATTTGACCTGCGCGTACGGCTTGAGGAAATCGAGATCGAACTGCACGCCACCGATGAGGTTGCCGAGGAGCTCGGTGGTGTTGTCGCCGCCGTCGGCGTCGACGTACCAGAGGCCGACGCCGGCTCCCAGGTAGGGGGTCACACGCGAGAAATTGCCGACGTCGACCGTCACGTCGATGTTGGCCGAACCGGACGTGATGTCGTTTTCCAGCGAGTATTCGAGGTTCGGGTTGATGTTGAGGGAGCCGATGTCGAAAAGCACTTCCGCGCCGACGAAGTCTTCTCCGCGGTCGTCGTAGCGTCCGGCACGGATCCCGAAATCAGCGGCGAAAACGACGGGAGTGAGCACGAGGATGAGGGCGAGAAAAGAGAGCGAACGGAACCACTTCATGGACTGCATGCCTCCTGAAATTCGGAACTGCGAGCGCTCGCCGGTGCACGAGCGATTCCACATCATCGCACCGGAAGTTTGACGTGCGTGCGCAAATCGGCACAGAATCGGCGAAACGAAAGCGAAGGCGAGGTTGAACTGATGGCAACGAAATCTCCATCCAAAGGCGGCGGTAAGGGACTTTCCGCACCGGTGCAGCCGAGCGCAGACTTGGCACCCATCGTCGGCAGCGAGCCAATCCCGCGCAGCGAAGTCACGAAGCGCGTGTGGGATTACGTGAAGAAGAACGGCCTGCAGGACCAGACGAACAAGCGCATGATCAACGCCGACGACAAGCTGAAAGTCGTCTTCGGCGGCAAGGATCAGGTGTCGATGTTCGAGATGACCGCGCTGGTCAACAAGCACCTGAAAGCGTAGTCCGGACTCGGTCCCGAGCCGAAAACAAAAACGCCCACCCTCGCGGGTGGGCGTTCGTGTTTGGGCTCAATGAAGACTACTGGGTGCCGAGGCTCGCGCCGGTCGGGGTTTCGTTGCCGGTGTTGCCGCGGATGGCGTTGTTGCCATGCGTTAGCACCGAGGCTCCGGCGCCGATCGACAGGCCCGCGGACGTGTTTCCGGTGATGGTGCAGGCGTAGAGACGCGCCGTCGGCGTGCCGGCTGCGACACCACACAGAACGCCGAACTGGTTGTTCGACATGACCGTGTTGCTGATCATGGCTTCCGCGGTGGACTGTTCGAGCACGACCCCGGCACCGTTCGCGTGGTTGCTCAGGTCGCAGTTGCTGATCGTCGCCTTCGTGAGATTGCGGACGTCGATCGCGCTGTTCGCGCTCTTGTAGATGTTGGTGCCGGTCACGTTCAGGACCACGTTGCCGGCCGTCGGAACCGAGGCGATGCTGACGTTCCCCATGTTGTACAGCGTGCTGTTGAGCACGGTGACGCGGACGTTTGCGACCGCTGTCTCGATCGAGACGCCGCGACCGACCGTGCCGGTCCCGGTGAAGTTCATGATGATGCAGTTCTCGACGTTGACCGCTGCCGCGTTCAGGACGCGGATGCCGCTTCCCGCCGTCGTGCTCGCGCCGTTGATCGAGAGGTTGCGGAGGTTCACGACGATGCCGGAACCGTTGATGATCACGCCGCTGGTGCCGGACGCGAGAATCGACGACTGCGGACCGTAACCGTCAATGGTGATCGACTTCGTGATCGTGACGGCTCCGAAGCCGCCCGGATCGATGACGTTGATCTCGCCGTTGGTGGCGGTCTTCGAGATCGCGCCAGCGAAGGTCTTGCAGGGGGCCGTGCGGCTACACGGATTTGCGTCATCGCCGACACCCGATACCCACGTACGGGTTGCCTGCGCGAACGCCGGTGCGCTGACGAGCAGCGCGATGATAATCAGTAAAGACAGGGATCCCTTCCTCATGTTTGCTCTCCTTTTGCGGTCTGGACGAAACACCCTGTCGTGGAACCGCGTCTGCCACGGACAGGATCTCCCCCGATTTGGTTACACCTGCGAATGGGTTTTATGTATAAGTGAGCAGGAAATTATAAGAGTTTGTTTCCGTTCGTCCAGTCCTTGAATTTGTAAACCTAAGCCCTGGAACCACCAAAACCGTGACGAGGATCACACTTTAGGCTTTTTCACGGCTTTGGGATGACTTTTTCCACGGCGTCGACGGTTGCGTCGATCTCCCTCACGTTCTCCGGCCGGTAGTTTGCCTCCGGATCCTTGAGGATGTTTCCGGTGAGCACGCAGACGATCTGCTCGCCGTCTTTCATCACTCCCGACGCGCGGAGCTTGCGCACTCCGGCCAGCGTCGCCGCGGAGGCGGGCTCGCAACCGATGCCCATGCCGTCGATCGCGCGTTTGGCGGACATGATCTCGTCGTCGGTCACTTCCTCGACGACGCCGCGCGTGTCGCGGATTGCCGGGACGGCCTTGTCCCAGCTCACCGGGTCGCCGATGCGGATGGCGCTGGCGATGGTCTCCGCGCTCATGCGGTGGCGCGTCGCGAACGATTCGCGGTAGCCGCGGAAGAACGGGTTCGCCCCGTGGGCCTGGATCGAGGCGAGGCGCGGCACCTTCGCGATCCAGCCGTTCGCGAATGCCTCCCGAATCGCTTTGCCGAACGCGCTCGTGTTGCCGAGGTTCCCGGCCGGGACGACGATCCAGTCGGGTGCTTCCCACTGCAGGTCCTGGAAGAGCTCCCAGAGAATCGTCTTCTGTCCTTCGATGCGAAAGGGATTGATCGAGTTGACGAGGTAGATCCCGAGCTTGTCGCACGCTTCGCGCACGAGGCGCATGGCGTCGTCGAAGTCGCCGCGCACCTGCAGGACGGTCGCGCCGTAAGCCAGTGTCTGCGCGAGCTTGCCGCTGGCGACCTTGCCCGTGGGGACGAACACGATCGCGGGAAGCTTCGCCTGCGCGGCATAGGCCGCGAGCGACGCGCTGGTGTTGCCGGTGGACGCGCACGCCACCGCCGTCGCGCCGACGCGCACGGCCTGGGTCACGGCCACGGTCATGCCGCGGTCCTTGAACGAGCCGGTCGGGTTCTCGCCCTCATGCTTGAAGAACAGGCCCTCGCGCTCGTAGAGCCGCGTTGCGCCTTCCGGGTGCGTGATGACCCGGTCGAGGTTCACGACCGCCTCACGGAAGCGCCACACGCCGCTCTGGTCGATGGGCGCCCACGACGTACGGCGATCGTCGAAGGAGTTGCGGTCGAGGAACGTGTCGCGCTCGAGCGAGAGCAGGCCGCCACAGGCGTCGCAGACGTAGCGGACCTCGAGCTCATCGTAGCGGTGCGCGCAGGCGATGCACTCCAGCCATTCGCTCAAACGCGCCTCACTCCTTCTTTTGCGATCGCGCCGACATGCGTCGACGCGACGTCTCCGAACGTGTTTTCCATCGCCGCCGCGCATTCTCGCGCGGTTCGCTCGTCCGGCGCGATCGCGAAGAGCGTCGGACCGGAGCCGCTGATCGAGCACCCGAGTGCGCCCGCGTCGAGCGCGGCGCGTTTGACGTCGTGGAACTTCGGGATCAGCGGCGCGCGCCGCGGCTCGGCGTAGCGGTCGTCGAGCGCGCGGCGCAGGAGCTCTCCGTCCGCGACGGCGAATGCGTGCGCGAGCGCGGTGGTGTTGGCCATCTGCTGGATCCACTCCGCGCGTGGACTGGAATCCGGCAGCAGCGCACGGGCATCCTTCGTCTGGATGCGCACGCGCGGCGTGACGAGCGCGATCCACCACTCCGCGGCGACGGGCAGCTTCACGACGTCGATCGGATCCATGCTCCGCGACAACGCCAGTCCACCGACGACGCTGGGCGCGATGTTGTCGAGATGGCGTCCGGCGACGACGGACTCCCCTTCGAGCGCGGCGGCGATGACGTCGCGCATCGCCGGGGATTGTCCGAGGGCCAGCGCGGCGGCGTAGGCGCCGGCGACGCTCGAGGCCGCGCTTCCGCCCAGGCCGCCCGCGAGCGCGAGTCCCTTCTCGATGGTGACGATCGCGCGGAATCCGAACGGCTGCAGATAGGCGTGCGCCGCGATCGATGCGCAGTTGCGGTCGGGATCGCGCGGGACGAGATCCGCATCGCGACCGGTGACGTCCGCGATCTTCGCGGGTCCTTTCGTCAGCTCGACGGTGACCGTGTCGCCGATGCCGTCGACGGCCAGGCCGAGGACGTCGAAGCCGGGGCCGACGTTGCCGATCGAGCCGGGGGCGAAGGCGGTCGCGCGCTGAATCACCGCGAGTCTCCTCGGACCGCCGGCGTCTCGCCGGCTGACGCGCGGGCGTCTCGCCCGCGCTCCGTGGTGCCAGCGAGACGCTGGCACGTCAGCCGCCGAGACGGCGGCGGTCCGCTGCGCGTCATCGCCCGACCTTCCGCCGCTCGTGCATGGTGATCGCCACGATGTCGTTCAGCACGCCCGCCGCGGTGACCGCGGCGCCCGCGCCGGGGCCGGTCACGACGAGCGGGTTGTCGTGGTAACGCTTGGAGTGGATGACGATCGTGTTCGCCGTCCCTTGCAGGCGGCCGATCGGCGACGCCAGATCGACCGCTTCGACGCCGACGGTGATCTTCTTCCCGATCTTCGCGACGTAGCGCAGCACTTTGCCGTCGCGTTTCGCGCGCGCGACGCGCTCCGCGAACACATCGTCGAGCGCGGCGAGCTTGTCGACGAAGCGCGCGGCGTTGGCGTCGTCGACGTCTTTCGTGAAGAGCGATTCGAGGGCGATGTCGCTCAGTTCGAGCCGGCGTCCCAGCGTCCGCGCGAGGATCAGCGCCTTGCGCGCGACGTCCGTCCCCGACAGATCGTCGCGGGGATCGGGCTCGGTGTATCCGAGCTTCCACGCCTCGCGCACCGCGTCGCTGAAGCGCTTCCCTTGCTCGAGTGCGCTCATGATGAAGCCGAGCGTCCCGCTGAACGCGCCGAGGATCGTCTCCACGCGATCGCCCGCTTCCTGCAGCTTCGCGAGCGTGTCGAGCACCGGCAGGCCCGCGCCGGCGGTTGCTTCGTAGCGCAGTGCGAGGCCGCGCTGGCGCGCCGTGTCCATCAACTCGTCGAACTGGATCTGCGTCACCGCGAGCGGTTTCTTGTTCGCGAGGACGATGTGGAAGCCGTTCTCCAGCGCTTTCTGAATGAGCGGAGCTGTCTCCTCGGAAGTCAGATCGACGAGGATGGGCCGATGCGAGGGAAGGAGCCACAGCTCCTTCTCCATCGCCTTCTGCAGGTCGGCGATCGACAGCAGCGAATCGCTCGCGAACAGGCGTCCGCCGGCCGCTTTCTGCTTCGCGAATTTCTGCAGCGCGGCCGCGCTGAATCCATGTTCCTGCACTTTGATGCCGGAGCGGTCCGCGACGCCGACGATGGTGACGTCGAGGCCGAGCTCTTCGCGGAGATGTTTCTCCTGCGCGGTGAGCTGCGCGGCGAGCTCGCGTCCGATCTGGCCGAATCCGAGGAGGGTGAGCTTCGATTCGCGGCCGGTCGTGTCGGCGAGCGGATGGAGCTTGTCGAGCTGATACTCGCTGTGCAGCGCCTGCAGCGCACGGGTCGCGTCTTCCTCGTCGATGGCGATGGTGATGTTCAGCTCGGACGATCCCTGCGCGATCGCAACGACGTTCACATGCGCGCCGCTCAGTGCCGAGAATGTTCGGGCCGCGATGCCGGGTCTTCCGCGCATCCCGAGGCCGACCACGGCGATGAGCGCGATCGCTTTTTCCGCGCGGATGCGATCGATCAGCTTCGCCTTGCGCTCGAGCAGAAATGCTTCTTCGAGCGCTTTCACCGCATGCTGCGCTTCACGCTCGGGAAGAACGAAGCAGATGCTCGACTCGCTCGAGGCCTGGCTGATCATCGAGACGGAGTGGCCCGCCTGCGACAGCGCCGTGAACGCGCGGCCCGCGACGCCGGGAACGCCGATCATGCCCGAGCCTTCGATCGAGATGAGCGACTGGTGATGGATCGCGGTGAGGGCCTTGACCGGATACGCGCCGGGCTTCACGTCGTCGGCGATGCGCGTGCCGCCGCTGCCGTCGCGAAACGTGTTCTTCACGTACAGCGGGATCTTGCGATCGACGAGCGGGATCATCGTTCGCGGATGCAGCACTTTCGCGCCGTAGAACGCGAGCTCCGCGGCCTCGCGATAGTGCAGCTCGCTGAGGAGACGCGCGGTCGGAACGCTTTTCGGATCGGCGGTCATGAGTCCGTCGACTTCCTTGAAGAGCGTGACCGCGTCGGCGTCGATGATGCGCGCGAGGATCGCGGCGGAGAAATCGGTGCCTCCGCGGCCGAGGGTGACGATCTCGCCGTCCGGACCGCTGCCGAGGAAGCCGGGCATCACGACGACGCGCCCGTCCGCGAGGATCGGCAGGACGTGTTTCTTCGCGGCGCGCTCGCAACGTGCGAAATTCGGCCAGAGGCTGCCGAGGCGATGTTCGGTGAGGATGACGTCCGCCGCGTCGACGTACGTCGCGGCAATGCCTTGTTCGTTCAGCGCGGCCGTGAAGATCTTTGCGAGCATGCGCTCGCCGCGCGCGACGAGTGCGTCCTGCGCGCGTTGCGTGAACTCGCGCAACACGGAGATGCTCTCGCACATCGAGCGCATTTCGTTCGATGCTTCGGAGATCAGCGAGCGCAGCTCCTCGGCACGCGCGCGTTTTTGGATCACGCCGGCCACGAGCTCGCCGTAGCGTGTGTCAAACCGCTTTGCGTTGCCGACGAAGGTCTCGCGATCGCCGCGCAACGCGGCCTGTCCGGCTTCGAGCAGGAGATCGGTGACGCCGTTCGCGGCGGAAACGACGACGGCCACGTTCGGCGCGGCGCGCTTCACGTGATTCACCGCCATGAGTAGCGCTTCCGCGCTCCCGACGGCAACGCCGCCGAATTTGAATACGTCCATCACCGCCCACCCTTCCGGGGCGCAGAGGGCAGGGCGCAGAAGGCAGACCCGCCCGCCGTTTTTCTTCTGCGCTCTGCGCTCTGCGTCCTGCGCTCTGTCATTTCTTCACACCTCGGTAAAGGTACGCGATGCCGAACGTCAGCGGGATGTAGTCGACGGACGCGAAGTCGGCGGACTCGCGCATGAGCGCGGCGAAGTCGTCTCCGCACGGGAAGCGTTCGGAGGAAGTCTGCAGATAGTTGTAGGCGGCGCGTTCGCCGGTGACGACGCCGCCGAGGCGCGGGAGGACTTTGCGAGAGTACCAGTCGTACAGCGCGCCGAACGCGCGGCTGGGCGGCTGCCCGAATTCGAGCACGATCACGCGTCCGCCGCTGCGCACTACGCGCGCCATCTCGGCGATTCCCTTGCGCGGGTCGTTCACGTTGCGGATGCCGAAGGAGATGCTCGCGACGTCGAAGACCGCATCGTCGTAGGGGAGGTGCGTGACGTCGGCGACCTCAAAGTCGATGTTCTTCGCCTTCGCACGCGCGAGCTCGAGCATCTCCGGCACGAAGTCGGTACCGACGACGCGTCCCGCATCGCCGACGGCTTTGCGGAACGCAATCGCGAGATCGCCGGTGCCGGTGGCGCAGTCGAGGACGCGATCTCCGGCCTTGACGCCCGCGCGCCGCACGGCCTTGCGACGCCAGAGGTGATGCACGCCGCCGGACAGCACGGTGTTCGCGCGGTCGTAGCGCCGCGAGATGGACGCGAACATCGTGCGGATCTTCGCGGGATCGGGGCCGGTGTAAGTCATGGTTGGCGGTTGGCAGTTGGCGGTTGGCGGAGGAACGTGGGCGGTGGATCTCCCGCCAACCGCCAACCGCCAACTCGGTTCTCATACAATGCGCGCCAGTGCGGGACTTTGCTTTCATCCAGACGTCTCCCGGCCGCGCTTTGGTCGGGTGGGGTCCTTTCGAACAGCTCCCGTTCCGGCGGCCGGAGCGGCCGGCATTCTACGTCACCGATTTTTTCCTCGATGACCCGCACCCCTGGCGGCATCCGTCGGAGTGGGAGGAGCTGTCGTTCGAGGAGCTCGCGACGCGGCTCGACGGGGAGGAAGTCCCGGAGATCGAGTGGGAGCCGCTGTCGCTCGAGGATTTCCGTCCGATGTTCGAGTCCGCACGCGACGCGATGCTGCGCGGCGATTTCTCGAAGATCGTTCCGGTGCTGTTCGAAAGCGGGCGCGCGGCGAATCGCGGACGTTCGTGGCGCGCGCTGGCCTTGCAGCTCGCGAAGCTGCCGCCCGGGCTCCACGCGTACGGCTATTCGTACGCGCAGCACGGGATGATCGGCGCAACGCCGGAGCTGTTGTTCCAGGCGGAGTCTCACGGCTATCGCACGATGGCGCTCGCGGGAACGCGTCCCGTGCTGCGCGCCGAGGAGTTGCTGGGGGATGCGAAGGAGCTCCGCGAGCATCGGCTCGTGGTCGATGACATCGTGCGCCGCCTCGCGCCCTTCGGAAACATCGAGGTCGGTCCCCTCGGACTCCTGCGATTACCGAGCATCGCGCACTTGATGACGCCGATCTTCTTCGCGGAGTCGGGTGGCTCGGAGGCGATGTCGTTCACGGAGATGGTGCGGCGTCTTCATCCGACTGCGGCGCTCGGCGTGTCCCCGCGCACGGCGGCGGGAGAGCGCTGGCTGCGCGAGGCGGACCGCGGCGTGAAGCGACGGACGTTCGGAGCACCGTTCGGGGTCGAGCGCGAGGATCGCTCGGCGCTGGCGCTGGTGGCGATTCGCAACGTGCAGTGGAACGGCGACCGTGTGCGCGTCGGCTCGGGTGCGGGGCTGCTGCTGGAGAGTCAGCTGGAGCGCGAGTTCGAGGAGCTGCGGCAGAAGCGCGATCAGGTGAAGGCGCTCTTCGGGATCGAGTCCGAGGCATGGACAACGTCGAGAGCGCAGCGCGCCTGATCGACGCCGTCCGCGCCGCCGGCGCGCGCGAGTTCTGCGTCTGCGCGGGATCGCGCAATGCGCCGCTGCTCGCGGTGCTCGGTGCGTCGGATGCGCGGTTGTTCTCGTTCGTGGATGAGCGGTCCGCGGCGTTCTTTGCGTTGGGGCGGATGAAGCTGCACGGCTCGCCCGTCGCGGTGGTGACGACGTCGGGGACCGCGGTCGCGGAGATGTTGCCGGCTGCGATCGAAGCGTATTACTCGGGTCTTCCGCTGATTCTCATTTCCGCCGATCGACCGGCGCGATTCCGCGGAACGGGCGCGCCGCAGGCGATCGAGCAGGTAGGGATTTTTGGGGGTTACGCGGAGACGTCGCTCGAGGGTTGGACGCGTGCGCGTCCGCTGCACCTGAACATTGAATTCGAAGAGTCTTGGAGTGCGGTGGCAACGCCACCGCTTTCGTATACCGCTCCTGCTGCGTTGCCCGTGCGGTATTCGAAAGCGGCAGCGTTGCTGCCGCACTCCAAACCGATCGTGCTGATTGGCGCGCTCGCCGAGAAGCATCGCGAGCGTGTGCGTGAGTTCGTGACTGCCCTCAACGCCCCCACTTACGCCGAGCCCCTGTCCGGACTCCGCGAAGATCCTTCCCTCCCGCTGATCCTTGCCGGCGAGCGCATGATCACGCGGGGCAACTTCGACGGCGTCATCCGCATCGGCAACGTGCCGACGCTGCGCTTCTGGCGCGATCTGGAGACGCTCGATCTGCCTGTGGTGCACTTCAGCGATCTTCCGTTTGCGGGGCTCACGCGCGGCGAGGTGCATCAAATCGAGGCGCTGCCCACGATATCGGGAGAGCGCGATCGCGAATTCTTCGCGCGCGACGTCGACGTCGCGTTTCGCTTCGCGCAAATCCTCGACGACGAGCCAGCTTCGGAGCTGGCGATGCTCCGCACTTTGTCGCGCGAACTTCCGCAGGGCGCGCGCGTCTACCTTGGCAACAGTCTGCCGATTCGCGAATGGGATCTCGTCGCGACGCGCGAGTCGCGCGGCTACGAGTACGAGGCCAACCGCGGCGCAAACGGGATCGACGGCCAGCTCTCGACGTTCTTCGGCTGGTGCGCGCCCGCGCGCGAGAACGTCTGCATCGTCGGCGACCTCACTGCGATCTACGACCTCGGCGCGCCGTGGATCGCGCCGCAGCTCGACGCGGCGTTTCGCATTGTCGTCATCAACAACGGCGGCGGACGCATCTTCGGACGCGTCGCGTCGCTGCGCGCGCTCGATCCCGCGCTGCGCGAGCGGATCATCGAGAACGCGCACGACGTCGAGTTCTCCCACTGGGCGAAGATGTGGGGCATCGACGTGACGGAGTTGCGGCCCGATGCCGAGGCCTCGAAGCGCGTCTGGGCGAGGTACGACGAGCTGTGGGCTTGACCATCCTTCCGGGCTTCCTCGGGCTGCAGTCGGATTTCGACTTTCTCTCGCCCCTGCACGGCGAAGTGCTCGTCGGTTACTCGATGGGTGGACGTCTCGCGCTCGACCTGCTCCAACGCCAGCGCTTCGACAGCGCCGTGATCATCTCCGCAGGTCTCAATGAGCCTGACCCCGCGCGGCTCGCTCGCGACGAAGCCTGGGCTCGTCGCTTCGAATCCGAGGAGTGGTCGTCGCTGATGCGCGCGTGGAACGCGCAGGAAGTCTTCGGCGGACACGTCGTCGAGCGGCACGAGGAAGATTTCGACCGCGCGAAGCTCGCGCGGCAACTGCGCGAATACTCGCCGGCGGTGTTTCCGCCGCCGCAATTGGAGCGAATCGAGACGCCGATCCTCTGGATCGCGGGCGAGCGCGACGCGAAGTACGTCGACATCGCGAAGCGAGCCGTCGCGCGTCTGCCGCACGGGGAGCTGTGGATCTGCCCGAACGCCGGCCATCGCGTTCCGTGGGAGCAGCCTGATGCGCTGGTCGCGCGATTGCGCCTCTTCCTCGACTTGCACTAACGTGCCGCGCGATGAGCGAGACTTGGCACAAGCTTCACGATTTCGAAGACATCAAGTACGAGCGCACCGACGACGGGATCGCGAAGATCACCATCAATCGCCCCGAGGTGCGGAACTCGTTCCGGCCGAAGACGGTCGGCGAGTTGAAGGTCGCCTTTGACCTCGCCCGCGACGATTCCGACATCGGCGTCATCATCCTCACCGGCGAGGGTCCGGACGCGTTCTGCGCCGGCGGCGATCAACGAGTGCGCGGCAAGGGCGGGTACGTCGACCCGAAGGAAAAGATCCCGCGGCTGAACATCCTCGACGTGCAGAAGCAGATCCGCAGCATGCCCAAGCCGGTGGTGGCGATGGTCGCCGGATATGCGATCGGCGGCGGCCACGTGCTGCACGTCGTCTGCGATCTCACGATTGCCGCGGAGAACGCGCGCTTCGGCCAGACCGGCCCGAAGGTCGGATCGTTCGACGCGGGCCTCGGATCGTCGTATCTCTCGCGGATCGTCGGACAGAAGAAGGCGCGCGAGATCTGGTTCCTCTGCCGCCAATATGACGCGCAGCAGGCACTGGACATGGGGCTGGTCAATACAGTCGTCCCTCTCGATCAGCTCGAGACCGAGACCTTGAAATGGTGCCGCGAGATGCTCGCGCTCTCACCGATGGCACTGCGTTTCCTGAAGGCGGCGCTCAATGCCGACTGCGACGGGCAGGTCGGTCTTCTCGACCTCGGCGGCAGCGCAACGCTCCTTTATTACCTTTCCGAGGAGGCGCAGGAGGGGCGGGACGCGTTCGTTGAGAAGAGAAAACCCGATTTCAAGAAGTTCAAGAGATTTCCTTGAGAGCCTGGCTCCTCGCCGCCCGCCCCAAGACCCTCTCCGCGGCCGTCGTGCCGGTGTTGATGGGCTCTGCGCTTGCGGCGAATGAGCCGACGGCAATCACGTGGTGGGTGTTCTTCTGTGCGCTGTTCGGCGCGGTGCTGATCCAGATCGCGACGAATTTCATCAACGATGCGCTGGACTTCAAGAAAGGCGCGGACACATCGGAGCGACTCGGACCGATTCGGGTCACGCAGGCGGGGCTGATCAGCACGCGTACGGTGATGACCGCGGCGTGGGTCTGTCTCGCCGGCGCCGCATTGTGCGGAATTCCGTTGATCTACCGCGGCGGCTGGCCGATGTTGGTCATTGGACTCGCATCCATTGTCGCCGCGTATGCATATACGGGCGGGCCGTATCCACTCGCGTATCGCGGACTGGGTGAGGTTTTCGTAGTGATCTTCTTCGGGCTCGTGGCGGTTGGTGGAACGTTCTATGCGCATTCGCTGCAATTGACGCAGGGCGCGTGGCTCGCGGGATTTGCGGCGGGATCGCTGGCGACGGTGCTGCTCGTCATCAACAACCTGCGCGATGTCGACGGCGATCGCCGCAGCGACAAACGCACGACCGTCGTTCGATTCGGCGAGCGTTTCGCGCGCGCGGAGATCGTGTTCTTCACGCTGGCGCCGTTCGCGGCGGTGGCATTGATCGGGCGCCCCGGATTTCTGCTGACGCTGGTGGCTCTGCCGCTTGCGATCGGTGTGATCGTGCGCGTGATGCGCAGCCGCGGCGCGGAGCTCAATCGCTGTCTCGGAATGGCCGGCGCGCTGCAGTGGGCGTTCGGACTCTTGTTTGTGCTCGGCTCGATGTTCTGATGTTCGTCCACCGCTATTCGCTTCGGATGAAGGGGGCTTCCGGCTCTCGCGAAGGTGCGCTGCTGCGCGTCGGCGACGGATTCGCCGACGTGCACCCGTGGCCGTCGCTCGGCGACGCGCCGTTGGACGAACAGCTCGCGCTTCTCGCTCGCGGGGAGACCACGCCGTTAACGCGTGCGTCTCTGCGCTGCGCTGCGATCGACGCGGACGCGCGACGTCGCGGCGTGTCGCTGTTCGACGGATTGACGATTCCGCTCAGTCACTGGCCGGGCAACGATCCTCCGGCGGGGTTCGACACGGTCAAGTTGAAAGCCGTGCTGGACGTCCCGCCGCACGTGCGCATTCGCATCGACTTCAATGCCCGTCTCACACCGGACGAGTTTCTGCGCATTGCCGAAACACTGCCGCGGGAGCGGATCGACTTCATTGAAGATCCCACTCCATATGACGAGGAGACGTGGCGTTCCTTGCGTGCACGAACGGGCTTGCGCCTCGCGCTCGATCGCTTCGAAGGCGAGGCGGACGTTCTCGTTCATAAGCCGGCACTGCAGACGCATTGGCCGTCGCATCCGCACATTGTGGTGACGTCGTACATGGATCATCCGGTGGGCCAGTTCAGAGCCGCATATGTGGCGGCGACGCATGAGACCGATGCCCGTTGTGGGCTCTTTACGCACGTCTTGTACGAGTCCGATCCGTTCATCGAGCGCATCCAGTCCGATGGTGCGCGCTTGTTGCCGCCCCGCGGAACAGGTATCGGATTCGACGATCTTCTCGAGCGCTTGCCGTGGCAGAGGCTGAACGCATGATGGCGACAGTCCTCTTCTTCGCCGTCACGTTCGTCCTCGTTCTGGCCTGGAACAGGCTGTTCGGCCGCGTTCCCTGGCGCGCAGTCCTCGGCATCTGGCTGGCCATTTCGCTCTATCAAGGCGAGACGCTCTTCACGAACAAGATCGACGTCCCGGCGCGCTTCGCCTATCACGTCTATCCATGGAAGGCGCTCGGCCGCGAGCCGGTGAACGTCAATACGGGCCTGGTATTGCGCGAGATGGTCGCCTGGACCGAGACCGCCCGCGAGATCGTGAAATCCGGCGAGGCTCCGCTCTTCAATCGCCGCCTCGGTGCCGGCACGCCACTGCTCTCCGATCAGCAGAGCTCCATCGTCCACCCCTTCACGCTGCTCGGGCTGTTCCTTCCCATCGGCAAGGCGTGGACGCTCTCCGTTGCACTGCGCCTCTTCTTCGCGCTTTTTTTTCTTTTCGTATTTCTGCGCAATTGGGGATTTCGCGATGAGGCGGCATTCTTCGGCGCCATCGCCTACGGCTTTTCCACCTTTCACCTCGTGACGCTGCTGATGCCCCTCGGTCTGACGATCATGATGCTGCCGATGGCGCTGGCCACGACGGACGAGTTGATGCGCCGCCCGCGCGCCCGTTCCTATCTGGCCGTCGCCGGGGCGCTCGTCTGTACATTGCTGGCCGGACATCCCGAATCCGAATTGTGGGTCGGCCTGGCCACGGGCGCCTATGCGTTGTACATGGCGCTCGCGCTGCGCAAGTCGCGTTCCCTGGTCCTCGCGTCCGCGGCCGCATTGACCGCGGTTCTGCTCACGGCATTCTTCTGGTATCCGACGGCCGTGCTGTTGAAGTCGAGCAACCGTTACCGTCTCATGTCGGCGCTGCTCGCGCATCCGCTGCAGCATCACCTCGGCGCGCCGTGGTTCACCGTGCTCGTATCACCGAACATCCTCGGCACTGTACCGACGGGCAGTTATCGTCCGCCGGAGCCGCGTGCCGCGGATCTCCTCGATGATTACGGCGAAGTCGTCTGCGGCTACACGGGAATCGCCACGCTGGCGCTCGCGGTGGCCGCATTGCCGCTGGCGTGGCGGCGCAAGCCGGGCATGTTCGCGTTGGGACTCATTGCCGTGGGCGTGTTGATGTTTGCGGAGACGCCGGGCTGGCATGCACTGGTGCTGAAGATCCCGTTGGTCAATGTGTCCCAACTGCAGCGGTTCCGCGTGTTCTGGAATCTCGGGATCGTCATTCTGGGCGTCATCGCGCTCGACGCGTGGCTGCGCGGCGAGCTCGGAGCCCGGCGCATTGTGCTTGCATCGGTCTTTGTGCTGGCGACTCTCGGCCTGGTCTGGATCATCGGTCTGCCCGTGGTTCTTCCGCGCATGACCCGTTTCGAGCTCCTGCAGGTCCTGGCGCCGGGCGCGCTTCTCATCGCGCTGCCGTTCCTGACGCGTTTCCGCCGATTCGCAATCATCGTCACGGCGCTCACCTTCTGCGAGCTCGTGTTCACGACGTGGCGCAACAACCCACCCTCGTCGCCGAGCGATCTCTTTCCGGTGACGGGCGCCGTGGCCGCTCTGGACGATCATCCGCAGCCGTACCGGGTCGTCGCTCGCGGCACTGCATTTCTTCCGGATACGTTGGGCTTTTACGGCCTGGAAGACGTCAAGACGACCAGTCCGTTCAGCAGCTTCGAATATCTCCGGCTGTTCAATGGATATTTCCACGCCGAAGGGTTCGATGAGCTGGTCGGCACGACACACTATCCGTTCACGGATTTCCTCAATGTCCGGTACATCTACGTCGAGCCGGGTCAGAGTCCGGGGCGCGACGACGTTCGCGAAGTCTATCGCGGCCCGGATGGAGCCGTTTTCGTCAATGACAAGGCATTGCCGCGCTACTTCTTACCGGCGCATTTCGATGTGGAGCTCGACTACGGGAACGTCGTCGCGAGGATGACCAAGGTCGCCGACTATAGACGGCAGGCATTCGTCGACCACATTCCTTCGAAAGTGCAGCGCCTCGCGCCCGTGTTGTCCCGTGACGGCGGCGGCGGCGAAGTGCGAGTCGTGCAATATGGGCCGAGCTCGGTGGACCTCTCCGTCGACAGCCGCGGCTGGAACCTGCTCGCTTCCAGCGATACGTTCTGGCCGGGCTGGCGGGTGTATTGGAACGGAGAGCGGATGCCGCCGGTTCGCGTGAACGGAGCGTTTCTCGGCGTATTTGTTCCGCCCGGACACGGCACGGTGCGGTTTCTTTATCGGCCGAGGGAATTCGATCAGGGATTGGTGACGGCGGGAGCGACGCTGCTGGTCGTGATCGCCGCAATGTGCATTCATGTTGGACTTCGAAAGCGACGAAACGCATCTCCTCCTGAATCCGCGTACGTCTCCTGAGGAGCGCGCGCGGCTCGAGCGACTCTATGCGAGCGCGCCCGCGCTGGCGGGGCACGTTTGGCTGTCGACATCCGGAACGACCGGCGCTCTGAAACTGACCGCGTTATCGAAGCACGCATTGCTCGTTTCGGCGGCCGCCGTCAATCGACATCTGGTCGCCACGGAGTACGACGTCTGGTGCTCCGTGCTGCCGACATTTCACGTCGGCGGCCTCGGCATCCACGCACGTGCATTTCTCTCCGGCGCGCGCGTCGTGAGCGCCGCGTGGGATCCGCAGGAGTTCGCGTCTATGCGCGAAATCACGCTGGCGTCGCTCGTTCCTGCGCAGGTGAACGACCTCGTGCGCGAGGGTCTTCGGGTGCCGGCAAGATTGCGGGCCATTGTGGTGGGTGGCGGCGCGCTGTCCGACGATGTGTATCGACGCGGCCGCGACCTCGGCTGGCCGCTTTTGCCGAGCTACGGGATGACCGAGTGCTGCTCGCAGGTGGCAACGGCGACGCTCGATTCACCGGAGCTCCTCTTGCTCGATCACGTCGAGGCGCGCATCGAGTCCGACGGCCGGCTCGCATTGCGCAGTGATGCGCTGCTCACCGGTTATGCGACCGAGGATGGGTTCGTCGACCCGAAAATCGACGGCTGGTTCATGACCGAAGACATCGCGACAGTTGGCGGCCGCGTCCTTCGCGTGCTGGGGAGGAGCGGCGATTTCGTGAAGATCGGCGGCGAGTCGGTCGATCTCTCACGTCTCGACCGCATTCTCTCGGAGCTCGCCTTCGACGCTGCGGTCATCGCAGTGCCGGACGAGCGGCTCGGCCACGTGATCGCACTTGCGGTCGCCTCCGGCGATGCGGATGCAATCGTTTCCGCGTTCAATGCGCGGGTGTTCCCTTTCGAGCGCGCACGGCGGGTCATCCGAGTCGCCGAGATTCCGCGCACGCCGCTGGGCAAGATCATGCGAGCGCGTCTGCGATGATCGATTGCACGGGCTCCAAAATCCATGGAATAGCACCTTCCCTCATGCCGTTACGTGGGATCCCGACGCGGCAACGCGCTCTCTGACAAACGGACCGTAACTCGAACGCCAGCAAGGCACTTGCGGGCGTACGGATGAGCTGAAAATCCCGATGGAATACGAACCACCGGGGAGTCGTTATCGTGGTTTCCTACGCGACGCATCAACCGAGCAGGTTGACACGGTCGCGAGCGGGACCTACAATCCTCGGTCCCTGCAGCAGTTTCGGTAATCCGATCTTTTCAGCTCCAAAAACACCCGAGTGGTACACGTGTCCGGGTCAACCGGGATGGGTTCATGCGGTCCAACGCATTGGAAACATTCCGCTTGACACGGACGGAGGGGTTTGGCACTCTAGCCGCCCTTTCGGCGAGGCCGGTTCTTTGACAACTGAATAGGAAAGCAACGAAGGCAAACGTGATTCCTTTGAGCGACTGCTGTTAACAGCAGAGCTCAACAGAAACAAAAAGTAGTATCCGAATAGAACGACAGTGG
>Ga0209382_10001757_pt1 | contig 33439 bp, 31 predicted proteins | sample SoiMetdeltSBSDD5_FD_187599 | JGI IMG/M metagenome (GOLD analysis project Ga0209382, IMG submission 187599) | Bulk soil microbial communities from a Populus tree surrounding site in Tennessee, USA - Soil MetaG P. deltoides SBSDD5 (SPAdes) (version 2) | ecosystem: Environmental > Terrestrial >... | reverse complement strand
GATCACCTTGGCCAGCCGCTCACCCTCCTCGGGCTCGAAGGCGGGGCCGGTGTAGCTGTCGTCGTAGGCGATCTTGCCCATCATGCCGGTCTCGGTCTGCCCGATCTCCTTGATGCGCGGGTCCTCCAGGCGGGTGAGCGCGCTGGCGTAGGGCATGTGGGTATGGAACACGGCCGCCGCCTGCGGCAGCGCCTTGTGGATGGGCGCGTGGATGCAGTAGCAGGACCGCTCCACGTCGCCGGACCCGCGCTTCGCCTGGCCGTCGTCGATGCCGACCTCCATGAACGAGGAGGCCTTCACTTCCGACCAGTGCATCCCGAACGGGATCTGGTAGTAGCGGTCGGGCTTGCCCGGTACGACCCGGGTGAGGTGGTTGAAGATGCCTTCGTTGAACCCGTGCATCACGGCGATGCGGTGCGCGGCGGCGAGATCGACGCGCGCGTCCCACTCGGTGGCGCTGCAATCCTCCCGCGGGGTTGCTTCGAACGTCTGCTGCATGCGGTGTTTCTCCCAGTGCCGAGCCAGCCTGCAAGAAGCGTAGCTGCAACGCAGGCAATCGGCTAGCGGGGGAGCAGATGCAAGACTGATGCGTGGACGCAATACTGGTATGCCGACGAGGCCCGCATCGAGCTACGCGGCAGGCGTCGGAGTCTCCACGATCTACCTTTTGGGCGCGCCCGCCCACCGCCCAGCCGCCGTGTCGTCGCTCTCGCGGGCCTCGACCCAGCGCTCCTGGCCGTCGGCGTCCAGCTCCTTCTTCCAGAAGGGGGCGCGGGTCTTGAGGTAGTCCATGAGGAACGCGGCGGCATCGAAGGCGGCCTGCCGGTGCGCGGAGGCGGTCACCACCAGCACGATGTTGTCGCCGGGCCGGAGCGTGCCGACCCGGTGCACGATGAGGCTCGCCTGCAGCGGCCAGCGCGCCGCCGCCTCGGCCTCGTTGCGTGCCAGCTCGTCCTCGGTCATGCCGGGGTAGTGCTCCAGCGTCATGGCCGTAACGCCGGCCCCGGCGCTGTCGGCGCGGACCGTGCCCGTGAAGGTGACGATGGCGCCGATGTCGGTGCGGCCGGCGGTGAGGCGCTTCACCTCCGCGCCCACGTCGAAATCCTCGCGCTGCACGCGCACCGCCACGTCAGCCTCCCGTGACCGGCGGGAACAGGGCGATCTCGCGCGCGCCGGCGATGGGGGAGGCCGGCTGCACGTGCCTGCGGTCGATGGCGGCCCGCACCACGCCGGGCCGGGCGAAGGCCTCGGCATACTCCGGCCCCTGCTGCTCGAGCCAGGCAACGAGGTCGGCAACAGTGGCAATGCCGGCCGGCAGATCGAGGACCTCCTCGGCCTTGCCGATCTTCTCGCGCACCCAGGCGAAATACAGAAGCTTCACGGTCATCCAGCTGGTCTCCGTCGCCGTGCGCATTTCGCGGGGCCGTAGGTTGAGTCAAGCGAAGCGCAGACCCAATACTGGCGTGCCCCGAACGTGTTGGGTCTTCGGCTTCGCCTCGACCGAACCTACATTACCGCTCCATCGCCGTGCGCACCGCCGCCTTGAGGTAATCGTAGCCCGTCCACAGCGTCAGCAGGGCCGCAACCCACAGCAGGGCGAGACCGCTGGTGGTGACGCCGGGCACCAGCTTGTCGCCCGCGGGGCCCGCCAGCAGGATGCCGAGCGCCACCATCTGCAGCGTGGTCTTCCACTTTGCAAGCTGCGTCACGTGGACCTTGACGTTGAGCTCGGCCAGGAACTCGCGCAAGCCAGAGACCAGGATCTCCCGGCACAGGATGATAACGGCCGCGGCGATGTGCGCACGCGCAATGGTCTGGTCGTGGGTCAGCATCAGCAGCGTGGTGCCGACCAGCAGCTTGTCGGCGATCGGGTCGAGCATGCGACCCAGCAGCGACTGCTGGCGCCAGACGCGGGCCAGGAAGCCGTCGAGCCAGTCGGTGATGCAGGCGACCACGTAGATGGCCAGCGCCCACCAGCGGCCGGCATCGCCGGGGATCAGGATGAGGCAGAGCGCCACCGCCGGGACGGCCAGAATGCGCAAATACGTGAGCAGGTTCGGCAGACTGGCGGCCCTGATGCTCCCCGGCGTTGTGGCGGCAGATTCCATAGTCAGAACAAGAGCATTAGGGCCATGGGGCCGTCAATGCTCATGGGCGCGCAGGGGCATTCACGAGTTGGGCATTTGCAGGCGGCCGCGCACTCCCATATCTGTGGCGAGGTTTCCAACAGGAGAGAGCGAACGTGAGTCGGGATATTCCCAAGCCTTGGACGGAGACACCGCCGACGGGGATGCTGGTGCTGGCGGACGGTACCGTCATCCGAGGGCAGGGGCTGGGCGCCACCGGCTGGGCGGTGGGGGAGGTGTGCTTCAATACGGCCATCACCGGCTACCAGGAGATCCTGACCGACCCATCCTACGCCGGACAGATCATCACGTTTACCTTCCCGCACATCGGCAACGTCGGCGCCAATCCCGAGGACACCGAGACCTCGAATCTCGCCATGCGCTCCGGCGTGCGCGGCTGCGTCTTGCGGGCCAGCGTCACGGAGCCCGCCAACTACCGGGCGGCGGAGCCGCTGGATCGCTGGCTCAAGGCGCGCGGCATCATCGCGCTGACCGGGCTGGACACACGCGCCCTGGTCGCGCGCATCCGCGAGAAGGGCATGCCCAACGGGGTAATTGCGCACGAGCCGTCCGGCCGGTTCGAGATGGAGCGGCTGCTGCGCGAGGCCAGGGCGTGGCCGGGGCTGGAAGGCATGGACCTGGTGCCGGAGGTGACCGCCGGGCAGAGCTACACCTGGGACGAGACGCGCTGGCTGTGGGGCAAGGGTTACGATCGGCAGGAGAAACCAGACCTGCACGTGGTCGCCGTGGACTACGGCCTCAAGCGCAACATCCTGCGCTGCCTGGCCACGGCCGGCTGCAAGGTGACGGTGGTGCCGGCCAAGACCACGGCCCAGGACATCCTGGAGCGCAAGCCCGACGGGGTGTTCCTCTCCAACGGCCCGGGCGATCCGGCGGCCACGGGCGAGTACGCGGTGCCCGAGATCAGGGCGCTGGTGGACTCAGGGCTCCCGGTGTTCGGCATCTGCCTCGGCCATCAGATGCTGGGGCTCGCCATCGGTGCCAGGACCCGCAAGATGCACCAGGGTCACCACGGCGCGAACCATCCCGTGAAGGACTTCACCACTGGCAAGGTGGAGATCACCTCCATGAACCACGGCTTCGCGGTGGACCGCGACACCCTGCCGGCGGATGCCGAGGAGACGCATCGCTCGCTGTTCGACGGCTCCAACTGCGGGCTGCGGCTGAGGGCCAGGCCGGTGTTCTCGGTGCAGTACCATCCGGAGGCCTCGCCGGGACCCGAGGACAGCCACTACCTGTTCCGCCGCTTCGTCAACCTGATGCGTGCGAGGAAGGGGTTGCCGGAGATAGCGGAGCGGTGAGGTCACCGTAGGTTGGGTCGAGCGCAGCGAAGACCCAACGCAACTGGAGCACTCCCGAACCTGTGTTGGGTCTGCGCTGCGCTTGACCCAACCTACGCCTCCAACCCCAGAGTATTACGGCACCAGCATGGCCGGTGGCTGCGGCTCTGTGACCTGCCGTGTTCAGCAGACATTCAGCCGATCGACTGCACGCTCGCATGGTCCGCCTGTTGACGTTGGCGGGCCTTCGCAAGGGCGGCGCTGATCAGCGTGGGCTCTACGCAACCGACTTGCGGGGTGGAGCGTTCTCGTTTGCCGGGGCAACAGCTCGAGGAGATCTGATACATGTCTCGTACACGCACTGTTCTGTTCAGTCTGACCGCGGCAGCGCTGCTCGCTCCGGCGGCGGCGTTCGCCGGTGCCGAGGCGCCCCTGGTGGCGGCGCCGCGTGCCCAGAGCTCGGTGGTCGAGCAGGTACAGTGGTGGGATCTCGGACGGTGCCGCTCCTGGCGCCGCGAGTGCGCCGACCGCTGGGGGTGGCGTACGCCGCGCTGGTACCGGTGCCTGGCGCGCCACGGCTGCGATCGTCATCGGTACGGCGACCGCTGGGACTGATCGGCGACCGACAGGGGTCCAGACTACCCGACAGCATGTGCGGGCGGCGCATCCTGAGGGCGCGCCGCCTTTTTTCAAGGCAGCGCTGACAGGCGGTGCCCCCGGCTCGACGCCCGGCAATCGGCGCCTCCGCCGCTCGCGCGTTGGCAGCTTTCGCATGTGCACAACAAATCGATGGTGCCCCCATCGATTTGGCCCTATAACTCTCGCAGGCAGGCCGCGCGTGGCGGCGGTAGGCCGTTGCTGGCGAGGGTCGCGATGGCAGCGATTGTCGAGTTTGTCCTCAACGGGCGCAAGCGGGTGGACGCGGTGCCGGGCAACCGGCTGCTGCTCGACCACCTGCGCGAGAGCGCCGGGCTGACCGGCACCAAGACCGGCTGCGACGGGGGTGAATGCGGCGCTTGCACCGTCCTGGTGGATGACCGGCCCACGCTCGCGTGCCTGACGCTGGCGGCGACCGTTGCCGGCCGGCGCGTGGATACGGTGGAGGCGCTCGGCCAGGGGGGCGCGCTGTCGGCGGTGCAGCGCGGCTTTCACGAGAAGCTCGGCTCCCAGTGCGGCTACTGCACGCCCGGCTTCGTCATGGCCTCGGCCGGCCTCCTGCGCCGCAATCGGCAGCCGACGGATGAGGAGATCCGCGAGGCGCTCGGCAGCAACATCTGCCGCTGCACGGGGTACGTGAAGATCATCGAGGCGGTGCGGTTTGCCTCGGAGCTGCTGGCCTCGGGGGAGGCGCGGCATGCGTAGACGGGCGAAATGGCGAATGGCCAATGGCGAATGGTGGGCCTCCATTCTCCACTCCCCATTCGCCATTCGTCTATGGCGAGAGGCCCGCCCATGAACGAGATCGTCCCCACCCATTCCATCGGCGGCTACGTGCCGATGGTCGACGGGCCCGAGAAGGCGTCGGGTCGTGCGCGGTATACAGCCGATTTCATCGCGCCGGGGACGCTGGCGGGGCGCATCTACCGCAGCCCCTACGCCCATGCCGAGATCATCGATGTCGACGTCTCCGAGGCGGCGCGGCTGCCCGGTGTGGTGGCCGTCCTTACGGGGGCGGATTGCGACAGGGCCTTCGGTGTGCTGCCGATCGCCCGTAACGAGCACCCGCTGGCCCGGGGCAAGGTACGCTACCGGGGCGAGCCGGTGGCGGCGGTGGCGGCCGTCGACGAGGCCACCGCGGAGAAGGCCGTGCGGCTCATCAGGATGCAGGTGCGAGCGTTGCCGGCCTACTTCAAGGCCGCCGACGCCCTCGCGTCCGGAGCAGTGCCGCTGCACGAGAGCAAGCCCGGCAACATCGAGCGCGATGTCCACTTCGAGCTCGGCAGCGTGGCGGAGGGCTTCGCCGCGGCCGACCTGGTGCGGGAGGGCACCTACAACTGCGCCGAGGTGTGCCAGAACCAGATGGAGATGCACGCCGCCGTCGCCGAGTACGACGCTGTTCGCGACCGCATGACCGTGCATGCCTCCACGCAGGTGCCGTACTACGTGCACCTGATGCTGGCGCACGTGCTCGACATGGACATGTCCAGGATCCGTGTCGTGAAGCCGTACGTGGGTGGCGGCTTCGGCTGCCGCACCGAATGCCTCAACGTAGAGCTGATCGCTGCGCTGCTCGCACGCAAGGCCGGCGGCACGGTGCGCATCGTGCTGAGCCGCGAGGACACATTCATCACGCACCGCGGCCGGCCGGAGACCGACATCCGCCTGCGCATCGGGCTCACCATGGCCGGCAAGATCACCGCGGTCGAGTGTGCATGCATACAGCGCGGGGGTGCACACTCGGGCTACGGCGTGGTGACGATCCTCTATGCAGGCTCGATGCTCTATGCCCTCTACAACCTCGACAACGTCAAGTACACCGGCAGGCGCGTCCTCACCAACACGCCCCCGTGCGGCGCCTTCCGCGGCCATGGCACGGTGGATATCCGCTTCGCCTTCGAGAGCCTGCTCGACGAGATGGCGCACGAGGTCGGGCTCGACCCCATGGAGGTGCGCCGCGCCAACCTCCTCAAGGCGCCCACCTTCACGGCCAACGATCTGATGGTGAGCAGCTACGGCTTGCCCGAGTGCATCGACTGGGTCGCGAAGGAGAGCGGCTGGACCGAGCGCCGGGGCCGGCTGCCCAGAGGCAAGGGCCTGGGCTTCGCCTGCTCGCACTACGTCTCCGGCGCCTCCAAGCCCGTGAACTGGACCGGCGAGCCGCACGCCACCGTAAAGCTCAAGCTCGACTTCGACGGCTCGGTCGTGGTGCTGACCGGCGCCGCCGAGATCGGCCAGGGCTCCTCCACAATCCTGGTCCAGACCGTGGCCGAGGTGCTCGGCCTGGACATCGGCCGGGTGCGGATCGTGTCCGGCGATAGCGACGTGGTGCCCAAGGACAACGGGTCCTACTCCTCGCGCGTCACCTTCATCGTCGGCAATGCCGCCATCGACGCAGCCAACAAGCTGAAGGGCGTCCTGGTCGCGGCCGCGGCACGCCGGCTGGAGGCCGCGCCGGAGGACATCGAGTGCCTGGGCGAGGTCTACCGCGCCGGCGCCCAGGATAAGGGCCTCACCTTCCAGGAGGTCGTGGCGGAGGCGCTCAAGGACGGCGGCACGGTGACGGTCACCGGTACCTACTCCACCATTCCGGAGTCTCACGGAGGCAAGAAGTACCGCGGCGCGGCCATCGGCGCCACCATGGGCTACAGCTACTCGGCCCAGGTGGTGGAGGTGACGGTGGACGAGGAGACCGGCGAGGTGACGGTCGACAAGGTATGGGTGGCCCACGACTGCGGCAAGGCGTTGAACCGGCTCACGGTGGAAGGCCAGGTGCAGGGCTCGGTGTGGATGGGGATGGGCCAGGCCATGAGCGAGGAGGCGGGCTACCACGACGGCCTCCTCCTGACCGCCAACATGCTCGATTACCGCGTGCCGACCATCCAGGATTCCCCGCCCATCGAGGTCGGCATCGTCGAGAGCAACGATCCGCATGGGCCCTTCGGCGCCAAGGAGGCCGGCGAGGGCTCCCTCGCGGCGTTCCTGCCCGCGCTCACCAACGCCATCGCCGACGCTATCGGGCTGCGCTTCAATACGCTCCCCGTCACTCCCGACCGCGTGTTCGCGGCCATCGAGCGGCGCGAGCGCTTGAGACCTGGGTCAGACCCCTCGCCTCCAGCGCTGCAGTTGAAAGCCACACGTCGAGGCGAGGGGTCTGACCCCGTTCCGAACGGGAGTGCGTGATGGAGGCTTTGCCCGAGTTCGAGCTGCTGTCGCCCGCGACGCTCGCCGAGGTGCTGGCGGCCCGCCAGGCGTACCCGGAGGCCAGGCTTCTGGGCGGCGGCACCGATCTCGTGGTCAACATCCGCCGTGGCATCGAGGCGCCGCCAGTCCTGATCGAGACGAGCCGGGTGGCCGAGTTGCGCGCGATTCAAGCCGACACCGGCGGCCTTAAGATCGGCGCCTCCGCCACGCTCTCGGAAATCTCGCACCATCGCGGCGTGATCGCGCACTTCCCGGTCGTGGCCCAGGCCGCGGCCTCCATCGCCGGGCCGACCCACCGCGAGATGGGCACGCTGGGCGGCAACCTCTGCCTCGACACCCGCTGCATCTTCTACAACCAGAGCCAATGGTGGCGCGCGGCCAACAACCACTGCCTCAAGACCACGGGCCAGATATGCCATGTGGCGCCTCGGAGCCGCGGCGTTTGCTTCGCCACCTTCAGCGGCGATCTGGCTCCGGCCCTCATGACCCTCGACGCTGAGGTGGACCTGGCCGGACCGAGCGGCCGGCGCACGCTGCCCTTGAAGGACCTCTACATCGGCGATGCCCGCCACGACGGCTCCGGCCGGGGCGACGGCAAGCGCTACCTCGCCCTCATCCCCGGCGAGCTGGTCGTGAGCGTACGCGCCTCGGCCGTTCCCGGACTGCGCTCGGCCTACGACAAGGTCCGCATCCGCCGGTCCATCGAGTACCCGGTGGCCGGTGTGGCGGTGGCGCTGCGGCGCGAGGCCGATACGCTTGCCGACCTGCGCGTCGCCATCACCGGCACCAACCCGCGCCCCGTCCGGCTGGAGGGCACGCGCGAACTCACCGGCGGTCCACTCGACGACCGTGTGCTGCAGGGCCTCGACGCCCTGGTGCGCGACCAGATCATGTCGATGAAGACGACGTTCACGCCCGGCCACTACCGCCGCCGCGTCGCCGCGGTCCTGGCCCGCCGTCTGGTGCAGCGGCTGTGGCAGGGGTGACGGGGTCAGACCCCTCGCACGGAGGCCGTCTTTCGTAGGTTGGGTCGAGCGGAGCGAGACCCAACGCATCTGGGCGGCCCGGCAATTGTTGGGTCTGCGCTTCGCTTGACCCAACCTACGCGACCGTCCCCACTGACACGGCCGGGAGTCTCCCCCCAGCCGTGCCGTCGGCGCCCGGAACGCGAGACTCTCAACCATGGCACCGGCGCCTATCAAAGCGCGGATGGGTTAAAGTTGTATAAAGGATAGTGGCCTTTGCTGCCGCCGGGCACATTGGCGGCCCTTGCGATTCGGCCCGCCCCCATCTACCCACAGGCCGTTGCCGCCGCCCGCATCGCCGGATCTCCAGGCGATCGCGCGAATCGGGCTATCCGATAACCGATGGGAAACCAGGCACCGGTCACCGAGCAGTTCTTCGCCGAGCTCGACCAGCTCGGCGTGGCGCAGGTGCGCGACCAGCTGGCCGCCGGGGCGTGGGGCAAATCCGGCCGGCGGGTGAAGCTCGCCAAGCTGTGGCTGGAAGACCAGGATCGGGCGGAGGCCGCCGCCCATGCCGAGATCGCCCGCGGCTCGCAGCATGCCGCCAACCGCTCCGCCGATGCGGCCGAGCGCAGCGCCGACACGGCCGACGCCGCCTACGCCATGGCCCGGGACGCCAATTTCCGCGCGGCGCTGGCCATCGCCCTCGCCGCCGCCGCACTCGTCGTGCAGGTCGCGCTGGCTTGGCTGCGGTTGTCCTGACCGTCAGAGCCGCCCCGGGGGAGACGGGGCGGCGGCCCGGTCCGCGCGCGCTGCCAGGTAGCCCTGCGAGCGCATCTCGGTCAGCCGCGACACTGTGCGCTCGAACAGGAAATGCACGTCGCCCTTGGGGTACAGGCCGTCGGGCTCGGCAGCGGCGGAGGCGATGAGCCCGACGCGGCTGTCGTAGAGCGTGTCGATCAGGTTGACGAAGCGGCGCGCCACGTCGCGGCGCTCGGACGCCATCACTGGGATGCCGTCAAGAAAGACCGTGTGGAACTGGTGCGCCAGGGCCAAATAATCCACGGTGCCCAGCGGTTGCTCGCACAGCTCCGCGAACGTGAACCGGGCGAGGCCCATGGCGGCCAGCGGCACCCTGAGCTGGCGGCCCTTCACCTCCAGCTCCGCCGGCGCTCCGGGCTGGCCGCCCGACAGCTCGGACCAGAGCCGGTCCATGGCGGCCTTGGCCTCCGCGTCCACCGGCGTGAAGTAGAGCGCCTTGCCGGCCAGCTTCTCCAGGCGGTAGTCGCGCGCGGCCGCAAGCTCCACGATGTCCATGCGCTCCTCGATCTGCTCGATGAACGGCATGAACAGCTGACGGTTGAGGCCGTTCCTATAGAGCTCGCGAGGGGGCACGTTGGAGGTGGCCACCACCACCACCTGGGCCTCCATGAGCGCCTTGAACAGGCGCCCCAGGATCATGGCATCGGCGATATCGGTGACATGCAACTCGTCGAAGCAGAGAAGGCCGGTCTTGGCGGCAATCCCCGCTGCCACATGGGCGATAGGGTCGCCGGACACGCTCTGGCGCGCCACCGCCAGCCGGTCGTGCACGTCGGCCATGAACTCGTGGAAATGGGCGCGGCGCTTCTGGCGGAACGGGACGGTCTCGAAGAACAGGTCCATCAGCATGGTCTTGCCGCGGCCGACGGGACCGAAAATGTAGAGGCCCCTGGGGGGTGGTTCGGCGCGTCCAAACAGCCCCGCCAGCCCGCCGCCGCGTTGCCGCCAGCGCCCCAGGCGGCCTGACAGCTCGCCGAGCTTGGCAATGCATTGGCACTGGGCAGGATCGGCGGCGATCGCGCGTTTGGCGAGGAGCGCACCGTAAGCGGCAGCGAGGGGCATCGGCGTCTCGGCTAGCGCGCCGGCAACGCCCGGTCAACGCGGCTCGGCGCGCTGCGGCTGCCTGCGACGTGGGCGCCTGCCTGTGGCGCAAGACGAGTTGCCACCTCTTTGCGGCGTTGCAGCAACGGGTCAGTGCGTTGCATTGTCACGATTATTTGTTTCCACGGAACTGCCTCGATCAAGCTGGATTGTGCATTGCGGTAGCAATCCTTAGATGGGAGTTGCCGGGCCGCGAAGCAAAGCGGCTGATACAACAAAACAAACATCGAGGTACATCATGAGCGAGCTTGTTGCCGGCGAGGGCATCGTCCGCCGGCTGTGGCCGACGGAGACCGATAAGTTCCGTGACCACCTCCTGCGGCTGGATAAGGAAAGCCGCCGCCTGCGCTTTGCCCACTCCGTGACGGATGCCTTCATCGAAGAGTACGCCCGGCGGATGACGCAATACGGCAGCCTGGTCTACGGCCATGTCGTCGATGGCACGGTGCGGGGTGCCGCCGAGCTGCGCCGCCTGGGCGATACCTGGGGCGACGAGGCCGAGGCTGCCTTCTCTGTGGAGCGGCCCTGGCAGGACCACGGCGTCGGCACCGAGCTGATGGGCCGCGTGCTCCGGGCCGCGCGCAACCGCAACATCGGCCGCCTCTACATGAGCTGCCTGGCTGACAACGCCAAGATGCAGGCCATCGCCCGCAAGCATGCCGCGCTTCTGCGCTACGAGTCCGGCGATGTGGTCGGCGAGATCCTGCCTGCCCAGCCCAGCTATCTGTCCCTGGCGACGGAGGCGGCCCAGGACCGCATGGGCTTCATCATCGCGGTGCTCGACCTGCAGGCCCGGCTGGTCCGCGCGGCGTGATGGCGTAGGGCGGGTTAGGCCGAAGGCCGTAACCCGCCCTCTTCGGCGGTGTATCGGCGGATTACGGGCTACGCCCTAATCCGCCCTACAAATTCAGGCTTTCGCCTCGCCCTCGGCAGGTACTTCGGCGGCCGTCGCCTCGGCAAGGAGGCGTTGGGCCTGGCTCACCCAGTCGTCCTTCTCGACGCGGCCCTCCAGGCCGAGTGCCTCGTCGACATTAGCGATGTCGTCGTCGGAGAAGTTGGCGATCTGCTCGAACTTGATGACACCGAGGCCGGCCAGGCGCTCCGCCAGCTCCTGCGAGATGCTCGTGATCTGGGTAAGATCGTCGGGCGCGCCCTTGGGCTTCTTGAAGCCCTTGAAGGCGGCGTTGAGGCGCTTGGCGCGGGCGTCCGTGCGCTCGAAGATGCGGGCGGCCTTGCCGCGGCGGCCGCGCAGGTAATAGAGCTTGGCGCGGCGGACCTTGCCGCGGCGCAGCACCTCGATATTGGCGATGTAGGGCGAATAGATCGGGAACACGCGCTCCACGCCCTCGCCGTACGAGATCTTGCGTACGGTGAAGCTCTCGTTGAGGCCGCTGCCCGAGCGGGCCATCACCACGCCCTCGTACGCCTGCAGCCGCGATGTCGTCTTCGGCTCGGCCGGCTTGCCCCTCCTCTTGTCCTTGGGGTCCGCCTCGGCGACCTCGATCACCTTGACCATGACCCGCACGGTATCGCCGGGGGCGAACTCCGGCACCATGCGCTGTGCCGTGACGGCGCGAATCTGGGCGCGCTCGATCTCCTGGATGATGGTCGGGGTCATGGGAAGCCTCAGGACTGTCGGACTAGGCGCGTAAAGCCTCGTCCACCTGGATGGAGCGGCCCGCGCAACGGTTGTTTCGGAAGCCAATGGCGCGCGGTTCTAGCGGACTTGGCGGCCGTTGTCGATGGGTTGGCGCAGGAAATGCCGAAAGTGGCGATGGTGAGTGGCGAATGGCGAATTGAACCACCATTCGCGATTTGCCCATTCGCCATTCGCCCGCCCGAAGGGCGGTTATTTCTTGCCCCAGTCGTCGTCCTCCAGCGAGTTGCCACTCTTCTTCTGCTGCTCGATGATCTTCTTGTACTCGTCCGGGATCTGCTGGGAGCGCGCGGCGGCCTGCAGGGTCTGCGGGAACCATAGCGCGATCTGCGGGAAGTAGAACACGAGTCCGATGCAGATCACCTGCAGGATCATGAACTGGAACATGCCGTTGTAGATGGTGGCCAGGCTCCAGTCCTTGACCACCTGCTTGAGGTAGTAGGCCGACATCGCCACTGGCGGCGACAGGAAGGCCGTCTGCAGCGTCACGGCCGTCAGGGCCCCGAACCAGACGAGGTCTATCTTCAACGCCGCGACAACTGGATAGAAGATCGGCAGGAAGACCAGGATGATCGCCGGCCACTCGAACGGCCAGCCCAGGAGGAAGATCAGAACCAGCACCAGGATCAGCATGACCGTCGTCGGCAGCTGGAACGACAGGAGCGTATTGGTGATCCAGTTGGCCGTTCCGAGCCGGGCGAACACCGCGCCGAAGATGTTGGAGGTGACCGCGAGCAGCAGCACCATGCTGGATGTCGACATGGTCGAGGTGAGCGCCCGTTGCAGCGCGGCCAGGCTCAGTTTGCGGTAGGCCAGCGCCAGCAGCAGGGCGCCGGCGCTGCCGATGCCGGCGGCCTCCGTGGGCGTGGCAAGGCCGGCGAGGATCGATCCGAGCGTCGCCGCAATGAGCCCGAGAAGCGGCACGACGCCGTACACCACCTCGCGCAGCAGGACCGGGAGCGAGTGGACGCGCTCCTCCTTGGGCACCGGCGGTCCGAGCTTGGGATTGATGAGGCTGCGGAACATGAGGTAGGCGATGTAGAGGCCGGCCAGCAGGAAGCCGGGACCAAAAGCCGCCGCGTAAAGGTCGGCCACCGAGACCCCCAGTACCGGGCCCATCACGATCAGCATCACCGACGGCGGGATCAGAATGCCGAGCGTGCCTCCGGCCGTGATGGCACCGGCGGAAAGCTTCGGGTCATAGTTTGACTTGATCATGATCGGCGAGGCCATGATGCCGAGCACCGTCACGGCCGCGCCGACGATGCCGGTCGCCATGGCAAACACCGTGGCGGTGAGGACCACCACCAGGTAGAGCGCGCCACGAACGGGCGCCAGCAGCAGGCGGAACGCCGTGAACAGCCGCTCCATCAGGCCGGCCTGCTCGGTGATGAAGCCCATGAAGATGAAGAGCGGCACCGCCGCCAGCAGCTCCTCCTTCATCATGCCGATGGTTTGGAAATAGGCGAGGTCGAAGACCGTATGGCCCATTCCGATATAGCCGAACGTGAAGGCGAGAAAGAGCAGCGTGAACGAGATCGGCACGCCGATGAAGATGGCTCCCAGCAGGACCAGGAGCATGACGAGGCCGATGGCAGCTTCCCCGGTCATATCTCGACCTTCTCTTTATGCTCGAGTTCGATCCCGGTGCGCGCCATGTAGAAGCTCTTCAGAAACTCCGAGAGACCCTGGATGAGAAGGAGGCCGCAGGCGATGGGCACGATGAACTTGAACGGCCACAGGATCGGCCGCCACGGCGTCTGATCCGACATCTCGTTGATGAGAAAGGAGTAGAACGCCTCGTTGTAGCTGATGATGCCGAGCGCGATGAGGCTCGGGAAGAAGAACACCACGTAGGAGATCGAGTCGATCACCCCCCTGGTCCGTGGCGTGAAGTTGTCCCAGAAGAAGTCGGTGCGGATGTGCGCGCCCTTGTGCAGGGCGTAGGCGGCGCCGAGCATGAACAGCGCGCCGTAGAGCATGTAGGTCACGTCGTACGACCAGACCGTGGGAGCGTGGAAGACGTAGCGGGCGATCACCTCGTAGGCCACTGCGCCGACGAGCGGGATCGACATCCAGGAGAAGATCGTGCCGGTGAAATCGGTGAACGTGTCGATGACCCGGATGGCGGCGATCAGCGCTCGCGACGGTCGAGCTTCAGCCATGAACCGCGTCCTCACGAGCCTGAGCTCGGTTCTGAACCTGATGCAATTTCCATTCCCCCTATGGCAGGCGCGTACCGATTGCTTGGAAAAACGAGGAGCGGCTGTCAAGGCCGCTCCTCGTCTCAGCTCAGCTCAGTTCTTCTCCGGGAAGTAGATGTTCGCGGCGAAGGAGTGGGGCGGGAAGTAGAACCGCTTGTAGGGCACCACGATGCTCGCGTAGGCCCGCTGCGAGTCGTGGACCTTCTTGAAGAACGGGTTCTTGGCGCCTTCCTCGGCCGCCAGCTCGTCCCATTTCTTGAGGAACAGGCGCAGGATCTCGGCCGGTGTGCGCAGCACCTGCACGCCGTGCTTCTCCTGCATCTCCTTGACGGCGTCGGCGTTCTGCTTCTGCCACTTCGCCCACCAGATCAGGAAGGCCTCGTTGGCTGCCGACTTGATGATCTCCTGCTGCTGGCCGGTGAGCGACTTCCACACATCGCCGTTGATGATCAGCTCGCCGATGGTGACGTTCTCGTGGATGCCCGGGGTGTAGTGGTACTTCCACACGTTCTGGAAGCCGAGCCTCAAGTCTTCGATGCCGCCCACCCACTCGGCGCAGTCGATCACGCCGCGCTGGGCGGAGGGGATGATCTCGCCACCCGGCATGTTGACGACGGTGAAGCCGAGCGCCTGCCACACCTCGCCGGCCATGCCGGTCTGGCGGCACTTCATGCCCTTCATGTCCTCCACCGTCTGGATCGGCTTCTTGAACCAGCCGAACGCCTGCGGTCCGGACGGGAGGATCGGGATCACGACGACGTTGAGCTTGAGCTCCTTCTGGTAGAATTCGTTGTAAAGCTCGATACCGCCGCCCTGGTAGTACCAGCCCATCACGTCGATGAAGTCCATGCCGAACGTGCCGCCAGGGCCGCCGGTGAACAGGATCGCGGTCTTGTTCTTGCCGGTCCAATACCCGGCCCAGCTGTGGGCGCCGTCGAGCACCTTCTTGTGGGTCGCGTCGAGCACCTCGAAGGCGGGCACGACCTGGCCTGCCGGCATGGTCTCGATCTTCAGCGAGCCGCCCGACAGCTTGTCCACCCGCTCGGCGAAGTAGGTGAAGTTCTCGTAGAGCGTCAGCGAGGCAGGCCAGGTCGCCTGCATCTTCAGGCTTCTTGATTGCGCCTGGGCATCCTGCACGTTGAGCCCGCCACAGGCGAGAAGCGCGCCCGCACCGGCCGCGATCACGGAAAGCAGTCTGTTGGGTAGTCGCATTCGCATTTCCTCCGCTATGGCTGTCGCTTTTTCGAAGCTTTTTGTTCCAGCCTATGCGGAACCAGATGCCTTGTCGCCCGTTTTTTGCAGATCTGCGTTGCCGTACGTGCCGAGCGACCACCCGTCGCGCACCAGGGGGCAGCCCCTTTGCCGCCGAAGCAGAGGTTCACACGCGCATATGCGTAAGGATCTGGCTCGGCGAGGTTCCGGAACAGCTCAAGCTACGCGGTCCTCAGGTGGCCGCAGCCGATCCTAGTGCACCGCCGCCCCCGTCTTCTCGGCAAGCTCTTCCCTGGTTACTCCGGGCGCCAGCTCGACGAGCTTCAGCCCCGCCTGGGTGACCTCGATCACGCCGAGATCGGTGATGATCAGGTTCACGACGCCGACGCCGGTCAGTGGAAGGTTGCACTTGTCCAGGATCTTCTTGTCGACCGAGCCGTCCTTCTTCTTGGCGACGTGCTCCATGACGACGACGACGCGTTCCACCCCGGCGACCAGGTCCATCGCCCCGCCCATGCCCTTCACCATCTTGCCGGGGATCATCCAGTTGGCGAGGTCGCCGCTCTCCGACACCTGCATGGCGCCAAGGATCGCAAGGTTGATGTGCCCGCCTCGGATCATGCCGAAGCTGTCGGCGGAGGAGAAGAAGCTCGAGCCCGGCAGCGTCGTCACGGTCTGCTTGCCGGCGTTGATGAGGTCAGGATCCACCTCGTTCTCGGTGGGGAATGGGCCGATCCCCAGCAGGCCGTTCTCCGACTGCAGCATCACGGTCATCCCGTCGGGAATGTAGTTGGCGACCAGTGTCGGCAGGCCGATGCCGAGATTGACGTAGTAGCCATCGCGCAGCTCTTTGGCGGCGCGCTCGGCCATCTGTTCGCGGGTCCAGGGCATGTTGGGTGCTCCAGCGGTCAGTGGTGAGTTAGGTCGTCAGTCGTCAGTGGTCAGTCGTCAGTGGTGGACGATTGTCAGCTGCTGAGGGTCTGCCGTCCTCGATGCTGCGGATCAGGGCCCGCAGCATCTTGCTGACGCGGATGGCAACCTCTCGACACGGAGCGGCCCTCTCCGCATCAGCCACCTTTGGTCGGGACACCAGCAGAAGGTGCGTCTCGAGCTCTCGAACGGAACCCTGCGCAATCCTCAGAAAATTGAGAAAATTGCCCGTTTGATTTCGGCCGTAGCCTTCCGCGATATTGGCGGGAATTGAAACGGCAGCTCTGCGGATCTGCGCGGACAGCCCGTAGGTCTCCTCACGCGGGAAAGTTGCGGTCAATCGATAACATTGCTCAGCAAGCGTCATCGCCATCTGCCAAACTTCAAGGTCCTCGTACGACTGGACTTTCGGCCGCATGGCGCGCTCCACTGACCACTGACCACTGACCACTGACCACTGACCACTTACGATCTTCGCACCGTCCGCTGCTCGATGCGCTTCTCCGGCGTAGCGTTGAGGACGATGCGCTGCACGAAGATGCCCGGCGTATGGATCTGGTCGGGGTCAAGCTCGCCGGTCTCGACCAGGTGCTCGACCTCGGCGATGGTGATCTTGCCGGCCGTCGCCACGTTCGGATTGAAATTGCGCGCCGCCATCCGGTAGACGAGGTTGCCGGACTTGTCGCCCTTCCAGGCCTTGACCAGCGCCACATCCGCCTTGAGCGACCGCTCGAGCACGTACTTCTGTCCGTCGAACTCGGTCACCGGCTTGCCTTCGGCGACTACCGTGCCGTAGCCCGTCTTGGTGTAGAAAGCGGGGATGCCCGCGCCCCCCGCCCGCAGCTTCTCGGCCAGCGTGCCCTGCGGCGTGAACTCAAGCTCCAACTCGCCTGCGAGGTACTGGCGCTCGAACTCCTTGTTCTCGCCGACGTAGGAGGCGATCATCTTCTTGATCTGGTGCGTTTCGAGCAGCAGGCCGAGGCCGAAGCCGTCGACGCCGGCATTGTTGGAGATTGCGGTCAGGCTCTTGGCGCCGGAGTCGCGCACGGCCGCAATCAGCGCCTCGGGAATGCCGCACAGGCCAAAGCCGCCGACGGCCAGCACCAGCCCGTCTTTGATGACGCCGTCGAGTGCCGCCTTGGCACTGGGATAGACCTTGTTCACTGCAGCAACCCTCGCTTCTCCTGCCGGCATGCCTCCACGTCGTTCATGCCGCTTCTTGTGCTTGCGTACAAACTGAAGTCGGCGCCCGTTCAAGTCAATGTGACGGGACGGATGCCGGGTTGCTGCCTGGAGATTGGGCTTGCCGGCGCAGATGTCGTGCGCCCCGGGGTGGTCAGAGCCTCAGGATTTCTGATATCGCGGCCGTCCGGGTGTCGCTCTCGCCCTCGTGCCCCAGCAGGCCGGGGAGAGACGATGCACCAGTGGCGGATCGACGCCGGGCGCGGAGCGGCGCTGGCCCTGCACCCACAGCGGCTTGGTCATGGCCAATCTCGCAAGTCCCGCAAATTTCAGGATCCCCTTGGGCAGGCATGGGACGAAACCCAAGCACGCTCCAGGCCTAAGACCAAAGGAGGACAACCTTGGCAGCACGCTTGCGCCGGGTGGCGGCGAATTGTATTAGCAGTGCGGGTGCGGAGGCGATGCATCGCGCGGGGTACGTCTCTCGTCGAGGCGATATTGGCGCGAATGCCGGGGGTTAGGCAACGCCGTGGGGTCTTTGGGGCCCATGAGTGGCAACACTGTCGTGCGGCGCCTCCGCAAGCTGGCGCTCGCCTTCGCGGCCTGCGTGGTGTTTGGCGTCCTGGCGCCCATGTATCTCGCCGAGCGGGCCAGCGATGATTCCTTTGCCGGCTCCGCCGTGCTGGCGTCGCCCCGCGACCTGCACGTCATCACGGTGCCCGTGCGGCTCAGCAGCGCGCCGGACCTCACGCTCAACCGCGCCGTCATCTACGACTACGGTTTGTTGGCGCCGGCGGGAACCACCTCGCAGGTTCTCCTGGACGGGCCGGTGCTCACGCTCAACGCTGCCGGCTTGCGCGCCACCACCGGGGCAGACCCGGAAGAGACGGACACCGGCGGCGCAGCGCCCGTGTCGCCGCTGATTCAGCAGATCGGGGCGCTCGGCTTCGAACTCATCGCCATACGCCGGGGCACGCTGCACGTTGTCATGGGCGACGGCAACGTGGAGACGCTGACCGACGTGCAGGTCGAGGTGAAGAAGACGCGGCGGGGCCAGATCTCCGGGCAGGGCAGCTTCACGGTCCGCGGCCAACGCGTGGCGTTCGATACCACGCTCGGCCAGCCGGACAAGAAGCAGCCCCATCGTTGGCCGCTGGAGATATCCTTCAAGGCGAGCCTGCTGCAGGGCACCTTCGACGGGCACGCGGATCTGGGCGAGGATGTGCAGCTCTCCGGCCAGACCGAGCTTGCCATAACGAGCCTGCGCCGCGTCGGCCGCTGGTTCGGGTTGCCGCTCTATCTCACCGAGGGCTTCAACGCGACCACCGTCAAGGGCGACCTCGCCTGGGCACGCCGATCGCTCGCCTTCGACAAGGCCCGCATTGCTGTGGATGGCAACGAAGGCAACGGCCGCCTGGCGCTCAATCTTGCCGGCGATCGGCCGTTGCTGGAGGCAACGCTGGATTTCGCCGCTCTCAACCTGACGCCCTACCTCGACGCCACGCGCACCCAGATCTTCGGCTTCGAGCTGCCAGCGACCTGGGGTGCCTCCTTCGACACATCGCTGCCCATGCTCCGCTATCTGGACGCGGACATGCGCATTTCCGCCAATCGTGTCACCCTCAAGGATTACGCGTTCGGGCAGGGCGGGGCGACGATCACCGCCCAGGCCGGTAAGCTCCACGCCGACATCGCCGAGGTCGAGATCCCCGCCGGCGGCACCTTGAGCGCGCAGGTGACGGCCATCATGACCGAGGTGGTGCCGCGCTACGCAGTGCGCGCCAAGGTCGAGCGCATGGAGATGGGGCCGGCAACCGCCAGGCTGCTGGGCTCGCCCACGCTCACCGGACGCGCGGGCCTCACGCTCGATCTCACCAGCACGGGCTATTCGCTGAGCGAGCTGACGCGACGCCTGTCAGGCAAGGCCGCGCTGTCGATGTCCGAGGGCGGCCGGATGGCGCTCGACCTCAAAGCTTTGCGCCAGGCGGCCAAGGTCGGCCAGCGCGGCTGGACGGCGCTGGCCAGATCCCACACCAGCGTCGACCGGCTGGAGGCGCGCGCGCTGATCATCGACGGCGTGGCCTTCGCCGAGGACATCCAGGCACGCGCCGGCGACGTGGCGCTGGCGCTTGCGGGTCGCTTCGGGCTGGTGGACGGCAACATGGATGCGCGCCTCGTGCTGAAGCCGGGGGCTGCACCGGAGGGCGCTCCGAGGACAGCCGATGCCGGTACCGGCGAGGCCGTCACGCTGCGGGGCCCATGGCCCGATCCGGTGCTGCGTGGCGAGGACACCGACGCCGCGATGCGGGCGATGCCTTGAGGCGCCGTCCCGGCGAGCGGGCGCCATCAACCGTCGCAGAGGTTGGCGGGTTCGTGAGACGGTGAAGTCGTGACATGGTCGGATCGGCCGCGGTAACGATCCCGGCGACCCACAAAATCTCACGACTTGACGATCTCACAATCTCACGATCCTCAACGATGCAGCACGATCCGGCCGGCCACGGGCATTCGCACGGACATCACCACGTCCGTGATGCGAATCCGGCAGCCTTGCGCAAGGTGCTGGCACTGACGGGCGGGTTCCTCCTCGTCGAGGTGGCGGGCGGACTCATCACCGGGAGCCTGGCGCTGCTGTCTGACGCGGCGCACATGTTCACCGACACGGCGGCGCTGGCGATCGCGCTGGCCGCGGCCCGGATCGCCGAGCGCCCGGCCGACTCGCGCCGTACGTTCGGCTACCAGCGGTTCGAGATCCTCGCTGCCACCGTGAATGCGGTGCTGCTGTTCGTCGTGGCGCTCTACATCCTCGCCGAGGGCTACCGCCGCCTCATCGAGCCGCCGCAGATCGCGTCGCTCGGCGTGCTGGCCATCGCCGCCCTGGGCCTCGGCGTCAATCTAGTGGCCATGCGCGTCCTGGCGGCCGGCCAGGCACACAGCGTCAACGTGCGCGGGGCCTATCTGGAGGTGTGGAGCGATGCGCTCGCCTCGGTGGGCGTCCTCGTGGGTGCGCTCATTCTATGGCTCACCGGCTGGACCTGGATCGACACGGCGGTGGCGGTCGGGATCGGCCTGTGGGTGCTGCCGCGCGCGTGGTCGCTCCTCAAGGAGACCGTCAACGTGTTGCTGGAAGGCGTGCCCGAAGGCCTGCAACTCGACGAGGTCGCCGCCGCCATCGCCTCCACGCCCGGCGTCGCCGGCGTCCACGACCTGCACATCTGGGCGCTCACCAGCAACGCCCCGAGCCTCTCGGCCCACCTTGTCGTCCACGCCGTCGCCGACACCGACGCCGTCCGCATCGCCGTCGCGGATACCTTGGCCCACCGCTTCCACATCCACCACGCCACCCTGCAGACGGAGCGCGTGGACTGCCGTACCCTGGAGGGCCCGGGGGTGGTGCATTGACGTGGGCGGGGAGTGGCGGTGGTCGCTGAGGTCCCTGCGCGAGATTCGCTGCCAGCCGCTCGGCATGGCGGTCGGGGAAGCACGCCAAGACTGCTGTGTCACCCCTGCGAAGGTCGGTCCCACCGCGCATGCGGGTTGCCGCAGGTCCGGCAGCCTATCGCTCGCTCATCGGCGATCACGCCGCGCATCCGGGCGAAGGTCGCGGAAGCAGGGCGCGGGCGAGACTGGCCGTTTGAGAGGAAGGCCCGCTCGCCGCGAGACCTGCACTACCCGAGGCCGCTCACGAAGGCCACGATGGCCTCCAGCGCGGCCGCCTCCTGGTCGCGATGGGGGGAGTGGCCGCAGTCGGAGAGTACGAGACGCGACGTGGTGCCTTTGACACGCGCCTCGATGCGGTCGAGCTGGGCGAGCGTGCCGTACTCGTCGTCGCGGCCCTGGATCAGCAGCAGAGGCTGGTCGATCCGGTCCATCAGGTCCTCGATCGACCAGTCCAGGAACTCGGGGCGGAGCCAGATGTCGGCCCAGCCGAGGAAGGCGTCGTCCACGCGAGCGTGGTACTTCGCGAGCCGCTGGCGCAGATCGGTCTCGACGTAGCTCTGCCTGATCCTGGCAATGCTCTCCACGCACACCGGCTCGACGAGCACATGGGGTGCCAGGCAGGCGAGACCCCGCACGGGCCGCGCGGCCGCGGCGGCGTGAATCAGGGCGATGGACGCGCCGTCGGAATGACCGATGAGAACCGGCTGCTCGATCCGCAGCTCATCGAGCAGCGCGGGCAGCACCTCCAGCGCCTCCTCATGCATGAACTGGGGCGTGCGGTGGGCGAGGAGGCCGTCGGATTCGCCGTAACCGAAACGTGAGTAGACAAGTGCCGGAGCGTTAAGGCGGCGTGCAACCTTACGGGGGAAATCACGCCATAACGCCACCGAGCCCAGGCCTTCGTGCAGGAACACCAGGGTGGGCCGCGAGCCCGCGTCGCCGGGAATCGCGGCATACTCGATGCGGCGTCCGTCGATGACAGCAAAAGACATGGGACGAGGTGTGACTGACAGAGGGATGACGACGGCGCTCCGATGCGCAGGCGCGGGTTGCCCGGTGGGCGCGCGCCCGGATAGGCCGAGCATGAGTCACGACATGGGCATTCAGGGCTTGGGCATTCAGGGCTCGGGCAGTCGGGACGGCGATATGCAGGACATGGGCGTGCCACAGTTGGGCGCTCCCATGGCTGCCATTAGCTTCTGGGGGGGAGTGGCCGTCAAGTCCGTGCGGATTGTTCTGTGCGTAGTGCTGTTGGCGGTTGCGCACCAGCTGGGGGGCTGCGTGAGCGCGCTCGGTCTGCAGTCCGACGGCAGCTATCTTCTGGAGCGCCATGAGGAGCAGGCGAGCTGCGATGTCCTCTACAAGGACATCTGGGGCCGCATCCAGCTCATTAAGGGCTTGCCCGCCAAGGCCATGGCCGAGCAGGCCGCGCCGCCGCCGACGGCCTCACAGCTGTTCGGCCGCTTCTTCGGCGCAGCCGACAAGGGCCTCAAGGCGGTCGAGGACTACGACCGCGAGCGCGCCCACACCTACGCCCTGCAGCGCGTAATGCGCGAGAAGAAATGCGTGAATGTGGACGTGGACCTGGAACTGGCCGAGGTCATCTCCCAGATGGCGCGCATCCGGCAGAAGTGACGCACTGCACCCCGTGCCACACAAAAGCCTCAATGATTACAATCGCTTAACACGTTAAGGATATTGCCGCCCAGGCGGCCTCTCGCGGTTGACACCCCGGGAACCAGATTGCAGGTACATGGCTCACGCGCGCTTCGGGGGTACGGGGCTTGTCGCGCGCCGGGGGAGCAATCCCAAAACTCGCAAAGCAACATTGGAGGGATCCAACTTGCGTAGCGTTGTCTTTCACATGTCCGGCGTCATGGGCGCCGGGCTTCTCGCCTGCGTGCTCTCGGGGGATGCAGGCGCCACGACCGAGGCTCCGACCGAGACCCCGGCGGCCACAGTCACAGCAACAACGGCCTCCCAGCCCGCCATCGACGCTCCGGCCGATGCCTTCGATAGCTTCCTCGACCGGCTGATGCGGGCGGAATCCAACGGCCGCGATACAGCGGCCAATCCGCGCTCCACGGCGGTCGGAGCCTTCCAGTTCATCAAGTCGACCTTTCTCGACGTGATGCGCCGGCATTTCTCCGCCGATATCGCCAACATGAACGAGGCCGACATCCTGGCGCTGCGCACCGATCGCGGCTTCGCGCGCCGCGCCGCGGCGGCCTTCTCGAAGGAGAACCTCGACTATCTGGCCGACCGGGGGCTGAAGCCCACTTTCGGTCACCTTCGGCTGGCGTTCCTGCTGGGTCCCGTGGGCGCTGCCCGCGTGCTGGAGGCGCCGCCGGCCAGGCCGGTGTCCGAGATTCTCGACGATCGGGTGATCACCGCCAATCCGTTCATGCGGCGCATGAGCGCGGCGGATCTGATCGCCCGCGCCCACCGCGACGTGGGAGGCGAGCCGCCCGCGGTGCAGGCCGCGGAGGCTGCGGCGCCCCAGGCTGCGAGCGAGGCCCCCACCAGTGAGGTCGCCGCCCGCGAGGCCGGCGCGCAAGCCGCCGAGCGCGAGACGGCCGCCCCGCCGCGGGCCGCCGCCCGTCCGGCTGCCAGGAGCGTCGTCCGCGCCGTGGCCGCCCGCTCGGAGCGTGGCCGGACCTCGTCGCGCACGGCCGTCATCAATGTGAAGTGCAACCCCAAGCTGGCGAGCTGCCAGCGCTGGATCGACCTGCAGGTCGCCCGGCTGGCCAAGGTCGCCTACCGCACCGAGGCCTCCACCCGCCGCGACCGTGGCGGCGCCTGATCGCCAAACGGGGTCAGATCCTGCGGATCTGACCCCACCTCTCCTGCGGGTCTGACCTCGCGGGGCTGCCCGTGTCCCTTTTGGCCAGCTCTCCTGGCAGAGCCGAGCGCGCGCGGCGGCAGCATTCCTATTCCGCCATCTGACAGCAGATGGCAGGCCTGTCTTTTTTCCGGTATCGCCAGGTCCAGCCGCTTCGACGGCCCCGGTGCCGTGCCCGCCGCCCCACTTTGGTCCCTTTCCACGGCATCGATTAGACAAGGTGACACTTCTGTGTCACACTGCAAGTCCCTTCAACCATGCTCGGAGGGTTAAAATGACGCTTGCCGCACATCTCGCGGAGCTGTCCGAAAAGCACCGGCTGTTGGAGATGAAGATAAGGGAGGAAATGGCGCGACCAAGCGCCGACGAGACCCGGATCTGCCAGTGGAAGAGGGAGAAGCTCAAGCTCAAAGACGAGATGGCAAAGTTGCAGCGCAAGAACGGTCAAGTGCGGCACTAGGCCGGGCGCGAATACAACTCTCCTCCCGGACCATTGCCGAGGCAGTTTCCGGAACTGCCTTGCAAAACAGTCCTGCTGCTGCCGTCGTGCAGCAGCTTTTTCATTGCAGGCTTGGTTGCAGACCTACCGGCGCCGGCGCTGGGTCAGGACGGTGCCCGCTACGATCAGGGCTGCACCGGCAAGCGTGGCGGGGCCCGGCACCTCCGCGAAGAGCAGCAGACCGAAGATCACTCCCCAGACCAGGGTCACGTAGCCGACGGGCGCCAGGCGCGCCGCCTCGATGCGCGCGAAGGCATGCGCCAGCATGGTATGCGCCGCGACGCCGAGGGTCCCGAGCACCGCGAACAGCAAACCGTCACCCAACGTCACCGGGCTCCAAACCCACAGGACAGGCACTGCGAGCAGCAGCGCCGGTCCCAGGTTCTGGAACAGCACGATCTGCGAGAGCGGATCGCGCGTAGCGCGATGGCGCAGCACGACGATGTTGAGCGCATAGCCGATGGCGGAGACGAGCACTGCGGCCGCGCCGATGGCCGCCCCGCGGTCTATACCGCCGCCCACCTTGCCGCCGACGATCAGCAGCATGCCGGCAAAGCCCGCGGCCAGGGCCACGCCGATGCGCCAGTCGAGCCGCTCGCCGAGCAGGATCGCGCCGAGCAGGGCGATCAGTACCGGCGCAATGAAGCTGAGCGCGATGGCGTCGGCCAGCGGCAGGCGGCTCAGCGCAAAGAAGAAGGTGGTGGCGGTGACCACGATGATCGCGGCCCGCGCGCCGTTATAGAGCAGGGCCTCGCGCGTGGGCCAGCCCGGCGGGCTCCACGCCGCATAAGCGGCGGCGCCGACGAGGCCAAACGCGTAGCGCAGGAAGGCGATCTGCAGGATCGGATAGCGCGCCGACAGCAGCTTGATGAACGCGTCCATGAGCGTGAGCAGGCCCTCGGCGGCGACGGCGACGAGCACCATGCGGGCGAGCGAGGGGGCAGCCTGGGGCGAGGGCATGAGGCGAGGCCGGGTGTTGGAGCGCGAGGTAGGGGTAGGGCCGCGAGGCTTGGCTCGTGCGAGGCTCGAGACGTGCGGCTGACCTCTGGTTTAGCGCGTGGCCGCCGTCGGTGCGAGCGTCGGCAGACGCACAGGCGCAACGTGCGGCCTAGTGGAGACACATCGGAGAAAAGCGCGCCGCGCCAATCGACGGGCCGGGCGAATCCCTGGAGGCTCGACCTTGAGACTGTTCTCTGCTGGCGGGGCGGGTCGTGGTGGCCCGTCCTTTCCGGCGATGGCTTGCGAGGGGCTGCCGATGGAGCATGGTGCATTTGAGGGACACGAGATCGGATTGCGGCCGCACCCGGCGAGCCGGTCGTCTTCCCCGGTTCTCAGTGCCTCGCAGACGGCTTGCATCGGGGCGCTGCGTAGGGGCGGTACAGCCTCCCATAGCCAGATCGCGGCAGCTGCGGGGCTGACCCACTACAAGGCGCGCTCCGCCCTGCTGTCGCTCGCCGGCATCGGGCTAGCCGAGCGGACACCGGGCAACCGCTGGCAGCTGACGCGCCGTGGCAAGGCCTGCCGGTTCAAGACGGTCGCCGACAAGACCCTAGGCGGCGGCGGCAAGCTCGGCCGTGCTGCCAGGCTGGCCTTGCGCGCGCTGGACCGCCCCATGAGCGGGAGCGAGCTTGCCTCGAGGCTCGGGGTTACGCGGCAACGGGCCGTGCAGCTGATCGCCGACCTGCGCTCCGCGGGGCGCATCCGGGTCGGCGACCATGAGCACGCGGTTCGCATCGTCGCCCGCATGGACGATCCCACGCCGCTGCTCTCCGGCATCGAGCAACGCATCCTCTCGGCCCTCCCTGAGGGCTACGCGACCACCTCCTTCAAGGTCAGGGTAGCCGTGAGGTGCAGCGAGGGTACCGCCGCCCGGGCGCTCGGACGCCTCCTGGAGCTCGGCCTCGTCGGCGTGTGCGAGAACGCCGCCGGCCAGGAGGTCTATCGGCTGACGGAGGCGGGCTCCGCCCACCCGCAGCACGGCCAGTCTGGCGGGCGGCCTGCCGCGCCCCCCACCCTGCCGGTGCGCTCCGACCGGGTGTGCGCGGTCCTCGCCCTGCTCGCCGAGCGCGGGCATGCCCAGATCACGGAGGTGCGCGACGCGCTCGGCGTCGCCCAGGCCTCCATCAACGCCCTGTTCCAGTATCTCAAGCGCAAGTCGCTGGTACGGAAGGATGGGGACGAGCTTCGGTCTCCCTACGTCCTGACCGAGCGCGGGCGCGAGGTCCTGGCCGAGATGCAGCGTCGCCGGGCGGGGTGAGGCTAGTCGGATCGGAGGACGTGGGGATGGACGCCGCCGGGAGCCTGCTTGCCAAAGCCGACGGCCAGCGCTTCGGCGCCATCCTCGCCGATCCGCCCTGGCAGTTCCAGAACAAGACCGGCAAGGTGGCGCCCGAGCACCGGCGCCTCTCCCGCTATGCCACCTTGACGCTGGATGAAATCAAGGCGCTCCCGGTGGCGCAGGTCGCCGCCGACGTGGCTCACCTTTATCTGTGGGTGCCGAACGCCCTGCTGCCGGAGGGCTTGGCGGTGATGCAGGCCTGGGGGTTCCGCTACAAGTCCAACCTCGTCTGGCACAAGGTGCGCAAGGACGGCGGCTCCGACGGCCGCGGCGTCGGCTTCTATTTCCGCAATGTCACCGAGCTAGTGCTGTTCGGCGTGCGCGGGAGGAACGCCCGCACGCTGGCGGCGGGGCGGCGGCAGGTGAACTACCTCTCGAGCCGCAAGCGCGAGCACAGCCGCAAGCCGGACGAGCTGTACCCGTTGATCGAGGCGTGCTCGCCCGGGCCGTTCCTCGAGCTGTTCGCCCGCGGGGTACGGGAGGGTTGGATGGCGTGGGGCAACGAGGCGGACAAGACTTATCGACCGACGTGGAGGACGTACGGGTACAACACTACCGCGAGCGAAGCAGTGATCGACTCCGCGCAAGAGCCCGTGAGGCACCTCTCTTGCCCGGAACGCCTAGGTGCGCGTGCCCTCACACCGGCATCGCCGTCTCGACGAGCCGTGCCCAGTACGACACCCCCACCGGAATCGCCGCGTCGTTGAAGTCGTACCTCGGATTGTGCACACCGGCCGTATCGCCGTTGCCGATCAGGATGAAGGCGCCGGGCCGCGCCTCCAGCATGTAGGCGAAATCCTCCGCTCCCATCACCGGCGCTATGCTCTTGTCGACCTTGTCCGCACCCGCCACCTGTGCTGCGACGGAGGCCGCGACCTCGGTCTGCTGCGGGTGATTTTTCGTCACGGGGTAGCCGCGCGTGTACCTAGCCACGGCCGTTGCCCCATGCAGCTTTGCTGTCGTCTCGGCCACGTCGACGACGCGCCGCTCGACGAGGTCGCGTATCTGCGGGGTGAGGGTGCGGGCCGTGCCCTTGAGCACCGCCGTCTCGGGGATCACGTTCTCCGCCTCGCCGGCATGCAGCATGCAGATGGAGACGACGGCCGACTCCAGCGGATCGACATTGCGCGCGACCACCGACTGCAGGCCAGTCACGATATGCGATGCGACGAGGACGGTGTCGATTGACTGATGCGGCCGCGCCGCGTGGCCGCCCTTGCCCGTCACCTCGATGTGGATGGTGTCGGCGGCCGCCAGCAACGGGCCCGGGCGAATGGCGAACTGACCGATGGGAACCCCCGGCATGTTGTGCATGCCGTAGACCTCCTGAATGTTCCAGCGGTCCATCATGCCGTCGTCGACCATCGCCTTGCCGCCGGCGCCGCCCTCCTCGGCCGGCTGGAAGATGACGACCGCGGTCCCGTCGAAGTTGCGCGTCTCGCACAGGTACTTGGCTGCGCCCAGCAGCATCGCCGTATGCCCATCATGCCCGCAGGCATGCATGCGCCCGGGCGTCTTGGACGCGTAGGGCAGCCCGGTCATCTCCGACATCGGCAGGGCGTCCATGTCGGCGCGCATGCCGATCACCTTGCCCGACGAGGCCTGGCGACCCCGGATCACGCCGACTACGCCGGTCTTGCCGATGCCGGGGACCACTTCGTCGCAGCCGAACGACTTGAGCTCGTTCGCAACGATGCCTGCCGTCCGATGGACGTCGTAAAGGATCTCGGGATTCTCATGGAAGTCACGGCGCCATTTGGCAATCTCATCCTGCATGGCGGCGACACGATTGACGACGGGCATGGGTTGCTTCCCTCGGTGCAGGCCCCACCAGTTTGGCCAGAGCTTTGCAGCAAGGGAAGCAACGCTATCCCTCGGGGTCAAGTGCACCGGGGTCAGACCCTGCGGGTCTGACAGATCTGACCCCATGGCCCACCCGCGCGTGCTGCGCTATCCGCACCGAGGCACGGCCGCCCGGCCATGAGCCGACTGAGCCCGGCGCGGGACGAAAGAGGATGAGTCACGGCAGGGGGTCAGACCCGCAGGGTCTGACCCCATCACATCCCCTTCGCCCGCTCCCGCAGCGCGAACTTCTGGATCTTGCCCGTGCTCGTCTTCGGCACCTCCGTGAACACCACGTAGCGCGGCACCTTGTAGGCGGCGAGGTGGGCGCGGCAGTGGGCGATGATGTCATCCACCGTCGGCGGCGGCATGCCGGGCTTAAGCTCGATGAAGGCGATGGGGGTCTCGCCCCATTTCTCGTCCGGCTTCGCCACCACGGCGCAGGCGGCCACCGCAGGATGCCGGTAGAGGGCGTCCTCCACCTCGATGGAGGAGATGTTCTCGCCGCCGGAGATGATGATGTCCTTGGAGCGGTCCTTGAGCTGGATATAGCCGTCGGGGTGCTTGACGCCCAGGTCGCCTGAGTGGAACCAGCCGCCAGCGAAAGCCTCGTCCGTGGCCTGCGGGTTCTTGAGGTAGCCCTTCATGACAATGTTGCCGCGGAACATGACCTCGCCCAGCGTGGCGCCATCGGCCGGTACCGGGGTCATGCTGACGGGATCCATCACGGCCAGCCCTTCCAGCGCGGCGTAGCGCACGCCCTGGCGCGCCTTCAGCGCCGCCTGCTCGGCGCCGGAAAGTGCATCCCACCCCGTGTGCCACTCGTTGACCACGGCTGGCCCGTACACCTCGGTGAGCCCGTAGACATGGGTGACGTTGAACCCGGCCTCGGCCATGGCGGCCAGCACTGCCTCGGGCGGCGGCGCTGCTGCGGTGACGAACTCGACCCTGTTGGGCAGCGGCCGCTTCTCCTCGGCCCTCGCATTGAGCAGGGTGGACATGACGATGGGCGCCCCGCACAGATGGGTCACCTTGTGGTCGGCGATGGCATCGAAGATCGGCTTCGCCCGCACCCAGCGCAGGCACACGTGCGTGCCGGTCACGGCGGACAGCGTCCAGGGGAAGCACCAGCCGTTGCAGTGGAACATGGGCAGCGTCCACAGGTAGACCGGGTGCTTGCCCAGGTTGGCGGCCAGCACGTTGGCGTAGCACATCAGCGCCGCGCCACGGTGCGAGTAGACCACGCCCTTGGGATTGCCTGTCGTGCCCGACGTATAGTTGAGCGTGATGGCCTCCCACTCGTCCTCGGGCATGCGCCAGCGGTATGCGGGGTCGCCCGAGCCCAGCAGCGCCTCGTAGGTGAGGTCGGACAGCGGCGCGCCCGATTGCGGGAACTCCTCATCGTCGTGATCGACGATCAACGGCCGCGCCTTGGCCTGCGCCAGCGCCTCCCGCATGACGCCCGCAAACTCCCGGTCGCAGATCACCATCTTGCTCTCGGCGTGATCGAGCTGGAAGGCGATGGCCCCGGCATCGAGCCGGGTGTTCAGCGCGTGCAGGACCGCGCCGAGCATGGGCACGCCGTAGTGGGCCTCGATCATGGCCGGGATGTTGGGGAGCATGACTGACACGGTATCTCCCACGCCGACGCCGTGGGCGGCCAGCGCCGACGCCAGCTGGCGGGCGCGCCCGTAGAGCTCCGCGTAGGTGAAGCGCAGCCGTCCGTGCACGACAGCCGTGTGGGCGGGATAGGTCTCCGCGGCGCGCTCCAGAAAGGTGAGAGGCGTCAGCGGCTGGTAGTTGGCGGCCGTTTTGTCGAGGTGCGTGGCGTAGGGGCTCGCGGACATGGCAATAGCTCGGCGGGCTCGTGTTGGTTGCGAGAGTGATTGGCCTAGTTAGCGGAAGCGCAGGGAGCACGGCAAATGGTCCCGTGGGGTGATCCTTCGCACCACAGGCACCGCTCCGGGCACAAATTGGCCGGATGGCGGATGCTCTCGATGGAGCGAATCTGCAACATGCAATCGAAATGGGCGAAATTAACTGATATTCTCGTGAAGACCTGATATGCTGCACGTATGGGCTGCCAGGGGCGCGTAACGACAACCGATCGAGCGTGCCCCGGGGGCGCGCTTTGGCGGGAGGAGGCGCGATGCGGGAAGCGGTCTCGTTGGCATCGTCGTACAGGCGTCAGGAATTGCCTGCGAGTCTGATGCAACGCCTTGAGTTGATGCAGCATTTGGCCCGCGCTGCCAACGGCCAGACGTCCCCTCAGAGCCGCCCGCGCGGGGCACGCCGAGGCGCCCACGTCATCGTTCTCGCCTGGTTCAGCTTTGGCGTGATCGCCAGCGGCGCCATGGGGGCTGGCGCCATTGTCGGGCTGCGCACGTTCGCTGATGGCGCGCCGCCGGCGCTTGGCGCGCCCGCGGTGGCCTCCTGGTCGCATCCTCGCGCGGACTGGGACACCGTTCACGTCGCCATCGACCGCAGCCAGCGGGCTCGTGCGCCCCTGTCGCTGCACGTGACGGGCGCCGGTCCGGGTGCCTTTGAGATCGTGATGCACGGTCTTCCGGCTGGCGTGAGACCATCGCGCGGGGCGCCCATCGGGGAAGCCACGTGGGTGCTCAGGCCGACGGATCTCGACGGCCTCTATCTGACGCTCGACAGCACCGTTCCAGATACGTTCGATGTGAAAATCGCCGTTCTGACCTCGCCCGGCATCGCCACCGCCGGCAGCATCGTGCAGGTTCGGCTTGTGGACGTGGCTCCAACGCCGCAGGCTGCGGTCACGGTCGGCGCCCCGGCGTCGCTTTCTCCGTTGGCCCATGTCGGCATCCCCGGCGGGCCGGGAGCCGACACCGCAAGATCGGCCCCGGCGTCGGCGCCTGCCTCGGCACGGGCGGCGACGGCACGGAGCGGCGACAAGGCCGGCGGGCAAACTGCCCAGCGGCGGACGGGCCCGGCCGTGGCCAGCACCGGCAGGACCATGCCGGAGGGCGCCTTTGGCCTCGGCGCCACCCCGCGCGAGCCGGAGTCGTCCACCTCCTGGTGGCAGATGCCGCCTCCGACCTGGTCGCCTTTCCTGGTCGGGCAGGAGCGGCCGTAAGTCAGGGGGCAGAGCCCTCGCCAACAGGTCTGGCGGGAAGACGCAGCGGCGGAGGCGCAGGGTCTGACCCCTGAACCGCTTGAAGGTACGCGCGGGCGGCCATAGGTTTGGTCTTACAGCCAAATCTCCGTTGGAGGCCCCATGCTCCTGGCCGGCAAGGTTGCGATCGTCACGGGTGCGGCGCAGGGCATCGGGCGCGCATGCGCCGCGCGGCTCGCCCGCGAGGGCGCGGCCGTGGCGCTGTGCGACGTGAACGCGGGGGCGGGGGCCGAGACCGCGAGCGCCATCGAGGCGGGCGGCGGCAAGGCCATCTACATCCCGTGCGATGTCGGCAACGCCGGCGACATCGACAAGGCGATGGCGGCCATCCTCAAGACCTTTGGCCATGTCGATGTGCTCGTGAACAACGCCGGCATCCTCGACGATGCGCCTTTCCTCGAGCTTCCCGTCGACGAGTTCGACCGCGTGCTGGGCGTCAACCTGCGCGGCGCGTTCCTGATGGCCCAGGCGGCGGCCCGGCAGATGGTGAAGCAGGGCAGGCCGGCAGACGGCGCCACGGCCGGGGCCATCGTCAACATGAGCTCGATCAACGAGAAGTTCGGACTGCCCGACCACGTCGCCTACTCTGTCTCCAAGGGCGGCATCAGCCAGCTCACCAAGGCGATGGCGGTGGCGCTCGCGCCGCATGGCATCCGGGTGAACGCGGTGGGGCCCGGCACCATCGACACGCCGATCCTGGCCGGCGTCATCAAGGACAAGGCGTTTCGCGAAAAGGTGCTGTCGCGCACGCCGCTGGGCCGTTTCGGCCGCCCCGAGGAGATCGCCGCCATCGTTGCCTGGCTCGCCAGCGACGAGGCGAGCTACGTCACCGGCACCACCCTCTTCGCCGATGGCGGTAGGCTGCCGCTCAACTACGTGATGCCCGTGCCCGAGTGACCGGCGTGTGGACGGGGTCAGACTCCTGGCCGAGGCGTATTGGTCTTATCTCTACGACAGCAGCCAGGGGTCTGACCCTGGTTTGCGGTCTCACGCCGACGTCGTCGTCTTCCTGAACGCCGTCGACGCCAGCAGCCCCGCGCCGACGGCGATTGCGACCGTCGTGAAGCCGTAGAGCGCGGGCAGGCGGTAGGCGAAGGCGTGCAGGTAGAATTCCAGCCCCTCGCGGCCCAGCGTGTGGCGTACTGACACCTTGGTGAGATACTTCTCCTCCCGGAACAGATAGACGTGGGTCAGGAACGGCCCAACGGTGACGTTGGCCGGCAGCACCACGCTAGCTCGAAAGAGGCTCTTGCCGGTGAAGGCGGCGCCAAACTTGTTCTCCACGTAGAGCTTGGCCCGCTCCTTCAGCCGTACCACGGCGTCGCGGTATTGTTTGACGTCCTCGTTGGAGAGCGGCAGGCTCTGCCCCACGGCCGGCGTGAACTTGATGTGATTGAAGCCGATGCCGTGCAGCGCCCTCATCTCCTCCGGCGCGATCTCGTCGACGGGGCGGTTGGAGGCCACCGCGTAGTAGCTCGGCACGTTGTCGAAGATGACAGAGGCCGTGTTGAGCCACAGCCCGGCGACGTTGCCCTTGCGCCGCACCACGGTGCGGCCCGGCACGCCTTCGACTACGATGATCACGTCGTAGTAGCCCGACTCGGCGCTTGGCTGCTGGCTGCCGTCGACCGCGCCGAACACCACGATCTCGGTGCCGTTGAAGTTCGAGGTGACGGCAATGTTGCGGGCCGAGACGTCGGCTTCGAGCGACTCCTTCACGCCCGGCTGCTGCTCGCGCCTGACCTCCTGCTGGCGGCTGCCCGGCGCCTCCTTGGCGACCGGGGGTGGCCCCTTGCGCCTCTGCGCCAGTGTCTCGCTGACGCCCGGCGCAAGGATGCCGGCCGCCAACACGGCCAGGAACACCAGGACCCCGCGATGCCGATAGAGCCGGTTCATCAGATCAATCCCGAGCCACCGGGGAGCGGAGCACCCGGCGGCCCTGCAGGCTTCGTCGGCTAGGGATACCATGTGGCA
>Ga0209382_10001756_pt1 | contig 33459 bp, 27 predicted proteins | sample SoiMetdeltSBSDD5_FD_187599 | JGI IMG/M metagenome (GOLD analysis project Ga0209382, IMG submission 187599) | Bulk soil microbial communities from a Populus tree surrounding site in Tennessee, USA - Soil MetaG P. deltoides SBSDD5 (SPAdes) (version 2) | ecosystem: Environmental > Terrestrial >... | reverse complement strand
CTCCGAAAATCACCGTGGTACATAGGCTTCATGAACACGAACCTCCTCGCTCTCGCGTCCGATCTCTCCGATCACGACCTCCTCACTCGCCTTCTTGCGCTGGCCGGCAAGGAGCGCGAAGCAACCATCGAGCTCGTCGCCCATCTCGCCGTGCTCGAGTCGCGACCTTCCGTCCACGCGGCCAAGGGATATGGCTCGCTCTTCAGCTACTGCGTGGAAGCCCTGCGCCTTTCCGAAGACGCGACGTGCAATCGCATCGCCGTGGCTCGCGCCTGCCGGCGATTCCCGGCGATTCTCGAGGCACTCGCGGCCGGGGAGATGTCCCTCACGTCCGTCCGGATGTTGAGTCCACACCCCACCGACGAGAACTGGCAGACGGTCCTGGCCCGAGCCGCCGGTCGCAGCCGGCGCGAGATCGAAGCGCTGGTGGCGGAGCTCGCGCCACGCCCGGACGTGCCGTCGTCGGTGCGAAAGCTTCCGGCAACGACTCTCGCCCTGCCGACTCCGACCGCCGCCCCCTCGGCCCCGCCGAGAGAGACCGTCACCGCTATACCCCACGAACCTCTGCACCTGACCAGCGCTCCGCCGTCGTCATCGCCCGCGCGCCGTCCCATCATCGAGACCACGTCTCCCGAGCGCTATCGCGTCCAGTTCACGATCGGCAAGGAGGGCCACGACCGGCTGCGGCGTGTCCAGGCTCTTCTCCGGCGCGAGATCCCGGACGGCGACCCGGGCGCGATCTTCGACCGCGCGGTCGCGCTCCTTCTCGAGACGGTCGAGAAGGAGAAGGTGGGCGCGGCGACGAAGCCTCGCCCTATCCGTCCCGGGACGGATAGGAAGGCCACCAACCACGCCAAGCGATCGGCATGGCGGCACGATGAGGGCCAGTGCGCCTTCGTCAGCAAGGACGGGCGTCGATGCACCGAACGCGCCTTCCTGGAGTTCCACCACGTCGTCCCCTACGCGCTCGGTGGCCCGTCGACTCCAGACAACATCTCGCTGCGTTGCCGGCGGCACAATCAGTACGAAGCCGAGCTGGTGTTCGGTCCCCGCCCGCCGGCGAGTCATCAGAAGACCCAGCCGAAGCCGTCCGCGGGTTTGCCGCCCGAGGCGCGATCGTGGCCGCCGCCTACTCCTTGACCGCTGCGAACCGAAGCCGCACGTAGTCCGCGACCCATCCTCGTTCCGCGTCGTGGAGCCGCGGCCGAAGTGCCGCCGTCACCTCGTCGATGAGGCGCGGCCGCTCTTCATCCGCCACCGCACGCAGGGACGGCTGCGCAAACGTCTCCAGCCACGCCGACAACTCGCCGGGCAGCGGCGTGGGACGCGGGAAGAGCGCGATCGTCCGCACCCCGAACCCGTGCGCCTCCAGCCGCGCCCGATACTCCTCCGCCGTCGGCAGGAACAGCAGGTCGAAGGCGCCACCGTCGATGCCGCGGCGGTCCAGCGCCTCCGCCAGCGCCCCGCGGATCGCGGCCACGTTCCCCGCCCCGCCCATCTCCGCCACGAACCGCCCGCCCGGCCGCAGGGCCCGATGCACGGAGGCCAGGACTCCGGACGCGTCGCGCATCCAGTGCAGGGCCGCATTGCTGAAGACGGCGTCGAACTCCGCGGAGAACGGCAGCGCCTCGCCCCGGGCCACGCGCGCGTCGAGGCCGCGGGCCCGCGCGGCCGCGACCTGCTCCGCGCTGGCATCGACGGCCACCACGGACGCGCCCGCCGCCACCAGCTTCTCGGTGAGGGCGCCATCGCCGCAGCCGAGGTCGAGGATCCGCTCTCCCGGCCGGGGCGCCAGCAGCTCGACGACGCCGGCCCCGAGGTCGGAGACGAAGCGAGCGTGCTGTGCGTACGTGCGCGGATCCCACCGCTGCTCGGTCATGCCGGAGTCTCGTCCTCCGAGCGCCGCCGCAGCCCCACGTAGAACGTCGGCACCGCGAACAAGGTCACCAGCGTCGAAAGGCTGAGGCCGCCGATCACGACCAGGGCCAGCGGCTTCTGCAGCTCGGCCCCCGCCCCCAGCCCCAGGGCCAGCGGCAAGAGCCCAAACAGCGTGCACAGCGTGGTCATGAGAATGGGGCGCAGGCGGATGCGGGCCGCGCGCTCCACCGCCTCCTGGAAGGGCAGGCCGCCCTCGTGCAGGTGGTGCGCGTAGTCGATCATCACGATCCCGTTCTTCACCACCAGGCCGATGAGCAGGATGAACCCCATGGCCGAGGACACGTTGAGCTCGGTGCCCGTGATCAACAGCATCAGCAGCGCGCCCCCGAAGGACAGGGGGGCCGCGGCCAGGATCAGGATGGCGGGGGTGAAGGATCGGAACTCGATGACGAGCACCACCAGCACCAGCGACGCCGCGATGCCCAGCACCAGCAGCAGCTCGCGGAAGGCCTGGCGCTGCGACTCGTACTGGCCGCCCACCTCGATCGTGTAGCCGACGGGCAGCTTGACCCCGGCCAGGATCGACTTGATCTCCTTGACCCCGCTGCCGAGGTCCCGACCCTCCAGGCGGGCCGTCACCGTGGCCATCTGGCGCAGGTTCTCGCGCTGCATGATGGGCTCGGCCCCGCTCTCGGTGGAGTGGGCCAGGCTGCCGATGGTGGCCACCTTGCCGTCGGCGCCGCGCACGGTCGTCTGGGCCAGGCGGTGGGGATCCAGGCGGACGTCGTCCGGGTAGCGCACGCGCACGGGGATCGTGCGATCGAGGAGGCGCAACTCCGTCGCGACCTCGCCCAGCCAGGCCGCCTGGAGCTGCTGCGCGACCTGCTCTACGGTCAGGCCCAGACGAGCGGAGGCCACGGGGTCGACGGTCCACGTCACCTCGGGCGTGCCTCGCTCGACGCCGACCACGTCCACCACGCCCTTGACCTTCTCGACCTTGGGCTGGATCTCCTCCGCGATGGTGGCCAGGCGCTCGACGTCATCGCCGAAGACCTTGACCTCGATCGGGTTCGGGTTCCCCTCCAGGTCCCCGATCATGTCCTGCAGGAGCTGGACGAACTCGATCTCCAGCCCCGGCGCTTCGTCCTCGATCTTGCCGCGCATCTCCTCGACGATGGCGTCCGACGATCGATGCCGCTGGCCGCGCGCCTTGAGGCGCACCACGAGGTCGCCCTTGTTGGGTTGCGTCGCGAAGAGGCCGAGCTCCGAGCCCGTCCGGCGCGAGAACGAGGCCACCTCCGGCGTGTCGGCCACGATCTTCTCGACCTTCCGGATCATCCGGTCGGTCTCCTCCAGCGCGCTGCCGGGCGGGCTCAAGTAGTCGATCACGAAGCCGCCCTCGTCCATGTGGGGCAGGAAGCCGCTGCCCACGCGCGTGTAGAGCAGGACCGCGAACAGGACCAGCGCGCCCACGCCGACGAGGAGGAGGCGTGGCCGCGCCATCGCCTTCTCGAGGTAGAGCGTGTAGCGGTCGTCGAGCGTGCGCGACGTCTCCTCCGCGTGCGCGCCATGGCCATAGGCCCAGTGGGAGAGCAGGGGGATGAGGCTCAGGGCCAGGAAGAGCGAGATGAGGACGGAGACGCTCAGGGTGATGGACAGGGCGCGGAAGAACTGGCCCACCACCCCGGACAGGAGGCCGAGCGGCGCGAACACGACGACGGTGGTGAGGGTGGACCCGACGACGGGCGCCACCAGCTCCGCCGTCGCCTTCTCGATGGCGTTCTCCTCCCCGCGGGCGAGGTGCCGGTGGATGTTCTCGACCACGACCACCGCGTCGTCGATGACCAGGCCGATGGCCACGGCCAGCCCCCCCATCGACATGAGGTTCACGGTTTCGCCGAAGAAGCGCATGAACAGGAACGTGGAGACGATGGTGAGGGGCAGGGTCAGGGCGGCCACCAGCGTGATGCGCCAGGAGCGGAGGAACACGAAGAGGACGACCACCGCCAGCAGGCCGCCGATGAGGATGGCGTCGCGGACGCTGGCCATCGCGTCGGACACGAAACCGGCCAGGTCGTACACCTTGGAGATGCGCAGGCCGGAGGGCAGGCTGCCCGTCAGCTCGCGGAGCGTGGCCTCCACCCCGTCGCGCACGTCGAGGATGTTGGCCCCGACCTGCTGCGCCACGTTCACCAGCGCCGCCGGTCTCCCGTTGCCGGTGATGAGCGAGATGCGGTCGGGCGCGCCCGGGAACACGTCGCCGAGGTCGGCCACGCGGACGGCGGCCCCTCCCTTGACCGTCACCGGGGCCTGCGCGATCTCGGGGATCGACCCCCAGAGGCCCGAGGCCAGGACGAGGTACTGCAGCCCGCCCGAGGGATAGCGGGCCACGGGAGTGACCAGGTTGGAGGCCTTGAGCGCATCCGCCACGTCGTGCACGGTGAGCCCGCTGGCCAGGAGGCGCGACGGCTGGGTCACCACCTCGATCTCGCGCGTGTCGCTGGAGAGGACTTCGACCCGTCCGACCCCGGGCACGCGGGCAACGGTCGGCCGCACGACGTAGAACGCATAGTCGCGGAGATCCGCCTCGGGCAGGCCGCCCGTGAGGTTGTAGCTCAGGATCGGAAAGGCGGACGTGGTCAGGCGCTCGACCGTCAGCTCGGTCTCGGCCGGCAGCTCGCCCCGCAGCTCGGCCACCCGGTTCTGGACCTGCTGCAGCGCCTGCAGGATGTCGAAGGAGGGATCGAACTGGGCCGAGATCTCCGTGGACCCACGGAACGTCGTCGAGCGGACGCGGCGGATCCCGGGGACCTCCATCACCACCTGCTCGATCGGTCGCGTGACGCTCAGGGCCATCGACCGGGCGGGCAGCGTGCCCGTGTGCCCGATGATCACGACGCGCGGGAAGTTCAGGGGCGGGTAGATGTCGCTCGGGAGCGACATCAGCGAGATGAAGCCGGCGGCGGCGAGGAGGCCGGTAACCAGGAGGACGGCCCGCGCGTGGTGCGAGGAGACGCGGGCCGGGTTCATGGATGCGCGGACGGGGACGCGGGCTCCGGCTCCTCGGCCTCCTCGATGGTGACGGAGGCGCCGTCGGGCAGCTCGTCCTGGCCCTTGACCACGACCTTCTCGCCCTCGCGCACGCCGGAGACGATCTGCGCCTCCTCTTCGGAGACGATCCCGACCACGACGGCGCGGCGGTGCGCCTTGCCGTCCGCGCCGACCACGAACACGGTCGTCTTGTTCTCCTCGCGCACGATGGCGGCCGCGGGCACGATCAGCGCGCCGGACCTCTCCTCGGCCACGATCGCGATCTCGACCGGGGTGCCGACCGGGAGCGCCCCCGAGACCGATATCCGGATGGCGGCGGTGCCCGTGGCGGGATCGACGGTGGCCGCCGTCCCCACGACCTTCCCGGCGATCTCCCGTCCCTCCGCTCCGGGCACGGTCACGCGCACGCTGTGCCCCACCACGACGCGCGTCGCGTCGGCCACGGGGACGGCGGCCGTGACCTGCAGACGGCGGAGATCGACCACGCGCAGCACGTGCTCGCTGGCGTCGATGACGTCGCCCGGGTTGTGCCAGCGCTCGGCCACGACGCCGCTGAAGGGCGCGATGGGCGTGGCCCGCGCGGCCAGGTCCACCGCCGCCGCGTGGGTCTGCCCGGACTCCCGCACCGCCGCCTCCGCGTCGAGCAGCTCCTTGCGCGCGTCCTCGACCTCCTTGCGCGACGCGATCCCCTTCTCCAGGAGCGCCCCCAGCCGGTCGTAGTTCCGGCGGGCGTTGTCGAGCCGCGCGCGGGCCTGGGAAGCCTCGCTCGAGCGCGTGGCCACGTCCGCGCGCAGGGGCGGGGCGTCGAAGCGCGCGACCACCGCGCCCTGGCGGACGTAGTCGCCGGGGGCGAAGCGGATCTCCGTCACCCGCGCCTTGTCCGGCGCCGTCACCGTCCAGTCCGCTCCGGGCGCGGGCTCGACGAGACCCGTCACGCGCACGTGCGCGGTGATGGTGCCGAGGTGCGCGGCCGCGACCTGGACCGGCACCGCCGCCGTCGTGGCCACCTCCTCGGGCGGCGCCTTGTGGCAGGCCACCACGAGCGGGGCGGCGGCGAGCGCGAAGGCCAGGCAGAGCGCCTTCATTGCGGCGGCGCCGTCATGGCCTGGCGCAGCGAAGCCAGCGCGCTTTCGAAATCGGCCGCGGCCTGCAGGGCCTTCTGGCGCAGCTCACGCGCGGATTGCAGCGACTGCAGGAGGGCGACGAGGTTGGTCTGTCCGGCGCGATAGGACTCCTGGGCCATGGCCTCCACTTCCCTGCTCCGGGGCAGGATGTCGTCGCGGTAGCGCAGGTATTGCCGGCGGGCGGCGGCGGCGCGGAAGGCCGCGGAGGCGACCGCGCCCCGGATCCGCTGGGCCATCGCCTCGCGCTGCGCGAGGGTGAGGGCCAGCGTCGCCTCTTCCTGGCGCACGGCGGCGGTGTGGCGCGTGAAGAGGGGCACCACCACCGCGACCGCGGCGCGATATCCCCAGGTGAACTCGGACTCCGCGCCATGGGTCACCGTGCCCTCGACCGTCGGATCGGGGACGCGCTGCGCGCGGGCCAGGGCCGCGCGCGCCTGCGCTTCCGAGACCTGGCGGTCGAGCACGGCGAGGGCGGTGTTCGATTGGAGCGCGATCATCGTCGCATCCGCGGGATCGGGGACGGACGCATCTCCCTGGTCCGCGGCCACCGTGGGCGCGGCCACGTCCCGGCCGACGAGCGCGTTGAGCTCCGCCCGGGCGCCCGCCCGCTCCCCTTCCACCGCGGCGGCGTCGTTCTCGGCCTGGTACAGCGCGAGGTCGGCCTGGAGGACGTCGAGGCGCGAGACGTCGCCGACTTCGTAGCGGGCGCTGGCCGCCTCTCGCGCGCGGCCCGCGATCTGCGCCAGCTCGCGTGCGACCTCCAGCCGCCGCTGCGTTCCGGCCAGGGAGAAGAACGCGAGATAGACCTCGGCCGTGACTTCCGCCTCCGTCTGGGCCAGCTCGGCTTCGCCGGTGCGCAGGGTGGCCTCGGCGAGGGCGATGCGACGGCCTCGCTTGCCGCCGAGCTCGATGAGCTGCGCCACGCTCACGGCATCGTGAGGAAGCTCGTTCGTGTGCTCGTAGCGCGCTTCCGGGTTCGGAATCTCGCGCGCGATGTCGATGCCGGCCCGGTCCACCGCTCGGCGCAAGCGGGCGGCGGTGATGGCCGGGTTCGAACGGGCGAGTTCGAGCGCTTCATCGAGCGAGATCGGCAAAACGGACGGGGTCGGAGACGGAAGCGGAGACGGGACGGGCGGAGCGGCCGTCTGCCCGGCGGCCCGCCCGGGCCAGAGAAGCAGAACCAGGAGCAATCGGGCGTGCATGAGCTCACTTGCAGAATAGACGCGAAACGGCGCCCGGGGAGGCCGGTCTCGACCTCGGTTCGGGTTTCGTTCAAGGAGCCGGCGGCGGGTCGGCGCTCCAGGCGGGGAGCTGCAGGGCGAAGCGGGCGTCCTCGGACTCCAGGGAGACGCATTGCACGTCGCCGCCGTGAAGGCGGGCCACGTGGCGGGCCAGGGCCAGGCCCAGTCCGTGGCCGTCGCGTTGCGCGCGCACTTCGGGCGAGCGGTAGAAGCGGTCGAACAGGCGCTCGCACTGCGCGGCCGGGATGCGTGCCCCCGGCGTGATCACCTCCAGGCGGACGCTTCCCCCCTCCTCGGACAGCATCGCCCGGACGGGCGCGGGTCCCGGCGCGAACTTGCGCGCGTTCTCGAGCAGGTTCTGCACCGCGATCTCGATGAGGTCCTCGTCGCCGCGCACGACCGCCTCGTCCGGAAAGCTGCATTCGCCCGCGGCGCCGTCCAGGACGCGGGCGGTGACGCGGCGCGCGACGTCGGCCAGGTTCACCGCCTCTCCCCGCGGGATCCCCGCCGACGTGTCGCGGGCCAGGACGAGCAGCGACTGCACCACCCGCACCAGCCGGTCCACCTCCTCGACCTGGGCGTCGATGGCCGCGCGGGCGTCGGTGGTGGCGCCCGGACGGGCGCGCTCGGCCAGCAGGCGGATGCGGGCCAGCGGCATCCGCAGCTCGTGCGACGCGTTGGCGGCGAAGTCGCGCTCGCGCCGCACCGTGCCCTCGAGGCGCGTCCAGAGGGCACGGAAGGCATCCTCGAGGTCGGCCACCTCCGCGGGCACGTCGCCCTCGTCCGCCGGGGGAAGCGGCTCCAGCGCGCGCACGCCGCCAATGCGCGACTGCAGGCCGATGAGGGGACGCGTGGCCCGGCGCGCCACGGCCCGGCCCACCACGAACGCGACGGCCACGCAGACCGGGGAGGCGACGAGGAGCGAGAAGGCGAACACGCGCAGGGCGCGGCGCCCGTAGTTCGCGGGGGCCGCGATCACGAGCACGAGGCCGTCGCGCAGCGTCCGGCGGTGCACGACCCAATCCGCGGCGGCGTCACGGGCTGCGCTCCCCTCGCGCCCGATCTCGGGGCCGGTGCCGGTGGCGGCGACGAGACGGGTCGCGGTCCAGACCTCCACGCGCACGCCCGGCACCGCGCTCTCGCGCAGGGCCTCGGGCGCCGCGTCCGCCGCGGAGAGGCGCTCCTCCCGCGCCTCGCGCTCGACCGCGCCGGCCAGGGAATCCGCTTCGTCCCGGAGCTGCTGGCGTTGATCGGCCTCCCAGAGCAGCCAGGCCGTCCCCGCCGCCGCGCCCGCCAGCATCAAGGCGGACGCGGCCGCGACCAGGGCCATGCCCCACGTCACCCGCGAGGCCATGGTTCGGCGGCTCACTCCTTGTCCTCGCCGCTCACGATCGCGTAGCCGTAGCCGCGCACCGTGCGCACGACGGGGCTGCCGCCCGGGCGCTCGAGCTTCCGCCGCAAGCGCGCGACCATGACCTCCAGGCTGGCCGCCGTCTCCCGCGTGGCCTCCCCCCAGACGTCCTGCAGCAGGTCGTCGCGCGAGACCGCGCGCCCTCCCGCCTCCGCCAGCCTCTCCAGGACCTCCAGCTCGCGGCGGGTGATGGCCACTTCCTGGCCGCCCACCCAGGCCTGGCGCCGGCCGAAGTCGACGCTGACCGCGCCGCGCCGGAACAGCTCGCCGCGCAGCGGCCGCCCCCCGCGGCGCAGGAGCGCGGCCAGCCGCGCGCGCAGCTCGGCCAGGGCGAAGGGCTTGCCGAGGTAGTCGTCCGCGCCCGCCTCCAAGCCGGCCACGCGGGCGGCCACGTCCGTGCGCGCGGTCAGGACCAGGATCGGGATGCGAAGGCCTGCCCGGCGCCAGCCGCGACAGAGCTCGACCCCGTCCGCGTCGGGCAGCCAGACGTCGAGGATGACCGCGTCCACGTCCCCGCCGCGCACCGCCTCGTTGGCTGCGGCCCCGGTTCCGACGGCAGTGACCGCGTAGCCCTGGTTGTCGAGGGCCTCGCGCAGGAGCTCGCGCATCTCGCGGTCGTCCTCGACCACGGCGACGGAGGCGCGGCCGGCGTCACGGGAAGGCATCGGACGGCGGCTCCTGGATCTTCAGAAGACGACGCCCACGGCCACTCCCACCCCGGAGCCGTCGGGGGCGGAGGCCGGGGCGAGCCACACCTTCGGCTGGCCGTGGACGGGCTTGCGCGAGGGCTTCGCATCCCAGCGGGCCACGCTCTTCCCCACGATGACCCCGAGAGTGGCGCCGCCCACGACGTCGCTCAAGCGATGCTTCTTCAGCGCGAGGCGCGACCCCGCGATGAGACCCGCGGCCAGGTACCCGGGGACGGCGCCCTTCCAGCCGTACTGCTCGGACCAGACGGTGGCGCAGGCAAAGGCGTTCGAGGCGTGGCCGGAGGGGAAGGACAGCCGGTCGCTGTGATCCGGCCGGTCGCGCCGTACCGCTTCCTTGATGACCAGGGTGTAGAAGAAGTTCACGACCACGGCCTGGCTCATGTCGTAGGCGGCGGCCTTGAAGCGGTCGCCGTTCGCGTATTGCCCGATGCCGAAGACCGCGGTGGACGCCGCCGCGGCCACGAAGCCGGTGCCCAGGAGCTTGCCCGTGTTGCCGTACGTCCTCATGGGATGGCGCTCGAAGTACCGGACCGTCGAGTCGTCGCCCAGCAGTGAGGTCGCGGTCGCCCCGCCGCCGATCAGCAGAGGCAGGAGGCTGGAACGATTCCAGACCTCCACCACGTTGTGCCCGAGGTTGGCGGGATAGCTGCGCACGGTCCGATGATCGCGAACCACGATGGGTTCCTTCGCGCCCTCGGACGGCAAAGCGGACGGGGACGGGCTCGGGCTCGGAGACGGGATCGGAGACGGAGACGGGTCCTGCACCGGCTCCGCGCACAGAGGCGCGGCCAGCGCGAAGAGGCCAACCACGAGCACGGCGGGCATCCGCGGCGGCCGGCGCGACGACGCCCTGGACATCGGCGACATGACGTCAGCTCACTTCGTCTCCAGCGCCTTCTTGACGCGTGCGGTGAAGACGTCGAAGTAGCGGCGTCCCGTCTCGGTTTCCCGCGAGACCCATTCCGCGTTGCGGAAGGCGACGGGCGAGACCTCCGCCCGGAAGCGCTCGATGTAGGGGGCCACGCGGGCGAAGATGAAAAGACCCTCGCCGTTGCTCTCCAGGAAGTAGTCCGCGTGCACGATGCCGTGCCGCACCATGCCGTACACCATCTCCCAGTAGCTTCCGACCTGCCGGTAGGCCGTGTTGAGCGGGCTGGTCGGGCGCGTCACCGCCACCAGCTCGTCGTAGGTCTTGGGCCAGAACGTGGAGATGAGCTCGTGGCGCGACTGGCGCATGACCGGCTCGCGCCTGATCTCGTACACGCGAAGGACGAGCTCCGCGTCGTGGTGGTCCGGCCGATCCTTTCCCACGCGATCCTCCTTGCCCGTCTTCGTTCTGACTTAGGATGGATGATGCAACCCGACAGGCATCCGGTGTGGAGGCTAGCATGCTTCGAATGGTCCACGGCGCGGCCCTCCTGGCTGCCGCCGCGCTCGTCTTCCCCCCGTCCGGGGGGGCGGACGTGAAGCCCGCGTCCCCGGCCAGGGCCGCCGCCCCCGCGGGCGCGCCCACCGCCGCCCAGGCCCGCGCCTTCGTCGAGGAGGCGGAGGCGCGCCTGCTCGACCTCAGCAACCGCCAGGGCCGCGCGGACTGGGTCTCCCAGACCTACATCACGGACGACACGGAGAGGATCTCCGCGGAGGCGAACCAGGCCCTCATCGCGGAGACCATGGAGCTGGCCAAGGCGGCCACCCGCTACGACCGCCTCCAGCTGCCCGACGACCTGCGGCGCAAGCTGACCCTGCTCAAGCTCGCCGGCATCCCCCTGCCCGCTCCGGCCGACCCCAAGCTGCAGGCGGAGCTCACCCAGATCACGAAATGGATGGAGGGCACCTACGGCAAGGGCAAGTACTGCCGCGGAGCGGGCGGCACCGACTGCCTGGACGTGAACGCGGTCACGAAGATCATGGCGGAGAGCCGCAGCTACGACGAGCTGCTCGACGTCTGGCGCGGGTGGCACGCCATCTCCCCGCCCATGAAGTCCCGGTACGAGCGGTTCGTGTCGCTCGCGAACCAGGGGGCGCGCGACCTCGGCTACAAGGACCTCGGCGCCTATTGGCGGTCGAACTACGACATGCCCGCGGACGCGTTCTCCGCCGAGCTGGACCGCCTCTGGGCGCAGGTGCGGCCGCTCTACGAAGCGCTCCACGCCCACGTGCGCGCGTCCCTGGCCAAGGCCTATCCGGGCAAGGTCCCGGAAAAGGGGCCGATCCCCGCCCATCTGCTCGGCAACATCTGGGCCCAGCAGTGGGGGAACGTCTATCCACTGGTGGGCGTGCCCGCGGCCGGTCCCGGCTACGACCTGACCGAGCTGCTCAAGGCCAAGAAGGTCGACGAGAAGGAGATGGTGCGCTACGGCGAGCGCTTCTTCACGTCGCTCGGCTTCGCCCCGCTGCCACCCACGTTCTGGGAGCGGTCGCTCTTCGTCAAGCCGCGCGACCGCGAGGTCGTCTGCCACGCCAGCGCCTGGGACGTGGACAACGACCAGGACCTCCGCATCAAGATGTGCATCGAGACCAGTGGCGAGGACTTCGTCACCATCCACCACGAGCTGGGCCACAACTTCTACCAGCGCGCGTACCGGACGCAGCCCTTCCTCTTCCGGCAGGGCGCGAACGACGGGTTCCACGAAGCCATCGGCGACACCATCGCCCTCTCCGTGACCCCCGGCTACCTGCAGAAGGTCGGACTGTTGGGCAGTCCCCCCGGCAACGAGGGCGACCTCGAGTTCCTCATGCGCATGGCCCTGGACAAGGTCGCGTTCCTGCCCTTCGGCCTGCTCGTGGACCAATGGCGCTGGAAGGTCTTCTCGGGCGAGGTCCCGCCCGCGCGCTACAACGCGGCCTGGTGGGAGCTGCGCCGCAAGTACCAGGGCGTGGAGGCGCCGGTGCCGCGCACGGAGCAGGACTTCGACCCCGGCGCCAAGTACCACGTCCCCGCCAACGTGCCCTACATGCGCTACTTCCTCGCCCACATCCTGCAGTTCCAGTTCCATCGCGCGGCCTGCCGCGAGGCGGGCTTCACGGGCCCGCTCCACCAGTGCTCGATCTACGCGAGCAAGGAGGCAGGGGCCAGGCTCGACCGGATGCTCGCCATGGGACAGAGCCGGCCCTGGCCGGAAGCGCTCTACGCCATGACGGGCGAGCGGCAGATCGACGCCACCGCGATCCTCGACTACTTCGCGCCCCTCAAGAAGTGGCTCGACGAGCAGAACAAGGGCCGGACGCTCGGATGGCAATGACCCGCGCCGTCGCCGCGAGCGCCCTCGCGGCCTTCGTCCTGGCCGCCGCGCCCCCGGCCTGGGCCCAGAAGCCGATACCGGAGACCGTGCGCATGATGGAGCCGCACCGCCTGCGCATCGGCGACTACGTGCGCGTCTGGGCCACGGCGGAAGGTCCCATGCTCCAGGGGCCCGTGGTCGCCGTCTCCTCGAGCACGCTGACCGTCGCCGGCCGCGAGGAGGCGGTGCTGGTGGACCTGCCCACCTCCTCGCGCATGGAGGTGCGCCGGGTCCATCAGCACATCCGCCGTGGGGCGGCCATCGGGGCCGCGCTCGGACTCGTCGCGGGGTCGTTCCTGATCACGCGCGAGCTCCTCGGCCACGAGGTCCGCGCCGGCGAGCGCATCGGCTGGATGGCCGGGCTCACCGCGGCGGGGGCGGGGGCGGGCGCGGGGATCGCGCGCCTGGCCCGCTCCGAGACCTGGCAGCCCGTGGACCTCGTCACCCTCAAGCCGCAGACGACGGATGCCGGACCCGGCTTCCGCCTGTCCTGGACCGTCCGCTTCTAGGGCCCGCTCAGAACGCGGCCAGGAGGCGCGCCGCCTTCTCGACCTGGGCCTCGGAGGGCAGGAACGCCTCTTCCAGCGGCGGCGAATAGGGCACGGGCGTGTCGAGCGCGCCGATCACGCGCACGGGAGCGTCGAGGTACTCGAAGGCCTCTTCCTGGATGATGGCGGCCAGGCTCTCGCCGATGCCGCCCGTGCGCGAGTCCTCGTGCACCACGAGCACCTTCCCGGTGTGACGGGCCACCGCCAGCACCGCCGCACGATCGAGAGGGGCCAGGCTGCGCAGGTCGAGGACGGCGGCCTCGATGCCGTCCCCGGCCAGCCGCTCCGCCACCCGGAGCGCGAGGTGCACGTAGGCCCCGTAGGAGATGAGCCCGAGGTCGCTTCCCGCGCGACGGAGGGCGGCGCGTCCCAGGGGCAACGCCGCCGGCGGCGCCTCGTCCAGGGCCTGCTTGACGCGCGGATCGCGATAGAGCGCGATGTGCTCGTAGAAGAGGACGGGGTCGGGATCCGCGACCGCGGCCGCCATCAGCGCGCGCGCGTCGTGCGGGGTGGACGGCGTGACGATCTTGAGGCCGGGCGTGCGGTAGAACCAGGGCTCGGTGTTCTGGCTGTGGTAGGGCCCGGCGTGGCGCAGCCCGCCCCAGGGCATGCGCACCACCATGGGCACGGAGGCGCCCCAGCGGTAGCGGATCTTGGCCGCGCTGTTGACGAGCTGGTTGAAGCCGCTGGCCACGAAGTCGTTGAACTGCATCTCGCCGATGGGCCGCTGGCCCATGAGGGCGGCCCCGATGCACACGCCGAGGACCCCGCCCTCCGCCAGCGGCGAGTTCAGGATGCGGTCGCCGAACTCCTTCAGCAGCGGGCGCAGCAGCAGGAAGGCGTTGCCGTAGCGGCCGCCGACGTCTTCGCCGTAGACGAACACGCGGGGGTCGGCGCGCAGGGCGTCCTCCACGCCGAGGGTGACCGCCTCGAGGAAAGTCCGTCCCCGCGGATCCACGGGCGGACCCGGGTCGAGGGGCGGCAGGGCGGCGGGCACCGAGGCCGCGTCGCGCCCCTCCAGCACTTCGACATGGCGGCGCGGCGCTTCGCCCGCCAGCACGCCCACCCCGACCACGCCGCCGTCGGGCCAGGGCGCCTCGATGACCCGGCGCGCCTCCGCCTCGACCATCGCCTCCGCCTCGCGTTGCAGCGAGACGAGGTCGCCCTCCGCGATCGTGCCCTCCGCCGCGAGGCGCCGCGCGTAGCCCGGGATGGGATCCCGTCCCGCCCAGAATGCATAGGCGACGGGATCGGCGTAGCCCTGCGCGGACAGCGGGGGATAGGACCAGGAGGGCGCGGGGTCCTTCCCGAGATACAACATGTCGTCGTGGTGCGCGTGCCCGCACATGCGCATGGCCACGAGCTCGACCAGGGTCGGGCCGCGGCCGGCACGGGCCCGCTCCGCCGCCCAGGCGAAGGCGGCCGCCACCGCCTCCGGGTCCGTCCCGTCGATCGTGATCCCGGGAACGCCGTAGCCTTTCGCCTTGTCCGCGAACACGCGCGCGGCGGTCTGGTGCACCACCGGCGTGGAGAGCGCGGTCTGGTTGTTCTGCACGCAGAAGACCGCGGGCAGCCGATGGGTGGCGCAGAGGTTGATGGCTTCGTGCCACTCCCCCAGCGAGGAGCCGCCTTCGCCGATGAAGGACACCGCCACGCGGCCGCTGTCTTCGCGGGCGAACGCCATCGCGATGCCGGCGACGGCGAGGGTCGAGATGCTCAGCGGCGCGGCCGCGGGCAGGATCCCCCACCCGAAATCCCCGACGTGCAGGTCGCGGCCGTCCATGGGCGGACCCGACTTGCCCATCTGCGCGCTCATCACCATCCGCGCCGTCTCCGCGTCCGGCCGCATCGCGACCACCGCCCCCAGGTCGCGGATGAGGGGCGCGATCACGTCGCCGCGCCAGGTGCCGTCCGCCGCGCGATGGGCGGGCCCGCGGCGCAGGCGCAGGGGCGCGCCGTAGATCGCCTCCTGGCCCAGCGAGCGGAACCCCTTGCCCTGGAAGCCGACGCCCCCGTACTGCACTTCGCTGCCGGTGAAGAACGCCTTCAGCCGGTTGTCGATCGCGCGCGTGAGGACCATTCCCCGCAGGAGCTCGCGCCGCTCCGCGGGAGTGAAGGAGGCGGCGATGGCTTCGCGACGCAGGAACCCGTCGCAGGCCTCGAGGAGATCGGCCGCGGCACGGGTCAGGCGCTGGGCGGCGTCCACGCCCGGGGTGGGCTCGGCCAGGCCGGTCGGGGCCGGACGTCCGAGCCGCCGCCGCAGCGATTCGCGCAGCGGCCCCCGCAAGGCGTCGATGGCGGCGTGCTCCCGCTCCTCCGGCGTCCGCACCACCGCCTCCCCCCAGGCGTCCAGGGCCAGCGCGAGCGCGTGGGGATCCTGCTCGGCCACGAACGCCCCGAAGCGCGCGCGGAGTCCCGGCCGGGCGGAAGGGCGGGGGCGGGTGTCGCTCAGGGCTCGGTGTTCCAGGTCTCCACGTTGCGGAGGCGTGCGATCAGCTTCTCCTGCTCGGCGCGCAGGCGCCGGATCTCCTCGACCAGGCGCAGGACGGCGGGCGGACCCACCTCGCGGATGAAGTCGATGACCTCCCGCTGCGCCTCCAGGGAGAACCGGTCGGGTCCATCCCCCGGCGACAGGGTCGGCGGGGCGGTGCGCAGGGCGGCGCGTGCGCGCCGCTCCGCGTCCAGGATCTCGGCGTCCGTCAAGGCGACAGGCATGGATGGGCACCCCGCGGCGTCCGCCGACCGGAGGGTCGAGAGGCCGGCGCCGCTCCCCGATTGTAGCGGCCACCGCCGCCGGTGGTGGTACCTTTTAGACGGGAGGGGACCATGCAGGGTCGACGGGTCGCGCGGTTCGGGGTGATCACGGTGGTGGCCGGCCTGGCCGTCGGTTCCTGGGGCTGCAGCGCCCAGGAGGTCGCGCAGGCGGTCAGCGACGCCCTCCAGGACTGCTCCACGCTGGGACGGGTCCAGTTCGTGCGCACGACGCTGCGCGACATCTACTATTGGTACAAGGACCTGCCCGATCCGGATCCCGCGTCCTTCTCTTCGCCCGACGCCTACCTCGAGGCCGTCCGCTACAAGGCGCTGGATCACACCTACAGCTTCATCACCGACCGCGCGTCCAACGACGCGTTCTTCTCGGACAGCCAGTTCATCGGCTTCGGCTTCGCCACCACGCTCGTGTCCAGCAGCGACTGGCGCGTCACCGAGGTCTACCCGGCCAGTCCGGCCTCGGAGGCCGGACTGGAGCGCGGCGCGCATATCCTGGTCGTGAACGGCCGCTCCCTGGCCAGCCTCGTGTCCACCGGCGACATCAACACCATCTTCGGCCCCGCCACCGTGGGCACGGTGGCCACCATGCAGTTCCGCGACGTGGGGGGAGCGGTGCACGACGTGCAGATGACCAAGCGCACGGTCACCATCCCCACCGCGTCCCTCACCCGCACCTTCGCCAGCGGCGGCCGCGTCGTGGGCTACATCAACTTCCGCAACTTCGTCACGCCGGCCACCACCGCCCTCGACCAGGCCTTCGCCCAGCTCGAGGCGTCGGGGGCGAACGAGCTGGTGCTGGACCTGCGCTACAACGGAGGCGGGCTCGTCTCCGTGGCCCAGCAGCTGACCAGCCTCATCGGGGGCTCGCGCACCAGCGGCAAGCTCTTCGTCCAGTTCGTCCACAACGACAAGAACACGAGCAAGAACAGCTCGCTCAATTTCACGTCGCCCGCCCACGCGCTGAATCTCGAGCGCCTGGTCGTGATCCAGACGCGCGCCTCCGCCTCCGCGAGCGAGCTGGTGGTGAACGGCCTGCGGCCGTTCGTTCCCGTGACCACGGTGGGCGAGCGCAGCTACGGCAAGCCGGTCGGGCAGTACGGTTACAACTTCTGCGACAAGGTCCTCTACCCGGTCGCCTTCAGCACCCAGAACGCGCGCGGGGAAGGCGGCTACTTCGACGGCATCCCCGCCGACTGCGCGGCCGCGGACGACCTGGAGCACCAGCTCGGCGACTCCGCGGAGGCGTCGCTGGGCGAGGCCCTCCGCTACCTGCGCACGGGATCGTGCAGCGCGTCCGCCTCCGCCCAGGCGCGGGCGCAGTCCGCGCAGCGTCCGCCCGTGGAGCGCCAGCCCCGGTTCGCAAACGGCTGGCAGGCCCTGTTGGGGGCGCACTAGCATGGTGGATCGCTCCCCACGTTCGACGGCCGGGCTGCTCGCGCTCGCGGTGACGGCGGCCGTGCTGGCGGCCTGCGGCGGAGCCAAGCCCGCTCCCTCGCCCGAGGCGAGCCCGGCCGCGGTCACGCTGGCTCCGGAGCGCCCGGCGGACGCTCCCGCCGCCATCGGGCCCGCGACGAGCGTACGGGCATCCGCGGCGCCCGCGGCCGGAGCCACGGCGGGCGCCGCCCCGCCCGCGCCCGCGGCCAGCGCTTCCCCCTCGCCCACTCCCGACCCCGAAGAAGCCAAGCGTGCGGAAGAGGCCCAGCGCCTGCGCGCCGAAGTGGCCGCGGCCAAGGCGAAGGCGGACGCCTTGACCGGGCAGGCCAATACCGAGTGTCCCGACCTCAAGCCCGGGGAGCTGCGCCATCCCGGCGCCGTCGGTCACTGCCGGGTCCTGAAGGAGCAGGCCGCGGAGGCCGTCCGCCAGTACGAGCTCGCCAAGAAGGACGCGCAGGCCGCGGGCGTCACCGTCCAGTAGCCGGCGGCCGTCGGACTAGGAAGTGGCCGTCTCCGCCAGCGGCTCCAGCTTCGCCATCGCGTTCGCGCTCACGTTCATCGAGCAGAACTTCGGCCCGCACATCGAGCAGAAGGCGGCCGTCTTGTAGCCTTCCGCGGGCAGCGTCTCGTCGTGCATCGAGCGCGCCGTCTCCGGGTCGAGGGCGAGGCGGAACTGCTCGTTCCAGTCGAAGGCGAAACGCGCGCGGCTCAGCGCGTCGTCACGGTCGCGCGAGCCCTTGCGGTGGCGCGCCACGTCCGCGGCGTGGGCCGCGATCTTGTACGCGATGACGCCCTGCTTGACGTCCTCCTTGTTGGGGAGGCCCAGGTGCTCCTTCGGGGTCACGTAGCAGAGCATGGCCGCTCCCGCGTAGCCGGCCATGGTGGCCCCGATGGCGGACGTGATGTGGTCGTAGCCGGGCGCGATGTCCGTGACGAGGGGGCCGAGGACGTAGAACGGCGCCTCGTTGCACTCCTGGATCTGGCGCTCCACGTTCATGGCGATCTGGTCGAAGGGCACGTGGCCGGGACCCTCCACCATCACCTGCACGTCCTTCTCCCAGGCCTTGCGCGTGAGGTCGCCCAGGGTCCTCAGCTCCGCGAACTGGGCGGCGTCGCTCGCGTCGGCCAGGCAGCCCGGACGCAGGCCGTCGCCCAGGGACAGGGTCACGTCGTACTTGCGCGCGATCTCCAGGATCTTGTCGTAGTGGACGAAGAGCGGGTTCTGCTTGCGGTGATGGACCATCCACTGCGCGTGCAGGGCGCCCCCGCGCGACACGATACCGGTGATGCGGTGCTGGACGAGGGGCAGGTGCTCGTAGAGCACGCCGCAGTGCACGGTCATGTAGTCCACGCCCTGCTTGGCCTGGTGCTCGATGTTGTCGATGAGGTCGTCCGCGGTGAGGTCCTCGACGCGCGTGACCTGCTGGACGGCCTGGTAGACGGGCACGGTGCCGATGGGCACGGGGGAGGCGGCGATGATGGCCTCGCGGATCGCGTCGATGCCGCCGCCGGTGGAGAGGTCCATCACGGTGTCCGCGCCGAAGTGCACGGAGTAGTGCAGCTTCTCCAGCTCCTCCTCCACGTTCGAGGTCACCGCGGAGTTGCCGATGTTCGCGTTGATCTTGCAGCGCGCGTTGATCCCGATGGCCATGGGATCGAGGGCGGCGTGGTTGACGTTGGCGGGGATGACCATGCGCCCGCGCGCGACCTCGTCGCGGATGGTCTCCGGCGCGACTTCCTCGCGCTCGGCCACGCGCTTCATCTCCGGCGTGATCACCCCGCGGCGCGCGTGGAACATCTGCGTCGCCGTGTCGCCCGTGAACTTCGTCCTCTCCATCGCCGTCCTCCTGGGTCCGAAAAGCAAAGGGCCGACCACCGGGAAGGTGTCGGCCCTTGGGCTTTCGCTTCCCTCCGCTGGTCCTAACCAGGTCAGGTTCAAGGGGTCGGTGGCGTCGCCCACCCTCTCAGCCCGCGCGCGGGCCCCCCCAGCGTACGATTCGCTGTCGTCGATTCTACTCCAGCCCGTCCTCCTCGCGCAGGCGCACCCGCGACGTCTGCTCGGGATGGCGGCCGACCATGCCCGCATAGAACGCGCGGATGCGGTCCATGTCCGCCCCGACGTCTCCGCTGAGGGCCAGGGTGGGCCCGATGCCGGCGCGGCGCGTTCCCCAGTCGAGGAAGGAGAGGACGAGCGGCACGTCCGCCGCCCGCGCGATGTGGTAGAAGCCCGACCGCCAGTAGTCGAGGGCGCGGCGCGTGCCGTCGGGCGCGATGGCCAGCGCGAGGGGCGCGCCGTCGCGGAACACCTCCGCCGTGGACGCGACCACGCCCCGCCCGCCCCCGCGATCGATCGGGATCCCCCCCAGTGCCCGCAGCAGGGGCCCGAGCGGCCCCCGGAACGACTCGCGCTTGCCGATCCAGCGCAGCCGGATCCCGAAGTGCACGGCGAAGAGCAGCATGACCGCGGTGTCCCAGTTCGAGCTGTGGGGCGAGGCCACCAGCACGTAACGGGGCGCCGCCGGCCGCTGCCCGCTGATCGTCCAGCCCGCCCGGCGCAGGAGCCCGCCCGCCGCGCGCTGGAGGAGCGTCATCGCGCTACCATACGACGCGCTCGCGAGGGAACATGCTCGGCTGGCTCACCAGGCTCGACACCGTGCACAAGGCGGAGACGCAGGAAGAGCGCGAGGCCATCTACCGCTTCCGCTACCAGATCTACATCGAGGAGCTGAAGTACAACTACGAGGCGGACCACGAGCGGAAGTGGCTGCGGCAGGAGGAGGACGACCAGCCGACCACCACCCTGCTCTACACGGGCAGCCCGGACGACATCACGTCGACCGTGCGCGTGCGGGCCTGGAAGCCGGGCGAGGTGCCGCCCGCCGTCTTCGCCCTGACCTCGATGGACCGCTTCCCGGGGATCGAGGGGCTGGGCGTCTCCCACATCGGGCGGATGATGATCCGCCGCAGCCTGCGCGGCAAGCTCGTCCTGCCTTCGCTCCTGGCCGGCGGATACGAGTTCCTCGTCGGCGAGAAGGGCGCGGACCTCGCCTTCCTCGACTGCGTGCCCGGCATCGTCCGCCACTACCGCCAGCTCGGGGCCCGGCCCTACGGGGGACGTCTCATCGACCTCGGATACAGCCCCGGGATTCCGCTCGTCATCGTGCTCTCCGACTACGCGCACCTGAAGCGCTCGGGCTCGATCGTGGCGCCCCTGGTCAAGAAATATTTCGGGGAGGGCAAGCGCGCGCCCCTGGACCTCGCTCCCTACCGGCACCTCTTCGAGAGCGAAACGGTGCCGGTGGAGTTCGATCCGGAGAAGGTCTGGGAAGCCCTCCAGGACCGTCTCCTGGCCGGCGAGGAGAGCATCCCCACCTTCGTGGACGCCCTCTCCCCGGGCGCGCTCTTCCACCTGTCGGAGTCCGGCTATCTGCTGGACGTCAAGGCCGGCGACCTCATCACGCGCGCGGGCATCGGCCAGCGCGAGATGTTCGTGATCCTGGAGGGAGCCTGCGAGGTGGAGGGCGCGTCCGGACGGATCGCCCTGCTCGAGAAGGGAGACCTCTTCGGGGAGATCGCGTTCTTCAGCGAGGCGGGCGAGCGCACCGCCACCGTGCGCGCGCTGAGCGACTCCAAGCTGCTCGTGCTCCGCCAGAAGTTCCTGGACGAGCTGACCACCAACGATCCCGAGGCCGCCTGCCAGATCCTCCTCAACGTGAGCCGCATCATGGCCGAGCGGATGGGGGCCATGGTGAGGACGGCGGCGGCGGCGCCGGACGCCGAAGCGTAGTCACGCTCCGCTTCGCGTGCGGGGAATCTCCGGCGGGAGAGCGTCGATGGCCGCTCGCGCGTAGCCGTACCCCGCCTCCACGATGGGATCGATGCTCGGAAAGTCGATGAGGCCGTAGCGGCCGACGGGCAGGTCGAAGACGAAGGCCGCCCCCGCGCGCTGCCGGCGCCGGTGTCCGGCCTGATGGCACTCGAGCGCGCGCAGCAGGACGGTGGCCGCGCCCGGCACCCGCGTGCGCCGGCCGCGCGGCCTCAACCGCTCGAGGAGCAGCTCGGTCGGCGACGGGCTCCATTCGAGGCCGGGGTCGACGTTGAGATCGACGTCCTGCGAGGTGTCGCTCACCAGGACCGGCCCCGGACAGAGGGCCTGCATCAGCTCGACGGGGAGGTTGTCGAGCACGCCGCCGTCCACGAGCAGGTCGCCCTGATGGGGAACGGGGGGCAGGAGCCCGGGAAACGACCCGCTGGCCCGCATCGCCTTCCACACCGGGCCGCGGCGGAAGAGGTGGACGGTGGCCCGCGTGAGGTTCGCGGCCACGCAGAAGTAGTTGAGCCAGAGGTCCTCGATCGGGGTGTCGCCGAAGACCTCGTGGAGCGCCTTCTCCGTCTTGCGCGGCGAGAAGACGGAGACGAGGGGCACGGTGTAGCCACGATGGGGACGCGTGTCCACGAACGTGCGCCGCAGGGTGTCCATGGTGCCCGGAAACCCGAAGCCCAGCGCGTGGCAGGCCGCGACCAGCGAGCCCATGCTGACGCCGCCGAGGAAGTCGATGGGCACGCCCGCCTCGACCAGCGCGCGGATGAGGCCGGCGTGGGCGAAGGCGCGCGCTCCGCCTCCGCTGAGCACGAGTCCGACCGCGCGCCCGCCGAGGAAGCGCGAGACGCGGCGGGCGTCCGCGGGCCTCCCGTCGCGCACGTGATGGTGCTGGTCCACCTCGGTGGCGTCGAGCCAGGCCGCGGTGCCGGAGGGGCGCGCGGCGCCCTCCCCGTGGAGGAGGACGAGGACGCGGCCGGCGGAGGTGCGGCCCCGCCCCACCAGGGGCTCGAACGCGCCCAGACCGGGGGCGGCCTCGGCGCGGGCGACGAGCACGACGCGATCCGCCTGCCGCACGCAGCGCCGCGACCACTCCCCCGCCTCCGGATCGGCCACGAACACGAGGGCGTCGTGCGCGCCCTCCTGGCCGTGCAGCCACTCGTTCACGTACATCGAGCGGGCGTCGTCGGGGGCCATCTGCGAGGCGCCCTTCCCGTGCTCCGCGTCGAAGGCGCGCGAGTCCAGCACGCGGATGCGGCCGTGCGCCTCCTGATCGGGCAGGAAGCCGGCCAGGAAGCCGTCGAGGGAAGCACCGCCCAGGGGCACGATCGCGATCACCGTCGAGCGGGCGGCAGCGGGCGCTCCTTCCACCGTCGCCCGTTGCAGCCGGCGGGCCAGGGTGCGCAGGAGGGGCATCAAGGCCTGCGGGCTCTGCTGCAGGAGGGACCGGAAGCCCTGCTGCGAGAAGCGGATCAGCTCGGTGTCGCGCGCGGCCCGGACGGTGGAGGATCGCGGATCTCCGGTGAGCAGGCCGATCTCGCCCACGGGCTGTCCGCGGCCGATCTCGGCGACCACTTCGAGCGGACCTCCCGGGGGCTCCCGCACGACCTGGAGCCGTCCCTGCAGGACGACGTACAGCGCGTCCGCGGGATCGCCTTCGCGGAAGAGGACCTCGTCGCGCTGGAGGTAGACCCAGGAGAGCTCGCCCTCGACGCTGCGGCGGACGGTGTCGTCCAGGGCCCCGAAGATCTCGTCCTCGGCCGCGCGCAGCGCGGGCATGCGGCGGGCCACCAGGGTCGTGAGGACGGCGCGCAGGCCGGGCTGCGCGGCCACCGCGCGCTCGAACCCCTCGCGGGAGAGCTGGATCAGGCGGGACGGGGTCACGGCGCGGACGGTCGCCGTGCGCCGGCCGGCGAGGAGGAGCGCCCCCTCCCCCACGCATTCCCCGACCTCGACCGTCCCCACCGCGCGCGGCGGCCCCGCTCCGGTCTCGGCCAGGACGGCGAGCCGGCCCTCCACCACGATGTAGAGGGAATCGCCGGCGGCTCCCTGACGGAAGAGCACCTCGTCCGCGCCCAGCGTGGTCTCGACGCAGGCGGCGGCGGTGGAGAGAAGCGCCGCGTCCGCCATGCCGTGGAACAGCGAGGTCGAGCGGAGGAAGGCGAACGTGTCGGGGTGCACGTGGCGGGCAGACTATTCCCCCGCCGCGCGCTCCCCGTCAAGCCGGGTCAGCTCGGGCAGCGCGTGCTGGCGATCTCGTCCCGCTTCTTCTTGAAGACCTTCACCCACTCGGAGACGGGCAGGTTCCGCTCCGCGTGGCGGTGGAAGCGGTCCACGCGCGCGGCCGTGAACAGGTCCGTGATCTGCTTGTCCGAGAGCTGCGCGAGCAGGTCGGCCAGGAACTTCCGTCCCGCCTCGCTGATGGCCGGATCCTTGAACGTGCCCTGCAGCGACTTCTTGAGGTTGCCGACGCACTGCGCCGGGTCCTTCCAGATCGGCTCTCCCGACCAGTCCTGCAGGTCGTTCTTGCTCGTGTCGAGGAGCGTGGCCTCGCCGAACGCGTAGCCGAGGTCCTGGACGTAGAGGAAGGGCCTCGCGCAGGTCTCGTTGCCGGCGGCGTCCTTCTTCACGGCGTCGGGCGCGCACATGATCCGCTGGTTGGGCGGCTTGGTGTCGCTGTTCTGGATCAGCACCATGAGCAGCTTCAGGGCGTCTCGGTGCGCGCGCGTGGCCCCTCCCGCCTTCTCGTCGATGGTGTCGAGCTCCGCCCACCGCCAGCCCTCGTCCTCCTTGGTCTCGATCCGCTTGCCGGCGAGGCGCCGCTCGATGGCCGCGATCTCGAACGTCTTTTCCGGCACCCGCTTCTCGGTGGCCCAGTACCACGGCTCGATGGGGCACTTGCGGCACGTCACCTGGACGGGATACATGCGGTCGGCCCAGAAGCCCAGGGCCCAGAACAGGCGCGTGGCCGCCACCTCCGCGTACACCTCGCCGTTCTTGCGCCCGTACTTCACCTTCACGACGTCCTCGGGCGTGAGCGCGCACTCGAATTTCGGGGTGGCCCCGCTGGTCGGACCTTCCGGCGCCACGTAGTCGCAGCTGACCTGCTGGTCGAAGGTCAGGGCGCCCGGTCCTTGCGGGCCGGCCATGAGGTCCTTGGCGGCGATGTCCGTCGGCTGCCAGATGATGGCGCGACGCAGGTAGGCGGCACGCTCCTCCGCCGTGACGTGCGACAGATCGCGCCCCGTGGACGGCGACGGGGAGGGAGCGGACCTCCCGGCCGTCACCCCGGCCGCGAGCACGATCGCGACCAGTCCCGCCCGTCGAAGCGATGCCTTCATGCCACGGCCTCCTGCTTCCATCATGACGTGGGAGGGACGCGCGCGTGGCGAGAGACGCGACTTTAGTCCCGCTTCACTCCGACCTCTCCTCCGGCGACGGGGCCATGGCCGGACCGGTGGCGCGCAGCGCGCGCATCTCCGCGAGCGCGGCCGCCGCCCCCGGATCGCGGGCGAGGTTGCGGGTCTCGCCGGGATCGGCGGCGTGGTCGTACAGCTCCTCGCTGCCGTCCGGCCATTCCGTATAGCGATAGCGGGCGGTGCGAACGCTGACGCCGAGGGGCGGGGCCTTGGCCTTGCGGAAGGAGAGGGCGCCCGTGCGGATGCGCTGGGCGGGATCGCGGATGAGGGGGAAGAGGCTCGCGCCGTCGAGGCCGGGCACGCGGGGCAGGCCGGCCAGGTCCACGATGGTCGGGTAGAGATCGAGCAGCTCGACCTCCGCCGCCGCCGCCTCGCCCGGCCGCTGCACCTGTGGGGCGGCGATGATCAGCGGGGTCCGCAGCGTCTCCTCGAACAACGTGTCCTTGCGCCAGAGCCCGTGATGCTCGCCCAGGTGGAAGCCGTGGTCGCCGAGGAGGACCACGACCGTGCGGTCCCACATCCGCAACCGGTCGAGCGTCTCCATGATCACCCCGACCTGCGCGTCGATGAACGAGACCGAGGCGTGATAGGCGGCAATGGCTTCGCGGCGGAACTTCGGGTCGTCGATCATCCCCGGCGGCTCGCGGCCGGCCAGGGGCACGCCTGGACGCTCCTGCGGCCGGTTCTTGATCGCGATGGCCGGGATGTCCTGCAGGTCGTCCGCGGGCTCGGGCAGCACCTTCACCGCCTCCGGCGGGTACATGTCGAAGTACCGCTTGGGCGCGACCCACTTGAGATGGGGCTTCGAGAAGCCGAGGGCCAGGAAGAAGGGCCGGGACCGGTGCTGCTCGATGAGCTCGGCCACGCGCCGCGCGCGCGCCCCGTCCGGCTCGTGGGCGTCGTCGTTGGACGTCGCGATCCACCAGGCGCCGCGCACGGAGTCGTCGTCGCGCCGGCCCTCCTCGCTGGGCCGCGCCGCCTCGTCGTCGATGTCCCAGTCGAACTGGTCGGACACCGCACCCTCGTAGATCTTGCCGATGCGCCCCGCGAAGTAGCCGTGGTCGCGGAAATAGGCCTGCAGCGGCCGCGCTCCCTGGAGGTGCTGGCCCACGGGCGTGAGGTTGTTCCAGACGTCCGTGCGCTCCGGCCGCCAGCCGCTGAGCAGCGAGCTGCGCGACGGGCTGCACATGGCGACCTGCGCGTAGGCGCGGTCGAAGCGGCGGCCGCGGGCGGCCAGGCGGTCGATGTTGGGGGTGGCCACGTCGTAGCCGTACGCGCCCAGATGCACGTTGAGGTCGTCCGCGATGATGAAGACGACGTTGAGACGTCGCCCGGGCGGCCGCGGGGCACCGCTCGCCGCCGGCGCGTATTTCTCGCGGGCGGCAAGCAGGCGGCGCATCTCCGTGATCGTGGAGGCCTGACCGGGGAGGGCGGCCAGGTTGGCCAGCTCTCGCGGATCCGTCTCGTGGTCGTACAGCTCCTCGCTCCCGTCCGGCCATTCCGTGTAGCGCCAGCGCGCGGTGCGGAGGCTGCGCCCGATCTGTCCAGAGGCGCGTCCGACCGACGAGAAGGCGGCGGCACGCACGGTGCCGGCCGCATCGCGGAGGAGCGGACCGAGGCTTCGCCCGTCCAGCCCTTCCACCGGCGGCAGGCCGCACGCCTCGAGCAGCGTGGGATAGACGTCGACGAGCTCGACCAGCGCCTTGGCGGGCGTGCCGGGAGACGCGACGTCGGGTCCGGCGATCAGGAGGGGGACGCGCAGCGTCTCCTCGAAGAGGAGGTCGGTGCGGCCGAGCGCGCCGTGGGCGCCGGTGGGGGCGGAGGTGTCCCCCGCCAGCACGACGATCGTCCGCTGTGTGACGCCCCGCCGCTCGAGGGCCTCCAGCACCGTTCCCACCTGCGCGTCGAGCGCGAGGAGGCGCGCATCCTCCGCCGCCATCAGGACCTGCCGCTCCGCGTCGGCCAGGCGGCGCGGCTGGGCCGTGCCGCGCGGCCGCGCGAGCGCGTCGAGCGGCCCCGCCGCGATCGCGGGCAGCTCGGGCGCGGCCTCGCCCGCGGCCGGACGCGCGGCGCTCGCGGGCCGTGCCGCGGGCGCGGAGCCGAGAGACACCGCGACGAAGAACGGCTCGCGGGCCTGGGTCACGGCCGCTGCCGCCCGGGTGGCGAGGGGCACGCTCGCGCGCGGCGCGCTGACCGCGTCCCATCGGAACTCGCCTTCGCCCGGCCCGTGGAAGATGGGCCCCACGCGCGCGGTGAAGTAGCCGCTGGCGTGGAAGTGCTCCTGCAAGGGAGTGGCGCCGTCGACGCGGCCGTCCGGCTCGCCCCACACGCCCGTCTTCTCCGGGCGCCATCCCGTCATCAGCGACGTGCGGGACGCTCCGGCCAGGGGGTACGTCGTGTAGGCGGCGTCGAAGCGGCGGCCTCGCTGGGCCAGGCGGTCGAGGTTCGGCGTCCGGACGCGGCGCTCGCTCGCCGTCGAGCCTTCGACCAGGATCAGGAGGACGTTGGGCCGCGAGGACGGGGCCGCTGCCGCGGGGGCCTCCGGCCGTCGGGGCCGAACGGGGGCGAAGGCGATCAGGGCGGACGCGGCGGAGGCGGCCGCGGCCGCGATCACGACCTTCTTCATCGGCGACGTCCCCGGATTCCCAAAGGGTCGATTATACGGGCGGCACCAGGTACGCGAACAATCCCGCCTCGCGGCCGAGCAGGCGCACGCCGGGCCGCGCGGCCAGAGCTTCGTCCTCGGGACCGACGACGATGCGCGCGTCTTCCGTTCCGTCCGGCGTCCAGTGCCCACCCAGACGGAACGGACCGAACGGGCGCACCGCGAACCGCGTGCCCGTCTTGTCCAGGGCGAGCAGGACGCCGAGCACGAGGTCGCGATCGGTGTGGGGCGCGATCTCGAGGAGCGGTCGCCGGCTGGTGGTGGCGACCCCGGCGTCGATGGCTTCGGCCAGCCGCGCCGCGGACTGCGACTCCTCCGCGGCCACGGGCGCGGGCCCCTGGAGGACCGAGCGGGCGAGGGCGAGGTTGCGCCCGCTGACCAGGGCGAGGGCGAGGATGGCCGCGCTGCCGGCGAGCCGCGGCCGCTTCCATTCTTCGGCCCGGCGGCGCCAGAGGGGAGCCAGGGCGGCGGCGAGCGCGGCCAGGGCGCCCACCGCCAGCATCGCCATCCAGCGGAGGAGATAGGGCAGGAGCGCCCCCGTAACGCGGCTCGCGGAAAGGATCGCGGCCGCGATGCCGGCCAGCGTCACCAGGCTCAGCGCGGCCGGGAAGGCCTGGGGCGTGACCCGCGCCGCACCGTGGGCGACGGCCAGGAGCATCAACACGACGGCGAGCAGCCCCGCCGCCACTCCCTCGCGCGCCCCGACCATCCAGCCCACGATGGCCGAGCCGGAGGCCACCAGCGCCTCCGCGGCCGAATGACGCTCGTCGGGCAGCGACGAGAACCCGAGGATGTGCGAAAGGTTCCCGCCGTCGGGGCTTGTCTGCTCGAGGACGGTCGGCGTCCAGAAGAGGATGGCCAGGGCCAGCGCGAAGAGGAGGACCCGGTGCTCCACGGCGGCCAGGGGTGGCAGGCCCGCCGCGCGCCGTATGGGTGGCACGAAGAGCGTGGCGGCGGCCAGCGCGACCGCGGCCACCGCGGGCACCACGCCGAGATGCGTCTGCGCGGCGAACGATCCGGCGGCCACGGCCAGGGGCAGCGCGCGCAAGCGGCCGGCGGCCACCGCGCCAAACGAGACGAGGGCGACCCCGAAGGGCAGGACGGCGACGTTCGGGTTCCAGGCGGAGAAGAGCCAGGCCGGGCCCCGCCAGGTCAGGAACAGGGCGAGGACCAGCGCCCCCGCCAGCAGGGCCGGCCCTCCGCCCTCGCGTCCCAGCCGGCGCAGCATGAGCGCAATGGACAGGACGTTGAGGAGGGCCGCGGTCAGCAGGATGCCGGCGAAGCGCTCGCCGGAGAGGACGTAGAGCGGCACGCTCGCGTAGAAGTAGGCGGGGCCCGGATGATGGAATCCGAATCGCGAGTAGGGCCCGAGGAGCTGGCGGCCCTGCGCGGCCAGCCGCGTGTACAGCTCCAGCGCCGCGTAGTCGCCGGTGGCGGGGAGATCCGTCTCCAGCCCGCGGCCGGTCAGGGCCGAGCCGAGGAGGAGCAGGGCGGGCGCGAGGACGATGAGGACGACGAGGACGAAGTACCCACGCGGGACGGCCGGCGAGGCGCCCGCGTGCGTCTCCGGCGCGGTCAGCTGATTGCCAGCATCCGGTCGAGGGCGATGCGCGCGTGGGTGGCGATCCTCTCGGGCACCGCCACCACGTTGACCAGCCGTCCGTCCCGGAGGTTCTCGAGGGCCCACAGGAGATGCGGAGGATCGATGCGGAACATCGTGCTGCAGACGCAGAAGCAGTCGTCGAGGCTGACGACCTCGCGATCGGGAGCGGACTCGCGGGCCAGCCGGCTCACTAGGTTGAGCTCGGTCCCGACGGCCCAGCGCGATCCTTTAGGGCTCTCCCGGACGGTCTTGATGATCCCCTCCGTCGAGCCGATGGCATCCGCCTTCTGGGCCACCTCGAACCGGCACTCGGGGTGCACGATCACCTTCACGCCCGGCATCTGGGCGCGCCGCTTGTCCACCATGTCGGGGGTGAAGCGGTTGTGCACCGAGCAGTGCCCCTTCCAGAGCAGGATCCGGGCGTCGCGGATCTGCTCGTCGGTCAGGGAGCCGCGATCCTCGTAGGGATCCCAGACGTGCATGCGCTCCAGGGGGATGCCCATGCGGAACCCGGTGTTGCGGCCCAGGTGCTCATCGGGGAAGAAGAGGACGCGCGCCTTCTGGCGGAAGGCCCAGTCGAGGACGGCGCGCGCATTCGAGGACGTGCAGACCGCGCCCCCGTGCCGGCCCACGAAGGCCTTGAGCGCGGCCGTGGAGTTCATGTAGGTGACGGGGATGACGTCCTCCCCGACCACCTCCGTCACCACGTCCCAGCAGTCCTCGACCTGGTCCGTCTCCGCCATGTCCGCCATCGTGCAGCCGGCGTCGAGGTCGGGCAGGACGACCTTCTGGTGCGGCCCGGACAGGATGTCCGCGGACTCGGCCATGAAATGCACGCCGCAGAAGACGATGAAGTCGGCCTCCGGGCGCGTGGTCGCGAGCTGGGCCAGCTTGAAGGAATCGCCGGTGAAGTCCGCGTGCTGGATGACCTCGTCCCGCTGGTAGTGGTGTCCGAGGATGACCAGGCGGCGGCCCAGGGCGGCGCGGGCGGCCAGGATGCGGTCCTGGACCTCCGCGGCAGGGGCGGCGGTGACGAGCTCGGGCAGCGCGACCTGGGCCATGGGCCTCCGCCTTCGATTCTAGCGGCTGTTATCATCAAATTCCCTGCCATGCGCGTCTGGCCCATCCCCGAAGGCCTGCGGGTTCGTCCCGATGGGTCCTGGCGAGTCGGCGACGCCCACGTCCTCCACCCGCCGACCCTCCGCTACCTGAAGTCCCACCTGATCGGGGAGGAGGGCGGGGCCTTCGTGGTCGACGGCACGCAGCGCATGCCCGTCGAGGTGGAGGGACCGGCCTTCGAGGTCACGACCCTGGTGCTGGACGAGGCCGGCGGCACCGCGGCCGTCGTGCTCGACGACGGGTCGACCGAGGACGTCCTCGACGGCTCCCTCGGCATGGACGCCGAGACCGGCCGCTTCGAGTGCCGGGTGCGCGGCGGCCGCTTCCGCGCGCGGCTGAGCCGGGGCTCCCACCAGATGCTGCTCGACAACGTGGTGGAGGAGGGCAGCGCCTTCTTCCTGAGCGTGGGCCCGCGGCGGATCACGCTGCGGACCTGATGCATCTCGGGGCCCACGTTCCCATCACCGGCGGCGTCTTCAATGCCCCCGGCCATGGCCAGGCCATCGGGGCGGAGGCCATCCAGATCTTCACCCGCAACCAGATGCAGTGGGCCTGCCGCCCGCTGGGCCCGGAGGAGGCGGCCCGGTTCCGGGCGGCGGTCGCCACGAGCGGGGTGCGGCGCGTCCTCACGCACGGCTCGTACCTCATGAACCTGGCCGGCCCCAACCCGGACTTCCTGCGGCGGAGCCGCGACTGCCTGGTCACCGAGATCGAGCGCTGCGACCAGCTCGCCATCCCCTACGTCGTGCTGCACCCGGGCGCGCACATGGGACAGGGCGAGGACGAAGGCCTTTCCGCCATCGCGCGCAGCCTGGACGCCGTCCTCGAGCGGACGGAGGGCCGCGAGGTGATGCCGCTGCTCGAGGTCACGGCCGGACAGGGTTCGTGCCTGGGCTACCGGTTCGAGCACCTGGCCGCGATCTTCGACCGCCTGCGCGAGCCCGAGCGCGTGGGGGTGTGCCTCGACACGTGCCATCTCCATGCCGCCGGCTACGACCTCGTCTCGCCGGAGGGGTACGAGCGGACGCTGCGCGACTTCGCGCGGATCGTGGGACTGCGCAAGCTCAAGGCCATCCACCTGAACGACTCGAAGCGCGAGCGCGGCAGCCGCGTCGACCGTCATGCCCGCGCCGGCGAGGGCGTGATGGGCCTCGAGACCTTCGCGCGCATCGTCAACGACCGGCGCTTCCGCGGCCTCCCCCTGGTGGTGGAGACGCCGGGGCCGCTCGCGGAGTGGAAGAAGGAGATCGCGCGGCTGCGCGCGCTGGTGCGTCCGGGGAAGGCGAAGCGGAGCCCGCGAGCCGCCGCGCGCCGCAAGCGATGACGCCGGCCGCGCGGGCGGCGCGGGCGCGGACGCTGGCCCTCGAGGCGGGTTTCGACCTGGCCGGCGTCGCCTCCGCGGAGGCTCCGCGCGAGCTGGGCTTCTTCCCGGACTGGATCGCCCGCGGCTATGCGGGCGAGATGGCCTACCTGGTCGCGCAGCGGGAGCGGCGCGCGGACCTGCGCACGGCCTTTCCCTGGGCGCGCTCGCTCGTGTGCGTGGGGCTGCAGTACGACACGCCGGGCCCGTATTCCACCGCGTCCCCGCCGGACCGGGGCTGGATCGCGCGCTACGCGTGGGGCGACGACTATCACGACGTCGTGAAGGCCCGGCTCGAGGATCTGCGCGCGCGCCTCGTCGCCGAGCTCGGGCCCATGGAGTCGCGCGTCTACGTCGACACCGGGCCCATCGTGGAGCGCGCCTACGCCGCCGCGGCCGGGCTCGGGGCCTGGGGCAAGAACACGTGCCTCCTGCATCCCGAGCACGGCTCGTGGTTCTTCCTGGGCGAGGTGATCACCGACCTCGAGCTGGAGCCGGATGCGCCGCGCATGGACATGTGCGGATCGTGCACCGCCTGCCTGGAGGCCTGCCCCACGGGCGCGCTGGTCGAGCCCTACGTCCTGGACGCGACGCGCTGCATCAGCTATCTCACGATCGAGGTCAAGGGCGCGATCCCGGAGGGCCGCCGCGGCGGCGTCGGCCGGCACGTGTTCGGGTGCGACATCTGCCAGGACGTGTGCCCCTGGAACCGCAAGCGGCAGGAGCAGGGCGTCCCCGACTTCGCGTCGCGCGCGGGCCTCCTGGCCCCGGAGCTGGAGGCCCTGGCCTCCCTCGACGAGGCCGCCTTCCGCGAGATGTTCCGGAGGAGCCCGGTCAAGCGGGCCAAGCGCCGGGGGCTGCTGCGCAACGTGTGCGTGGCCCTCGGCAACTCGGGCGATCCATCACGCCGGCCGGTGCTGGAACGGCTGCTCGCGGACGAGGACCCGCTCGTCCGCGAGCATGCGAGGTGGGGACTCGAACGTCTGGCCGCGCCCTAGGACCTAGAGGGCGACCCGGTCCTTCACCCGGACCGTCCAGTTCGAGCCGGCCGGGATCTCGACGTCCTTGCCACGGGTGGCGAGCACGGCCCCCGTCCCACCCACGGCGCCGATGACCGCGCCCTTCTTGGCGCCGCCGCCGCCGCCGAGGATGCCTCCGATGATCGCGCCCCCGACCGTGCCGCCGCCGATGATGGCGGCATCGCGGCCGTGGCTGTCCGGGCCCTCGACGTCGATGGCGGTCGTGTCGAGCCGGTGCTCGACGCCGCGGACGACGATGCGATCGAAGTCCACGGACAGGCGGGACTTGCCCTTCACGCGGCCGGCGGCGTCCGCGCGGTACACCTTGCCCTTGAGCACGGTGCCGCCGGGCAGGATGACGCGGCCGTCCGGAGCCGTGGCCCGCGCCACGCGCGCGGTCACGGGATCGCCGACCTGCGAGCTCGCGGAGCTGAGCGTGCTCTCGAGCACGAGCTGCAGCTCGGTCCCCGCGGGGATGGTGAGGCGATCGCGGTTGGGCTCGCGGGCCATCGTGGGCTCGGACTCGCCGCGCCGCTCGTCGGCCGGGATGTCGATCGGCTCCGCGGCCGGGGCGCGGTCCACGCGCTCGACGCGGCCGTTGCCGGCGCCGCTGCCGCCGCCCGATCGGGAGGCCGTCGTCCCACGCGTCGCGGGCGCGGTCCGGGACCGCGTCGAGGTCCGCGGCGCGGCCGCGCTCGTCTCACGCTCCGGTGCGGCGGGCGCGGGTGTGGCCGGCGCGAGCGAATAGGGCTCGCCCGCCTGCCCCGCGGGCGGGGCGGGCGCGAGCGTCGACTGGCTGACGGGCGCGCTGGGAGACGGTGGTGCCGCCGCCGGCTCGGGCGCGCGCTGGCAGCCGGCCACCGCGGCGGCGAGAAGAACGGCGAAAAAGGCTCTCGAGCGGATCATGACGCCTCCTGCATCAAGCGGCCACCACCAAGCGAGTGGCTGCATCCAGCGGCCACCACCAAGCGAGTGGCTGCATCAGCTGCACAAAACTCCGCGAG
>Ga0209382_10001755_pt1 | contig 33471 bp, 17 predicted proteins | sample SoiMetdeltSBSDD5_FD_187599 | JGI IMG/M metagenome (GOLD analysis project Ga0209382, IMG submission 187599) | Bulk soil microbial communities from a Populus tree surrounding site in Tennessee, USA - Soil MetaG P. deltoides SBSDD5 (SPAdes) (version 2) | ecosystem: Environmental > Terrestrial >... | reverse complement strand
ACCAATACTCCCGTGCCGCCAACGGATACCCCCGGCGGCCCGACGAATACCCCAACACCGACGCCGACTCGGACCAATACTCCCGTGCCGCCAACCGCGACCAACACTCCAGTACCCGGAAGCGGCCCGGCCTTCGTCAAGAATGTCGGCACGGCCGCTTGCGGCAACACGAGTAATGTGATTACCGTTCCGGCAGGCGGCGTCGCGGCTGGAAATACGCTCGTCGTGCGTGTCACGCTGCGCGCCGGCTCACCCGGCACGGGTACCGTCAGTGTCGCGGACTCCAAGGGCAACACGTACACGGTGGATAAGGACATTACCAATGCCAATATCCGTCTCGTCATCTTGAGCGCGAATGTGGCGACGGCGCTGGTCTCCGGCGACACGATCACGGCCTCGCACCCGCCCGTGAATCCATCCGCGACCGGTTTGGTGGCGACGGAGTTCTCCGGAATTGTGGCGACCAACCGGGTGGATGTGAGCGCCTCGGCCACCGGCTCGAGCTTGACGCCTTCGGTGAGCGTGACAACGACGAACGCGAAAGACTTGGTGTATGGCGCGATTGTTGTGCTGAATCAGCCTACCGTCACCGAAGCCTCCGGCTGGACGTTGGACACCAACCTGTCCACCGGCTGCGGCGGTTCGGGCGGCAACTCCATCAACCACGGCGCGTATAAGATCACCTCGGCGGCGGGCGGCCAGACTTACAACCCAACGTTGAGCGGTGCGAATGCCTGGGTGGATGAGATCGTGGCTTACAAGGGGCAGTAAGCAAACAACTTAAATAAATAATGAAGGAACGGGGTTGGGCGCTTGATCACCCCGTTCCTTTTTTTAAATCAGAGAGGACTAAGTAACAGAGTTTTCCGCTTAGCGTTCTTTATTTTGCTGAAACGTATCCGTCTCATTTTCACACAGGAGGTTTAACTATGTTCCATACCAATCGTTTTTCCATGTTCTTTGCCAAACTGGCCTCCAGCCTAGCCATCGTTAGCGCATTGGTCGCTGCCTTTGGCTCTTACGCGGTGACGCCGGCCTTTGCCGCCGTCACCTACTACGTGGACTGCGCGTTGGGGAATGATGCCAACAACGGCACCTCCACCGCCACACCGTGGAAGACGTTCGCCAACGTCAACAGCCGCGTCCTGGTCGCGGGGGATAGCGTCCTGCTCAAGCGCGGGGCCACCTGTTCGGGAATCGGTAGTCTGTTGCCGCAAGGCAATGGCACGCCGAGTGCGCCCATCACCCTTGGCGCGTATGGCACCGGCAACCGGCCCATCATCAACTGCGGCACGGCGCCGGGCATCTACGGTTGCGTCCGCGTCCTGAACTACGAAGGCTACGTCATCCAAGATTTGGAAGTGACCGGCGGCAAGATTGACTCCGTGAATGGTCCAGCTGGAATTTACATTGAGAGCACGCAGAGCAAGAAGAGCTATTTCCGCATCACCAATGTCTTGGCGCACGACGTCTGGTACGGGTTCAGCATCGGCGCTTACAAGTACGGCAAGGGCGGCAACTTGCTCAACCAGAACATCGGCAACAACCCCGGTTACCTGGACAACATCATCCTTGACGGGGTGGAAGCTTACAACAACGGCGGCAACACCGGCAACGGCGGCAAGGGCATCGAGATCTCTGGCAACTACAGCGGCGGCGGATTCGAGGCGGCCAAACCGCTCAACACAAACATCACCGTGCGCAATGCCAACCTGCACGATAACCCGGGCGACGGCATCGTATTCACCTCGACCGACGGCGGGTTGATGGAGTTCATCACCGCCAATCACAACGGCTTCCAGGCCGACGACCGCTATGGCATTTGGCCGTGGAATGCCAAGAACATCGTCACCCAATTCTCGGAAGCGGCGTTCAATGAGACCGGGACGAACAAGGGCGGCGGCGGGTTCGACTGTGACTACAATGTGTGGGGCTGCGTCTTCCAGTACAGCTATGCCCACGACAACGAAGGGCCGGGGCAGCTCCTGATCGGCTATGGCAACACCAATATCCTGGACAACGGCAACATCCGCTATAACTTATTTGTGGACAACTGCTGGCATGCCACCGCGCCGGACTGCGGCGATGTGGTGTCGTTCGGGACGGTCAAGAACACCGACTATCACAACAACACGGTGTACTTCAAGAACCGCAACAGCAATCCGGGTGAGATCGCGGCTCTCTATCTCTCCACCTGGGGCAAGTTCGGCAGCCCGACCAACTTCAACTATAAGAACAACATCGTCTACCTGGCGGACAACACGGCGCACAATAGCCGCGCGTACTGGCAGGAAGTTAGTGGGACGTACACCTTGAGCAATAACCTGCTGTATGCCGAGTCCGGTAATCTGAATATCAAATGGGGCAAGACCACCTATAGCACCCTGGCGGCCTTCCAGGCTGGGACCGGGCAGGATGCCAACAGTCTCTCCAGCAACCCACTGTTCGCTTCTCCCGGCGGGCGGCTGGCGGCCAACTACCAGATTCCCATCAATTCGCCGGCGGTCGGTGGGGGCGCAAACCTGGGCGCGAGCCTGATGGGGACGCGCGACTACTTCGGCAACGTCATTCCGAAGAATGGGACGTACGACATCGGCTTCCACGAAGCGAACTAGTTCTTGTCGGAAAACCTACACTGAATCTAATCCTCCAGGTTTGCACCCTCGGCAACCTGGAGGATTTATTTAATCGGCGGGTTAGGCCAGACATAACATCCCCAGGGGGTTTGCCGTTTTTTCATTGCCGCTGTAGGGGCGGCGCACCTGGCCTTTCCCCAGCGGAAGTAGTTAAGTCACTTTTGTGCGAAAAATTGGTCGCTCACGCACCTGCTTTACGGGGACAGAGGCAGTAAGATCATGCAGTGCAAAATCAGCCGAAGTCTTGTAGGTCTGACTCACCCGTTAGATAAAGAAAGTTACCAACCCCGCGAACCTTTTTATTGAGGAAACTTGAGAATGTCGTGGAATCGATCCCTTTCCAATTTGCCTAAAAAAGCCGCGGCCATTTTGCTGCTGCTGGTCTTGGTTATGAGCTTGTTCGCCGTGATTCCGACCGTGGGTCTAGCCGCCCCGATAGCCAAACCGCCGACTCGGACGCCGACGCCCACCCAGACACCCACGCGCACACCCACACCCTCCGGGCCGACGCCGACTTACACGCCGACCTCGACCTCGACGGCAGTCCCCGGCGCTAACTTCGTCGGTTCGCCGCTTTCCGGCGCCGCGCCGCTTACCGTCCAGTTTACGCATGTCGACTCGACGCTTGTTTTAAGATGCACCTGGACCTTCGGCGATGGCGCGACTCAGCCCTATACCTTTACCAGCCCGTATCCCGGCCATTGCCCCACCACCGCGCATACGTATACCACGGCTGGGAGTTATACCGTCTCGCTCAGTGTGACCAAAGCCACCAATGGCAATACCAATAGTGTAACGAAGCCGAATTACATTCAGGTCAATTAATTCCAAGGTGCGGCGCACTTGGCAATCGTATGAAAGAAAGTGCGCCGCACCTACAGAAATAGCCAACACCGGAGGTGAGCCGTTGAATTTTAAAACGGAGAAATTATTCCAGGCTCACTTCATCCTTATCCCGGGAGGGCAGTGCTCCGAACTGCCCTCCCGGTTATTTCCAGCCCTTCGCCCAGCATTGGGGAGGATAGATAATTTTTACACGAAGATGCACTTATTGTTACTCGGCTTCGATCTTGGCCGGCGGAGACTCCTATTGATTTTTATCCCAGTCCCCTATTGTGCTAAAAAAATGCCTTAAAGTCCGAGACGAGTTTCAACGAATGCGTTAACCTGTTACCAGTGTCAGGGACTTTCCAGTGTCTTCCCCGGACCGTGTCACCCTCCCACCCGCAGGAGTTTGAACCATGTCGCACGCTTCCATAATTAAAACAACTCAAGCGCTATTTCTTTCGATTCTGTTACTGGCCCTGGCGGTCTTTGGCCCACTTCAAGCGATTCTCTCACCGCATCCGGCTCAGGCCGCCGGGCGTCCGAACACCATCCCTGCCCTCCGGGAATGGACCGATGGAACCGGCAGCTACACCTTCAGCGCCGCCAGCCGGATCGTCTACAACGGGAGTGGCTTGGCGGGCGACGCCGCGACCTTCGCCAGCGACTTGCTGGCGCTGACCGGTTTCACCATCGCCACGGTCAACGGTAGCAGCCCAACGACCGACGACATCTATCTAACGCTCGGCGCTACGGACCCGGCCATCGGCAGCGAAGGCTACTTGTTGACGATTGGCAGCAATGTCAGTATCAGCGCCCAAACCAACACGGGCGCGTTCTACGGTACGCGCACTATGCTGCAACTCCTCAAGCAGAACTTCACCATCGCCGCCGGCTCGGCGCGCGATTGGCCGGACTATCCGCTGCGCGGGCTTCAGGTGGACAACGGGCGCAAGTATTTCACCGTCAAGTGGCTGAAAAACCAAGTCCGTGATCTGGCCTACGTGAAGTACAACTACTTTCACTGGCACCTTTCTGACAACGAAGGCTTCCGCATCGAAAGCACGACCCACCCGGAAATTGTCACCGCGCCTTACCTGACCAAGGCCGAGGTCGCCGACATCATCAATTTGGCAAACCAATATCACATTATGATCGTCCCGGAGATTGACACGCCGGCGCATACCAAGGCGATCCTCAACGCGCACCCGGAATTGAAGTTGGGAGCGAATGCTGACAAGTTGGATATTAGCTTGCCAGGCTCCTACGCATTGGTCGGGGATTTGTTGAATGAATACCTGCCACTATTCCCCGGCCCCTACTGGCACGCCGGCGCGGATGAATATTTGGGCAACGGCGGTTACGACAACTTCCCGCAGTTGCGGACGTTTGCTCAACAGCAATACGGCCCGACCGCGAACGGTCAGGACAGTTTCAACTACTGGAATAACTGGGTGAATAGCCAGGTGAAAGCGCACGGCAAGACGATGCACGCCTGGGCGGAGGCGTTGGTCTCCATCATTCCGGCGGCGAGCAGCTTGAATACGGACATCGTGCTCCAATTCTGGACTTCCGGTCCAACCCCGGCGCTCACGCGCGGCAACCAGGTCATGAATGCCAATCGGGGGGTGCTCTATTATGTGTTAGGGGCCGGGTCCTATAAATTCTCGCCGAGCACGGCCTATAGCTGGAGCCCCCACGTTTTTTCGGGCGAGACTATTGCGCCGCTGCATCCGCTGAACCTGGGCGCGCATGCCTCCATCTGGTGCGACAACCCCGGACAAAAAACGGAAGACCAGATCGCAACTGAAACGATGAATACGCTGCGCGCCCTCGCGCAAAATGAATGGGGTTCTCCCAAACTCGTCAGTACGTACACCAGTTTCGCGCCGATCATCACAACGCTGGGCCGCGCGCCCGGCTGGGATGATGGGACGACGGCTACCGCGACGCCGACGTCTACGCTTACGCGTACCAATACACCCATCGGCCCGACGGCGACACCAACTCGGACGAATACCCCCCTCCCCCCGACAAATACGCCGACGCGCACGAACACCCCAACCGCTGGCCCCAGCCCCACGCCGACTTCGACAAACACGCCCGCGCCGCCGACGAATACACCAACGCCGACAAACACCTCCGCTCCAGCGACGAACACCCCCACGCCCGGCTCCAGCCTGAACCTGGCTTTGAACCGGCCCGTCGTCGCTTCTTCCATTGAAACGGCCAGCTTCCCGGCGGTCTACGCCGTAGATGGCAACCTGGGCACGCGCTGGTCAAGTGCGCATACGGATAATGAATGGATTTACGTTGACCTTGGATCAACGTTCACCATCAGCCGGGTGCTTTTGAATTGGGAGTCGGCGTATGGGAAGGGATACGATATCCAGACCTCGAACGATGCGGTTAATTGGACGACGATCTTCACCACGACGAGCGGGAACGGCGGGATTGACGACCTGACCGGCCTCGCCGGCAGTGGACGCTACGTACGGATGAATGGCACCAATCGCGCCACGCACTATGGGTATTCGCTGTGGGAGTTCGAGGTGTATCAATGAAAGAAAGGGAATTCAAGGAAGGGGAACTGAAGGAACTTCAAGCTCCTTCAGTTCCTGGAATTGAAGGAGGTGGAATTGGAGTAATTCAGTTAGACCCATTTCTGTTCAGACTTCTGTTGACTAGACAAGGGAGATGACAATCATGTTCACACCAAAGCCTTCACAACTCAAACGCTTGTCGCAATGGCTGGCGCTGCCGATCGTGTTTTCACTGTTGATCAGCATCAGCTCCGTGGTACCCAACGGCGTCTCGGTCTTCGCCGCCGGCAAGCAGCCAACAGCCACGCCGACTTTGCCGGGCGGCGCTACCGCCACACCGAGCAATACCCCGCCCCCCGGCGCGGGCTGGTCCATTGGCACACTGAATGACTCGAAAGCTGAGTTTGCTGGGACGGTTGGCACCTTCACCGTTGGCACTTCTCCGACCTCCGCCTTCCCGGGCCGGCTCTCCGGGGCGAACACCACCGAGACGATTGTCTTCAATATGGGCGCCGTCTCCGGTGACTATTACTTGAGGGTAGTGGCGGGCGATAGCTCGCAGAACTCGACCTCCGGCCTGCAGGCAACGCTCAATGGTCACAAGCTCACCCCGCACTGGGCGGGCGCTTGGGACTTCGGCAAATGGGGCAACGGCGGTAAGAACCAGGGCGTGCAGAACCTGCGCTGGGCGTTGACCAGCGATCAACTCGTCGTCGGGAGCAACACACTCACGCTGCGCGTCTCCGGCGCGCCGAATGCCGGCCCCGGCTCCACGCCGGACGGCGTCGTGCCCTACTTTGATATGGACTATGTGGCGCTGGTTCAGGGAATCCTGGACTACACTCAGCCGAGACGTTACATCGGCTCGACCGAGTACTGGACGAATGACACAATCGTCAATCTCCAAAAGTACGAGGACATCCAAAAAGGCGGCACCGGTCAAACCTGGATTAACTACCTCCTCAACCAGAACACGCTCGATTCGGACATCGAGCAGGTCGAGGAAGCGCACTGGACCGCCTCCTATCCCGATCTGACCTGGATGGACGTGGAACCGGATGCCCGGCTGGTCTGGGATGAAGCGGCCTGGAGTTTCTATCGCTACTACTACCAGACGCTGCGCAACGCGGGCGTCAAGCGCATCATGATCAAGCTCCAGTACACGCCTAAGTGGGCCTCCAACTATGGGACAGATGTGGCGCACTTCCCGGCTTATCCGCCCACCGACTACGCGTACTGGACCGAGTTCATCAAGGAAACCGCGCTGCGCATGGGCGATCTGATTGACGACTATGCGATCATGAACGAAGTCAACGGCTCCGGCTTCTGGCTGGGCACGCAGGCCGAGTACGAAGCCCTGGAAATCCTGGCCTACGACACGCTCAAGCAGTGGGACACCATTGACGCCGACGGCGACGGTGTGAAAGCGTTTGTCGCCCCCTCGGCCTCCAACGAGCCTGGCCAGACCGACCTGTGGCTGGGGTGGTACACCGCGATGAAAGGCAAGATGGATGCTTTCCACACGCATGACTACAAGTGGGGCATCAAGCCCGATATGGATGCGATCCAGGCGATTGACCCCTCGCTCCAGTTCGTCGTCAGCGAGAGCGGCCCGGCCAACTGGTTCATTGACGAAGGCGCCGTGCCGGAGTACAACCCGGCAGAAGCGGCTTCCGTCATTGGCTATCTGATGCTAGACCCCACCGCCCACACCGACTTCCTCACCCAGTGGGAGTTTAAAGGCGACCCAGACAAGGACGCCCCCTGGCCAAATAATACCGAATGGTGCTGTTTCGGGAAGGCCGATCCCTATTCCCACAACGATGGTTACTTCGATAACTTCAACACCGGCACGACGAACATCGAGCCGCCCGGCCCGCCCTACACCAACTGGCTGTGGACTAGCTCCGGCGCGTACTGGCAGCACTGGAACTGGGTCTTGGATTGGCAAGCGAAGTCCATCCCGGTGGAAGTCTCCGCCTCCAACTGCGATTGCCAGTATGAAGTGGACGCGGTGCAGTATAGCGACCGGATCGAAGTCATCCTGACCAACTTCCAGGGTGGCTACATCCTCGACCCGCGCACCTTCAGCGTCACCGTCAAGACGCCGTGGTCGAGTGTGAGCGTTGATAACCTCGACCCGGACGACTTCACCGGCACGAGCACGGTCACCGGGCCGTCGGTCACGCTGACCGCGAACGGCCTGGCGCTCGACTCTGTGCGCTGGATCCTGAGCAACGCCTCCGCGGCCTACAACGCGGCCCCGAGCGCGTTCATCACCTCGCCGACCAAGTCCGCGACGGTGGCGACGAATGTGACGATCAACGCCAATGCCTTTGACGATGGCACGATCTCGTCCGTTCAGTATCGAATTGATCCGATCAACAACGGCGCGTTCACCAACATGACCTTCGTCTCCGGCAATCAGTACACGGCGACGGCCACCTTAACATCCGGCACGCACTCGATCCAAGTTAAGGTCACGGACAGCACCGGCAAGAGCAGCACCACGGCGCACGTGGTCAAGGTTCCGTAAAGTCGGGGAACTGTTGGAACTAAAGGATTTGAAGGAAGTGAAGTGAAGTCACAGACCGGGGAGGGCAGCCAAGCTCGCTCTCCCCGGTCATTTTTCAAAACCCCGGCTCTGTTGGCCTAAGGGGAAACTGTAGGTCACGCTTGCAGCGTGAGGCGGCTTTGTCGCACTACCAGCCCGACCTACCTGACCGGTGTGACACTAATCTCGCCAAATCCGGGAGGGCCTAAAAGGAGAAATCAAAATGAAGGTGAGTACTTGCAGTGATTAAACGGCTAACTGCATCTTTAGGCTCAGCCCACGATATCGGGAACCATCACTTTTTCAAAGGAGCCAAGTCAATGTTCCAAAACCTTCGCACTCACTTTTTCAAGTTGACGGCCGGCGGGCTGCTCGCGGCCGTATCTGCCGTCGCGCTGGGGTTGCAGCTCATCTCCACGGCGCCCATTGCCTCGGCGGCCAACACCACGTATTACGTGGACTGCACCGGCGGTAACGACAGCAACAATGGCACCAGCACGAGTACCGCCTGGCGGACCCCCACGCGCGCCAGTCAGCAGACCTATGGCGCCGGTGATCAAATTCTGCTCAAGCGCACTTGCGTCTGGACCGGTGCAACCGGTGCGCCGCAGAGTTTCAAGAGCACCAGCAGCGGCACCGTCGCCTCGCCCATCACCCTGGCGGATTATGGCACGGGCAACTTGCCCAAGATTGACGCCTACCAGGACTCGGCTGTGGCGCTCACCAATGCCCAGAACTGGGTCGTGCGTAACTTAGACCTGACCCAGCACGGCAGCACCCCCGAGACGCTCGACGCCGGCTTCGCGCCCGTCGGCGGCACCGGCGCGTTCCTGGCCGCGATCCTGTTTGTCGAGGGTAAAGGCCCGGTCGGTGTGCAATTCTGCGGCGAGCCGTGTACCGCGCGTAACGTCCTCATTGACGCTGTCAAAGTCCACGACGGCCAGTGGAACGGCATCTACATCCAAGGCGGGCTGTACGACGACGGCTTAAACACCTACGGCTACGTGGACAACGTGATTGTCCAGAATTCAGAAATCTGGAACGTCCACAAGAATGGCGTCGAAGCCAGCGGGACGTACACCAAACAGATCACCTATCCCAGCACGAACATCAAGGCGCTGAATAATTATGCGCACGACAACGGCGGCGACGGCATCGTCTACGGCCCGGTGGACCATGGCCTGATGGACGGCAATAATTGCTCGTATAACGGCCGGCTGCGCAACGCGCGCCTCGGCTGCTGGACGTGGGACTCGCACGACGTGGTTATTCAGTTCAACGAAGGGGGCTACAACATGACTCCCAACCAGACGAAGGGCGCGCGCGATGGTGGCGCCTTCGACCTGGACCTGGGCGCAGAAGACAGCATCATCCAATACAGTTGGTCGCATGACAGCGACGGTGAGGGCTTCCTGCTGATGCAGTGGCCCATCGGCTATGGCTACCAGCGCGGGACCACGCACAACATCCACATGCGCTACAACGTCGGTGAGCGAGATGGCAACCAAATGGCCGGCGGCATCTACATCTTCGGTGGGCCGGACCCGGTGGTCATCTACAACAACACCATCTACTACGAGTCGAATGTCCGCCCAGTGCCCGATGCGCCGTGCTACGATGGCGCGGTTATCTGCCACGACACCTGGGGCAAGGCCGGCGCGGCCAATGGCTTCGTCTTCAACAACATCTTCGTCGCCAACGGAACCGTCCATCCGGGCACCCTCAGCACGCTGCAGCGCTCGGACTCGAGCGGGTCGTGGACCTACGACAACAATCTGTGGTATCGCGTGGAAGGCGGCGTACACTTCATGCCCGGCAATAGCGTCTTTACCACCTTCGCTGCCTGGCAGGCCTCGGGCCGTGATCCCAACGGCCTGAACGCCAACCCCGGCTTCACCGGCACACTCGGCAGCGGCCCGGCGGCTTACCATCTCTCCGCGGGTTCACCGGCGATTGATCACGGACGCGTGGTGACGCAGGGTCTGCGCGGCATGGGTACGCGCGATTATTTCGGAGTTTCAATCCCGCAAGGCAGTGCGTATGACATCGGCGCAGCGGAGTTCAATGGCGGTGGCCCAACATCTACTCCTGGTCCAACTAGCACCCCGACCGCGACGAATACTCCCCTTCCGCCGACCAACACGCCGACGGCTGGGCCAAGCCCAACACCCACGCGCACCAACACGCCAGTCCCGCCCACCGCGACGCCGGGCGGCTCCACGGTCATGCACGTGGCGGAACTGATCACGACTGACTCGGCAGGTAATCCCAAGAGCACCTTTATTCGCCCGGAGGATCCCTTCTGGCGAGTCAAGATCGTGGATCAGAGCGGCAACCCCGTGAGCGGCGCGAGCGTGACGACCAATACGCTCTACCCGAGCGGTGGCATCTGGCTCACCCGGACCTTCAACACCGGCACAGACGGCTGGGCGGTGTTCACCGGTAACCTCGTCACCAATAGTCAGACGGGAACGTACACGATCAACGTGACCAACGTGACCAAGACCGGCGCGACGTATAATGCGTCGGCGAACGTCATCAGTTCGACGACGTTCGTGGTGCAGTAACCCTGATAGACTAACAGCACTCTCTTCGAGCCAGGCAAGCTTGCCTGGCTCGAAGAGCATTTGAAGCGAGCGATACAGTCCCAACTATCCGCCAGGAGGTTTGCGCCATGTTGCAGAAATCCATCATCCAACTTGTTCACATTGGAGTGACAGCGAGCCTCCTACTTACTTTCGCCTTGGTAGGGCTTCTCCAGCCTATCAACTCCATTGTTCCCGCCCACGCCGCCGGACGACCCAATACTATCCCCGCGCTGCGCGAGTGGACGGATGGCGTCGGCAGCTACACCTTTAGCACCTCCAGCCGCATCGTCTATAACGGTTCCGGCCTGGCGGGCGACGCAACCACCTTCTCTCAAGATCTGTTCGCGCTGACCGGCTTCACCATCGCCACGGTCAACGGGACCAATCCCAGTGCGGGCGATCTCTATTTGACGCTGGGCGATCCTGACGTCGCCCTCGGCACTGAAGGCTACAACCTGACCATCGGGAGCAGCGTCACGATCAGCGCCCGAGCCAATGCCGGAGCCTTTTATGGCACGCGCACGATACTGCAACTCCTCAAGCAGGGTTACACCCTTGCCGCCGGTTCGGCCCGCGACTGGCCAAGCTACCCGGAGCGCGGGATGATGGTAGATAATGGCCGCAAGTACTTTACGGTGCGCTGGCTGCAGAACCACATCCGCGACCTGGCGTATTTGAAGATGAACTACTTCCATTGGCACATCTCTGACAATAACGGCTTTCGCATTGAGAGCACCAGCCATCCGGAGATCGTCAGCGCTGAACACCTGACCAAAGCGGAAGTGGCCGACCTGATCAACCTCGCGATGCAGTATCACGTTATGATCGTGCCGGAGATTGATACCCCGGCGCACTCGTTGTCTTTCATCGGCATGCATCCGGAGTTTCAGTTGGTGAGCAAGAGCGGTCAGCGGCCCGGCGGCAAGATGGACATCTCCCTGGCAGTAGTGCGCACCTTTGTCCAGGACTTGATGAATGAGTATCTGCCCTTGTTCCCCGGCCCCTACTGGCATGCGGGCACCGACGAGTATTTGCGGTTAGCCTCGGATTACGGCAAGTATCCCCAGTTGGAGGCCTACGCGGATGCCATCTACGGTTCGGCGGCCAACGGTCAGGACGCTTTCCGCAATTACGTGAATTGGATGGATGGGATCGTGAGCGCGCAGGGCAAGACCCTGCGCGCCTGGAATGACATCTTCGATCAAGGGGCGGGGATCGTGCCGCTCAATTCGGATATAGTGCTGGAGATGTGGAACGCCGGGCCTTCGGCGCCCATCGCCGCCGGGTATCTCGTCATGAACACTGGCAAATCGAGACTCTACTATACGCTGGGGTCTTACCGACTCGATCCAATCGGTTTATATGAGACCTGGGACCCGAGCGTGTTCGAGGGCCAAACCATCGCCCCGCTTCATCCGCAGAACCTGGGGGCCAAAATTCAAATCTGGACCGACATCCCCGATCGCGAGACTGAAGACCAGATCGCCGCAGGTACTTACGAATCGCTGCGTTCGACGTCGCAAAATGAGTGGGGGTCGCCCAAGCTGGTGACGAGCTATACCGGTTTTTCGCCCATCATCACGACGCTGGGCCGGGCGCCCGGTTGGGATACGGGCGGTTCGCCCACGGCGACTCCCTCCAGCCCGACGGCGACGCCAACGCGTACCAATACGCCCATCGGTCCGACCCATACACCGACAGTGACGAACACACCCACGAACACCGTGCCGCCGACAAATACTCCAACTCGCACCAACACACCCACCGGCCCGACCGCTACGGCGACGCCTTCGCAGACACCCACTTGGACGAATACACCTGTGCCGCCCACGAACACTCCGACGCGTACCCCTACGGGTACGCCCGGGCCGACGGCTACGGCTACACCTTCGCAGACACCCACCCACACCAGCACCCCGGTCCAGCCGACGAATACACCCGGCGCAGGTGGGATCGCGTTCGTCAAGAATATCGGCGCGGCGACATGCGGCAGCGCCAGCAACGCCCTCACTGTCCCGGTTGGCGGCGTGGCGGCGGGGCATACACTCATCGCTCGCGTCAGCGTCCGCGACAGCAGTCCGGCCGGCGCGGTGACGATCGTCGACTCCAAAGGCAACACCTACACGCTGGATGTGGAAGTCACTAACGCCGCTATTCGTGTCCTGATCTTCAGCGCCAACATCACGACCGCGCTGGTTGTGGGCGACACGATCACGGTGAACTACCCACCGGTGAGTCCCACTTCCACGGGGTTCGTCGTGAGCGAGTTCTCCGGGATCGCCGCGACCAACCGGGTAGAGGTGACCGGTTCGGCGATTGGCGGCACCAGCACGCCTGCGGTGACCGTGACGACGGCGAACACTAACGATTTGCTCTACGGTTTTGTTGGATCAACTAATCAGCCGACCTATACCGAGGCGCCCGGCTGGATGACGGACACCGATCTGCAGCCGGCCTGCGGCGGGGCGCAGGGCAATTCGACGAATCATGGCGGCTACCGCCTCGTCTCGGCGGTTGGAGCTTACACCTACAATCCAACGCAAAGTGCGGGAAATACTTGGGGTGAAGTGGTCGTCGCTTATAAGGGACAGTAGTCACAGGTGACCGAAAAAAATTTCGTCAGGGCTCAGCCTAAGCCTACCCTGAGCTGCAGCGGTAGTAACTTACAAGTAGTAGAAGCTGGAAAAGCGTAAAGTCTGGGAGGGCGGTCGCTGACTACCCTCCCGGTTTCATTAATGGTTGAGGTGAAGCGCAAGGATGTCTAAGGTCTATAAACACAGCCGGCCGACGATCGGCGTTTTGGCCGGCTGGCAGGTCTATCATGGCTTTGTCCACAGTTACCTCGATTCACTCTTTCGGGGCATTCGTCTGGCCGCCGAGGCGCGGGATTGCAACCTGCTCTTGGCGTGCGGGGTCACCCCCGGTCTCCACATCATTCGACCCGCCTGGCCGGTGCTCACAGCCGATATCGAAGATCCCCGCCAGGGGACGGATTTTGTCCCGGTCGGCCCGTGGAACACCGATGGCCTCATCGTCGCCACCCCCCTGCTCTCCGCTGCTCGTTCAGCTTACATCCAGCAATTAATCGCCGAGGGGCATCCGGTGGTGTTTGCCGGGTTGGGCGAAGCCGGCCCGGCCGTCATTACCGACAATGCCGGCGGCATTAGTCAAGCGTTAGCGCACTTGGTGGAACATGGTCATCGGCGGATTGCCTTCGTCGCCGGCATTGAGGGAGACAGCGGGGATAGCCAGGCGCGTCTCGATGCCTATCGCTCGGCGGTCCGGGAGTATGGCTTGGAAGATGATCCGCGACTAATCGCCTACAGCCACCATACAGCGCTGGGCGGCCGGGAAGCGATGTCCCACGTGTTGGAGACGGGCGTCGCATTCACGGCGGTCATGGCCAGCAACGACGATGCCGCCATGGGGGCGATGGCGACCTTGCGCCAGGCCGGCCGCCGCATTCCAGAGGATGTGGCGGTGATGGGTTTTGACGACAAGTTGGAAGCAACCTCGGAGAGGCCCTCACTCTCCACCGTACACTATCCGGCGCGGCAGTCCGGGGTCGAGGCGCTGGAATTGCTGTTGCGTTACATTCGCGGCGAAATCAGTCGCGCTGAGACCCTTTGCATTCCCACCCGGTTAGTGATTCGCCAATCGTGCGGTTGCCGACCGGGTCGCTTGAGTAAGGGCCTGGCTCCATCTCAAACCGCGCCGGCCTCCGTTGAGCGCGAGCCTGAGTCAGTGATCAAAGCGCACTTGGTGCAGGCCATGGTCGAGGCCGCCGGGACCGAAGTGCGGTTGTTAAATGCGCCTGAAGTGAACGAACTCTGCCAATCGCTGGTCGCGGCCTTCCGGCTCAGTTTAGAGCAGTCAGAGCCGACGGCTTTTCATCTGGCGCTGGAAGAACTGCTGCGCCGGGTTGAAAGTGTGGAGGATGATGCGCATGCCTGGCAAGCGGTGATCTCGGCCTTGGAGGCTGGGGCTGGAGCTTTGACGGGAACCGTAAGCGAACCGGCCGCCAGTCCGGGACTGGCGGAAGAGATGCTGCGTCAGGCCCGGATCAACATCAGCGAAAGTGTCCGGCGCCAATACCGGCAGCATATGGTTGGTCAGCGTTGGTTCTCTGATCAAGGCGTGCTGTTAGCCGGCCGGTTGCTGGTGGCCATGAATGAAGCCGAGATTTTCAAAGCGTTGGCCGAACATTTGCCGGGCGTGGGCATTCAACAGGCCCATGTGCTGTTCTTTGGGCCGGAGAAAGATGATCCGGTCGCCTGGAGCGAACTGCGCACTCATTCCAGTGAGGAGCCCCGACGTTTCCACAGTCGGGACTTCCCGCCCCCCGATCTCTATGCGCCGGACCGGCCTTTTCAGCTGGCGCTGTTGCCGCTCATTATTCAGGATGAAGTTTCCGGCTTCGCCGCTTTTGCCTCCGGTGATCTGGCTCTGTGCGCCACCGTCGTCTGGCAACTCACCGCCGCCCTGCGGAGCGCTCAACTCTATCGGCTCAAGAATCGCTTCCTCTCTATTGTGAGTCATGAACTGCGCACGCCGCTCAATCTCATCGTCGGCTTGAGTGAAGTGCTCCTGCGTGAGCAGGCGCAGGCCGGGACCACCTTCTCCGCTCAGGCGCAGGATGATGTGGAACACATCCATGCCAGCGCCCAACATTTGAGCGGCTTAATCCGCGATGTGCTTGATCTCGCCGGCAGCGAAGCCGGCCGGTTGAAACTGGCGCGGGAGGCGCTGGACCTGCGCCAGGTGCTGGAAGTGGTGGCGGGGACCGGACAGTCCTTAGCTCGGGATAAAGGGTTGAGTTGGCAGATGGATATCCCGGAAACATTGCCGTGGGTGTGGGGTGACCGCACGCGGCTGCGGCAGGTGGCGCTCAACTTAGTCAGCAATGCCATCAAGTTCACGGCGCATGGAACAGTCACGCTCAAAGTAGAAAGGATGAAGGATGAAAGCGGAAGGATGAAAGAAGAAGGAAGGCAGGATTTCATCCTTCATCCTTCATCCTTCATCCTTGTTAGCGTCTCCGACACCGGCTTAGGCATCCCCCCCGCTGAACAAAGTGTGATCTTCGACGAATTCCGGCAGTCGGAGCGGACGACGGCGCGCGGGTACGGCGGCTTAGGGTTGGGATTGTCCATCTGTAAACGGTTGATCGAACTGCACGGTGGAGAGATTGGGGTGCGCTCGTCCGGCCAGGAGGGAGAAGGTTCAACCTTTTATTTCACGCTGCCGATCTGGGAAGGAGAAAAAATAGCCAGCCGGCCACCGGCTTCTTCGCGCCCCGTGTTACTGCTCACCGAGTCGCCCAACCGGGGCCGGCGATTATGCGAGCATTTAAAGCGCCAGGGATTTGAAGTGGAAGTCCGGCCGCTCACGAGCGACAGCGATTGGTTGCCACACGTGGTTGAACTCGCGCCGGGGGCGGTGGTACTCCAACTCGACGCGGCCTCCAAGCGTGGGTGGGACATCCTGCGGGTCCTCAAAGAAAATCCCGGCACGCAAGACATCCCGGTGCTCTTCTATTCCCTGGCTCAAGAGCAGGATAGCGGCGCTGTTCTGGAAATGGATTACCTGATGAAGCCGGTCGAAGCCGTGGACCTGACCCGGGCCTTAGCCCGGCAAGGTTTGGAAGCCGGCGAGGCCGGCCCTGAAACCGATAAGAAAACAATCTTGATCGCCGACGACGAGCCGGGCATCCTGGAAATGCATGCCCGGATGGTACAGGCCCAAGCGCCGGACTGTCGGGTCGTCAAGGCCAAAAATGGACGCGAAGCGCTGAGTGTCCTGGAGCGCGAACGAGTGGACTTGGTGCTGCTGGATTTGATGATGCCGGAACTGGATGGCTTTGGCGTGCTGGAGACGATGCAGACCCACGCCGGAATGCGGGAGGTCCCGGTGATTGTCCTGACCTCCCAAGTCTTAAGTGAAGACGACATGGCGCGGTTGAATCGGGGCGTGGTAACGGTGTTGGGGAAAGGGGTCTTCAATATCGAGGAGACGCTCGGGCATGTGGTAACGGCGCTGGAGCGGAACCGGAAACTGGGAAGCGAAGCCCAGCGCTTAGTGCGGAAAGGGATGGCCTACGTGCATGAGCATTATCCAGAAGCATTCACCCGCGAGACGTTAGCGCGGTACGTGGGAGTGAGCGAGGATTATCTGACGCGGTGTTTTCGACAGGAGTTGGGGTTGACCCCCATGGCTTACCTAACCCGGTACCGGGTGAGCCGGGCCAAGGAACTGCTCGCCGCCGGACGTAAGAGTGTGACCGAGGTCGCCATGGCCGTCGGATTTTCAGATACCAAATACTTCAGCCGGGTATTTCGGCGCGAGGTGGGCGTCTCACCCGCCGCGTACAAACGAGATAGATGAAGCAAACTTTCCATAACCATAATTGCTCAAGTAGTTGATAGAAAGTTACCGAAAAATAGGGTGGGCGCGGGGCCCTGACGGTGCCCCGCGCCCACCCTATTTTTTCGGCTTTTTTCCCCACGGTTGAGTGGTTACAAAACTGGGCTGAAATATCCTTGAAATTGGTCGCTGAATGAGGAAGGGTTATTTTGGAGTAGGCATACAATGATAGAGGTTTGGCGCGGAAACGCTGAAGTCAGTGTTGAACTCGCCTCGAAAGTAGCGTTAAGTTTCTAGGCTAAGTTATTTGGCTTTACCCGTATTCTCTCGGGTAGTAGATCGCTGTAGTCTGGAAAGATGATTCACTCACTATCCATAAGGAGGCTCCCATGTTCCACCCCGTTCGTTCTTTTTTGACCCGCCTCGCACCCCTGGCAACTCTGCTTGCCTTGTTGACGGTTGGGATAGGTATCCAGAATGTCGCGCCGGTCGTAGCTGCCAACACGACGTACTACGTGGACTGCGCCGGGAGTGACACCAACAACGGCACCAGCACCAGCACCCCGTGGCGCACCATGGCCCGCGCCAGCCAGCAAACCTACGGCGCCGGCGATAGCATCCTCTTCAAGCGCGGCTGCACCTTCAGCGGCACCGGCTTCAAGCCCGTCGGCAACGGCTCGGTCGCCTCACCCGTCACCATCGCCGACTATGGCTCGGGCAATCTGCCCGCCCTCGATGGCGTCGGCACCAATGAGCCCGCGCTCCTGCTCAAGAATGTCCAGAACTACACCGTCCGCAACCTCGACCTGACCCAGCACGGCCAGACCCCGCAACAGATCGAAGTCGAGCACGGCAAGGACCTGGATCAGATGTCCGATGAGTACATGCGCGGCATCATCCACATCCTGGGCCTCGGCGCGCCCGGCGTGGAAGCCTGCGGCGAACCCTGCACCGTCCGCAACATCCTCATGGATGGCTTGGTCGTCCACGACGGCTCCTGGAACGGCATCTACGTTGCGGGTGGTTACTACCAGGTGGACACCAACACCTATGGCTACGTGGACAACGTCATCCTCCAGAACAGCGAATCCCGCAACAACCACAAGTCCGGCATTGACTTCACTTCCACCTACACCAAAAACATCTCCTACCACACCACCAACGTCAAAGTCTTGAACTCGTATCTGCACGACAACGGCGCGGACGGCGTGGTCATGGGCCCGGTGGATCACGGCTTGGTGGACGGCGTGCACTGCCCGTTCAACGGCCTGCTGCGCAACGCCCGCCTCGGCTGCTGGTCGTGGGACTCGCACGATGTCGTCATCCAGTTCTCTGAATCCGATCACAACAAGAGCCCGCTCAACACCAGCGCGGCCCGCGACGCCGGTGGGTTCGACATGGACCTGGGCACCGAAGATGGGGTCGTGCAATACTCCTGGTCGCACGACAACGAAGGCGAAGGCTTCCTGCTGATGACCTGGCCGATCGGCTTTGGCTTCCCACGTGGCGAGACGCACAACGCGCACATGCGCTACAACATCGGCGAGCGGGATGCCAAGAAGTTCGGCACCAGCGTGTTCCACTTCGGCTTCACCAATCCGGCGCTGGTCTACAACAACACGATCTATTATGAGTCGAACCGCACGGCGGCTTCGACCATGTACCAGGCGGAAGGCGCGGCCATCGGCTTCAGCAAGTGGGGCAAGTCCGGCGTGCCGAAGTCTTACATCTACAACAACATCTTTGTCGCCAACGGCAATGTCACGCCCGGCTCGGAGAACAACCTGGTGCGGGATGAGAGCGGCTGCACCTGCACGTTTGATCGCAACCTGTATTACCGCGTGGAAGGCGGCGTGCGCTTCAAGTGGGGCGGCACGGTCTACACCACACTCGCCGCTTGGCAAGCGAGTGGACGCGATGCGAACGGCTTGAACGCCAACCCGCTGTTCACCGGCGCGTTCGGTGGCGGCCCGGCGGCCTATCATCTCCAGAGCGGCTCCCCGGCGATCAACGCCGCAGCGGCCGTGACCGTCGGCCTGCGCGGGATGGGGACGCGCGATTACTTCGGCGCGGCGATCCCGGCTGGTGGCGCGTATGACATCGGCGCGGCGGAAGGCAGCGGCGCGCCCGGCCCGACGAACACCCCGACGGCGACCAGCACGCCCGTACCGCCGACGAACACCCCCGGTGGCCCGACCAACACCCCAACCGCGACGGCAACCGCGACGAACACGTCTGTGCCGCCCACGGCGACGAACACTCCGAGCGGTGGTGTCAACCTGGCACTGAACAAGGCGACGACCGTCTCCTCCTTCAACAGTGTCAACAGTGATGGCTCCGAAGCGGTAGATGGGGACATTGCCACCTACTGGCGTACGAACAAGAGCAGTGCGCTGCCCGCCGAATGGATCGTGGTGGACCTGGGCAGCAATCAATCCATCAGCGCGGTGACGCTCAAGTGGATCACCTACTTCGCCACCAGCTACACCATCCAAGTCTCGACGGACAACGTCAACTGGACGACGAAGTTCACGACCACGACCGGCGACGGTGGGACCGACACGATCACCTTTGCCGCGAGCACGGCCCGCTACGTCAAGATGAACTCCACCGCCTGGAACCATGCGACCGAACGTCTACGCATGACCGAGATGGAGATTTATCAATAGGCTCTTTCCTTCACTAACCGAAGTGACTCGTGATCCGTGACTCGTAACTTATGAGTCACGGATCACGTTTTTACGAGGTGAACGCGGTTAGGATCGCCATGAATCGTATGTCAGCCCTCTCTATGGAAGGAGAGATTCCATGAAGACTTATCTGAGATTCAGCACCGTTGTAACACTTCTGCTCGTTTTTGTGCTGGCATTGAGCATCAGTGGCGCGGCGCCGGCCGGTTCGCTGGCGGCCAAGCCACCCACGGCGACGCCGGGTCCCAGCGCCACGCCCGGTGGGTCGGGTAACATCATCACCGTCTCAGGGACGCAGTGGGGTATCAGCGCCTGTTATCTGGGCGCGACCGAGGGCAATGTCCGCTTCAACGCGGCGGACATCACCGGCGCGGGCATGAACACGTATCGAGTTTACGGCGGCATGTCCCGGTGGGAAGCTCAAGATGATGACGGCGTGTACGGCTCGCCGACAATTGCTCAGATCAAAGCGAATGTGAATGCTATCAACTGGGCGTGGTGGGACAACGTCATGACCACCCCGGCGAATGGCAGTGATTATTGGTGGTCCGGCGAACCCGGCACCACGTGGCCGGGAAATGCGCGCACGATCTTCCAAGGACTCAAAGATGCCGGCATCCGCCCGGTGTTGACGCTGCGCAACGTGGACAACAACGTCACCCCGGCCTGGGCCGAGACGAACCTCAACCCACCGAACACCCCGGAAGACTGGAACGAATGGTGGGAGCACACCTTCGCCACCGCCTATTGGCTCAACGTCCGCAACAACTATATGGTGGATGATTACGAAGTCCACAACGAGCCGAACAATATGGGCCAGGGCTGGAACGGGACGCTCACGGATTACTATGAATTCGTCCGGCAGACGGCGGATGCGCTCCGCTATGTGTACGCCACCTATCTGCCCGGACGCACGCCGCGCATTTACGCGGCGGTCGGCAGCATTGATTGGGCTGACGGCACCATGCTCAACGCCGGTAGTTCCATGACTCACGTGGACTATCACAACTACAGCAGCAACCTCACCAACGGCAATCAATCCATCCACGGCTTCATGAACGCGGATGGGTTTGGCAGCGCCGAGTTGTGGATCAGCGAGTGGGCGACGTATCGGGGCGGCTATGATGGTTTCTCGCTCGCCGTCAATACCGTGGTCGAAAACTTGATTCGCGGTTCTCAACCCGGCAATATACATGTGGATGGCAGCCACCTGTTCACCTTCTACGATTGGGATGGTTTCCACGGCGGCTTCCAGAACTTCGAGGGCTTGGTGGATGTGAATGGCAACAAGCGCAACACCTATTACGCCTTCCGGATTGCCAGCCGGGGACTGCTCGGCTGCCGCCCGACTTATCAAAGCACGGCCAACAATGGCGGCCTGCTCGCCATCACGACGAAGGACACGGCCGGCGCGATCTACTTGCTGGTCACGAACGACGGCGCGGGCGCGCTGACCGTGGATGCCAACCTCTCGGCGCTCAAGACCACCGGCGTTGGCACGCAGTGGGAGTTTAGCTCGGCGCATCTGGATACCATCGTCGGCACGCCCTCCCTCGCGGGTGGGCACGTCACCTTCACCATCCCCGGCAATGGGATTGTGCTGTTGAAGTTCTAAGGGGTTGATCAATCCAGCCGAGGGTAAAAAGTCGTAAACGAGAATGACTGGAGCCGGAAAGCCCTCAAGCCGACCGGCTCCAGCTTCTTACGCTCGGCGGGGGCGACTGCTCAGAAACCACCGGCGCAGGCTGAAACGCCGGAAACCAGGTTTCTGGCGAATGTTAAACCGAGAAGTTATTAGACGACTCCGAAGCATCTAAAAAAGGATACCCTTACATGAAAACCTATTCAAAGCTCGGAATGTTGTTGACCCTCTTGCTGGTTATCATCTCCCTCGGCACCGTGGCGGCCACGCCGCTAGCGGTGGCCGGCAAGCCGCCTACCAAGACACCCACCCCCGGCGGTGGCGCTACCGCGACGCCGACCAGCGGCCCCACCGCCACGCCAGGAGCATCTGCCACTTACTATGTGGATTGCTCGGCGGCGACCAACGGCAATGGCACGCAGTCTAGCCCGTGGAACTCGCTCGTCTCGCCGAATGCGAAGACCTTCGTCCCCGGCGACAGCTTGCTCTTCAAGCGCGGCACCACCTGCCAGGGCGAGTTCATCGCCAAAGGCTCAGGCAACGCTTCGGCGGTCATTACGATTGCCGACTATGGCACCGGCGCGCTGCCCATCCTGGACGGCGGCACGACGAACCCGGCGACGATCCTGCTCAGCGATGTCGAATACTATGATCTAAAGAATTTAGCTGTGCGGGGCAGCAATCGCTTCGCGGTGCATATCACCGGAAACACACCGGGCCGGGCTTTGCACCATTTCTACATCATCAACCTGGACATCACCGGCGTCAATTATGTGGCTCAGACCCGCTCGGATTCAGGGCTGTTGTGGATTTTCCCCAATGTGGTTGGGGAAACGATCAACGACGTCCTGGTGGACGGCGTTCATGCGCATGACACCACCGCCGGCGATGGGATTTCGGTTGGCCTCGGCAACGACTGGCCGTGCGGCGTCTGCGGCTCCAACGCCACTGTCCGGAACAGCAGCGCGCATGACGTGGCCGGTGATGCCATCGTCATTTACGAACTCAATAACGGGTTGATGGAAAACAACGTCGCCTACAACAGCGGCCAATGCACCACGTGTAGCGGGAGCACGCCCGTGGGCCTGTGGACCTGGAACACGAATACCACAACGGCTCAATTCAACGAGAGCTACTCGAACCACACCTGGACCACGACGGCCGGCGATGGCGGGGGTTACGATATTGACGGCGATAATGTGAACAACACCTACCAGTACAACTACGCCCACGATAATGATGGGTATTGCATCGCCATCTACGATTTTGGCGCGGCCGCCATCACCGACAATGCCGTTTTCCGCTACAACGTCTGCGCCAACAACGTGCAGAAAAACTCCTACGGCGAAATCAAAATAGCGGCTTGGCAAGGCGGCTCACTCAACAACATCCAGATCTATAACAACACGCTGTACTATAACCCGGCGCCTATCTCGATCGGCGCGGGGAGCGAGGTGATGGATGCCAATGCCTCGTACACGGGAGCTTCGTACATCAAGAACAATCTTATTTACTCGCTGTATCCTCGGATGATCTTCGTCGGCAATCCCGTGGTGGCGTTCGACTACAACCTGTACTGGACGCCGCCGGGCGTGGGCTACGAATTCAAGCGATTGTCTCAAGTGTACACAAGCCTGAGCGCCTGGCAGAGCGCGACCGGCTATGACCTGCATTCGATCAGCGCCGAGCCGAAGCTAAACGGCGTGGGCTATCACGGCGTAGGAATGCCGAACCTGACGAACGGCTTGTACACCCTGCAGACCACCTCGCCCGCGCTAAACGCCGGGACGAATGTCTGCGCGACCGCATGCGTCGGGGGCAGTATGGGGACGCGAGATTATTTCGGCCTCGCGTTGGACGCCACGCATAACATCGGCGCGTATGAAGGCAACGGCCAGTAGGAGACCCGTCTTCCATCGGCCAAGTGATTAAGTAAGTAAGCAGCGAAAGCCTGAAATCGAATAAAGCGAACTCTGCCCCGGCTCTCGAGTTCGATAGCCGGGGTCTTTTGTAGAAGGCTTTTGTGCTAAAAGTAGTCGCTGACGTGCGAGATTTAAATTCCAGGTTGGAATAAACTGAACTGGCACCTCAAGTTACGACACTAAAAGAACCGGGAGATCTTGCATGTCAAACAAAATTTCCAAAGCGCTTTTGGTAGTTATGGTTGGCGTCATCGGAATGGCCGCCGTGTTTGGCATTTCATTCACGCCTCCCACCTGGGCCAGCTTTTCTGCAACGCCGATCAATGACCTGGGCGCCGGGCTGTACTTGAACCAGTTTCAAGGCGGCTTGTATGAAAATGGCAGCAACGCCGTTCCCAGCGATCATCACACGGCTGGGCAAACGGCCGCCGCCAGAATTCAACCACTGGACGGCAACGGGGATCCCAGTCCCAGCGGCAAGATCGTGCTAATCTCGATCGGCATGTCCAATACCTCGGCCGAATGGTGTGGCGTTACTTCCGGCTGCACGGTGGGCACCGGCAATTCGTTCATGGTCAAAGCGGCCGCGGACGCGACGGTCAATCATTCGTCACTCGTCATTGTCAACGGGGCCGAAGGCGGTCAAGCCGCCGATTCGTGGACCTCGCCGACCTCTCCCAACTATGATCTGGTCGCCGACCGTTTAGTCGCCGCCGGCGTCACGGAGCAGCAGGTGCAGGCCATTTGGGTGAAACAGGCTCACAAGATTCCGACTGTTTCTCTACCCTCTACCTCCGCCGATGCTTATAACTTGGAAACGGACTTAGGCAGTATCTTGCGGGCCATCAAAGTCCGCTATCCCCACATTCAAGCCGTCTACCTCTCCAGTCGCATTTACGCCGGCTACGCCACCTCGAACTTAAATCCTGAACCGTATGCGTATGAATCTGGCTTCTCGGTCAAATGGCTGATTCAGGCGCAGATCAATCAAATGCGCACCGGAACAATAGACCCGACGGCCGGCGATCTTAACTACAACACCGTCGCGCCCTGGATTGCCTGGGCGCCTTATCCCTGGGCGAGTGGCGCCACCCCGCGCTCGGATGGCCTGATCTGGGTGCCCAGTGATTTTCAATCTGATGGCACGCACCCTGCCAGTTCAGCCATTGATAAAGTGGCGACGATGCTGATGAGTTTCTTCAAAACCTCGCCTTATACGACTGCCTGGTTCACCACCGGTGGGCCGACACCCACGCCGACCCGCACGAACACGCCCACCCGGACGAATACTCCCACTGGGCCGACGAGTACTCCAACCCGAACCAACACCCCCTCTGGCTCAACGGTGATACATGTGGCAGCGCTCAATACAACCGATGTCAATGGCGCGCCGAAGGATGTCTTCTTAGCCGGTGAGACTCTTTACTGGCGGGCGCGCATTGTGAATCAGAATGGGAATCCGGTGAGCGGCGCAACCGTCAGCACCAAACTGACCCGTGCGGATGGTTCGGTCTCACCGGCCTACAATATCGTCACCAACGCCGAGGGTTGGGCGCTCTTCAGCCAAACAACCACGACCTCCTGGCCTAAGGGCGCTTACTCAGTACAAGTGACCAATGTGACGAAGACGGGCGCGACCTATGACTCGAGCCAGAATGTCGGGACGCCGCACGCGTTCACGGTCAACTAGTTCCTGTCGGAAGACTCAAGGTGCGCTCACTCTGATTTTTGTATAGGCTTCAGTCGAAAGGAGATTTTAAAATGTTACCGATACACCGTTTTTCCAAATTGTTCGTTAAGTTGTCAGCCGCCATGGCGCTGGCGGCGCTGGCAGTTGCAGCGCTGGGGTTCGGCTTCATCACCCCGGCCGTGGCCGCCAATACCATTTACTACGTGGACTGCGCTGCCGGCAATGATGCCAACAACGGCACCAGCACGGCCACGCCCTGGCGGACGATGGCCCGCGCCAATCAGCAGACTTACGGCGCGGGTGATCAGATTCTCTTCAAGCGCGGAACCACCTGCTCCGGCGTCGGCTTCAAGCCCGTCGGCAATGGCACTGTCGCCTCACCCGTCACCATTGCGGACTATGGCACGGGCAACCTGCCGATCCTCGACGGCAACGGGAACCACGAGTCAGCTATTCAGTTGTACAACAAGCAGAACTATGTCGTCCGCAACCTCGAACTCACCCAACACAACCAACTGCCCATCATCGAATCGAATCGGAACTTGGATGACCAGACGATGGTCGCCATCGTGGACATCCGCGGCTTAGGCCCGGTCAACGTGGTTAACTGCGGTGAGCCTTGCACTGCGCGCAACATTACGCTGGACGGTCTCAATATCCACGGCGGTCAGTGGAACGGGGTCTACATCTCCGGCGGGCTGTATGACTTGAAGAGCGGCCCAACCTATGGTTATGTGGACAATGTCTTAATCCAGAATACCCAGTCCTGGGGCAACATCAAGATTGGCGTGGACGTCACCTCAACCTATACCAAGCAGATCACCTACGACACCACCAATGTCACCATTCGCACCTCGTACCTGCACGACAACGGCTGGGACGGCATCCGCATGGGCCCGGTGGATCATGGCCTGATTGACAGTAACGAGTGCTCGTACAATGGCTCACTGGAAAATGCCCGGCTGGGCTGCTGGACCTGGGACTCGCATGATACGGTCATGCAATTCAACAACTCGCATCACAATACGACCCCGAGCAATCCGAAGGATGGACGCGACGCGGGTGGCTTTGACTGCGACCTCGGCAGTGAAGACTGCGTGATGCAATACAACTGGTCGCACGACAATCTGGGTGAAGGCTTCCTGCTCATGACCTGGCCCATCGGCTACGGCTACATGCGCGGCGAGAGCCACAACATCCACATGCGCTACAACATCGGCGAGCGGGATGGTAAGTACCTGGGGTCGAGCGTCTTCTTCTTTGGCTTCACAAACCCTGGTATTGTCTACAACAACACCATCTATTACGAACCGGCCCGCGCGGCCGGCTCGACGGCCTACCAGGCGGAAGGCGCAGCGATTGACTTCAGCAAGTGGGGCAAGTCCGGCGTGCCGAAGGCCTACATCTACAACAATATCTTCATCAACAATGGCACGGTGCATCCGAACGCGGTCAGCAACCTGGTGCGCGATGAGAGCGGCTGCACCTGCACCTTTGACAACAACCTGTACTACCGGGTGGAAGGCGGCGTGCGGATGGTTTGGGGCGGGACGACCTATACCACCTTTGCTGCCTGGCAGGCGTCCGGGCGGGATGCCAATGGGTTGAATGCCAACCCACTGTTCACCGGCGCCTTCGGTGGTGGCCCGGCGGCCTACCATCTCTCCGCGACTTCGCCGGCGATCAACCGCGCGCAGGTCGTCACGGTTGGCCTGCGCGGCATGGGCCCGCGCGATTACTTCGGAACCACCACCCCCGTGGGCGGTGTGTACGACATCGGCGCGGATGAGTTTTAAAAAATAAGCCCGATTAAGTCCGACAACGCACTACCAGAAACCAGGTTTCTGAGGGCCCAACGGAGCCGTCGTAGAGAAAATTCAGAAACCTGGTTTCTATAATAGAAAGATGAGTTCTAAAAGGAGAATTTGATCTATGAACACAAACCGCATGTCACAGAAGACCTATCTCATCGGAATTGCTTTGCTCACCGTCCTGGCGCTGAGTGTCTTCGCGCTTCAGTCGGCGACACGCCTCGCCAGCGCCCAGACGGGCACCTTCACCTTCACCTTCCAGGGGGACATGGACAACACCGCCGACACGGACGCAACCCTGGTGACCATCGCCGGCGCCAACGGCGTTTTCAATCTAGCCGTCGGCGACCTGGGTTATCTTGGCTCGGCGTCGGCGGTGCCCGCCTGGTGTACCAAAGTCCAAAACGCCCTCGGCGCGACATTCCCCTTTGAAATCCTCGTCGGGAACCACGAAGACGACGGCTCGGGGGACCATATCAACAACTACGTCGCCTGCCTCCCGGATCGGCTGGGCGCGACCGGCATATATGGGACCGAGTATTACTTCGATTACAACAGTGCCCGCTTCATCTTTGTCGCCCCCGGCCTGACGGTCAACGGCGTCACCTATGACTACATCCCCGGCGATACAGAGTCTACCTGGCTGCAGGCCCGCATCCAGGAGGCCAAGGCCGCCGGCAAATGGGTGATCGTGGCCGACCACATGAACTGCATCTCCGTCGGCGCCAAATCCTGCCAGATCGGCCAGAACTTTGTGAACCTGATCCACGCCGAGGGCGTGGACATGCTCATCCAGGGCCACGATCACACTTACCAGCGCACCAAGCAACTCACCTGCGCCACCGCCAACAGTTTCAACGCCGCCTGTGTGGTGGATTCGGACGATCAGTATTCGCGCGGGGCCGGCACGGTCACCGTCGTCAACGGCGCCGGCGGCTACCGGCTCTACAACATCAGCGCGAATGATTCGGAAGTCGGGTACTTCGTCAAAGCGATGGGCGGCAGCGGTTGGAAGAACTTTGTCACCGGCGCGAACGGGAGTGGATCATCAAAAGGGACGACGAAGGTGACCGTCTCCTCCACCCAGATGGATGTGCAGTTCGTCCCGAACAGCAGCACCACCTTCTCTGACAGCTTCTCGATTGTGTCCGGTGGCCCAACCAACACGCCGGGCGGTCCGACGCCCACCCACACCAACACACCCGTCCCGCCCACGGTCACACCCACCCCGCCGCCCGGCTCGGTGGTGATGCACGTGGCGGATATGTACACGACCGATGCGAATGGCAATCCCAAGAGCACGTTCATCAAGAACGACACGATCTACTGGAAGGTCAAGATCGTGGACGCGAACAACGTCCCCGTCAGCGGCGCGACGGTGAACACCGACGCCCTGAATGCGAGCAACCAGGTGATGAAGAGCACCTCGGCCACCACGGGCGCCGACGGTTGGACGACGCTGATGAATTGGAACACCAGCCAGTCCGTCCAACCCGGAACGTACAGCATCAAAGTGACCAACGTGACAAAGACCGGCGGGGTCTACGACCCAGGCGCCAACGTCATCACCCAGTTCTTCTTTAGCATCACGAGCTAGTGTAAGAAATTAGGTGAAGCGCACTGGCCCGAAAAAACGGAACGATTGGAACGGCGAGAACTTGAACGAGTTCTCGCCGTTTCCCGAGTTCCCGCGCCTTTCCCGTCCCGGCTCTGCCGTGCAGGCCGGGGTGCGGTTCCCTTCCTTAGGAGGCACCCTATACGAATCTTCTAAAACACTCACCCAGAAGCTGTTTCGTCAGTTCCGCTCGCCAAAACCAAGTTCCATTATTTAGACTCAAGGAGGATTCCATGACTGACGTTCGTAAGCCTTCGTCCACCCGCCTGACCCGCCGGGAAATGCTCAAACTCTCCGGCGCGCTGGGGGCCGGTTCGCTACTGGCCGCCTGCGCGCCCGCCACCACGCCCGCGCCCACGTCCGCCCCCGCCCCGACCGCGGTCGTTCCCACCGAGGCTCCCGCCCCGACCGCCATCCCCACCGCCGCGCCGCCTCAAGGAACGGTCACCGTCATGAAGAGTGGCGACGAATTCGATGTGGAGAAGGATTTCGGTCCGTTCAAAGAGGCCAATCCAGGGATTGAGGTCAATGCACTGGAGGTGGATTTCACGCGCTTCTTCGCCATGTACGCCGCCGGCAATCCGCCGGACCTGATGCGGGTTCAGGCCCCCTCCATTCCACAATTCGTGGCGCGGAGGATCATGTACGACTTGACCCCGTATTATGAAACCAGCACCGTGCTCAAGCCCGACGACCTCGCCCCCGCCAACAACTATTACAAAGCCAACAGCCCGTTGGACATTGGCTCAGGCAAAATTTACGGCATGGTCAAGGACTGGTCGCCGGACTTCACCGTCTGGGTTTACAAGCCGGCCTTTGAGGCCGCCAACGTGGCCGTGCCCGCGGACGATAAGCCCCTCACGTATGATGAAATCGCCCAACTGGCGGCGCAGGTAGCCAAGTTCGAAGGCTCGCGGATCATCACCTGGGGCTTTGACTACGGAAATGATGGGACCTGGACCGACCGCGTCTGGATGAACATGTTGGCGGAGAAGGATCAGTCCTTGTACGCCGACAGCTTCACCAAGATGAACTTGACCGGCAACGACGAAGCCAAGAAGATCATTCAGTATTGCTTTGATCTGGCCAAGAATAATTTAACAACCAACCCGGTGAATCCCAGTCCCAGTTGGGCCGGCGATGATTTCACCAAGGGCACCGTGGCGATGCTCCAGTATGGTTACTGGTTCAGTGGCATGGCCGAGTCGGATGTAACCCGGGGGCAAATTGCCATGCTGCCGGCCACGACCTGGGCCGGCGTGCGCCGCGACCCCACCATGACGGCCACCGGCTTCATTATGACGGCGGCGAGCCAAGTGCCTGACGCCGCTTGGAAGGTGTTCGAATTCTACATGGGACTGGAACCGGCGGTCGAGCGGGCCAAGAGTGGATGGGGCGTGCCCGGTTTGAAATCGCTCTACCCGTTGATGCCCACCGAGGGTGACTACCGCGCCCAAGTCTCCACGGTGCTGCAAGGCGAGTTGGACTTGAACACCACGCCCTTGCAATTCAACCCCTTCCTGGGTGAAAGCTCGGTGGCGGATAGCTGGGCGAAGAACCTGGACCAGGCGTTGCGCGGTTCAATCACGGTGGATGATCTGCTCAAGAATGTCGAGAACGAGATCAACCAGGCAATCAAGGATGGCATTGACCGCATTGGCTAACTCAGCCTCAAGCGGCGCCTTTTTAGAGCAGATTCCTTTTCGAGCTTCGCGGTGCTAGACCTGTCAGGTCTTACAAAGCACATCGGAAATCAAACGGCACTCACAGAGACCTGACAGGTCTGACCCATAATTCAACTCAGAGGGCTTGGCGGCGCTCATCCCATTCGCGCAAGCTTTCTCAACCGAACCCAGGAACCATGACCGATACTCCTAAGTCTTCAGCCCCGCGCCTCACGCGCCGAGAAATGCTCAAGCTCTCCGGCGCGCTCGGGGTGGGCGTGCTGCTCGCCGCCTGCGCCGCGCCCGCGACACCTTCCACACCGACGGTTACCCCCACGGCAGCGCCGGCCCACCCGACGGAAGCGCCAACCGTTGCGCCGACCTCGGCCCCGGTCCAAGGAAAAGTCGTCGTCATGAAAATCGGCAACGAGTTCGATGTAGAGCAAGACCTCGCTGCGTTCTTGGAAGCGAATCCGGGCCTTGAACTTGAAACGCTCGAAGTTGATTTCCCGCGCTTCTTTGCCATGTACAGTGCGGGCAACCCGCCGGATTTGCTCCGCGTCCAAGCGCCGGCTATTCCTCAACTCCTGGCGCGCAAAATTCTCTACGACTTAACGCCTTACTTTGAAACCAGCTCTGTCCTCAAGCCCGCTGACTTGGCCCCGGCCAACAATTATTACAAGGCCAACAGTCCGCTGGACATCGGCTCGGGCAAAATCTACGGCATGGTCAAGGATTGGTCCCCCGACTTCACGCTGTGGGTTTACAAACCGGCCTTCGAGGCGGCGAATGTTCCTGTGCCAAGCGACGACCAACCCCTCACGTATGACGAAGTCACCCAACTGGCTGCGCAGACGGCCAAGGTGGATGGCGACTACATCGTTACTTGGGGGTACGGCTATGGCACGTGGTGGCTCGACCGCATTTGGATGAATATGCTGGCTGAGAAGGAACAAAGCTTGTATGCCGACGGCTTTACCAAGATCAACCTTACCGGCAATGACGAAGCCAAAAAGGTAATCCAATATTACTTTGATCTGAACCAGAAAAACCGGGTAGCGAACCCGCTCAATCCCAGCCCGAGCTGGAATGGGGATGACTTCACCAAGGGCACGGAGGCGATCCTCCAATATGGCTACTGGTTTAGTGGAATGGCCGAGACGGATGTGACCCGCGGAAAGATTGCGCTGCTGCCCGCGCCGACGTGGGCCGGGGTGCGCCGTGACCCGACGATGACCGCTACCGGCTTCATCATGTCCTCGGCGACTCAAGTGCCGGACGCGGCCTGGAAGTTGTTCGAGTTCTATCAAGGCGGAGAGCCGGCCGTGGCACGGGCCAAGAGTGGCCGGGGTGTGCCCGGCTTGAAGTCGCTCTATCCACTGATGCCCACCGAGGGCGACTATCGGGCTCAGGTCTCGCAGGCACTGCAAGGTGAATTGGATTTGAGCACCGCGCCGTTGCAATTCAACCCGTTCATCGGCGAGAGCACGGTGACGAATACCTGGGAGAAGAATCTGGATCAGGCGTTGCGCGGCAGCCTGACCTTCGACGATTTGCTCAAGAAAATCGAAGATGATGTCAATCAGTCCATCAAAGAAGGGATTGATCGCATCGGCTGACCTCACCCCCACCTCGCTATGCTCGGTGCTCCGCTTCGCTTCAGCCACCCCGCTCCTGACGACGCCGCATCCTGAGCGGAGCCACGCGCTCTTTGCGGGGCGAAGTCGAAGGATTGTCGTCAGGAGAGGGGCCGGGGGTGAGGCCTCCGTTCCATTCCGCCAAGCCCGCCATCGGCTAAAAGCCGACGGCTACAACAGACCAAACCCGCTTCGCGGGTTTTCCCTCAACACAAGGCGTCGGTTTTCCCGCGACCCCGCTCGCGCGGAGCGCGGGACGGGGCCAACCGATGCCGAACTTGTGCAAGACAATTCATTGCCATTAAATTCCCCTGTGCTATACTTTTTCTAGCATTCTCCGACTCCGCTTCAGCGATCTATAAAGGAAGCTAATATGAAGAAGCCTAACCAAGAAACTCCCAAAGCCGAAGAGGGATTTGAACTGCATTTTCGGCCCCGCTCTAACACGCCGGTCACTCTCGAAATCCCGGCGGACACCTTGGCCTCCTTGGAAAAAACGGCCGCGAGCCGGGATATGTCGGTCGAAGCCCTGATTAAGTTGTATGTGGGTCAAGGGCTGCGGCAGGACTTAACCAAACTTTTTGCCGACCGCGTGCTGGAGAAAACAGCACAAGTCTTGACGCGACACATTCAGTCCGAAGAAGAAGTTTCGGAGATTCTGAAAGAGATTCGCGTTGAAACAGTTGCTTGATCCTCTGTTTGCCTACCCCGCCTTGCTTCGCTTCCGCCACCCCTCTCCTGATGACGCTCTTTGTCGTCAGGAGAGGGGCCGGGGGTGAGGCCATCCGTTTCATTCCGCCAAGCCCGCCATCGGCTAAAAGCCGACGGCTACGACAGACCAAACCCGCTTCGCGGGTTTTCCCCCAACACCAGGCGTCGGTTTCCAACCGATGCCGAACCTGTGCAAGACAATTCGTTGCCATTGCATTTCCCTGTGCTATACTCTGTTTGGCATTCCAACTGAATTCATGTTTGGCCCACTCACAACACAAATAGCAATCATCTTCACCTAACGCGGGACAAGATAACATGACCGATTTAGGTTTCGGACTGGCCGATAGACGCAGTGTCATAGTTGTACTGTTTACTTTGGTACTTGCCCATCTTTTAGTAGGCAATGCAATACCCATTGACACCTCTACCGTCTTCTCAGTTTTTGCCAGCCTAGTGGTTTGTAAACTAAATTCTGCAACAAATGATTTGTCTGGCTTGATAGACTGTGATAGCGTTACTCATCTGCTAAAACACCCTCAAGAGGTGAGTCATGCCTGGTCGAAAGCCCGACAGGTTG
>Ga0209382_10001754_pt1 | contig 33472 bp, 30 predicted proteins | sample SoiMetdeltSBSDD5_FD_187599 | JGI IMG/M metagenome (GOLD analysis project Ga0209382, IMG submission 187599) | Bulk soil microbial communities from a Populus tree surrounding site in Tennessee, USA - Soil MetaG P. deltoides SBSDD5 (SPAdes) (version 2) | ecosystem: Environmental > Terrestrial >... | reverse complement strand
GAATCGCGTCCACCGCCGATCCTCGGCTGGGGCAACACCCGCCAACCACCATCCCGATCACGCCACCGACCACGCCGCATCATCATCCAACTCCACCGCCACCCACTCCCCATCGAATACACCGGCCAACACCACCGACAACCCGACGCCGCCTGACAGCCCGCGGCTGGCATTGTGGCGCCCGCGACTCCGACGCCGTCGATGCACTAGCGAGGAGGATTGATGCCGGCCAGAGGACACAACCGGGCCAAGCCGCCGATGAGCGCGCCCGCTGACGCCACCTCGGTCTACACCGATGGCGCGTGCACCGGGAATCCCGGACGGGGAGGGTGGGCATGGGCGATCGATCGCGACAGGTGGGAGTCCGGGTTCGAGCCTGCGACCACCAACCAGCGGATGGAGATCCGAGCCGCTCTCGAGGCGGTCAGGTCGATCGAAGGTCCTCTGATCGTCGTGAGTGACTCGACCTATGTCGTCAACTGCTTTCGCGATCGATGGTGGGCCGGCTGGCTGGCCCGCGGCTGGATCAACTCGCAGAAGAAGCCCGTTGCCAACCGCGACCTGTGGGAACCGCTGGTTCACGCCTTCAACGACCGAGGCAACGTCGCGTTCCGCTGGGTGAAGGGACACTCCGGCCACGAGATGAACGACTTCGTCGACCAGCTGGCGGTCGCCGCGAGGCTGAGCTAGCAATGCAGCACGCGCTCGAGCTGCGTCAGCTAGCCGACTCGGTCGGCTCAGTTGTCTCCGTCGGTTCAGTCGTCTCGGTCGGCTCGGTCGGCTCAGTGGTCTCGGTCGGCTTGGTCGGCTCAGTCGTCGGCTGGGTCGTCTCGGTGCTCGACGGAGTGGAGGGAGTGTCACTGCCCGGGTTGTCATCGTTGTCCAACTGACTGCCGACTGCCACTCCCACGCCGGCCACGATGATGATGCCCACCACGGCGAGCAGGGTCGCCAACACCTTGTGACGGGCGAACCAGTTCGGCTGCTTTGGCGGCGGGTACTGATACTGCCCCGGTCCGGGCGGCTGGCCAGGTGGCGGGGCGCCGGGCGGCTGCTGTGACGGTGGTCCGTAAGACGATGGCGGCTGCTGACCGTACTCTGGCGGTCCAGGCGGCTGCTGGCTCATGCTGGCCTTCCTACTCCCGTCGATCCACGGCCGGATTATCCGCCGCAGGATTGCCGGCAGACTCCGAATAACGATGGGGACCCCTCGATACCCGACCAGCATGCCGGGAACACGCCGCCAGGCGACCCTGCGGACGACTCTTCTTCGGCGGGACCTTTGGCCCGGGCTGCCTGGCGAACCGGCTTGGCGGGGCTACGGCACGCAACCTTCGCAAAAGTGAGTCAACCGCCCAGTCCACAAGCGGCCGTCCAACGCGGGTTGCTGCTCGGTGCGTCCTTATGAGTGGAGAATGTTGGGATCGGCTGAGGAAGTGGCCCGATGGCGAAACGAAGCCAGGACCAGATCTCGGCCTTTGCCGATCTGGTCGAGGCTCGGTCGACCGCGATGCTGCGGTTGGCGTATGCCGTGGTCGGCGACTACCAGCTGGCCCAGGACCTGCTTCAGGAGTCGTTGGTCAAGGTCTACGTGGCCTGGCCGCGGCTGCGGGACGGCGCGGCAGCCGAGGCCTACGTACGCCGAACGATCGTGACGACGGCGATCTCGTGGCGCCGCCGACGGTCCTTCCACGAGTCGCCGGTCGACGCGGTGCCAGAGGAGAACGGCACCGACGACAGTGATCGACTCGCCACCCACGACGCGCTCTGGGACCACGTGCGCGGTCTTCCGCCGCGACAGCGTACGGCGTCGGTGCTGCGCTACTACGAGGACCTGTCCGAGGTCGAAACCGCGGATCTTATGGGCTGCTCGACCGGCACGGTGAAGAGCCAGGTCTCCGCTGCTCTGGGCAAGCTACGCGAGCGAGTCGGCCCGCACTCCGGCGTGCTCTTCCCCGATGATCAGGCGGTGACCCGATGAGCACCACCTTGCGTGAGGCCCTGGCGGCCCGGATCGACCAGGTCGGCCCCGCACACCCGGACCTCGACGAGTTGGTCGGCCTCGGCGAGCGCCGGCTGCGTCGGCGTCGGATCGCCGTCGTCGTGGCCAGCGGGGCCGCGGTCATCCTGGTGATCGCACTGGCCATCGGCGGCGCCGCGATGATCAACTACGCCAAACACGACAACGGACCCGTCGACCACCCGATCCACCCCACCAGGGCGCCGGTTCGCCCGCTCGTCTACAGCGACGACGTCGACAACTACCACGTCGGGACCATCCATGTGGGCGATCAGCTGGTGGACATCGACCAGGGACTCTCCACCAGAGGCGGCTGGGACCTCGCCCTCACCGATGCCGGTGTCGTCTATAACAAGCACAGCCTCTGGTTCACCGACGGCGGCGCACCACGCCGGATCTCTGAGTGTGGCGGGAAACCCTCGGGGAGCTCCGGTACGTGGGCCACCTGGATCGACTGCGCGGGAGACCTCGTCGTCTTCGACACCGGCTCCGGTCAGGAGGTCGCCCGCAAGCCGCTGCCGTCCTGTCTCGACGAGGGTTGGTGGTGCGAGACCGACGATGTCGTCGGCAAGCGCGTCTACTTCACCCGGGAGGGCGGAGCCTCCGGTCTTCGGGAGCGTCACTACCGGTTCGACGTTTCGACCGGCCTCGTGGTCGCCGCGACGGACCAGATGTACGCCGACGACATCCGGTCCCACTCACCCGGCCTTGTGTTCGGCCGCTCCTGGCGCACCGGCACGGCCACGGACGAAGGCATCTTCTTCGACGTGGTCGGGTCCCGGCTGGTGCCCACGTACTGGGACTCCGGTCTCCCAACGGAGGCGTTCGACGAGGCAACCGGCAGCCCCGTCCGGCTAAGCCTGCCCGACGGCATCACCCCGCCGCAGGACCCCGTTGCCGGATCGCAGGGCTTCATCCTGTTCGAAGCGCTCGATGACAACACGATCGCCCTCGTACAGCGCTACGAAAGAAGCCTCAACCACCTACAGGTTCTCGGCGACATCATCACCTGCCATCTCTCCAACGGGCGCTGCCGCCTCGCCGTCCCGGCGGGACCACCCGACCAGATCCGCCTGGTCCCCGGCATGTCGTATCCCGCATGAGAGGGGAGACGACCATGCCATTCAACTCACGCATCATCCGGACCATCGCTTGGCCGGCATTGGGGCTCTGCTTCCTCGTCGGCTGCTCAAGCGCGGACAGCCCTGGCAACTCGGGCTCGCCCTCTCCGCGGCCACTCGTCGAGGGAGAGGGAGAGCCGACCCCGCTGACGCCGGGAACCTATCGGTTCTCGGTCTACGTGTACGGCGGCGTGGAGACACCCGAGGCGTCCATCGATGTCCCGGACGGATTCGACGACGGAGCCAGCTGGTACGTCGTCTCACGCGACGGCAACGAGTTCCTCGGCCTGTGGACGGTCGGAGTCGTCTACAACGACCCATGCAGATTGGGGAAGACCACATATCGCTACCCAGGACCTTCGGTGCAGAACCTGGCCCACGCGTTGGTGGCGCAGCGGTCGACCCGTACGGCGGCCCCCAAGCCGGTGACCCTGGATGGCTATCGCGGACTGTACGTCGAGATCCACAGTCCCTCCGACCTGAGTGAGTGCGTCAAGGTGGCCGACCTGTGGGGAAGTCCGGGCGGCCGCGGAATCTACAACGACAGCCAGGTCGACCGCGTCTGGATCCTCGACGTCGACGGCCGACGCCTCGTGGTCAACGCCGCCTACTCCGCCGAATCAACCGCCAAGGACATCGACAAACTCACCGGCATGGTCCAGTCATTGAAGTTCGTGCCTGCAGCAGCGGAGTAACCGACGTGTGAGGCTCGATTACTTCTGCCGGCCGGCCAGCGCCTCGATCAGAAGTGCCGCCAGGGCCTCGGACTGGATGTCGTCGGTGTCCGCGACGTCGGTGTCCGAGCCGTCGAGCGCACGTGCGGCCAGGCCCGCCTTGGAGTCGATCAGCTCGGCGATCTTGCCGTCGATCGTCTGGGCGGCGATGATCCGCCAGGCCGTGACCGGCTCGGTCTGCCCGATCCGGTGGACCCGGTCGATCGCCTGCGTCTGCTCGGCATTGGTCCAGGACAACTCAGCGAGGACGACGTTGCTCGAGACCTGCAGGTTCAGGCCGGTGCCGGCCGCCGTCAGCGAGCAGATCGCGATCTCGACGTCCTCGTCGTTGACGAACGAGTCGATGTTGCGCTGGCGCAGGGTACGAGTCTGGTCGCCGCGTACGGACACATGGCGAATGCCACGAGACTCGAACAGCTCCGCCGCCGCGTCCATCACGTCGATGTGCTTGGCGAAGAACACCACCTTGCCCGCGTTGCGGGCCAGCTGGGCGGCGTAGTCGGCGGCGAGCGGCGCCTTGGCCTGACCGATCCGGCGGACCATCGCGAAGACGTTCTCGCGCGAGGACGACTCGCTCGCCTCCTTGAGCTCCCAGCCGACGACCAGCCGTACCAGGTCCTCGTCGATGCCCTCGGCGGCATCCCCATGCCGATCCGGACGGGCCGCGAGGGCGGCGTCGTAGCGCTGCACCAGCCGCAAGGCGAGGTCGCGCTCGGCCTCGCGGATGGAGCGAGTGGCGGCCGGGTCGAGCTCGACCGGCAGGTCGGCGATCCGGCGGGCCGGGATCTCGGTGGCGACGTCGACCTTGCGCCGCCGGACGATGCCCATGTCGATGACCGCCTGGCGCGCCGCCGGCCGGAAGCCGCGATCGACCGGGGACAAGCCGGTCTCCTCCAGCTTCGCCATCAGCTGCCGTCCGGGCTTCTTCTCCTCGATCCAGCCGAGGAACTCCCAGATCGCCCGGAAGTCGTCGATGTCGTTGATCAGTGGTGTACCGGTGAGCGCCATCATCAGCGGCCGCGGGACTCGCTGCCGGATCCGGTCGGCGATCTCGAGCACGTGCTGGGAACGCTGGGACTTCTTGTTCTTGATGAAGTGCGCCTCGTCGACCACCATGCCGCGGAAGCCGTGGGTGGCGATCCAGCCGACGTGCCGGTCCAGTACGTCGTAGTTGACGACGACGATGTCGGCGAAGCCGTCGATCGTCTCGCCGCTGCCGTGGATGACGGTGACGCTGCGCGACGGGGTCCAGAGGGCGGCCTCCCGAGCCCAGTTCGGCTTCACCACGCTGGGCACCACGCACAACAGCGGGTAGGCATTCGCGGCCTGGGCCGCCAGCAGGGCCTGTGCGGTCTTGCCGAGTCCGGGCTCGTCGGCCAGGAGGAACGTACGGTGTCCGCGGTCGGCAGCCGCGAGGAGCCGGGCCTGGTGCGGCATCAGCTCGAGTCCGGCCGGCAGCGTCACGAAGGCGGCCGGATCGGGCAGGTCCATGCACGACGACGCGCCGGGCGGAGCGTTCTCGAACGAGCTCAGGAGCGGGTCGATCAGCTCCCAGCCGGACAGGCGGCCATTCGTGGTGCGGCGGGGCTCGACGGCGGAGAAGTCCGGCGCCAGGAACGGGTTGGCCAGCTGTGCCGTGACCACCGACTGCGGCCGAGCCTGCCGTTTGGCGGTGGCGTCAGCCGCGACGGGCTCCGGCCGTTCGATCTCCTGGTCGGGCTCCATCCCAGCGGCGGACTGCATTTCACGCTTCAGGCTTCGCGCGGAGTCGCTGATCTCCGCATCCTCACCGAGCTGGACGAACAGCGAGGGCTCGCCGGCCGCGATCTGCGCGAGGATCGTCGCGATCCCGTCCAGCCGCTTGAGCTCTCGGTCGCGTTCGACGGGGCTCAGGGAGCCGTCTGCCCGTACGCGGGCCCGCTCTTCGCGGGCCAGCAGGGCGATGACCTGAAACTTCGTCCGCTGGATGTGCCCGCGCTGCGCGGCACCCTCGACCTCGCGAACCGCCTTGGCGAGGACGGGCAGGATCCCGTCGTTGTCCCGCTCACGGCGCTTGCCACGCTGAGCTGTCCCGGCACCCCGGGTACGACGCTGGCGCTGTGCCAACCGAGTCTCCTTCTCTTCGCATCTGGGCCGACATGGAAGTCAGCCAGGCACTGAGGTGCTGCGCCGCCGGTTCGTCCCTCTCGACCTGCTCGACGCCCCGAGACGACATCACGGACATTGGATACGCGAATCCCCCTCAACTCCGACCCGACGGCCGGAACGAGAGCTACCGCGTGGACCAAGACTGCCGCGCAGGGAAGACACCCTCCAAGAAGCACGCGCAAGCAACCAGTGCCATTTCTATGATACCCGGCGGCCGAAGATCTACCGACACGCTGACAACATCGGCCCCGAGAACGCCCGATCGGCTGCCTAGGCTTGCGGCGTGCGAGTGCTGGTCGTCGACGGGGCGAACGTCGTCGGCAGCCGACCGACCGGCTGGTGGCGCGACCGGGCCGGTGCGGCGAAGCGGCTGCATCAGTCGGTCACCGCGGCCGACCTGGACTACGACCTCATCGTGCTGGTCCTCGAAGGCCAGGCCAAGCGCGGTCAGCCGGCCGGTGCGGATGGCGTGGTCCATACCGTGCACGCTGCAGGCTCCGGCGACGACACGATCGTGGACCAGGTCCGTACCCACACCGCCGACGGAGACGACGTGGTGGTCGTCACCGCCGACCGGGGGCTGAAGGAGCGGGTCGCTGCCGCCGGCGGCACTTCGGTCGGCCCGTCCTGGCTCCTCGATCGGACGTCCTGACCAGCCCTCGAGCGAGGGCGACGCCCTCAGTTCCAGTCGTGCACCTCGCGCAGGTGTGCGAGCACCGCAAGCACCCGGCGGTGGCCCTCGTCGCTCTCCTGGATGTCCAGTTTGAGCAGGACGTGGCGCACGTGGGCCTCAACCGTCCGGTCACTGAGGACCAGCCGCTGCGCGATGCCGGCATTGGTCAGACCCTCGGCCATCAGCTCCAGCACCCGACGCTCGCGCTCGGAGAGCCTCGCGAGCGGGCTTCCGGCGGCAGGCGCGACCAGCTTGGCGACCACCTTCGGGTCGAGTGCGGACCCTCCGGCCGCGACACGTCCGGCCGTGTCGAGAAACTCCTCGACCTCCAGCACCCGGTCCTTGAGCAGGTAGCCGAAGCCCGGCTGGCCGACCAGATCGACGACGTGCCTGGTCTCGATGTGCTGGGACAGGACCAACACCCCGATCTCGGGATGGCACTGTTTTACGTCGTGCGCCTGGCGGGCGCCTTCGACCGTGTACGTCGGCGGCATCCGGATGTCGAGCACGACCAGGTCCGGCTGCTCGCGATCGACCACCTCGGCCACGGCGCCACCGTCGCCGAGCGATCCCACCACCTCGTGGCCGCCGTCCACGAACAGCCGCCCAAGCCCTTCGCGCAGCAGCACCTGGTCCTCGACGATCACGACACGCATGGCAACTCCGCACTCAGGATGGTTCCAGATCCACGGATGCTCTCGATCCGGAGCCGTCCGCCGTGCGCGGCGACGCGGTCGGACAATCCGGTCAGTCCGGAGCCGCCGCCCGCGGCCGCGCCACCGACGCCGTCGTCGGCCACGCTGACCACCACGACGGAGTCCTGGCGGGCGACCCGCAGCACGACCTGATCCGCCCGGGCGTGCTTCACGGCGTTGGTCAGACCCTCACAGGCCACGAAGTACGCCGCCGCCTCGATGTCCGGCGGATAGCGGTCGCCGGTCGCGGACACCTCGACCGGCACCGGCGATCGGCTCGCCAGCTCCCGCAGCGCCGGGCCGAGACCCGCCTCGAGCAGGGTCGGCCGCAGTCCTTGCGCCAGCTCGCGGAGCTCCTCGATCGCACTGGCGATCTCGACGACGGCCCCGTCGAGCGTGCGCTGGGCGTCCTCCTCGTCGGCGCCGAGCTGGTGCTGAGCGTGCCGCAGCGCGAGACCGATCGAGACCAGGCGCTGCTGGGCGCCGTCGTGGAGGTCTCGTTCGATCCGCCGGCGCTCCTCGTCCGCCACGGCGACGATCCGGGCGCGCGAAGCATCGACCTCGTTCAGGCGGCGACGCAACTCGACCCGGAGGCGGGCCATCTCGATCGGAAGGCCGGCCGCTGCCACGACGGCAGGGAGCAACCCTCGATCCGCGTCGTCGTCCGCCGACCAGACGACCTCGGCGATGACCATGCCACCGCGCCGTACCGCGTAGACGTCTCGCGCTGCGTCGACCGGTCTCGCCGGACGCCCGCGCTGGTCGACCGGCGGTTCATCGGGCTGCAGCACGAACCGCAGCTCCAGGGCGGGATCGCCGAGGGCGTCCCGGAGTGCGTCAACAACCGCCTCGGGATCGACCCGATCGTTGCGGAGCTCCTCGACGAAGCCCGCCACGACGTCCAGGGCATCGTGTCGCTCCCTCCGGAACCGACGGTCGACCCGCTCCTGCACTCTCCGATGCAACAGCTTGAAGGCGCCGGCTGCGAGGAGGGTCGCGGCGGCTGTGACCCAGGGCGAATCCCGGCCCACGACCGCGCCGAGCACGACGACGACAGTGGCGTACACGATCGCGAGCACGGCGGTCAGCGCGGCGTAGCTGAAGGTCCGGCTGATCACCAGATCCACGTCGTAGAGGCGGTAGCGCAGCACCGCGATCGCGATCGTGATCGGCCACACCGTCAAGACCACGGCCACCACCGCCGGCCACAACGGCGTGACGAACCACAGCACGCCTGCCGGAGCCAGGACGAACACCAGCCCGCCGGTCGACAGCGCGAACCATTTGAGCTGCTGGCGCTCGATGCCGGTCGAACGCCGGAGGCGGAGCGCCGCCCCGACGAACGCTGCGATCAGGGCACCGGCGATCAGGACGAACCCGATCCCGAACATCACACCGGTCGACGGACCCTCGATCGCGTACGGGTTCGTGCCGGATTCGTACTCCGATCCGGCTCGAGGGTTGAACACCCAGCCGGGTTCGGCGAGCGCAACGCCGAGCACACTCATCCAGAAGACCAGCCACCACCTCCGGCTGGGCAGCCGCTCGGTGGGGAACAGCAGCACGATCAACACGATCGCCGGCGCCTGTGGGAGCCAGCTCGCGGACGTGATCGCCTCCGCCGTCGGCCCGCCCGGCCAGCCCTCGGCCGCCGCCCGGAGTCCCCAACCCTGCGCCAGGTCTGAAGTCAGGGCACCCTGGACGCCGATGCCGAGCATCAGCCAGCCGATCACGTACCGCGGGTGCCGGCTCACAATCAGCGCCCCGGAGCCGGCCAGCGTGCAGGTGAAGACCGCGTACAGCACAGTGTCGTACGCCGGTTCGAGACCCCACGAGAGCGCGATCGCGGCGACCTCGGCCAGCACTACGAGCGCGAGCAGCAGCCCCGGTAGCGGTCGGAGCCTCGGTAGGGCCACGAGGAAATCTTGCGCCCACCCGAAGCGACAGCGCAAAGGTGCCAGCACTGCAGTCGATTAAGTGCTGGCGCTGATGTGGAGCCCCGTGGCAAGTCCCTAGCGTCGAGAGGCGTCGGCCACCGAGCCGACGCGGCATATCCGAGCCGCTGCCCCAGGAGGTTCCCATGCAGGTTCGCTCACTCAGTCGTCTGGCGACCGTCACCGCCGCTGCCGCGACAGCCGTCGTACTCGGCACCGGCTCCGCGAGTGCCCATTTCTGCTACGTCAACCACATGACGCCCAAGGCGATGGCCGGCGCCGCGAACTCCAACGGTTTCACCACGTTCGGCGAGGTCGCCCTCGAGTTCACGGGGCTGTGCCCGGCCGGTATCCAGGTCCTCGCGGACGCCACGGGCGTCACCGTCGGCACGCCGATCAACCTGCACGCGGTGATGGCCGGTGGAGCCGCACGACAGGGCAAGGAAGCCGGCGGCATCAGCCACCTCAACTTCGCTGCGATCGACGCGGCCTTCCCCGACGCCGTCGCGGCGTGCCTGTAGAAGTCGGAAACAGCCATGACCCGACTCACCGACACCCCCGACCTCGTCGACGACACCGCCCACCAACGGAGGACCCTGGCGCGCATCACCGGCGTCGCGGGCCTGGCCACGATCGTGGTCGTCCTCGGGGCCTCGATCGCGAACGACTACCAGAGCGCCTCGTTCACCAGTGACGCCAACGAGACCGTGATGTTCTTCCAGTCGATCGACGACTCCTTCGGTGCCTTCAGCTCCTTCGCCACCGCGGTCGGGCTGATCGCCATGCTCTGGTTCTCGCTCGGTCTCGCTCTGCTCCTGCGCCGCTACGACGGCGAGCTGCCCTGGCGCTCGACCTTCCTCGCCGGCGCCGGAGTCATCAGCGTCGTGTCAGGGCAGATCGCCTCGTGGGACGCGGCGGCGTACCGCTCCGACGACATCGATCCGCAGGTGTCCCGCTACGCCTTCGACCTCGGCAATCTGTCGTTCGCGAACGGCTGGGTCGCCGCAGGCGCGGTGGGGATCTGCGCCGGACTGCTCGTCCTTCGCTCCCGAGACCTCCCACAGTGGCTCGGCTGGTTCGCCATCGTGGCGGGCGTCGGCTCGGTACTGGCGCGGGCGGTCTGGACCGAGGGCTACGCATTCGTTCCGGTCACCGCCCTCTGGGTGTGGATCGCGGTCACATCGGTGCTGCTCGTGCTCGGCCGGTTCGCGGTCACCGACTCCGAGCAATGACCTCGCCATGACGACGCAACGGGGCTATCTCGCGATCGGAGGGCTGCTCGGCTGGTCGGCGTACCCGCGCACCACGGGAGTGCGCGGGTCGCGCTGGCTGATCTTCTCGCCGGTCCTCTTCGCCTCGGCACTGCTGGATCCGGAGATCCTCCACGGCCTGATCACCGACGGCACCGGAGCCGGTCGGACCACGCGGTGGCAGCCCGCTAGCTACCGCGGGTCGGCAAGCCGTCGCGCAAAGCCCTCGTCGAGCGCGGCCGCCGGAGCCAGCCGAAGCTTGCCGTCGATGCAACTGACACCGTCCGGCGTCACGACCACCGGATTGATGTCCAGCTCGGCGACCTCCGGCACCTCCTCGGCCAGTCGAGCGACCGCCAGGATGACCCGTTCGAGCTCGATGATGTCGCCTGGCGTACTCCCCCGGAACCCGAGGAGCAGCGGCGCCACGCGGAGCGAACGTACGGCTCGGGCGACGTCATCCGCGGTGACTGGAGGGAGCAGGAAGATCCGGTCGTCCCATACGTCGGTGGCGATACCACCGGCGGCGACCATGACCATCGGCCCGAACGTCGGGTCGCGGACCGCGCCGACCGCGATCTCGACTCCTTCGTCCACCAGTGGCTGCAACAGCACGAGTGGCGCCTCGGTCTCCAGCACGCCGGCGATCCGTCCGTACGCCTTGCGCACCTCGTCAGCCGACCGCAGTCCGACGAGCACCAGTCCCCGGTCGGTCCGATGCACGATGGTGGCGTCGGCGGCCTTGACCACGACCGGGAAACCGATCCGCTCAGCGGCGGCGGCCGCCTCGTCCGCGCTGTGCACGATCTCGCCGATCGGAGCATCGACGCCGTACGCCCCGAGCAGCTCGCTGGTCTCAGGCGGAGCGAGCCATCGCCCGTCCGGCGCGGCGGTCAGGATGTCTCGGACCAGACTCTGTGTCGCGCCGCCAAGCAGGGCCTCGACCGGTTGGCGGTCGCTGCGTGGAGTCTGTCTCCAGGCGGCATAACGACTCGCATGCGCGAAGGCGATGGCTGCGGACTCGGCCGACCGGTAGACCGGAACATCGGCCGCACCAAGGCGCTTCGGCGGATCTGACACACCGAGCAGGACGGCTGCGACCGGGACCGTCGAGGATTCGGCCGCCGCATCGGCGATGGCCGCCATCACCTGGTCGGCGTCACTGACTGCGGTCGCGGCGAAGACCACCAACAGGGCGTCGACCTCGCCACTGTCACCCAGCGCGCCGATGACGGTGCCATAGCCGTCCGGCGTCGCGGCGGCGCCGAGGTCGATCGGGTTCGACAGGCCGGCCGCGCCGCCGAGCCTGGCGCGCACCTCGGACGAGATCTCCGGCACCACCAGGCCGGCGGCCTGCGCGGCATCAGCGGCAAGGACTCCGACGCCACCGGCGTTGCCGACGATGCCGAGTCGAGGTCCGCCCGGCAGCGGCTGTTTCAGCAGCAGGTGTGCAACGTCGATGAGCTCCTCGGTGTCGTGGACCGCAATCACTCCTGCCTGCGCGCACAGGGCGTCGACCGCGACGACGGGAGCCGCGGCTGCTGCCGTATGGGACTGGCCCGCGCGCCGGCCACTCGCCGATCGACCACCGACGGTCGCGAGCAGGGGCTTGCGCTCGGCGAACCGTCGGGCCAGCCGAGCGAACTTGCGGGGGTTGCCGAACGACTCGAGGTAGAGCGCGGCCGCCTGTACGCGCGGATCGTCGGTCCACGCGGCCAGGAGGTCGTTACCCGAGACATCCGCCTTGTTGCCCAGTGACACGAAGCTCGCCACGCCGACGTCGTTTCGGGTCGCCGCGTCGAGCAGCGCGATCCCCACGCCCCCGGACTGCGAGGCGATGGCCAGTCCACCCGCCGGCGGCGTCAGCGTCGCGAAGGTCGCGTTCAGCCGGACGTCCGAGTCGGTGATCAGCAGGCCCAGACAGTTCGGGCCGACCAGACGCATGCCGTGCCGGCGGGCCACTCGGACCATTTCCTGCTGAACCTGAGCGCCGTCAGCGCCCAGCTCGGCCAGGCCGGCCGTGATCACGATCGCGGACCGGGTGCCGGCGGCGGCCGCCTCTGTGATCAACTCGAGCACCCGATCGGCCGGTACGGCGACGACCAGCAGATCGACCGGCGACGGGAGTTGGTCGAAGGCCGAGTACGCCGGGACCCCTCCGATGTCGCTGGCCTCCGGATGGATGGCGTACAACTGCCCCGCGTAGTCGCCGGCTCGAATGTTCTCCAGGATCTCGCGGCCGACCCCGCCCCGTCGTCGTCCGGCACCGGCGACCGCAACGACACCTGGCGCCAACAGCGGCGCGAGCGAGCGTGCTTCTGCGCCACGCTCACGAGCATCGGCGGCCGCCACCGCCCGCTCCGTCGCGGCGGTGCTCATCTCGAGCGAGAGGACCTCCCGGTCGGTGCGTGCCATGAGGTCGAATCCCGCGTCGCGGAAGACCTGGATCATCGGGTGGTTGTCCACCAGCACCTCGGCGTCGAACGTCTGGATGCCACGCCGTCGACCGACCGCCGCGAGGTGCTCCAGCATGAGGGTGGCGATGCCCTTGCCGTGCATCCGATCGTCGACGAAGAAGGCCACCTCGGCGGCAGCCGGGCCGATGCGTTCATAGCCCGCCACCGCGACGATGTCGCCATCGTGCTCGGCCACCAGCGCCAGGGTGTCATCGGGCGACGCCGCCAGGAGATGGTCGACGTATCGGTCTCCGGACTTGCGATCCAGGGCGAAGAATCGCCGGTAAAGGCTGGCGTCGGAGGCCCGCCGATGCAGCTGTCTCGTGCGCTCGGCGTCCTCGGATTCGAAGGCCCGGACGGTTGCGATGTCACCGTCGGCAAGCAGCACGGCGACGCGTGGTACGTCAAGGGCAGGCATGGGTCCCCTCAGACTGCGGCAACGCTTGGTATCAGCATGCCGCACCGGCCACCACGAGTCATGACGTCAGGGCATCCCGCTCGATCGGGCAGGTCATGCATCGCGGTCCGCCGCGGCCGCGGCCGAGCTCAGAGCCGACGACCGGGATCACCTCGATGCCCTCGTCCCGGAGGTAGCGATTCGTCGTCGTGTTGCGCTCGTAGCCGAGGATGACGCCGGGCGATACCGCCAGGAAGTTGTTGCCGTCGTCCCACTGCTCGCGCTGCGCGCCCATCCGGTCGATCGGAGTACCCAGGACCCGCAGCCGCTCGAGCCCGAGGGCGTCGGCGACGACCGGGAACAGCTCGGCGTTCTCCTCGACCTTGTAGTCGCCGCCGGTGCCGACCGGGGTCATCGTGAACGAGCGGAGGTTGTCCGGCAGGTACGGGTAGACCGAGAACGCGTCCCGGTCGATCATCGTCATCGCGGTGTCCAGGTGCATGAACGCCCGTGCCTTCGGCAGCTCCACGACGATCACCCGGTCGACGACGCCGGTGAGGAACAGCTCGCGGGACAGCGTCTCGGCACCTTGCGGTGTCGTTCGCTCGCCCATCCCGATCTTGACCGTGCCGTTGCCGACGACCAGGATGTCGCCGCCCTCGACGGTCGCCGGGTCGTGGCTGAGCGAGTCGTTGCCGTACAGGAACCGCAGCGGCTCGGCGCGAAACATCGGGTGGAAGTTGTACATCAGGCGAGAGTTGATCGTCTCCCGTCGTCGGGCTGGCTTGGCCATCGGGTTGATCGACACCGCGCCGTAGACCCAGGCAGAGTTGTCGCGCTGGAACAGGTGATTCGGCAATGGCGCCAGCAGAAAGTCGTCGTCGTCGAGGTACTCCATCAGCAGGCTGGACGTGTTCAGCAGCGGCAGTACATCGCGCTTGAGTACGCCTCCGACCAGCAGATCGGCGAGGACGTCGGCTGGGGTCGTCGCGACCAGATCGTCCAGCGGCTTGTCTAGGGCCGGCCCGAACTGAGTGGCGGTCGTGAGCCGGTCCTGCAAGAACTCACGCGCACCCGGTTCGTCGAGCGCATCGGCGAGCAGGTCGGTGAACAGATACACCGTCACGCCGCGATCGCGCAGCTGGTCGGCGAAGGCGTCGTGCTCCTCCCGGGCCCGGTCGGCCCACATGACGTCGTCGAACAGCAGGCTGTCCACGTTGCCGGGCGTCAACCGCTCCAACTCGGTGCCGGGCCGGTGCACGATCACCTGGCGAAGCCGTCCTACCTCGGAGTCGACATGGAATGACATGGTGCGCTGCCTCTCGTCCTCCTCTTCAGCGTGGCACGGTGACCGGCTCAGCGGTACGGGCCGACCGGGGTGGGCTGAGTCATGGCACGCCGCTGCGCGACGTAGACCGGGATCCCGATCACGAAGGCGCCGCCGGCCATCAGGAACGGACCCCACACGACGTACCACGAGGTCTCAGCGGTGTTGCGCGACCAGTAGATGAAGGCGCCGGAGAAGACCAGTGCCACCAGGGCGACCGCCAGGTCACGCACCAGGCGTGGCGTCTGCACGGCAGCCTGGCTGTCCTGCCAGCGCCACTTGATCTGCGCCAGCGCGGAGAACCCGTACGGGATCGCGGCCGTGATGCCGGTCATCAGGACCAGCGTCGTGAAGACGGTCGCCCCGTCGGTGCCGACGTAGCTGATCACGACCGCCACCGAGGCGAGCAGTGTCGAGCTCACGATGCCGAACGCCGGCACCCGGCGGCTCGAGGTCTGTCCGAACACCTTCGGGAACAAGCCGTCCTTCGCGGCGGCGAACGGCATCTCGGCGCAGATCATGGTCCAGCCGTTCAGGGCTCCGATACCCGAGATGACGACTGCCAGCGCGACCAGGTCACCGGCCCACGAACCGCTTCCGGCGATCTGGTTGGCGGCAGCGGAGTACGACGCTTGGTTCTCGTCAAGCGCGAGCGCACTCGCCGGCAGGATGCCGAAGACCGCGATCATCGACAGGAGGTAGACCACCGCACTCGCCAGGGTTCCGTACACGGTCGACTTGGGCACGTTGCGCTCCGGGTCGCGGACCTTGGCAGCGGCCACTGCCGCCGTCTCGACGCCGAGGTAGCTGAACACCGCGATCGCCATCGCGCCGCCGATCGCCGACAAGCTGCTCTCGCCACTGGTGTTCCACGGCGTGTAGTTGCCGCTGCCGATGAACAGCAGCCCGAAGGTCGACATCAATGCCAACGGGATGTACTTCAGCACCGCCGTCCACACCTGGAAGACGCCCATGTTGCGCAGGCCGGTCAGGTTGACCGCCGCCGGTAGCCAGAGGCCGACCAGGGCGATGGTGATCGACCAGCTCTTGACGCTGTCGGTGTTGACGAAGTTCTCGACGTAGAAGACCCAGCCGACCGCGATCGCGGCGTTACCGGCCCACGCGGTGATCCAGTAGGACCACGCGTTGGTGAAGCCGAGCAGATTGCCGAAGGCCGATCGCGCGTAGGCATATGGGCCGCCGTCGGCCGGCATCCGACGCGACATGACCGCGAACATCAGCGCGAGTGTCACTGCGCCGACGGTGGCCAGCGCCATCGCGACCAGACTGATCGGGCCGTACGACGCCAGGGCGTACGGCAGGCTGAAGATGCCGACGCCGATGATGCTGCCCATGACGAGTGCGGTCGACTGCGGCAGGCCGAGCCGATGCTCTGTCTGTTGATGCGCTGAGCCCGCTGTGGAGGCTCTGACGGTGGCCATGATCCCTCCCGGATTCGACGATGACGTCCTACTGCCAGCGTTGTTCGGCTCCGGTGCGGAGAGCAGAGGCCGAGGTCATGGCGATCGGGTCCACGGGTATGCCGAACGGATCGCGTGAGGTGTCGATAGGCCCTAACCATTGGCCCATCGCGTGGAGTCTGACGGTCGCAATGTCAGTACGCCGGACTCCTCCGCCACGCCGACGCCCCAGCCAATAGTTGGCTCAGAACCTAGGAATGCGCCGGCCAACCCGCCGGTCAATGTGAGGAAGGAGCCATCATGCGACGCAAGACGTTCGACGCGCTGCTCGCCACGGGAGGAGTCGTCGTCGCCGCGATTCTGCTCGTCGCAGGCGGACTGTTGGTCTGGGCGCACAGCTTCATCAACGACCAGGTCGAGACCCAACTCTCAGCCCAGCAGATCTACTTTCCCGAGCAGGGCAGCGACTCACTCAACGATCCCGCGGTCAAGCCCTATCTCGAGCAGTACGCCGGTCAACAGTTGACGAACGGCGAACAGGCCAAGGCCTATGCCGACCACTACATCAACGTCCACCTGAACGAGATGACCGGTGGTCAGACGTACTCCCAGCTGAGCGCCAAGTCGCTCGAACAGCCGAACAACACCGAGCTGGCGAGCCAGGTGCAGACCGTCTTCCGCGGCGAGACGCTGCGCGGACTGCTGCTGAACGCGTACGCCTTCTGGAAGATCGGTCAGATCGCGCTGTTCGCCGCGATCGCCGCCTTCATCGGAGCCGGACTCATGCTCCTGCTGTCCGGTCTCGGCTTCTGGCACCTGCGCCGGGCGCCGGCCGACAAGGAGGTCCTGCCGTCCCTCGCGAAGCCCCGCGTGGCGGCCCAGGAGTAGTCCACAACCAATCGAACCCGCGCCCCGGGTCACGCACCCGGGGCGCGGGTTCGGTCTGTCGGCGCAGCTGATCAGCTTGCTGACTGGGACGATGGCCAACCGAAAGCGAGGTCACGATGGACCCAGGACCAAGCCGACCTGCGTCCGCGCCGCCGTTCCACGTCCCTGACGAGGCGCTGTCGGACCTGCGTCGCGTGATCGGCCTCCCTCCCGCAGGCGTGCCGCAAAGCGGCTCTATCGGACGTAGAACCACGCGTGCGGGAGGGAGGCGGGGACGACGGGCTCTTAGCGGGCCGGCGCGGTCGTACCGCCGACGCGGAGGTCGGTCGCGAGCGTCACGTCCTCGATCTGGTCGGCCGGCGTGCCGCCGATCAGGCGCTCCACGAGCCGGCCAAGCGTGCGACCCTTCTCCTCGCTGTGCTGGTCGATCGTGGTCAATGGCGCCGCCAGCCACGGCAGCGAGACGCCGTCGAAACCGGTCACACTGAGGTCTTCTGGAACTCGGAGGCCGACCCCGGCGGCGGCCTGGATGACGCCTGCGGCGAGCAGATCGCTCTGGGCCGCGATCGCGGTCGGCCGGTCGGCGGCCGGTACGTCGAGAAGCAGCCGCGCCGCAGCAATCCCGCCCTCGACATCGGGCGTCACCGCTTCGACCATCGGCGCCCGGCGGCCGGCGGTCTCGAGGAAGCCGCGGGCCCGATCGCGAGAGTCGACGTAGTCGGCACCGTCGAGATCGGCAGGGCGCAGCCGACCGCCATCGGTGACCGGCCGCATCGGCATCGTGACGTGACCGATCCGGCGATGGCCCAGCGATCGGAGATGGCGGATCGCTTCGCCTTGTGATCCGGCCTCGTCGATCAGCACCTGGCGTACCCGATCGTCGAGCGGCGCACCGGTCCCGACCATCGGGATTCCGCGCGCTGCGAGGTGGTCGACCAGCGGGCTCTCGGCCGGTCCGCACATCGAGAACACCAGCGCGTCGATCGCCAGCCCGGACACGACCTCCATCGCCCGCTCGGGCTCCTCGAACGGCTGCGCGACGAGCAGCATCCCGGTCGGCACGGCGTCCAGCTCCTGCGCCAGCCCATCCAAGACAGCGACCGCGAACGGATCCCGGAACGCCTGGAGCAGCCGACCCTCGACGAGTACGCCCACTGCCCCGGCCCGACCGCGACGCAGGGATGCCGCCCGTGGATCCGGACCGACATAGCCGAGCTCGGCCGCAGCATTGCGTACTCGCTCCGCCGTTGACGCGGCCACCGGCCCACGGCCGCTGAACACCAGCGACGCCGTCGACGGAGCGACGCCGGCCCGCTCGGCGACGTCCCGCATCGTGGGCCGGGCGGAGAGATCAGCTTGAACCCGGGGCATGGTCCGATAGTATCGAATCGATTCGACTCGAAACGATTCGACCCGCGACTCGACCCGCCTGGAGCGCCTGTTGACTGTGATCGGCAGCGACCGTCTCGCCGTCGCCAGCCTCCGGGCGGCCCGCGACGCCGTGTACGTCGTCTTCGCGGTGAACGGCTTCGCCTTCGCGGCCTGGGCGTCCCGCATCCCCGACACCAAGGCCCAGCTCGGGCTCTCCAGCGGGCAGCTCGGATTGTTGCTGCTCGCGCTGTCGGCCGGGGCGGTCATCGGGCTGCCCTCGTCGGGTTGGCTTGCCGGCCGCTACGGCCCGGTGGGCGCGGTCCGGCTCGGCCTCGCGGGCCTGGTCGCAGGAGACGCCGCGATCGCGATCGGGATCGACGTCGCGGACTCGGTACCCCTGGTCGCGGCCGGCCTGTTCGCCGCCGGATTCGGCACCGGCATCTGGGACGTCGGCATGAACCTCGAAGGTGCCGCAGTCGAACGGCAACTCGGGCGCAACCTGATGCCGCGGTTCCACGCCGCATTCAGCGCCGGCACCGTGGTCAGCGCCTTGATCGGCGCCGGACTGGCCTGGGCCGGGGTCCCGATCGGAGCGCATCTCGTCGTCGTGGCGGTGCTGGTCGCGGTGGCGGTCCTCTCGGCCACGACGGCGTTCCTCCCCCGCTCCGACGCGATCGCATCGACGCCGGACGCGACGCCTGCTCCTAGCGTGCTGTCAGCCTGGCGGGAGCCGCGGACCATCCTGATCGGCGTGCTCGTGCTGATTGCCGCGTTCACCGAAGGCACCGCCAACGACTGGCTCTCGGTGGCGATGGTCGAGGGCTACGACCTCCCGTCGTGGGCCGGCGTCCTCGGCTTCGCGGCGTTCCTCACGTTCATGACGCTCGGTCGCGTCCTGGGGACCAACCTGCTCGACCGCTACGGTCGGCTTCCCGTCCTGCGCGTCCTGCTGACGCTGGCCGGGTTCGGCTGTCTCCTCGTGGTGTACGGCAACGTGCCGCTGGCCTACATCGGAGCCGCGATCTGGGGCGTCGGCGTCAGCCTGGGATTCCCGGTCGGCATGAGCGCCGCCGCCGACGACACCACCCGCGCAGCCGCCCGGATGTCGGTGGTCTCCACCATCGGCTACTCGGCGTTCCTCGCCGGTCCCCCGCTGCTCGGCTTCCTCGGCGACCACGTCGGCGTCCTCCACGCCCTCCTCGCGGTCGGCGCCGGTCTCCTCGTCGCCCTGGCCGTCGTCCCCGCCGTTCGAGAGCCGCGCGCGGCTGGTCAGGGCTCGATGAGTCCGGCGCGGATCGCGTAGCGGGTGAGCTCGGTGCGGTCGCGCATGCCGAGCTTGGCGAGAACGTTGGCCCGATGCCGTTCGACGGTCCGGACGCTGATCACGAGGGTCGCGGCGATCTCCTTGGAGGAGTGGCCCTCGGCGATCAGCTTCACCACCTCGTCCTCTCGCTCGGTCAGCACGGCATTCGGCATCCGTTCGCCGCGGCGCAGCCGGTCGAGGAAGTCACGGACGAGGGTGCTGGCGACTCCGGCGTAGAGAAAGGGCTCACCGCGCATGGCCGACCGTACGGCGGCGACGAGGTCCTCGTCGGCGGCGGACTTGAGCACGTAGCCGCTCGCACCGGCCTGCAGCGCGGAGAAGAAGTACTGCTCGTTGTCGTGCATGGACAGCATGAGGATGCGGATGTCCGGGGCTCGGCGGGAGATCTCGCGGGCGGCCTGGAGGCCGGTCATCCGCGGCATGGACACGTCGAGTACGGCCAGGTCGGGTGCGGTGGTACGGGCCAGCTCGACGGCCTCGGCGCCGTCGGCGGCCTCTGCCACGACGGCGAGGTCGGGCTCGGCTTCGAGGACGCGACGAAGTCCGGCTCGTACCAGCGTGTGGTCGTCGGCGAGCAGGATGCGGACCGTCATGCCGGCTGGTCCGGGACGGGGATCTCGAGCCGAACCTCGGTGCCGCCACCGCGACGGGAGCGCAGCTCGCAACGACCGCGGACCATCTGGGCTCGTTCCTTCATGCCTTGGATGCCGGCACCGACGTACGCGTTGGCGCCGCCGACTCCGTCGTCGGTCACCCGCAGTACCAGGGTGTCATCGCGTCGGGCAAGCCCAAGCTCGATCCGGCTCGCCTGGGCATGCCGGGCCACGTTGGTCAGGGCCTCCTGAGCAACGCGGTAGATCACGAGCTCGGACTCAGGCTCAAGCTCCGGAAGGTCGGAGAGGAAGTCACGGTGGACCGGAATGCCGGTGCGGGCTGTCAGGTCGCTGGCGAGACTGGACAGCGAGTTCAGCAGGCCGAGGTCGGCCAGCACACCCGGGCGCAGATGCTGGGAGATCCGGCGGACCTCCTCCAGGCTGGTCCGGGTGGTGTTGCGCACGATCTCCAACTCGGCCGCGACCTCGGGTGGGGCGATGTTGATCGCCTGTTTGAGTCCGAGGAGCACAGCGGTGAGGCTTTGCCCGACCTCGTCGTGGAGCTCCTGGGCGATGCGTTGTCGCTCGGCCTCCTGGGCTTGCAAGGCACGCGTGGTACTGGCGGCCCGCTCGGCCTCCAGCCGGTCCAGCATCGCGTTGAATCCCGCCACCAGCGGCCGCGCCGGTCCCGAGCCCTCGTCTGCCACCCGTTGTCCCGGCTGACGCAGATCGATGGCTCCCATGACGGCGGTGAGCCGATCCAAGGGGTGCAGCACCGACCTCAGCAGGATGCCGTTGAGCACCAGGCTGGCGGCGAGGCCGATCGAGAGCACCCCGACCTCGGACCAGAGCGGCGGCGCCGAGACCGTCGCCGGCGACAGCACCAGCGCCAACGCGCCGAGAATGAACACCGCGCCGTTGATCGCGCATACCCGCCAGAACAACGGCACTGACATCTGTCGGGTCATGCCCTCAAGCGTCTCAGGGAGCGGTGGTTTGGTCTCCTCCCCTGCCAGCCGAGCCACCATCAACGTCGGTGACGGGCAGTCAGCACCTGGACGCGGGGAACCGGGCCACGCACGAGCGGCTCCTGACCGTCGACGACCGTGAGCCCGGATTGAGCTACCAACAGCCGCATCCGTCCGACCGGACGCCGCAGGCGCCAACGGTGTCTCGGCGGCGGAGTCGATTCAACCTCGGCATCGGCAAGCACCAGGGTCCCGGTCGCCGACAGCACTCGTACGAGTTCGCGGAGTCCTGCGCTCGGGTCGTTCCAGTGCCGTAGCGACAGCGTCGACGTCACGACATCGAACGCACCATCTGCGAACGGCAGCCGTTCCGCCATCGCGCCGACGAACATCGGGACGAGTCGGGGGTCCTCTGAGGCACTACGAGCTCGGGCCGTTCGGAGCATCTCGATGCAGGGATCCACGCCGATCAGGGGCGAGTACCACTGTCCCGCGGACTGCAAAAGCCGCCCGGTCCCACAGCCGACGTCCAGCATCTTGCCCCCGCGCGGGGCATGCAGATGCAGCTGCTGTCGTACGGCTCGATGGGTGGGCTCGAACAGCAACGACTGAAGTGCGCTCTCGTCGAACCAGGGCGCCCAGGACGTGAACGGGGATGCAGTCGTCACTGTGCCGGTCATGAGTCACCCGCGTCTGAGCAGCGCGTCCACGTCGATCTCGTACTCGGCCAGCAGGTCTCGATCCGTGTCAGTGTCGATCTCCTGCGGGACGTGGCTGCCTTCGATGTCGAACGCCTTCGCCTCGTCGCCGTTCTTCACCAACCACTCGATGAGATCCTGCTTCTTCACGAGCACGTCACCGAACCTCCTCGGTCCTACCGACTCCATCCCAGCCTTGAGCGGGTGGCAGTGGAATGGGTGCTACCACCCATCCTTGGAAGCGTCGGCTCGGCATCGTCTGGGACGGCAGGCCCATTAAAATCGCCTCGTGGATCCTCGCGCCCTGGACACTGTGGTCGATGCCTGCCGGACCTTGATCGACAGCCGATTCCCCGACGACTCAGAACGCGGCGCGGCGACGATGCTGCTCGCGGACGGCACCATCCTCACCGGGACCAGCCCGGACGCGGCCAACTCCAGCGTCGAGGTTTGTCACGAGATCGAGCCCTACTGCGGTGCCTTCCGGCTCGGCCAGTCGATCGTCGCGTCGGTCTGTCTCCATCGAGTTGCCGATGGCCGATTTCTCGTACTCAGTCCCTGTGGAGTCTGCCGGGAGCGGCTGGCCGTCCACGGACCCGACGTCCTCGTCGCTGTAGCCGACGAGACCGACCCGACCACTGTTCAGTGGGAGACGCTGAAGGACGTGCTGCCGCACTACTGGCTGACCGTCTTCCCCGAAGAGACCGAGGCCTGGCGCCGGTAGTCGGGTCCGTCGCGGCGTACAACTCCGCCGTCGGCCACCAGCGCAAGTGGTTCGGCATCAGTTCGGTTGAACCGTTGACCATGTGCTGCGCGTAGCACTGGTATGGACAAGACGCTTGCACAGCTAGATCCCGACAACCCCGACGGTGGTGGCCGTCATGTTGACTGATGGCTGGGCCGCCTTGACGGCTCGAGTGCTCGGAGCGCTCTCCCTGCTGGCGGTCGGCATCATCCACCTCCACGAGTACCAGAAGCTGTACTCCAACATCCCGACGATCGGCACCCTGTTCGTCCTCAGCTTCGTCGGCGCTGTGGTGGTATGCGCCGGGCTGCTGCTTCCGGTGGACCGGCTGCCTCGCCCTTGGGGCGACCTCGCCGTGATCGGCCTCGCGCTGGCCGGCATCGGCCAGGCTGTGCTGCAGTTCGTCTTCCTCGCCATCAGCGAGCAGCGACCGCTGTTCGGCTTCCAGGAGCCGGGCTACGACCCGCCGGCCATCCGCGATGCGCGGATCACCGAGGTCGCCACCGTGGTGTTCCTCTCGGCGTTCCTGATCCTCCGAACGGTCCACCGGCGGCGCCAGGCGCAAGTCGGCCAACAGCGGCCGGCCAGCCCGACCATGTCCAGCGCAGCCCACAAGTAGGGCCTGACCTCTCGATGACTCGCGCCGGTCTGCAGACCGGCGCGATGTCACATTCGGCCGGCCTGCGGCGTCGTACTCCTGGGGCTTGTGTCACCGCGACAGCCTGAGGGAGGCCGGTCATGCAGATGTCGACATCGTCGCGTTCGCCGCGGGCGTCGCTGTTGCGTGCGGTCGGTCTTGAGTTGTTGTTGGTGGTGGTGTTGTTGGGCGCCTACCGGTACGGCCGGATGCTGATCGAGCACTCGCCGGCGACGGCGTTCCACAACGCCGGTGAGATGGTCGGCTGGGAGCAGACCCTGCATCTGCCGAACGAGTTGGCGGTGCAGCATCTGCTGCTGTCGAGTGAGTGGCTGGCCCGGTTCGCGAACATCTACTACTTCACCGTCCACTTCCCGCTGACCGCCGGGTTCTTGGTCTGGATGTTCATCAAGTCGCGTGAGCAGTACACCCGGATCCGGACCTCGATGGCGATGCTGACCGGCTTCGCCCTGTTGATCCACGCCGCGTTCCCGCTGGCCCCGGCCCGGATGCTGCACGGCCTGGGGTTCGTGGACACCGCGGCGATGTACGGCCCGAACGTGTACGCCACCGCCCCCCAGCACGACTCGGTGGCCAACCAGTTCGCCGCCATGCCGTCGCTGCACTTCGGCTGGGCGGTGCTGGTCGCGGTCGGCATCATCCGAGTCGCCCGCACCCCCTGGCGGTGGCTGTGGATCGCGCACCCGATCATCACCCTGCTGGTCATCGTCGGCACCGGCAACCACTACTGGCTGGACGCCGCCGTCGCCGGCGCACTGATCATCGGGACCGAACGCGTCATCACCGCCTGGACCACCACCTCCGGCACCGGGCTCCGACCCATCGGCATCAGCTCGGGCTGGCTGGCGACGGCGCCACTCCTCCACGACAGGGTGGTCCGCCCGGGCGTACAGACAGCCCGGCCCTCCGTCCTCCGACAACTCCCCGCGGACGCGGCCCACCGCGACCCTCCGGCGGCCCTCGCCGCTGTCCGGCTTTGCTGCTCCCCGCCCGTCCCGGGGTCTAGTCCGCGGAGCGGGAGGTTTGAAGGTCGACGGGCGGCGCAAGATGACTCGGCGTGCTGGGCCGTTGATCGTTCATCTCACGGACCGCGTCGCGGACCTGCTCCAGGCCCCACTCGAGATCGGCGGTCTCGATCGTCAGCGGCGGCGAGATGCGGGCGGTCGATCCGTGGGTGTCCTTCGCCAGAACCCCACGCACCGCGAGTGCTTCGCACAGGTCGCGTCCGGTCCCCAGCGCGGGATCCAGATCGATGCCGGCCCACAGGCCTCGCACCCGAACCTCGAGCAGTCCGCCTCCGAGCAATGGCATCAGTCCATCGCGCAGCGTGGACTCCAGCTCCGCCGCCCGTTGCTGGGGCTTTCCGGTCTCGAGCAGCCGAATGACCGCTCGCCCGACCGCACAGGCGATCGGGTTGCCGCCGAAGGTGCTCCCGTGGCTGCCGGGCGTGAGCACGCCGAGCACGTCGGCGTCCGCGGCCACAGCTGACAGCGGGACGATCCCGCCGCCGAGCGCCTTTCCGAGGATGTAGACATCCGGCACGACACCCTCGAGGTCGCAGGCGAACGTGGCCCCGGCACGACCGAGTCCCGACTGCACCTCGTCGGCGATCATCAGCACGTCGTGCTGAACGCAGATCCGGCGAACCTCGGGCAGGTACTCAGCGGGCGGAAGGATGACGCCCGCTTCCCCCTGGACGGGCTCGACCAACACGGCGACCGTCGTCTCGTCGATCGCGTTCTCGAGGGCCTCCGCATCGCCGTACGGGACCGAGCGGAACCCGGGCGTATAGGGGCCGTAGTGCGCTTTGGCCACATAGTCACCGGAGAAGCTGACGATGCTGATCGTGCGGCCGTGGAAGTTGTCGTCCATCACGACGATCGACGCCTGCCCGTCGGGGACGCCCTTGACCTCGTGGCCCCACCGGCGAGCCACCTTGAGCGCGGTTTCCACCGCCTCGGCGCCGGAGTTCATCGGCAGCACCATGCCCTTGCCCGTGAGGGCTGCGAGCTCGGCGCAGAACGGTCCGAGGAGATCGTGATGGAACGCCCGGCTGGTCAGCGTGAGCCGGTCGAGCTGCTCGTGTGCGGCAGCGACCAGGTCGGGATGGCGATGGCCGAAGTTGAGCGCCGAGTAGGCCGACAGGAAGTCGAGATAGCGATGTCCGTCCTCGTCCCACAGCCACGCTCCCTCGCCGTGCGAGACGACGACGTCGAGCGGGTGGTAGTTGTGGGCACCGTAGGTGTTCTCGAGCTCAACAGGCGTCACAACAGCAGACATATTGGCGGCCCTCTCGGTTCGGGGAGACCACAGTAAGCCCAGGTCGCGGGGCGTCGGGAGGATCAGAAGTCGGGAGGTCGGGGGCCGGCGAGGAGATCTCCTCCGATACGTCCCGATGGTCGGGCTGGACGGGTTTGAACCGGGGTGTTCTGGCGCGACGGACGGATAGGCTCCACCACGGTTCGACCCGAGTGTCCGTCCTGGAGATCTCATGTCCGAGAAGCTCACCGTCCTCTTCCTTCCCGAGTCGGCGTACGGTCCGACCAACCAGTGCATCGGCCTGGGGGACGTACTCGTCAAGCGCGGACACCGGGTCGTGTTCGCCTCGGAGTCCTCGTGGGCGGGCAAGCTTGCGGCGCTCGGGTTCGAGGAGCGGCTGATCGACCTGGCCGCGCCGGATCCGACGGCGTCGGACGAGGATGCCGGCCAGTTCTGGACCGATTTCATCGCCGAGACGGCACCGGAGTTCCGCAAGAGCACTGCCGAGCAACTCGAGACGTTCATCAAGCCGACGTACCAGGCGCTCATCGATGGCGCGATGTACGCCGAGCCGACCCTGCGACAGATTGTCGACGACGTCCGGCCCGATGTTCTGGTCGAGGACAACGTCGTGCTCTTCCCGGCGCTCGCGAGCAGTGACGCCCCGTTCGTGCGGATCGTGTCGTGCAACCCGCTGGAGATGCCTGGCGAGGGCATCGCGCCGAGGCTGTCGGGTCTCGCCCAGGACGATCCGGCGGCGTGGCGCCCGTTCCGCGAGGAGTTCGAGCGCAGCCACAAGGACATGTGGGAGGCGTTCAACGCGTGGGTGATCGACCAGGGTGCACGACCGCTCCCCCATCTCGAGTTCATGCCGTCCGACGGCGCCGCGAACATCTACGTTTACCCGGAGGAGGCCGACTACGTCGGCAAGCGTCCGCTGGACGACTCGTGGCACCGGGTCGACTCGAGCGTCCGGCTGACCGAGGAGCAGTACGTCATCCCCGACCAGTTCGCCGATCGGCCGGACGGCTCGGGGTTGGTCTATGTCTCCCTCGGGTCGCTCGGTGGTGCCGACGTCGACTTGATGCAGCGGCTGGTCGACGCCCTCGCCGACAGCCGGCACCGGTTCATCGTCAGCATGGGCCCTCAGGCGGACAAGATCCGGCTGGCCGACAACATGACCGGCGCAGCGATGCTGCCGCAGACCAACGTGATCCCGCAGGTCGACCTGGTGATCAGCCACGGGGGCAACAACACCACCACCGAGGCGTTGCACTTCGGCAAGCCGATGGTGGTGCTGCCCCTGTTCTGGGACCAGTACGACAATGCCCAGCGCATGCACGAGCTCGGCTTCGGCATCCGGCTGAAGACGTACGAGTTCACCCCCGAGCAACTCAACGACGCGATCGACGCGCTGCTCGCCGATGCCGAGCTCCGTGGCCGCCTCGACGAGATCGGTGCCCGCATCCGGCAGCGGAACGGGCTCAGGAAGGCGGCCGGCATCATCGAGCAGATCGGCCTCACCCACGTACGCGCCGGGGCCTGAGCCTGTTTCAGCTCGACTGGGTCCAGTACTCGGATGCGACCCAGGCGGTGTACCTGGCGTCGCCGAGAGCCTGTGCCAGTCCGGAGGTCTGGCTGGCTTGCGCCCTGAGCGCGCGGACCTTGGTGTCGAGTGCAGCTCCGGTGAGTGTCAGCTCGAGCGCCAGGTCCTCGACTCGGGTGCACGGCGGCTCACCGCCCACCAGAATCCCCTCGTTGACGTCGGCGAAGGTTTCGATCCAGGCGGGTGTCTTGGTCGCCGCCAGAACCCTGCATCGCTCGCCCGCGACGGACGCCGCAGCCTTGACTGCCCAGTTCCCGACGGTGATGTGGTCGAGGTGACCCGTCATGCCGTCGGGTCCGAAGGTCAGGATCGTGTCGGGTCGCACTCGTTCGATCGCGGCGCTCAGCATGGCCACGCCGTCCGCCGGGTCGACGTCGGCCAGGCCGCCATCGGCGAGGTTCAGGTACCTATGGTCCGTGATCCCGAGAATGGCGAGGCTGGCGGCGAGCTCACCGCGACGGATCTCCTCCAGTCGGGCCGTCGGCCAGCGATCCTCGTCGGCCGACTCGCCGGCTCCACCGGCGGTCGCGGTCAGACATGCGACGGTCGAGCCCGCTGCAGCGGCGGCGAGTGCCGTACCCGCCATCAGGTAGGCCTCGTCGTCGGGATGTGCCCAGATCCCCAGCACGGTGCCGAGCTCGGCCGGCGTGATGCGGACGCTCACGCCAAGACCATCGCAATTCGCCCAATGTCGCGAGCGACCGCGTCAGCGTCGATGTGCATGGAGTGCATCTTCACGTCAGCCTGACTCCAGTAACGAAGCGGATCGCCTGATCGATATTTCGGGAAAGGGCGGCCCCGGGAGCCTGCGGTCGTCAGTCACGGGTCCCGGGACCACCTCTCAAGTGTTGTCCGCGGCCGCACCAATCCGGCTAGGGCCGGAGGTCCCGCCCGATGTCTGTCGGCTTCGGACGGCTGCCGCCGAGGGCTGCGTACTGACCGGCCACTCAGTTTCGACGGGTCCGCAGCCGGGTGGCGGCCTCCCGCCATCCCTGGACCTGGCCCTCGAGCCGGGCGATGGCGACTTCGTCGGTCTGGTGCTCTGCCCGCGCAGCCAGGTCGTCGGAGTGCTCGATCATCTCTCTCGCCAGGTCGAGACGATCCGCCCGGCGCACCCGCTTGGCGAAGATCTCGACCACCGAGGGCAGGCCGATGATGGTGCGGTTGACCTCGTGCCACAAGGCGATGTCGTCGGCGCGGCTCATCACGGCCTCCCTTCGCCGGTGCGTCAAGTGTGTGCCACCCGAAGCCGCTGCGGCCGAGGCTTGACCGCCGTCGGCCGGGCCGACAGTTCCAGGTCAGGCCTCAGTCGGCGGGGAGCAAATCGGTGCGTTCCGCCGCGAGCAGGACTGCTCCGACGAGCGAGGCACGGTGTCCGAGCTTGCTGATCACGATCGGGGTGGACGCCACCGCATCCAGCGCGTGCCGGCGCAGACCGACCCGGGCGGGCTCGAGCAGGAGCTCACCGGCTCGGGCCAGATCACCGCCGACCACGACGATCGAGGGGTTCAGGATGTTGACCAGGCTGCCGATGCCCCAGCCGAGGTGGAAGGAGGCATCCTCGAGGCTGCGAAGCGCCGAGGCGTTCCCATTCTGAGCCGCGGCGACCACCTCGTCGATGGTGGCACCGGGCATCTGGCTCGACATCAGCTCCAGCACGCTGCCGGATGACGCGTAGGCCTCCAGGCAACCACGGCTGCCGCACCTGCACACCGGCCCCTGCTCGTTGACCGTCAGGTGACCGACCTCGCCGGCCGCACCCACCGACCCGTGGAACAGCTCGTTGTCGATGATGATCCCCGCGCCGACCCCTGACGAGAGCTTGAGGAAGATCGAGTCCGCGTGGCCGCGGGCGACGCCGACCAGGTGCTCGGCCAGGGCGCCGAGATTGGCGTCGTTCTCGATGTGCACGGGGCAGTTCAGGTGCTGCTCGGCGACCTGCCGAGCGTTCACCCCGACCCAGCCCGGCAGGATCGCCGCCGAGCGGACCACGTCGTCGATCACCGGGGCAGGCAGCCCGACGACCACGGCACGCAGCGCAGCGTGCTCGGATCCGAGCTCGTCGAGCTCGCGCTTGAGCATCTCCGCGGCGTAGTTGAGCCCCTCCTCGTGATGGTGGCTCTGCTCCAGGCTTCGCGACTGCTCGCTCAGTACGTGGCCGGTGAGGTCCCCGATCGCGACCGAGAGGTGGCTGTGGCCGAAGTCGATCCCGCACACCAGCCCAGCGCGCGACGCCAGCCGCACCGACGCCCCACGACGGCCACTGCCACGTTCGACGTCGACCAGCCCGGCGGCTGCGAACTCACGAACGATGTTGGACACCGTGGCCGGTGCCAGGCCGGTCGTACGCGCGAGGTCAGCCTGGGTCAGGCGGACCTTGGAGGCGGACTTGTGCCCGACCCGATGCCGGCGCAGCACGTCGAGGACCCGGCGCTGGTTCGCGGTACGAAGCGACGAGGTCGAGCCCGGGGCTGACTCGGACCGGGCTGACTCGGACCGGGCAGAGTCGGGCGGGGACATGGGATGACTGTGAGGGAACCGAGAACAACCGTCAAGGCATGTCCGGAAAACGGGTCTACAACGACTCTGACTCACTTATGTGTTCAACTATTGACGGCAAACCGGTGAACCACCACACTTTCCGAGCAACCTAGTGGCGTCCTGGCGCCCACTGATGAAGGAGGAACCTTTGTCTTCAACATTCCGCCGTATCGCGGTCGGCGCCGCGGTACTGCTCAGCGCCGCGGGGCTCGCGGCCTGTGGCAGCGACGACAACAGCAGCGATAACGGGGGCAGTTCCTCGAGCGAGGGCATCTCGGCTGCGTGCAAGCTCGATAACCCGCCGACGAGCCAGGCAAAGGCACCGCCACAGACCGACGTTGGCACCGCCAGCGGCAAGGTCGGCGTGATCCTGCCAGACACCACGTCCTCGACCCGATACACGCTCTATGACGCTCCCCTGCTGACCAAGGCGCTGACCGAGGCCGGGCTCTCGCCTGACGTCCAGAACGCCCAGGGCGACAAGAACAAGTTCGCCTCGATCGCTCAGACCATGATCGGCAACGGCGTGAAGGTCCTGATCATCGACTCCATCGACGCTGCATCCGGCGCTGGTGTCGAGAAGCAGGCTGACGCCGCGGGAGTCCAGGTCATCGACTACGACCGGGTCAACCTCGGCGGCACTGCGCCCTACTACGTCTCGTTCGACAACGAGGACGTCGGCCGGCTGCAGGCGCAGACGATGATCGACTGCCTCAACGCGCAGGGCGTCGACAACCCGAACATCATCATGATGAACGGCGGCACGGACGTGGACAACAACGCGGTGCTGTTCCAGAAGGGCGCCCACGAGGTCCTCGACCCGCTGGTCGACCAGGGCAAGGCCACCATCACCGAGGAAGCCACGGTGAAGGGATGGGACGTCGAGACTGCCGCCCCCACGTTCCAGCAGGCGCTGACGGCGGCCGGCGGTACGGTCGACGGCGTCGTCGCAGCCAACGACGACATCGCCAACGCGGTCATCGGTGTGCTGAAGAACACCGGCCTGAACGGCCACGTGGTCGTCACCGGTCAGGACTCCGGAGTCGAGGGTCTGCAGAACATCATCACCGGCCAGCAGAGCATGACGGTCTTCAAGGACGTGACGCTCGAGGCGGCTGCCGCCTCGCAGCTGGCGATCCTGCTGGCCCAGGGCAAGGACCCGGCGAGCGCCGGGATGACCCTGGAGCCGTTCGACGACCCGGTCACGCCAAGCCACAAGATCGACGCGCTTCTCCTGCCGACCCAGGTCATCACCCAGGCCAACGTGCAGGACGTCATCGACGCCGGTGCGCTCAAGGCCAGCGAGGTCTGCAAGGGAATCGAGTCTGACTGCCAGTCACTCGGCATCTCCTGAGGCACGGCCTGACGGTGGACCGGGCTGATCCCATCCCGGTCCACCGTTGCGTCGACCGTCCCACGACGTAAAGGTGGACCCCGTGGCCGAACCGATGCTCACTGCCCGCAAGCTCAACAAGAGCTTCGGACCTGTCCATGTGCTCCACGACGTCGACTTCGACGTCTACCCAGGGGAAGTGACAGCGCTTGTCGGCGACAACGGCGCCGGCAAGTCGACCCTGGTCAAATGCTTCGCGGGCATCAACAGCGTCGACAGCGGTGAGATCGTCTACGAGGGCAAGCCCGTGACGATCCACGATCCCCGCGGCGCGACAGACCTGGGACTCGAGTTCGTCTACCAGGACCTCGCGCTGGCCGACAACCTCGACATCACCCAGAACATGTTCCTAGGCCGCGAGGACCGTCGGCTGAACGCGTTCCTGGCCGACGGCGAGATGGAGAAGAAGGCGCGCGCGACGCTGGAGAGCCTGTCCGTGCGCACGGTCTCGTCGGTTCGGCAACTGGTCTCCAATCTCTCCGGAGGTCAGCGCCAGACCGTCGCCATCGCCAAGGCGGTCCTCTGGAACAGCAAGGTGGTCTTCCTCGACGAGCCCACGGCGGCACTCGGGGTCGCCCAGACCCGCCAGGTCCTCGATCTCGTACGCCGGCTGGCCGACCAGGGCCGTGGCGTGGTCCTGATCTCTCACAACATGAATGACGTCATGGAGGTGGCCGACCGCGTCTGTGCGCTCTATCTCGGGCGGGTGGCCGCCGAGGTCCCGAAGCGCGAGACCAACACCACGCAGATCGTGGAGCTCATCACGTCCGGACGCAGCGGTGACCTGGGCCTGGCCCGGGCCACCGTCGACGAGAACATCTAGGGGAGCACATGTCGACCAACACTCCCGATACCGTCGAGGAGCAGAGGCCGGCCGACGATTCTCGCGGCAGCTTCTCTCTGGATGTCGAGGAACGTTCCATCCCCGACGCGTTCCGCGGCTGGTACAACCGGCTGCGGTCCGGTGACCCCGGCGCCCTGCCGTCGGTGCTCGGCCTGGTCGTCCTGGCCATCATCTTCACCCAGGTCAGCGACTCCTTCCTGTCGAAGTACAACATCGGGAACCTCCCGGGCCAGGGCCTCTACATCGCGATCATCGCCCTGGGCCTCGTCTTCGTCCTCCTGCTCGGGGAGATCGACCTGTCGGCCGGGACCGCCGGCGGCACCTGCGCCGCCATCGCCGCCCAGGCGGTATTCTCCGGCAACCTGCACCAAGCGCTCCCCACCGCCCTGTACTGGGGTCTGATCGTCGGCCTCGTGATCACCATCGGGCTCGCCGTGTGGCTCAAAGCCTGGACCGGTGCGGTCGTCATACTTCTCGGCTTGATCCTGGTGGCGACCAACCTGACCCAGCACCTGCTCCTCGCGCTGATCGCCGCGATCTGCATCGGTGCCGCCATCGGTACGTTCACCGGCTACATGGTCGCCAAGGTCGGCATTCCCAGCTTCGTCGTGACGCTGGCGCTGTTCCTCGCGTGGCAGGGCGTGCTGCAGTTCTCACTGAACGCGCAGCCGATCAACACCTCGAACTACGAGTTCTGGCACAACATCACCTACGGCAACCTGAGCCCCGCCTTGAGCTGGGTGTTCTCGATCGTGGTCGTGGGTGGGTACATCGCGTACACCGTCATCAAGTCAGTGACCGCCAAGCGTGCGGGCCTCGCCCGCGACTCGCTCCAGCTCGTGCTGCTCCGCGGTGGCGTACTCGCCGCCGTGGCGATCGTGCTGACCTCCCTGGCGAACCAGAACCGCAACACCAACCCCTACAAGGTCATCGAGGGCATCCCGTGGGCCGCGGCCATCGCCATCATCTTGATGATCGCCTGCACCATTCTGCTGACGAAGACCACCTGGGGCCGTCACCTGTACGCCACCGGCGGCAACGCCGAAGCGGCTCGTCGGGCCGGCATCGATGTGGTCCACATGAGGCTCACGGCATTCATCCTGTGCTCGTCGTTCGGAGCGATGGGCGGCATTGCGCTCGCGTCATCGCAGTCCTCGGCCTCGCTCGACCTGGGCTCCGGCAACGTCCTGCTGTTCTCGGTCGCGGCCGCGGTCATCGGCGGCACCTCCCTGTTCGGTGGACGCGGCAAGCCACGCGACGCGATCATCGGTGCGCTCGTCATCACGATCATCCCGAACGGCCTCGGTCTCAAGCCGAACATCGGCCCTCAGTGGCAGCAGGTGATCACCGGAGTCGTCCTGTTGCTCGCAGCCTCCGTCGACGCCATCTCGCGTCGCCGGTCGGCCCG
>Ga0209382_10001753_pt1 | contig 33478 bp, 40 predicted proteins | sample SoiMetdeltSBSDD5_FD_187599 | JGI IMG/M metagenome (GOLD analysis project Ga0209382, IMG submission 187599) | Bulk soil microbial communities from a Populus tree surrounding site in Tennessee, USA - Soil MetaG P. deltoides SBSDD5 (SPAdes) (version 2) | ecosystem: Environmental > Terrestrial >... | reverse complement strand
TACCCATTCCCATCGCGTGCACGGCTGGCTCGTTCTCCAGACGAGCTCAATCTCCTACGGCAAGGCGACGAACTATCTGCCGATCGTCGATCTCCTCAAGCGGTACTTCGGCATCGAAGACCGCGACGGGCCGCGGACCGTTCGCGAGAAGCTGACGGGGAAGCTCCTGAGCTTGGATCGCACGCTGGAAGGCGATCTACCTGCGCTGCTGTCGCTTCTCGACGTGCCGACGGATGACTTACAGTGGTCGACGCTCGATCCCCCGCAGCGGCGCCGGCGCACGCTGGACGCGATGAAGCGGCTCCTGCTTCAGGAAAGCCAGGTCCAACCGGTGCTGGTCGTCGTCGAGGATCTCCATTGGATCGACTCTGAGACCCAGGCCCTGCTCGATGAGCTGGTCGAGAGCCTCCCGGCGGCCCGACTCCTGCTTTTGGTGAACTATCGGCCGGAGTATCAGCATGCCTGGGGGAGCCGTACGTACTGCGCGCAGCTCCGGCTGGCCCCCCTACCAGCCGAAGGCGTCGAACGGCTCCTCGCGGCGTTGCTGGGATCGAATGCTGGGCTCGAGCCGCTCACGCGCATGCTCATCGCGCAGACCGAGGGCAACCCATTCTTCCTGGAAGAGTGCGTGCGGACACTCGTCGAGACGAGAGCCCTCACCGGTGAGCGCGGCGCCTACCGCCTGGCGCGGCCCCTGCCGGCTGTCCAGGTGCCGGCGACGGTCCAGGCTGTGATCGCCGCCCGCATCGACCGGCTCGGCGCCGCGGACAAGGCGCTCCTACAGACGGCGTCGGTCGTCGGCAAGGACGTGCCGCTCGGCTTGCTGCAGGCTATTGCCGAGTTCACCGAAGACGAACTGTACGCCGCGATCGGACGCCTCCAGGCCGCCGAGTTTCTGTACGAGGCCGGGATCTTCCCGGACATCGAATACACCTTCAAGCACGCGCTGACCCACGAGGTGGCCTACGGCAGCCTGCTCCAGGACCGACGGCGCGCTCTTCACGTCCGGATCGTGGAGACGATCGAGCGAATCTATGCCGGCCGGCTCGCCGAGCACTTCGACCGGCTCGCCCACCATGCGTTTCTGGGCAAGCACTGGACGAAGGCGGTCACCTATCTCCGGCAAGCCGGTGCCAAGGCCTTGGCCCGCTCGGTCCACCGGGAAGCCGTCAGCTGCTTCGGGGATGCGCTGACGGCGTTGACCCACCTCCCCGAGACTCGCGAGACCGTGGAGCAGGCCATCGATCTTCGCTTCGATCTTCGAAATGCTTTGCTGCCGCTGGCGGAATGGGGACGGATCGAACGCCATCTCCGCGAAGCTGAAGCTCTCGCCAGGTCGTCCAACGATCAACGCCGACTCGGATCGGTGTTGGGCTACATGAGCGGTCTTCACCTGAATACCGGTGGTCGCGCGAGCGACGTGCGTGCGTTCGCCGAGCAGGTCGAGGCCATCGGGGCGTCTCTGAGCGATGTCCCGCTCCAGGTTGCCGGCCGGTACTACCACGTCTGGTTGGGCGCTCTCTTGGGCGACTATCGCGGGACCGAGCGCATCTGCCGGACATTGATGGACTCGCTCCCCGGCGATCTGTCTCGCGAGCGTTTCGGCCTCGTCGCGTATCCAGCGGTGGTGGCGCGCGCCTTCCTCGCGTGCGCCCTCGCCGAGCTCGGAGTGTTCGACGAGGGATGCGACCATGGACAGGAGGCCGTCCGGCTCGCGGAAGCGCTCGATCACCCCTTCAGCCTCGTCTGGGCCTGCTTGAACCTCGGACACCTCGAAGGCCTTCGCGGAGAATTCATCCGGGCGACCATGCCGCTCGAACGTGCAGTTGCTCTCTCCGGCGAGTGGAACATGGCCTACTTGACGCCGATCGCCATGGCGGCGCTGGGGCACGTCCACGCGAGGTCGGGACGCGTCACGGAAGGCGTTTCCCGGCTGGAGCAAGCCCTGACGCGTTACGCGTCCGCCGGGATCGGCTATTTGCACTCGATGAGTACGGTGCGGCTCGGCGAGGCGTACCTTCTCGCGGGCCGGGTGGAGGACGCGCACGCTTGCGGCGCCCGTGCCGTGGTGCTCGCCGGCGCGCGTGGAGAACGCGGTCCCGAGGCTTGGGCTCACCTCCTCCTCGGCGACACAGCTTCACACTACGATTGCCCGAACGTGGCGGCAGCCGAAGCCGACCTTGGCACCTCCACGGCCTTGGCCTCGGAGCTCGGAATGCGCCCGCTTGTTGCTCGATGCCGCCTCAGTCTCGGCAAGCTTCACGGCCGAGGAGGCGATCGGCGGGCGGCCGCGGAACATCTCACGGCGGCGACGAGCATGTTCCATGAGATGGGGATGCAGTTCTGGTTCGAGAAAGCCGAGGCCGAGGTGAAGCTGTTGGACATCGCGGTGTCGCGCTGAGGGCGGATGCCCCCGATCGCGCTTGACATGGCGTGGCCGAAAACATAGCGTTCCATCGCCATGCGGGCGCCTGGTGATACCGGCGCGGCGGCCTACTGACCCACTGACCCACCGCCAGAAGGAGGGTTCACCGATGGCAGCGAAGATGCGGAAGAGCTCCAGGAAGGCCAAGAAACGCCCTGAGAAGGAAATCGGTGCGCTCAAGGCGGGAAAGGTCAAAATCAGCAAGGCCAAGCTTACGGCGTTCATGAAGCAGTTGAAGAAACAAGGAATCACCTCGCCCGATGTCCGATTCGTCGCGCGGAATGCACCGTTTATGAGGCGAGTGCCGATCCTCTCGGTCTAGACGGTCGGTTCGTTGAACATTGTCGCGGGGCTGACGATGAAAGCCCTCCGCACGCATGGCGGGGGGGCGTGGCCTCACTATCGCGACGCATTGATCACCGCATGTCGGAAGGCACCGCCGGTGTTCGGGACCCGGGCCTACGGCAAGATCTACCGCGATACAGCCAGCGACCCGTGCTGGATGGCGCTCTCACTCGTGAAGAATACCGAAGGGGAAGGTGACGGCTCCAGGCACCTGTGGGACCTAGCGGCGAGCACGCCCGATGTTCGCATGGCTGCGCAGGTCAAGGCACATGCGATCGACGAGTCTCGACACTCCCGAGCGTATGTGGCGATGCTCGACCTCGCCTTCCCAGGCGTGATCGATGACGAGTTCCACGCCCAGCTCACAACGCTGTCTCCGGGCTATACCCAACGAAGCGCGCTCGAGCCCCATGCGGGCTCTGCGTACGCGAGCCCGATCACCCTGGACGACCTCATCCAGATGAACATCGCCGAGATCCGAACGCTCGTGCACCATCTCCTTCAGCGGCCGGTGCTACTCGGATACTGCGCGCCCGAGCGGAGGCGTCGGCTGGCGAACCTGCTCGACGCCCTGCGGCGCGACGAGATCCGCCACATCGCCTACACCGCCGCGTTGATCGAAGAGTTCGCGCGCAGTGGCGAGGCCGGGCCGGTGAACCGGCTGATGCAAGAGCGGATGAGCGACTTCAACGCGATCACCAACCAGGACCTCGGAAGAAACGTCTTCGAGTCTGTCTGATCGTCGCGCCGCCGAGCGCTGCGTGACGCTCCAGGACGTCAGACAGTGGGCCAGCAAGCGCCGGATCGGCCGGGCGCGACTCGCCCGCGCCCACGAGGCCGCGTTTCTCGTCGCGGTGTCCCGGCTGCTCCAAGGCATCTACCGGGAAGGCCACGCGGCGCACGCGTCGTTGTGGCAGAGTGACGCGAGCCGGTGGTTCCTCGATCTGGGTCAAGAGCCGATGCTGCGGGCACCGGTCAGTGGCCCGCTGCCTTTTCGACGCCTTGAGGTGACGGGAATTCCATGGACGATCGTCGCCGGTCGGCGGCGCCCGCTGCGCAGCACCCGGGCCTTCCTGAAAGCACTTCGCCTATGTCTGAAGACATCCGAGCTTGCCCGGCACTTCGATCGGCTCGTCGCGGATTTCGACAACAGCTTCGCCAATCTCGTGCTCAACCGTCTCATGGGCCAGCGGCTCGACGCCCGCGCACAGGCCGTGGAGCCCGTGTACGAGGGTCACCACTACTATCCCTTCCCGGCGCTCCGACTCGGGCCGTCGCTCCAGCAGGTGGTTGAGTGCTCGAACCTCTGCCGAGAGGCGGTCGATCTGACGCTGGTCGCCGCTCGGCGTGGCCTCTTCGATTCCACGGCGTACACGGATCATCGGGCGTGCTTTCGCGCCTGGGCCGGACTGTCCCTTTCGCAGCACGCCGACGTCGTGATCCCACTGCACCCCTGGCAATTCGAGCTCTCGCCGATCGTGCGCGAGCTCGTGAAACGGCGATGGATCGCAGTGCTCGACCTGCCCGTCAAGGCGATTCCTCTCGCGTCGCAGCGGACATGCCGGATTCTGCGAACCGGCTTCGACGTTAAGCTGTCCATCGCCGCCACGCTGACGGGGGAAGACCGCCTCCTCTACCCATTGAATCGCGCGAATGCAACCGCGTTTTCGACGCTGGCCCGCATCCTCCTGCGGGCCGGCGGAGAGAGCACACTCGACTTCCAGTGCGACGTCGCATCCATGAGTCACGCCGAGGCCCTCATTGGCATGCACCTCGCTGCGATCGTCCGTGCGCCGGTGCGCCGGCGCGCCGGCGAGACGGTGGTCCCAGCTCTGAATCTCTGGTGCGGGCCGCGGCAGGCGCGCACGCTGTTGAAGCTCGGCCGCCAGGACCACGCATACACATTCTTCCGCATCTATTGCCGTATCCTCATGCGCGGCGTGGTCGACTTCTATGCGCGCTGGGGCATGGCCTTCGAGCCCCATCTGCAGAACGTGTACGTCGCGCTGCGCGACGGCATGCCGTCGCGCATGATCCTGCGCGACCTTGACAGCACGATCATCGACCCCGCCCGGATCCGCCCACTGGCGCGGGCGAACGGGGTGCGGCTCGCGCCCGGAACGTGGCAGCACATGCCGGACTTCGCCACTGGAGGTCGGCGACTGGCTCACGCCATGATGTACGGACACCTGGGCGAGGTGATGTCCTATCTCGCCGGGGCCGTGCCGGTCGATCTGGCTACGTTGAGTGCTGCGGTGGAAGATACGTGGGAGGAGCTGACTGCCCAAGCGCCGTCGCCGGAAAGCCGCCGGCGGGTGCGGGATTTGCGCGCCCAGGCGGACACCGTGGGGGCTGTTCTGTGGCGTCGGATCACGAGGGCGAATCACATGGTTTTCCATGATTACAGCGGAGAGAGATGGCCCGGCAAAGAGGCTGGCCAGTCCGTGAAACAGGACGCTCGGGAACACGCCTGTATGCCAAATCCCGTTGGGGCCGCTACGCCACGAGCGGTCCGAACTCCTCAATAACGAAGCTCCACGCACGGTCGCTTCCCGTTGGGGCCACCAACTCCCGCCTAACTACGTAACAGCACGGCGTTTCGGTCCTTTGTGCCGCTCCAACTCGTACAGAGGGCGGTACAAACGCTATGCTCGTCAGGATGAACGGTCTCGTGAAGCGCGGTGGTGTGTGGATTTACCGCCGGATGGTTCCGCCTCGTCTCCGCAGTCCGTGAAGGCGGAAGTGGACCGGCTCTTCGCTGAAGCCGAAGCCGCAGTCAACAATCCGAGCATCGCGGCGTACAAGGCCGAGCGCTTCCCTGAGGGGTAGAGCGAAGGAGACGGCGAGTCGAGGAACTACGGGCTATGCGCCGGCCTTCGTGAGGCGGTCGATACAGCGCTACCAGCGCGTCCATGGCGGTCATCTTGGCGCTTCGGCGCTGCGGCCGTACCCCAGCAGCGCATGTGCTGCGCCACACCCTGGAAGGTCACCTTACAGTCCGTCGGCTTGATCACCATGCCGCACAACGCGCAGATAGGTTGCTCCATGCGGCGAGTATCGGTCAACGGCCAGCGCGCGACGAGTGGACCAAGGTCCACTACCACTCGGCCAACGGTGGCGACGACTATGACTACGACGCCAGCGGGGGAGGGATCAAGATGATCCCACGATGGTTGGTTCGATGGGCAGTCGGGGCGCTCGCAATCGTCCTGTTCGCCTTTGCGGCTCGCGAAGTCCCGGTTCTCGCGGTGCTCGTGGCTGTGGTAAGTGGACTTGCTGGACTCCTTTATCTCGTCGCCCGCTTTCGGGGAATGTCGCCTCTTCAACCCGAACAGGAACGAGAGAAGAACGAACGCTTCCTGCGAGACATACCCCCGCCGCCGGGATGGTAAGCCTGAGCTTCAACTGCTTGCGCCACGGAGACGGCGGAGGAAACCCTCAGCGCCGTCGTTGACGCGCTCGCTGGCGTTGCATGAACCGTCGCACTGCGCGCTTCCACATCGCTCGCGGTCGTCCCGGAAGACGATCATCGTTCGTCGAGGGCGACGCACGTATTGGCCTCCGGCGAAGCTGTGGTTGCTGTCCTTGTCTTAGTCGCTCATGGGTTCTTCTCGATGCGGTAGGTGCTGTGCTCGAAGATCACCGAGCCACGGGCGAAGATGAAGCGCGCGGTGACTTGATTCTACGGACTGATCGCGCCGGCCGGCATCCCGTCGCCCTTGGCGATCCGGTAGACGATCCAGCCGGTTCCGTCCTGACCTCCGATGCGCTCGGCGCGTTCGAACAGGCTGGGCCGTCCTCGACGGGGAGCCGGCGGATACTGCGCGAGCAGCGCCTGCCGGCCCACCACGACCGCGCTCGCCGCCGACGGCGCGTCGACGTCGTAGCGCGCGACGATAGCGCGCCGCTGGTGGTAGAAGTCGACGACCCACTTCATGCTGTCGCCCCCGCGCTCAGCCGCGGCGCCCGCCTGTGAAGCGGAGCAGGATGAGGAAGACGTTGATGAAATTCAGGTAGAGCGACAGCGCGCCCACGATCGCATACGCGCCGCGGCGGCTTTCGGGAAGGTCGGCGGCGATGTGCTTGAGCCGCTGGACATCCCACGCCGTGAGTCCAGTGAAGACGATCACCCCGATCACGGAGATCAGGAACTGCAGGCCGTCGTTGTGCCAGAACACCCCGAGGATCGACGCGAGCACCAGTCCGACCAGCCCCATGAAGAAGAACTCGCCGGCGGCGGCCAGACTGCGTCTCGTCGTCGAGCCGAACACGGCGAGCGCGCCGAACATTCCGGCGCTGACGACGAACGTCCTCGCGATGGAGGCGCCGGTATAGGCGAGCAGGATCACCGACAGCGTGACACCGTCGAGCGTCGAGTAGGCCATGAAGAGTATCGTGGCCGCGGTCGGCGTCAAACTCTGCACGCGAGCCGACAGATAGACGACCAACCCCAGCTCGGCGACGAGAGCGCCGAGGAACAGCAGGTGATTCGACGCAATCGTCCGCGTCGCGGCGGGCGAACCGGCCACCGCGGCGCCCACCAGGGCCTTAGACCGATCGCAAGAACGCGAGGGTGCGCTCGGCCGCGGCCGCTGCGGCGGTCGGGGACAAGCGTGGCGCGGCGACGTCGCTCATGACGCGACTCGCGTAAAGGGCCAGAGGCCGCGCTGAGCGAAGATCGTTAGCGCCGCGCCCACGCAACCAACCAGAAGCATCGTTGCCATCCCCGCGTCGCGCCAGACCACGAGCCAGAGTAAGGCGCCGGCGAGCAGGCTGCCGCCCAGGCCGAGAAACATGTCCGTAATGAAACCGTATCCCCGCGCGCGCGAGACGGCCTCGGTGAGCCATCCTGCGATCAGCCCGCCGAGGACGAGCATCGGTGTCATCTGCACGATGGTCTCAGCCATGAACTTCGTCCGACTTCGGTGTCCACGTCCGCCGCGCGTACTCGCGCATCGCGTGGCCCAGCACCCGGCGCAGGGTCGTGCCATCCGCCACGGCGCGTGCCCGGGCGGCGCGCTGTATGTCCAGTGGGATGCCGCGCACGAGATAGATGCCCGTGATCGCCATCCGCATCAGCGCGCGGCTCGGCGTGCGCGCGCGCGTCACTTCGCACCGATCGCCACGCCGAAGCGCGCGCTGGCTTCGCGGTACGCCGACGGGATATACACGAGATCTACGTGGATCGCCTTGAGCGTCGACGCCGCCAGCGCCGAGGCGGGGAAGTCGACCTCGAGGGACTCGGTGGCCTCCTGGCCGGGGTCGAGCCGGTCGGTGCCGGCCGCAGCGAACTTGATCGTCGGCTCCGTTCGCATGTCCTCGAGCTTGATCGGCCGGCCAGCGCTGTCTATGTAGCGGAGCTTGCCGCTCACGAGACGCACGGCCTGGTCGCGCGAGGTGTTCGTGAGCACGAGCCTCCCAGTCAGCTTGGCCGGGGTGACGATGCGGCCGGAACCGTCCTCGACGCGCTCGGTGACCTTCATGTCGGAAAGCTCAGCGGCCACGATCCCCGTTTGAACCTTCGTCGACGGCGGCGTCACCGTGTACGTCTTGTCCTGAACCGCGGCGGCTGTCGCCACCGGTGGCACGTTCGGGCTGAGCGTCATCCAGACGATGCCGGCCACGATCGCGGCGCCGAGGCCCCACCGCCACAACGTGACCCGCTCCTCGCGAGCGGGCTCGATCGGACGGAACTTGCGCTGCACGCCGATCAGCACAGCCGCGAAGATGAATGCGACGACCGCCCCGGCGAAGACGTTGCCCGGCGCGGCACCGACCATGCGGAGGATCCAGCTGCCGCCGATGCTTCCGGCGAGCGCGAGATAGACGTCTATCTTCAGGCCGTAGCCTCCGTGCTTCATGACCAACCCGGCCAGGAGGCCGGCCAAGAGTCCCGCAAGAACCCATCCGCCGAACATGGCGAAGCTCATGACTCGTTCTCCTTCACTTTCAATCGTTGCATGTCATTGGCGCCTGAAACGTGGCGGCCATGCCCCTGGCGTCGAATCGGAGCGATCGATCACGTTGATGCTCACCAGCCGCTCCGTTCCTGCGGCCACCGCCGCGGCGATGGTGGGAAAACCGAGGTGCGATTCCTCCACCGTCTCGCCCGCGTAGCCGGTGATGCGCCAGCGCCACTCGGGATATCTTGGCGTCGAAATCGCCGTCACCTGCATCGCTGTCTCCTCGGCCGCATCGGTTAGAGTCGGCGCCCGCCGCGCCGCCGGCGCCGGCGAGCCGCGACGCGTCCAGGCGCGCGCTTCGAACGGCCGACCTTCAGACGGCACGCCTCGTTGCAGTATCCTTCGGTGCTCGTGCTCTCCGACAGCGCGGCCTTGCACGTGAGACATCGAGCGATCACCAGCGTGGACATCATGGGTGGCTCCTCGTCTGAGGCGTCAATGTTCGCCCATGCGGCGCGGCCGTCCAATTGGACCTAGGTCCACCCAACCGATCGCTCCGCTCACGCGGATTTGCCGTCAGAACCATCGAGAGGCATTCCGTAGCGAGTGAACGAGGAGGAGTGCATAGGACCGTGCCGTCTGCACGGAGGCCTTCGTGTTCGGTACGGCGCGCTCTACAGCCTCTTTCTTTGTGGTCGTGATGACGCAAATCAAGCGCTGCGCGAATCGGCCTCGCGCAGCAAGCGCAGGACGTTACAGTTCGCCTCGTACGGGCGAGGGATGTCGTAGACGAGGACAACCGGCTTGTGTTCCTTTACGAAGGTGGCTACGCCTCAGCGTGAGACTGCGAGGGCCCGATCAGCGCCGCCCCGCGATGATTAGGAACTCGACCCCCAGGGCGGACCCATCATCAGCACGCGCAGGATCGAAGCGGTCCCGCTCTCGGATATGCGGAGATGTCGGGCGAGCTCTTCCAGAGTCACCGTGGGATGAAGCCGAACGATCGCCCGGATCTCCGCTTCAATCTCGGTCCACCAACCGTCCACTCGGATGCTCCTTCAGGGCCAGGATGGCGACGACGCCGACGAGCTCGCTCAGACCGACCGGTTTGCCCACGTGGCACTGGAATCCAGCGCGAATCACGCTGGCACGATGTTCGGCAGTGGTGTAGGCGGTGAGCGCCGCGGCAGGGGTGGCGCCGCCGAGCCCCGGCGACAGTGCACGCACCTGCCCGATCAGCCAGTAGCCGCCTTTGCCCGGCATCGACAGGTCGCTCAGCAGAACGTCGGGACGTTCGCGTTGCAGGACGTCCAGTGCCTCTTCGGCGGTGCCAACCGCGGTGACCTCGGCGCCATTGTGCTTCAGCATGTCCGTCACGACGTTGAGGACAAACCATGTGTCGTCAACGACTAGCACCCGCACACCGTCGAGCCGCGACTGATCGCTCATGGCGGGCCCTCCAACGTGGGCCACGCTAGCAAGGCGTATCAATGGTAACTATTGGACGTTAGTCCAACAGCGGCTCAGGAAGTGTGGCGTACGGACTACTAGCATCGACGCCCGCGCCTGCGCTCGAGCGGCGGTCGGCGACGTGGTGACGCGGATGACGAGCAAGAAGCCACCGAGCATCGTCGGGTCGACAATCTCCTCGAGCACTACCTCCTGGCTGCGCCGCACCTGTCCGATCTTCGCGGACAGCATCCGGCGCTCCTCATCCGTGAGGGACACCGTGGTGCGGACGCTTGCGCGCACGCGTCCAAGGTTCTCGTCTAGGAGCTTCCGGTACTTCTCGGCGATCGCCTCGATGTGGTCGGTACGGCCGCGCCCGGCGACGAGGGCCACGAAGTTGCAGGTCAGGTTCGAGAGGCCCGATCGCTGCGGGACCTCCGTCGCAACGGTCCGCTTCACCGTCGCCGGAGTCCACGGCCGGGCGAAAGAAGTCGCGCAGATCGACGTCACTCTCGAAGGTCGCGGCCAGGTCACCGAGCTCGCGGCCGACGAGCTCGGTTTGATTACGCTCCTTCGCGAGCTCGAAGAGTGCCTTCGCGTACGGCACAGCCGCCCGCCGGTGCCTCATCGACGGGACTCTTCGATTCGCGGTGGCCTGGGCAATTCGGTCGCCTTCCTCCAGCTAGTCCGACCCACCGTGCCCGATCGCCGCCGCATCGGGTTCCGGGATGTCGGTGACGAGGGCCTCGGTCGTGAGCAACAGCGATGCGATCGAGGCCGCATTCTGCAGCGCGACGCGCTCGACCTTGGTGGGATCGATGATCCCCGCCTGCATCATGTCGACGTACTCGTTGGTCTCGGCATCGAAGCCGCGGGTGACCGGGACCATGGCCCGGACTTTGTCGACGATCACGGAGCTCTCGAGCCCGGCGTTCTCCACGATCATCCGGATCGGCTCCTCCAGGGCACGCCGTACGATCATGACTCCGGTGCCCTCGTCGCCCGAGAGCTTGAGGCTGTCGAGAGCCTCCGAGGCGCGCAGTAGCGCCACGCCGCCGCCGGCGACGATCCCTTCCTCGACGGCCGCGCGGGTGGCGTTCAGCGCATCTTCGACCCGCGCCTTCTTCTCCTTCATTTCGGTCTCGGTGGCCGCCCCGACCTTGACGACGGCGACGCCGCCCGCGAGCTTCGCCAGGCGCTCCTGGAGCTTCTCCCGGTCGTAGTCCGAGGTCGTCTCCTCGATCTGGGCCCGGATCTGCTTGATGCGGCCCTGGATCTCCTTGGTGCTTCCCGCGCCCTCGATGAGCGTGGTGTTGTCCTTGTCCACGACCACCTTCTTCGCGCGGCCGAGGTCGTCGAGCTTGAGGTTCTCGAGCTTGATTCCGAGGTCTTCCGTGATGGCCTTGCCGCCGGTCAGTGTGGCGATGTCTTCGAGCATGGCCTTGCGCCGGTCCCCGAAGCCGGGCGCCTTCACGGCCGCGGAGCGCAGCGTGCCGCGCAGATTGTTGACGACCAGCGTGGCCAGCGCCTCGCCCTCGACGTCCTCGGCGATGATGAGCAATGGCTTGGCCGCCCGGGCGACTTGCTCGAGCAGCGGCAGCATGTCCTTCATCACGCTGAGCTTCTTCTCGTAGATGAGGACGAGCGCGTCCTCCAGCACCACTTCCATCCGCTCCGGATTCGTCACGAAGTAGGGGGAGAGGTACCCGCGGTCGAACTGCATTCCCTCGACGACGTCGAGGGTGGTCTCCATCGCCTTGGCCTCTTCGACGGTGATGACCCCGTCCTTGCCGACCTTCTCCATCGCTTCCGCGATCAGGCTGCCGATCGTCTTGTCGTTGTTCGCCGCGATCGTCGCGACCTGGGCGATCTCCTTCTTGTCCTTGGTGGCCTTGGACATGTCCTTCAGCTCCCGGACCACCGTGACAACGGCCTGCTCGATGCCGCGCTGCAGGGCCATCGGGTTCGCGCCGGCCGTCACGTTCTTGAGGCCGCCGCGGAAGATGGCCTGGGCGAGGACCGTCGCGGTCGTCGTGCCGTCGCCTGCGACGTCGGAGGTCTTGGAGGCGACTTCCTTCAGCATCTGGGCGCCCATGTTCTCGCAGGGGTCCTTGAGCTCGATCTCCTTGGCGACGGTGACGCCGTCCTTGGTCAGGGTGGGGCCGCCGAACTTCTTGGCGAGGACGACGTTCCGCCCCTTCGGCCCAAGCGTCACCTTGACGGCGTGCGACATGATGTTGACGCCGCGCAAGAGCGCGGCGCGGGCTTCCTCGTTGAACAGAAGTTGTTTGGGCATGGCTACTTTCCTCCCGAGTGCGCAAGGACGCCGAGGATGTCCTCTTCCTTCATGATGAGGAATTCTTCGCCGTCCAGCTTGATCTCGTTGCCCGAATACTTGCCGAAGAGGATTCGGTCGCCTTGTTTCACCGCGAGCGGGTAGTTCTTGCCCTCGTCGGTGACGCGGCCGGTCCCCACCGCCATGACCTTGCCCTCCTGCGGCTTCTCCTTGGCGGTGTCGGGGATGATGATGCTGCCGTGCTTGTCGTCGCCCTCGGCGAGGCGCTTGACGAGTACACGGTCATGGAGCGGACGCAACGTCGTGTGGGTCTTCTGAGCCATAGTGGGTCCCTCGCTTCCGGCGCTACTGTACCACCAAACTAGTACACAGATATAATTTAGTTTTAGTGTACTATCTAGGTCGGACAGTATGCCGATGACCATGAACCTCCACGTCGACGCGCGCAGTCCCATCCCGATCCGGCGGCAGCTGACGGAGCAGCTCAAGCACGCCATCGAGAGCGGCGTGGTGCCCCGGGACCAGACACTGCCGAGCATCCGAGAGCTGGCCGGCTTTCTCGGCATCAATACGAACACGGTGGCGCGCGTCATCGAGGACCTCAAGCACAGCGGATACGTCGAGGCCCGCCGGGGAAGAGGCGTGTTCGTAGCGGCAGCGCCGCCGATCCGCCCGTCGCCTGAACTGCGCGAGGGGTTCCTCAAAGACGTGGTGATCCGGGCGGCCGCCCTCGGGATGAGCGCCGACGAGCTGGCGGTGGGCGTGCTGAGCCTCGCCAACGTGCGGCCCGCCGCTATCGACGGGACGAGCGAGGTCCTGCTCGTGGAGTGCAGCGCGGCCGAGCTCGGCTTCTTCGCCCGGCAGCTTGAGGGCCACCTTCCGGTCCGTGTCGACAAGGTGCTCCTCGGCGACCTGAAGACGATCACGCGACCTCGCATGCCCCGACGCTGGCGGGCGGCGGTCACGAGCTTTTGCCATCTGCCCGAGGTCGAGCGCGTTCTGAGCGGCACGGGCGTCCCCGTCGTCGCGCTTCTCACCGAGGCCCATCTGGAGACGCTGCACCGCCTCGCTCAGCTGCCTGCGGGGACGCGGGTGGGCGTAGCGTCGGACGCCGTCGAGACGGCGCACAATCTGGAGCACTCGATCGCGAACGCGGCACTGCCGAACATCGTGCTGGTCGGAGCGGGTCCCGCCGAGGGAGCAGGCCTAGGTCGTCTGGTGCGACGGGTGGACGTCGTCGTTTGCTCCAGCTCGGCAGCCGAGCGGGTCCGCCAGCTCGCCGCTGACCGCGTGCAAATCATGATCGACGATCGGGCCCTCGACCAGCGGGCGATCGAAATGCTCGCGGCGCTCCTCGTGGGCCAGAACGGCAGCGCGACGGCGGTCGCGCCGCCGGCTGGCCGGAGGCGCTCGAACGCCGGCTCGCCCGAGGGGCGGACGCGCCGGATGCGCTCGCATGGGTGATGCTCCGAAGGCCGTGCTCGCGGGCGTTGTCGCCGGTGGGCTAATCGGCGGCTTGCTGTGTGGCGTCGGCCACGGTGTGGTGATCACGGACCTGGTGCTCGCCGGCGCAATCGTCCTGCTGATGTTCCTTCGCCGCCGCCGAGCGGCGACCGCGGCCTCGCCGTGCGCGCTCGCTGACGTTTCGAGCGCTGTCGAAAAGCCCTCCCGGGGAGCGGCGGCCGGGTCCCCGCACGGCGACTCCAGCCTCGACCGGGGAGTTCGGGACATCCGCGGGACGGATCCAGGATTCGATCCGAATAGATTCGTGGGATATGCGGCCATGACGTTCCGCGACACACAGAGCGCGCGGATGGCGCGGGACGTCGGGTCCCTCCGGGATCGCGTCACGTCGGAGATGCATCGCCGGCTGCAGGCGCAGTATGACCGACTCCGGAGCGCGGGCCAGACCCATCATGTCGAACAAATCGACATCCTCGCCGAGATCTCGGAGGCGTGGCAGGAGAGTGGCCGCGACTACGTGACGGCATACATCAGCGGCTCGCTCGTCGACTACGCCATCGACCAGACGAACGGTAGTGTCATCGCGGGCTCGAGGACTCGCCCGAGGCCGGTCGAGGAATTCTGGACGTTCACGCGCCCGGCGGGTCTCAACTTCTGGATGTTGTCGATGATTCAACACCTCGCCATGGGCCCGGGAGACGATCTCGCCGACGCTAGAGCGCCCAAGGGCGTGTGACGCAGCTAGTGACCGTCGTGGATCTCGGCTCGACCGCCGTTCGGTTCCGGCTCGCGCGGATCGCGCCGGGCGCCGGCTACCGCGTACTCGCGCAGGAGCGCGTGGAAACGCGACTGGGCGACGGGGCGCCGGGCACGCTGTCTCGCGACGCAATCGACGAAACGCTTCGGGCCGTGCACCGCTTCGTCTCGCGCCACGCCTCCGGCGACCGCGCCCCGCGCATCGTCGCGGTCGCGACGGCAGCGGTGCGCGACGCCCGCAACCGCGAGCGCCTCCTGGCGCCGCTGCGCCGTGACGAGGGGATCGAGGTGCGCATTCTGAGCCCGCGCGCCGAAGCACGGCTCGGCGTCGCGGCGGCCATCGACAGCCTGCCCTTCGAGGAGGGTGTCGTCGCGGACTTCGGTGGCTCGAGCCTGCAGCTCAGCCGCGTACGGCATGGCAAGATGCTCTCGGTCGTCAGCCTTCCTCTCGGTGCCGTGCGGACCACGCGGCGATTCTTGCGCCACGACCCGCCGACGCCGCGCGAGCTGCGGGCATTCCGGAACGGCATTCGTGCCGAGATGCTGGGCGTCATGCCCCCCGCCGGCCGTGGTGAGGTCATGGTCGGTCTCGGCGGCACCATCCGGACCCTGGCCGGCATTCACCTGGGCGCCCACCGCGGCGAGCGCAAGCACCGGCACGGGCTGCGGCTGCACCAGTCGGATGTCACGGCCATTCGCGAGCGGCTGGAAGCCGTGTCCCGGCAAAAGCGCAGCAAGATCCGCGGCCTCAAGCGCGCGCGCGCCGACATCATCCTGGCCGGCGCCATCGTCGTCGAGGAAGCCATGGTGTTCGGCGGGTATTTGCGGCTCGTGGTCTGCACGCGCGGGGTCGGCGACGGTATTCTGCTGCGCGAGACCTTCAACGGGAGACGCGTGCGGTGAACGCCACCGCCTTCGTCAATCGCGAGCTGTCGTGGCTCGAGTTCAACCGCCGCGTGCTCGAGGAGGCACAGGATGCGAGCGTGCCCTTGCTCGAACGCCTGAAGTTTCTCGCCATCTTCAGCTCGAACCTCGACGAGTTCTTCATGGTGCGCATGGCGTGGCTGAAGCGCCGCGTGCGCGCCGGCGACGCCACCGCCGGCCCCGACGGGCTGGCGCCAGTGGAGACGGTGAGGGCAGTCGCCGCGCGCATCCACGAGCTGGTGGACGAACAGCACCGCTGCTTCCGTGACGAGCTTCTGCCGCTCCTCGCCAGCCAAGGTATCGCCCTGCTGCGTCCCAAGGAAGTCAGTGAGGAGCAGCACCGCTTCCTCGCGGAGTACTTCCACCGGACGCTGCTGCCCGTGCTGACGCCGCTGTCCGTCGATCCCGGCCAGCCGTTTCCGTATCTCGGCAACCGCTCGCTTTGCCTCATCGCCTCGCTGAGATCGTCGGTGGCCTCGGCGCTGCCGGTGAGCTCGCTCTCCGTGCTTCACATCCCGAGCCAGCGGCTGCCGCGCTTCGTCGCGCTGCCCGATCGCGCCGGCGGGCATCTCTTCATGCTGCTCGACGAGGTGATTCGGCTGCACCTGCCGAGCCTCTACAAGGGCTACGAGATCCTATCCGCCCACGCCATTCGCATCACGCGGGACGCACGTCTCACGATGCGTGTGCGTCCCAAGGACGTCCTCGCCAGCATGGAGGAGAGTCTGCGCGAGCGCGGTCTCGCAACAGCGGTACGGCTACAGCATGACGCCGACTTGCCGGTCGACACCCTGGCCACGCTGCTCGACGAGCTCGCGCTCGAGCCTCAGGACGTGTACGCGGCCGAGGGCTTTACGGCGTTCTCCGATCTGCTCCAGCTGCACGCCGCCGTCGACGCCCCCCGGCTCAAAGACCGGTCGTTACGGCCGCATCGCGTGCCCGCGTTCGAGAACGCGCCGGACGTCTGGAGCGCGGTGCGCGCGAGGGACATCCTCGTGCACCACCCGTACCACGCCTTCGATGCGGTCACCCGCTTCGTGCAGGAGGCGGCCGTCGACCCCAAGGTCCTCGCCATCAAGATGACGCTCTACCGGGTGAGCCCGGCGTCGCCCATCGCGCACGCCCTGCGCACCGCGGTCGAGAACGGCAAGGAGGTCGCCGTCCTCGTGGAGCTCCAGGCGAGGTTCGACGAGGAGGCGAACATCCGGTGGGCTCGCGCGCTGGAGCAGGTGGGTGCGCACGTGGTGTACGGCCGCGCCGGCCTGAAGATTCACTGCAAGGCGTGCCTCGTGGTTCGACAGGAGGTCGACGGTATTCGCCGCTACTGCCACCTCGCGACAGGAAACTACAACGCACGGACGGGTGGTGTGTACGGCGATCTTGGGCTCTTCACGAGCCGCGAGTCGTTCGGCGAGGACCTCACGGAGCTGTTCAATCTCCTCACCGGCGGGACGCGCCCGCATGCCTTCCACCACCTCCTCCTCGCGCCCGACAATCTACGCGACGGGCTCGTGGCGCGTATCCGGCGCGAGAGTGACCACGCGCGGGCAGGCGGGCCTGCACGCATCATCGCGAAAATGAACGGCCTCGTGGACCAGCGTCTCATCGAGGAGCTGTACGGCGCCAGCGAGGCGGGGGTGACGGTCGACCTGATCGTGCGCGGGATCTGCTGCCTGCGTCCCGGCGTGCCCGGGCTCTCGTCGCGGATCCGTGTGATCTCGATCGTCGACCGCTACCTCGAACACGCGCGTATCTGCTACTTCGAAAACGCCGGGAATGCAGAATACCTGCTGGCCTCCGCCGACTGGATGCCGCGGAACCTCGACCGGCGAGTCGAGATCGCGTTTCCGGTGCTCGATCCGGATCTGCAGGCCCGCATCCGCGAGATCCTCGAGATCCAACTCACCGATACGGTGAAGGCCCGCCGCATCCTGGCCGACGGGAGCTCCGAGCGCATCCCGGCGGTGGCCGGCCGCGCGCTCCGATCGCAGGAGCGTCTCTACGATGTCACGGGCGCCGGTGTGGAGATGGCGGCGACGTCGTTCAGAGGTTCTTGAAGCGCTCGTTCAGCTGCTGGATGCGTTCGCGCTGCCGCGCCTCGTCATCCAATCGAATCGACCGCTGACGGCTGGCCTCGTCGAGACTCGAGACGTATCGGGCTTCCGCCCACGCGATCCATTTGTCGATCGCCTCGATCCATTGTTCGACATGATCCTCGCCGCTGTTGAAGACGACCGAGGTACGGTCGAATGTCACGCGCTGTGGCCGTAGAGCCACGATGGAAGAGGCGGATGCTACGCCTGATTGCTTGAAAAATTGCAGCCACTCAGGCGGCGGCGGCGCGCTGAGCTGCACTTCCCACCGACTTCCGTTCGTCGTCACGGGGGCGGTCGTCCGCCTGATGACATCCGTCCGCGTGAGCCCTGTGTGCCCCGTGCTCGTGCTCACCGGGTGAACCAGGGCCGTCGTCTCTTGTTCGTCGTTCATAGCACTCTCCTTCGTGCTCGAAGGCTAATGGGTGCGATCCTTAGCGCCCATTGGGCTTTGGTCTCATAGACGGCGCGGCCGCGCTGCGAAGGCAGAGGCGTGCTCGGTCCGCGGCAAGAGCGACGGCGTCTGACGGAGAGGACCAAGGTCCAATATCGCGCCCCGACGGCATCATCTAAATTTAGGTGCTCGCGGTGCGCCGCCTGCCGAGGAGGAAACGTCATGAACTTCGAAATGATCGCCATCACGGCCGTTGTCGGGTTGCTTGTGGGCTGGCTGACCGGCTTCGTCATGAAGAGCGGAGGATACGGCGCGGTCGGGGACATCGGGCTCGGTGTCCTGGGAGGCGTCGTGGGCGGCTTTGCGTTCTGGATGCAGGGGCTCGCGGCGGCCGACGGCCGGTTCGCGATGCTCGCCGCCGCCGTCGGAGCGTTCATTCTGGTCGTCGTCCAGCGCAAGTTCTGGAACTTGGAAACGGTGGCGACGAGGTGACGGGGCCGACGTATAGCGCGATTCAGAAGTTCGTGCAGCGGCATCACGGCTTCGTCCCGACGAGCGGATGGATCACTCACGTCAAGGCTGTTTCCGGCCTACCCACGCGGCGAGCGGCGAACCGCGCAGGGCGCGGCCGTCGCGTTGTGCCGTGCCCGACCGACAAGCGTGAGGCAATCGAAGAGGCCCTTCGCCATTTCCGTCTCATTTGACGGCGACCGAAGGCAGGACAGGAGAAGGGACTCATGCGGGCGATGAATGTAATCGACAAGCTTCGCGAACAGGGCAAGATGACCTGGATCGACGAGGAGCACGGATGGATCGCCGCCCGGAGGACCCTCGACCTCGAGCCTAATCCGTACACGGAAAACGGCGGGGAAAGCTGACCGTGAACCTCGAAATGTTCGTGACGTGGATTGTCGTCGGACTGCTTACCGGCTGGCTGCTCGGTTTGGTGCTGAAGCACGGCGGCTACGGGCGAATCTCCGACGCGATCCTGGGTCTTGCCGGGAGTGGCGCGGCAAGCACGCTCGCCTCGGCCTTCGGCGCTTCGGAAGCCGGAAGGGGGGCGATGGCCGTTGTTGCGTTCGTCGGGGCGGCCGTCATCACCGTGTTTCAGCGTAAGTTCTGGCCGTCGCGCACGCTCCGGAACGTGCGCACGACGGACGGCTGAACGCGGAGATCTTGAGATGATTTGGCTGGAGTGGCTCGGTCTCTCGGCGGCCGTTCTCGTGGTTTTTGTCTTGTCTGCATTGATGTGGCCTTCTTTGAGAGGTTGGCACCGATGACCTCGCTCTGGATCGCCCCTGTTGCGGCCTTTGTGCTGACCCAAACCGCCGTCATCGCGACGTCGCTGTATCTGCACCGCGCCCTGGCGCATCGGTCGCTGGCCGTCCACCCGGCCGCGGATCTGCTCTTTCGGACCGCGCTCTGGCTGACGACGGGACAGGATCGGCGGGAGTGGGTAGCCGTCCATCGCAAGCACCATGCATTCACCGATCGTCCCGGTGACCCCCACAGCCCGCGGCTGCGCGGTTTCTGGCGCGTCCAGTTTCTGAACGCCTACTATTACCTGCGGGAGGCCCGAGATCCCGAGACGATTCGGCGGTTCGCCTCGGACATACGCGAGGACCGATTGGATCACGCCCTCTTCTCAGTGGGATGGCTCGGTCTCGCGCTGGGCACGATGCTGCTGTGTCTCGTCCTTGGTGTCTGGACCGGCCTGATCGCCGCGTCGGCGCATGCCGTTCTCTACGTGTTCGTCCTCGCGCCGCTCATCAACGGACTTGGTCACTGGCGAGGGGCGCAGAACTTCAGCAACACGGCGTATAACGCGGCCGTGCTCGCCTTGGTGACGGCCGGCGAGAGCCTACACAACAATCACCACGCGCACCCGGGATCGCCGAAGTTCAGCGTGCGACGGTTCGAATTCGATCCGTCGTGGCCGGTGATCCGTGCGCTCGCGGCCGTCGGACTCGTCGTGGTCACCGGGACGCCGGTCACACTTGCCGGCAGCCTCGAACCCTCGCCATCCCGACGATCGTGGCGCGGGCGCCTCTCGGGATGAGCGCCATGCAAAACGTCGTAGCGATCCCGACAGAGGAGCCATCACGATGAGGCTGATGCTCATCCGCCACGCGGCGGCCCTGCCGAGCGGAACGCCGGGTGTTGCCGACGACGAGCGCCCGCTCACCGCCGACGGCGAGGCCGAGTTCCGCAGCGCCGCCGGAGGTCTCGCGTGGATCGTCGATCCGCCCGACGTGCTGTTGAGCAGCCCGCTCGCGCGGGCACGCGCGACCGCCGGCATCGCCGCGCGGACCTTCGGGCGCCTCGAGCCCACGATCGAGCCGACCCTGGCGCACGGAACCCCCGAGACCGTCCTCACCGCGATCGCCGCTCATGGAGCGACCGCGACGACGATCGGAGTCGTCGGTCACGAGCCGCTCCTCTCCGCCGTCCTCGCGAGGCTCGTGGGTGTCTCCGACAACGATCAGATCGCGTTCGAGAAAGGCGGCGTGGCGCTGGTCGATCTACCCGACGGCGTCTGGGCCGCCGGACGGCTCCTTTGGTTTCTCGGCCCGAGGATCCTTAGAACTCTCGCGGGCCGACGTGACAGCGCGACCGATGGTCGGATTCGGGAGCGAACGCTCGTGGGCACATTTGGCGCCGCGCGTCTTCGGGCAATCCGGGAGGGCACGACACTGCGCTGGCTGCTCCTGAGTGCGCTGCGCGACTACGCCTCGGGAACATGGACGCCACGGCGAGATGCCAAGGCGCCCCGGGTCGTGTGACGGAGCTGGTACCGCGTCGTCGTTGGCACCGTTGAGTGCACCGCCGCCCGCTCCAAGGACTCCACCGATCACCGCGCCCTTGCCAGCGCCCGAGCCCCGTCCACGATCGCGCCCCCGGCCGCCCCGACTGCCGCGCCTGCGCCGGCGCCGGCGGTGCTCGTCACGCGAGATCGCCATCCTTGGATGTCTTTGCGTCGTGGACACGGCCGTCGCCCTCGACGCCGCTGATTCGGGCGTGGGTCGCCCGGACCGCCCGTCGGATGGCGTTCAGCACGGCCGGGGGGTCGAAGGGCTTTCGCAGGTGGCCGGCGGCTCCGGACTTCCCGATGCGCTCCAGGGTCGGGAGGTCGTCATGGGCCGTGATGAAGATGATCGGGACGGCGAGTCGATCCTGGAGGTCGAACCCGTTCATCTCAGCCATATGGACGTCGAGGACGAGGCAGGCGGCTTGATTCCGAGGCAGCCAGTCGAGGAACTCGCGGGCGGAAGCGAACGTCTCGCCCTGGTAGCCGGCTGACTGCACGACGCGAAGGAGCGAGCGACGGATCGACGCGTCGTCGTCCACGATCGCAATGATTGGTACATCCTGCATGACATCGTTCACACAGAGCCCCCCTCGTCATCACGCTAGGCGTGCGTCCCCCCGAGCGCTATTGGACCTAGGTCACCACCTACCGGCACCGCGAAGTGGGACGGCACTCGAGCGCACGCAGCAGGCACGAGGCCGAGTAGGGTGACGCTGGCGAGCAACAGGATGCGCTGGACTCTGATTCTCGCTTCCTCCGGTCTTCGATTTGACCTCCTGAGAGGAACACCGCCTAGTAGACCTTGGCCCAATAGGCACGCGTGTCGACGTCGGTTAGGCTCCTAAGCGTGAACACTTTTCCTCTTTCGGTCGCGCACCCGCGCCTCGTCGCTCTCGCGGCGGCGCTCGGCGGCGAGACCATTCACGAGAATCCCAAACCGTCGATGGGGGCGGGGACGGTGGTGCCGCCGGCGAGCTCGCCGGCGGTCTGATCGGTCGGAACACGACGGCGTCGTCGTCGGCGGGCTGCTCGGCAGTCTCGCCGGCGGCACGATCGGATAGACGATACAGCTCAGCGGACGAGCCCCGCCTCGCGATAATGATCTGACTGAACAGAGCGAAGGAGAAGCATCATGGTTGAACACATCGCGCAAATGGGTCCGATGCTGATCCTGGCCGCCCTCGCGGCCGGGTGGGTGGCCGAGGCGGTCTGGCGAGCCCGGGGATACGGCCTGATTCCTGACATGGTGCTCGGTCTCGTCGGGAGTGTCGCGGGCGGCGGGATCGTCTGGTATGTCATTTCCAGCGACGAGGGGATGGTGACGATGTTCCTGATCGGGTGCGCAGCCGCGGCCCTCATGATCATCGCTCAGCGGAGCGTCTGGCGCTCCGCTCGACTGGGAACATGAGCATGAGCATCATCCAGCCGCGGGTTTCGTTCGTCGCCGACGTTGCCGCCGAACGGGTACCGGACCGAGCGCTCAGGGCCGCCATAGCGAAGTGCATGACGTGTGGCGCCGCGCTCGAAGACGTCTCCCAGAGGTTTTGCGGCGGCGACAGGTGTGACCGCGTTTGGATGAGGCACTCGACGTGGAGTTCTACAACGATGCGGACACAGCATGCAGGCGATGAATGCAGTCGACGACCTTCGGGGGCAGGGCAGGATGACGTGGATCAGAGCGGAGCGCGGTTGGGTCGCAGCTCCTGAGGAGGTCGTGAGTGCGCTTTCGACCGATGGCTTCGAGGAATGCAAGCGGGAGATGACGACGAGCCGACGTGATGGCCGACCGGCGGGGGGCTCTGGCACGGACTCAACGCGCGAACGGGAGCGGTGGGGTCAGCGATCTGGGTGAACCGGCTGCTGTCCTCGCCTGGACCTTCACAAATGGCTCGAGAGTGATTTCGGCGACGCACTGATTCGCCGCTAGCGGCGTGGCTGGGCGCCGGGCGCCTCGTCCTGATTCTGCTGCTCGTTACCAGCACGCTCCTCGTCTGGGAATCCGGCTAGCGGCATTCTCGGGTGTCGATGATCCTCTTGGCGGCTGGTTGACGCCAGCTTTGCTGGACGAGAGGTACTTGGTGGCCGGCGGTCGGCAAAAAAGGGCAAAAGGGCCCGCGACGATCGCGGCGAAGCGACAGTTTAGAAGTGTTCCATGATCGATCTGGAGGACGAGAGCGAGCGCCCGCCGAGCGCTCCCGTGCCCACCCAAAAGCGTGAGGCGATCGAAGAGGCGCTCCGGCGTTTCGGCATGATGTGAACGAAACGCTCGGCTCATTCGCCCGGTCTCTTGAGAAGCAATTCCCCTCAACGAACGGCTTGTTACCTAACGCTCGTCCTTCCGGCAGAGAGCGATTGCGCTTTTCCATCGTATGACGGGCTCAAAGCGCCTCTGATGAACGACGGGAGCGCTGGGACCCAAGTCATTGCTGGAACATCAGAAGCCGCTGGAACTTCTGGAGCCTGCATGTCCTCTGGAATTATTGCGGTACGCCGCTCTCGGGAACCGGCTGGCCGTGCGACGACTCCTATTCCGTCTCCTCGAGCGCCCGTGAGAATCGGGCGACCTGTTCCGGGAGTCCGAAGAGCCTGAGCCGATCGCTCGGCCGCATGATCGTATCGGCCGCCGGATGAGACGTGTAGCCTCCATCGGGGCGGATGATCCCGACGACGGTGACGCCGAAGCGCTCGCGGATCTTGGCGGTCTTCAGCGATTGATTGGCGAACGGTCCAACGCCGAGCGTTACCTCGATCACTGCCGGTAGCGCCTCGGTGACCGCCGGTAGCGCCTGGTCGGGCGAGCGCGCGGACGGCGTCGCTTCCATCGCATCGCGGATCCGCTCGAGATAGGCGAGCACTTTGGCGCGGGGCAGAGCGAGCTCCCGGAGAGAGTGCCGGATGATGGTGGCGGCGGCTTCGAATTCGGGCACGATGACTTCGGTGGCGCCGGCGCCGAGCAGGCGGTCGCGCGCCGAAGGCGTGTGCGCTCGCGCCACGATCGGCACGCGCGCGTTCAGCGCGCGGGCATGTCCGACGGCGAGATACACCCTCTCGATGTCTGGCAATGCGACGATGACCAGCCGCGCGCGGACGGTACCGGCCACTTCTAATAGGCGTCGCTGCGACCCATCACCATAGAGGCACGGGATGCCACGCTTTCGGCTCGCGCTGACGACGTCCGGGTTCAGGTCGACCGCGACATAGCGGGTATCGAAGGCCTCGAAGGCATCCGCCACCGCACCACCCACCCGACCAAATCCGCAGACGACGACGTGGTCGCGGAGCGCTCCGGTGTCCGGCGCTTCGACGAGCACGTCCTTGTCGGGCAGCCACGCGGGGCTGATCCAAGCCGGTGCGTATCGCATCAGGAATGCGTTCGCGAGGATCGTCAACAAGGCGGCGGCGAGCGTCGCATTGTACACGTCGGCGCCGACGTGGCCGGCGCTCCTGGCCGCCCGTACGAGCACGAAGGAAAACTCACCGATCTGCGTCAGTCCGATGGCGACGAGTAGCGCTGTCGCCAAGGGCTGACCGAAGAGACGGACGACGATCGTGCCGATGGCTAGCTTTCCGGCGATGACGAGGCCGAGCATGACGGCGAGAAGGTGGAGATGTTCGATGATGGCCTGAGGGTTGATCAGGATGCCGATCGCCACGAAGAACACCGCCACGAAGACGTCACGAAGCGGCAGGAGACGGGCGAGTGTCTCGTGGCCATAGTCGGATCCACTCACGAGGAGGCCCGCCAGGAACGCCCCGAGCGCCAGCGACAGGCCGAGCGCCTGTGTCACGGCGGCCGTTCCCAGAGCGATGGCAAGCGTGACGAGAAGGAAGAGCTCGGGGTTCTTCAGGCGCGCGACGCGGGTCAGGATTGGCGCCACGACCTTCGCGCCGAGGTAGAGAATAGGCGCCAGGATCGCGAGCGCCAGACCGAGGCCGGTGACGATATCGATCAAACGGCCACCTGCGAGGCTGCCCAGTCTCGGCATGAGGATCGTGAGGACGACCACGACCAGATCCTCGACGAGGGCCGTGCCCATCATGATCTGGCCATGGCGCGAGTGCAGCATGCCGCGATCGACCAGGAGGCGCGCCAGCACCATGGTGCTCGCGACCGAGACCACCATGCCGACGACGGCACCCTGAAGCGGCGGCCATCCCAGCCAAAGACCCACCAGGATGCCGAGCGCTATCGACAGTACGATTCGCAGTGGACCGCCCAGAAGGGCGACCCATTTCACTCGCAGCAGGTCCTGAACCGAATACTCGATGCCGATGGAGAACATGAGCAGGATGACGCCGATCTCCGCCACCAGCTCGAAGGCGCCGATGTCCGAGACGGACGGACCCGGCGTCAGCGGACTGATGATGATCCCACCCAGGACGTACCCCAGGACAAGTGGCTGGTGGGCGAGCCGCGCCAGCACACCGCCGAAAACGGCCGCCGCGATCACGTACGCCAGATCGCGAAAGAACACCGGGTCCGCTACCATCGGCGGGACGATATCACGCCGAGTGGGGCACCTCCCGAAGGCCCCTTCATTCAACAGCCATTCACGGGGCCAGCGGGAACGTCAGGAATACCGTGGAACATGAGGCAGCATCGAGCGGGCCGGATATAGAACGGCGGGATGTTACGAACACTAAGGAAGACTGTCTAAAACCTAGCGCATTCTTATAACCCAAAGGTCGCTGGTTCAAATCCAGCCCCCGGAATCGCCGGAAATGGCACCCACCGAGGAGTGAAGAGACTCTCAATCGGGGAATGGAGTGGCGCCCGACACCGTGCGAGGCGTGACCGGTGGCGACGAATGGACGTCCCTGACATCGGACTCAGGGAACGCCTAAGGGTTCGTTCAGTGTCGAGCCGTCAGCCCCACCAGAGGCTGACCGCGATCATGCCGTAGAGACCAATCAGCGGCACTCCTTCGAGCCAGATGCTCTCGCCGTCGCCGACGATCAGCGCGATGATCAACACGGTCATGAGCAGGCTCATCACGAGCAGAGGTGGCAGCTCGAGCGTCAGGACCGGTCCGCCGATGACGAACGAGAGCAGCACGAGCGCCGGCACCAGCGCCAACGCGACCTGCAACGAGCTGTTGAGAATGACCGAGACCGCGTAGTCCGCCTTGTTCTTCAGGGCGAGCTGAATCCCGACGACGTTTTCCACCGCGTTGCCGGCGATGGCAACCAGGACGAATCCCGCGAACGCCTGGGACAACCCGAGGGTGTGGATCATCGGCTCGAGCGCGGCGACGAACCATTCCGAGACGAACGCCGCGAGGAAACCACTCGCCACCAGCGTGACGACCGAGCGCTTCAGAGGCCATTCCGTCGTGGCGGTCGTCGGCGCGGCGGAAAGCGGGAGGTCGTCCCTCGCGCCGAGCAAATAGGCCACGGTGGCGCCGAAGCTGAGCAGCAGCAGCGCCGCCGACGCGGCGGAGAGCTTGTCGATGTGTCCTTCGGCCGGCGAGTGCAGCCCGTGCACCAGCGTAGGGATGACCATCGCCGAGACGGCGAGAAGTAACAGCGTCGCGCCGATCCGGGCCTTCTCTCGCGAGAACCGCTGACGTCCGTGTTTGAGACCGCCAACCAGAATCGCGATTCCGAAGACCAGCAACGAGTTGGCGAGGATGGACCCCACGAGTGACGCGCGAACGACGTCGAGCAACCCGGCCCGGAGACTGAAGATCCCGACGAAGAGCTCCGGCAGATTCCCGACCGAGGACTGAAGCACGCCGGTGGCGCCAGCGCTGAGGTGATGGCCGATCTGCTCGGTCGAGCGACCGATGAGCATCGCGAGCAGCGCGAGCGCGACGGCAGCCGAGACAAATCGAAGGGGAATCGTCAGCTCGGCCAGGTCGGAGACGCCGGCGACCGCGACAACCCCTCCCGTGGCGGCAAGCGTCCACAGATCAGACCGTTTCACGGGGCGGATTGTATCGGCGCCCGTCCCATGCTGGTAGGGTCGCGCCGACGTGCTCGCAGCCAAGGCAAAATTTCACGAGTGCGCAGCGAATGGCCCTGCCCGATCACCCCACGATGAGCAGCCTCTGCAGGGCTTCACCGTCGAGGGAGTGGGGAGCTGGCGGCTCGAGGTGCATGACGAGATCGCCACGATGACCGAGAGCACGGCGCCGGCCGACTGCGTGCTTCGTTGCAACGAGGCGGATTTCGTGCCATCGCGCGAGGGGAGCAGAGTCTCCTCATCGCCTCCTTACAGAAGGAATCGCTCTTGTTCCACTCGGCGGCGCTGGACGCGTCGAGGACAAGCTCGCTCCGGCGGACGTTCGGTGAACTATTTCAAATCGATCCAGTACGATTCAGCGGCCGTGTAGCATTCTGCGTTGCGGGCCCCCGCAACCATGAAACGACGAGGGGTTAGCGGACGTCGCGTCCGAGGTCTCGAACGACCCACGTCGAGCTTCTCGCTCAACTCGTTCAGATGGTTCGAGTGGAGAGCCGTAGGTGGTGGACACCTAGGACGGATGAAGCCCGGTACCGGCGCGACCGACGCGGCTGCTCACCTCGGCCGACTGGATGCCGCGTAACCTCGACCGCCGCGTCGAGATCGCGTTCCCGGTGCTGGATCCCGATCTCCAGGCACGGATCCGCCAGATCCTGGAGGTCCAGCTCGCCGATACGGTTAAGGCGCGCCGGATCCTGGCCGACGGAAGCTCCGAGCGCATCCGAGCGGTCGCCGGCCGTCCGCTCCGATCGCAGGAGCGCCTCTACGAGGTCACGGGCGCGAAGGTGGAGAAAGCGGCGACCTCGCTCAGAGTTTTTTGACGGGTGGACCAACGTCCAATAGCCCTCGGGACGATATCGCCTAGAGTCGAGGTGTCGGTGATCCGCCGACGGTCAAGGAGGGGACGTTATGAACTTCGAAATGATCGCGATCACGGCCATCGTCGGAGCGCTCGCCGGCTGGCTGACCGGCTTCGTCGTGAGGGGCGGAGGATACGGCCCGATCGCGGACACCGCGCTCGGGGTCGCCGGGGGCGTCATGGGCGGGTTTGCCCTGTCGATGCAGGGGATCGCGCAGGCGAGCAGCTGGGTGGCGGTCGTTGCCGCCGCGTTCGTCGGCGCGTTCATCGTGGTCGTCGTCCAGCGCAAGTTCTGGAAGGTGGAGCTGGCGGTGGCGAAGTGACCGGCACGCGGCCGTGCCCCGCCGAGAAGCGCGAGGCAATCGAGCAGGGCGCCATCCTCGACCTCGGGCCCGATCCATATACGGAAGACGGCGGCGAAAACTGACCTGTGAAACCCGGGCGGCGGGCGGAGTCAGCGCCCGCCGCCGCTGGTGTCGACGCCTCGAGCGCCGCTTCGGCGGTCCCGACCGCGGTCACACCGGCGCCGTTTTGCACGCCCGCCGTCGAGCCGGAGGCTGTTCTCGTCCTCCAGGATCGGTGCTCGTCATGTGAGATGTCCGTCCCTCGATGTCCGTGCGTCGCGGACGGGGCCGCCGCCATCTGCTCCGCCGGTTCGCGCGTGGGTCGCCCGCACCGCCTGCCGGATGGCGTCCAGTACGGCCGGAGCGCGGAAGGGCTTGCGCAGGTGCCCGGCGGCTCCGGACTTCTCGATGCGCTCGAGGGTCGAGACGTCGTCATGGGCCGTGATGAAGATGATCGGGACGGCCAGTCGTTTCTGGAGGTCAAACCCGTTCATATCATTCATGTGGACGTCGAGCACGAGGCACGCCGCTTGATTGCGCGGCAGCCAGTCGAGGAACTCGCGGCCGGACGCGAACGCCTCGGCCTGGTAACCGGCCGACTCAACGACGCGGAGCAGCGCGCGACGGATCGACGCGTCATCGTCCACGATCGCAATGATCGGTACATCCTTCATAACATCGTTCACGCGGATTCCCCCTTGTCACGACCCTAGGACTGCGGACCGCCGAATGCTATTGGACTTAAGTCACGTGCCGCCGAACATGGCGACGGAGGCGAGGAGTAGGAATCAGGTCGTGGCCATCCTGTTCGGGCGGATGTCGTCCAGTCGGTGGCGGGCGTCAAGCCTCCGTGACGATGACCCCGACGCCGTCGGCCAACCGAACGAGCTCGGCGACGGAGCCCGCGCGCATCTTCTCCATGACGCGGGCGCGGTGGACCTTGATCGTCTTCTCGACGACACCGAGCTCCGAGGCGATCTGCTTGTTGAGCATGCCCGTCACGACGAGGGCAAATACCTGGCTCTCGCGCGGGGTGAGCAGTTTCGCCCGCTGTCGGATGTCCCCGATGCGCGCCTCGGTCGCGAGATCGCGCGTGTCCTTGGCGAGGGCCCGCGCAATCGCATCGAGCAGGGCCTTCCTGTCGAACGGTTTGGTGAGGAAATCGACGGCTCCCTCTTTCAGGGCGTTGACGCTCATCGAGATGTCGCCGTGGCCCGTGACGAAGACAACCGGAATGCGGTGCACGGCGTCCGCCAGCGTCTTCTGCAGATCGAGTCCGGTGACGCCGGGCATCCGGACGTCTAGAACGAGGCAAGAGGGTCCGGCCGGCCGCGGGCACGCCAGGAACTCCTGGGCCGACGCGAAGACGTCTACCGTGTAGCCCGCCGACGTAATGACCCGCGTCAGACTCTTGCGTACGGAAGCGTCGTCGTCGACGACGAACACCCGCGCGGTGCAGGCCGTCATCGTGCGCGCTCGGCGTCCGTCGGCAGCGTGAACTGGAATGTCGCGCCGCCGCCGACATTGTTCGAGGCGCGCAGCCGGCCGCCGTGCGCGTCGACGATGGTGCGCACGATGGCGAGGCCCATACCGAGTCCTTCGGCCTTCGTCGTGTACAGCGGTTCGAACAGGCGATCGACGTCGTGCACGTCGATGCCAGCCCCAGAATCCTCGACCGCGACGTCGACGGCCTTCGCCCCGGCCCTGGCCGTCCGGATCACCAGGGCGTGAGGACGACCGTTGGGCTCGCCCATTGCCTCCACGCCGTCGAGCACCATGTTCAGGACCGCCTGTTGCAGCTGGACCCGGTCGCCGCGCACGTTCGGCAGACCCTCGGCGAGCTCCAGGATCATCGGCACATTCCGGATGACCATGTCGTTCCTCACCAGCCGGGCGACGTCGTCGACGATGTCGTTCATGTTCAGGGTCACGTGCTCGAGCGCGCCCTTCTCGAGCAACGCCCGGAGGCGGTAAATCACCTCGGCTGCGCGCGTGCGCTGGCCGCGCGGTGCCGCAAGAGCCACCACGCGCCGAGACCGCTGGCGACAACGATCGCGATGACGTCGACCCCGAGGGAGGTCATGGCCGGGGCCTCCTTGACGACGTAACTGTACGCCTGATCGAAGCGTCTGACCCGATTGGACCAAGGTCCAATCGGGCCCTCGATGTCTGTTCGGTTCGACGGCGCACCCCGATGAGGTCCCATTGGACGAACGTCCACTGGTCAGGAGGGGCGGCGTCGACTAGCCTCAGGACGAGGAGAACCCCATGCACATCATTGGATGGATCGTGTTCGGTCTGGTCGTCGGCATCGTCGCAAAGTTCCTCATGCCCGGGCGCGATCCGGGTGGCTTTGTGATCACCGCCCTCATCGGAATCGTGGGCGCTGTCGTCGGTGGGTTCGTGGGCCGTTTCATCGGTTTGTACAAGGAAGGCGATCCCGTCGGCTTCGTCATGGCGGTCATCGGCGCGATCATCCTGCTGGCGGTATATCGCTTCACTATCGGGCGGACCACGACCGCATGACGATCAGCAAGAAGGCTTCGATCCGAACGACGGCACCGCAGCAAGACGAGGCCGGCCGATACGCGGCGGCGCGCGCCGCCGGGCGCCAGGAGGCCGCGAGCGCCGCGGCGCGCGAAGGACGTGCGACGAGGAAACAATTTGAGAAGGCGGGCGCGAAAGCCGTCCAGGGTCACATCAAGGCGCGAGGGCAGCGGCAGCAGGCGCGGCGCGACTCCCGCTGATGAGGATCAGCGCCGGCGCCAGTGCAAAGACCGTGTAGAACGCGAGGACTGCCCGGGCCTCGGCGGGGGAGCTGCGACACGCCTCGACACGCGATCAACCCGTCAACGGTGGCGCCGACGTCGCCGGACGTCTCCCCGGTTCGGAATCCCGAAGATCATGGATGAGGGCCTCGAGCTGTCCCGACGTTTTCCGCGAGTACTCATAAAAGTGCTTGTGCATGAGCGCCAGCGTGAACGCGTCACGAATGGCGCGGGGCCGGCGCCACGCGGTTTCCAGACAGAGCGACAGCGTGAGCCACGCACGACGTGGAGACGCTCTCAGGACGCAGTGCCACACGATCCGCGCGAGCACGGCCAGATCGTCTCGGCGCGCGAGCATTTGCGATCCGAGTGACGGGCCGCGATTCAAGATCAACGCCATCGCGCGTTTGCGGTAGTGGCGATAGTCGTACAGGCGGTTCAACAGGCCGCGATAGCCTTCGTAGAGGTCCAGTCGCGACATGCCACTCGGCACGATGTTGGTGAACACGAACTGATCCCCCACGGAGTCGGCGATCAATCGCCCCGCGGCCTTGAGCCGCGCATGGAGCGGCGTCTTGGGCACGGCGTTGAGCATGCCCGTCATCGAGATCGGGATCCGGGCCTCTTGAATGAAGCGGAACTGCTCGTCGAAGATCGACGCGTCGTCGTTGTCGAATCCGACGATCATGCCGGCCATCACCTCGATGCCGGCGGCCTGGATACGGTGGACCGACGTCACAATGTCCTCCCGCATGTTCTGGGTCTTGTTGGTCTCCTGCAGGCTCGCCGCGCGCGGTGACTCGATGCCCACGAAGATCACGCTGAAGTGCGCGAGCTTGAGAAGGCGAAGGAGCTCGGCGTCCTGAGCGACGTTGAGGCTCACCTCGGTCATGAACTCCATCGGATATCCGTGAGCGTCCTGCCATCCGGCGAGGGCCGTGAGGAGGGCCTTCGCGTCCTTCTTGTTGCCGATGAAGTTGTCGTCCACCACGAAGATATTTGCGACGCCGAGGGCGTGGATCGCCGTGACCTCCTCGAGCATCTGGGTCACCGATTTCGTCCGTGGCCGGCGCCCGTACATGACGATGATGTCGCAGAACTCGCAGTTGAACGGACACCCGCGTCCGAACTGGATGGCCATACTGCGATAGCGGCCGACCTTGAGGAGGTCGAAACGTGGCAACGGCGAGTCGAGCATGCTCGGCTTGTCGTCCTGCCGGTATTCCGATGGCCAGCGCCCCGCCTCGTGATCGCGCACGAACTGGGGCCACGTGTATTCGGCCTCGCCGACAAATATCACGTCCACGTGATCCTTCAGCTCCTCAGGGCAGAGGGTGGCAAACGGTCCACCGGCGACCACCAGCTTGCCCCGACGGCGAAAGATCTCGGCGATCTCGACCATGCGCTGCTTGTGGATGACGAAGCCCGTAATCCCGATGACGTCGGCGTCCGTCTGGAAGTCGATCGGCTCCACGTTTTCATCGCAGAGCACGACGTCATGAGACGCGGGGGTGAGCGCGGCGATTGTGGGCAGCGCCAGGTTCGGAAAGACGCAGCGCTTCCCCAGGCTCGGAAGGATACGGTCGAATGTCCAGAACGACTCTGGGTTCTTCGGCGCGATCAGATAGATCTTCAACGCCGCCGAGCTCCCAGGGAGGCGCTGGACGCGGGGAATCGGTCAGGAGTGCTCGCGTCGGACTCGGCCGCCGGCCTCACCGGCCGATGACGCCAGCGCCGGAAGGCACGCGCCCACCCGACGAGTATGCCGATCGTGACACCGCCCGCCGCGGCGGCCAGGATGATGAGCGCCAGCGGCGACTGGAACTGCCAGAAGAAGAAGGAGACCGTTACCGCTTGCCCGTTCTGGAGAGCCCCAACTGCCACGAGCACAGCGACCACCGTGAGCACGACCAGGAGCAACATGGAAAACACCTTTCAGGCGCACATCAGTCGCCCGCGGCGAAAACGTTGCATGACGACGGCCGTTGTGTCGGACCGCTCTATCTTCCGCTCTACCTGTTACGATCCTCTGCACACGGCAGGGACCGCTATTGGGCCTTCGTCCAATACCCTCCACGATCGCGAAGAAGGTGCCCACGAGCTGAGGACCCGGCAAGCGTTTTGTCCGGACTCAGGCGCGCTCGGCGAGTTGGGCCACGGCACGCGCCAGATCGATCGGGTCGGCGAAGTCACGTCGTTGTCCGCGGTCTTGCCGGCCGCGCTATCGAGCGGCTGCAGTTCTGGCGTGCACGCTCGCGTTGCGTTGCTGCGTCTCACGGCGCGCGGCATGCGGGATCTCGACGCCGCCTTGCGGCTCATCTTCTGTGGGTCAACTTAATGAGCGCACGAGGCTTGCTCGGCATGCGAGTCGGTCGAGACCCAAGTTAGCCTGGGTGAACAACCCATTGCTTCGTCACGGCTAGTTTAGCTAGAGCTGCTCGCGAATGGGAAGGGAGAGAACCTCCAGCAGCTGGCCGAAGAATCCCCGGTCGCGCCACTGCGGGAGTTCGATCTTGCGCGAGTACTTCAGATCCTCCGCGAAGACCTGCTCGAGGTGGGCGACGACGGTCGTGTGGTAGACGACCGCGTTGAGCTCCTCGTTGAGCGCGAACGAGCGACTGTCCAGATTGGTGCTTCCGATGGTCGCCCAGATGCCGTCGACGGTCATCACCTTCGCGTGGAGA